>LSQX01124213.1_pt1 | contig 48063 bp, 31 predicted proteins | sample 654561 | NCBI WGS metagenome assembly LSQX01 (sample SAMN04489861, study PRJNA283612) | anaerobic digester metagenome | isolation source: 4 biogas reactors fed with cattle manure at either 37C or 55C with and... | place: Denmark: Kongens Lyngby | collected 2014
CCCCTGGTTAACAAACAGAGGCACCTTCACCTGTGCACCGGTCTCGACAACCGCTGGCTTTGAGGCACCCGTTGCTGTATCTCCCTTAAAGCCGGGTTCTGTCTCTATCACTTCAAGTTCAACGAAGGTAGGTGGTTCAATACCGATAACCTGTTCTTTGAAAAACAGAATTTTACAGGTCATGTTTTCCTTCACAAATGTTAATGTGTCACCGATACTGCTTGCATTGATGGGGATTTGCTCGTAGGTTTGTTCATCCATGAAATAATACAGGTCGCCATCATTATACAGGTATTGCATATCTCTTTTGTTGATCTGGGCTCTTGGAAACTTATCGGATGGGCTGAAAGCTCTTTCAATCGTCGCGCCTGAAATAACATTTTTAATCTTCGTTCGGACAAACGCTGCACCCTTTCCGGGCTTTACATGTTGGAATTCAACTACCTGGTAAACCTGTCCATCCATTTCAAATGTTGCACCATTTCTAAAATCCCCAGCACTAATCATATTTTTTCATTCCTCTCGAATCAATTTTAATCTATATTTTAATGGCAATCCTTTATTCTCTGCCCAACAGGTTCAGACGCTTTGTAAAGCTGACTTTACAGCATTACAAACTTACCTTAAACCTGCACCTTCCTGATGCTGCAGAGAACGAACCACAAAAAACGACACTAGTTACTAGTCTATATTAAATGATATGGAGCCTGTTGGCAAGGATAAATTGGGCAAATACAGGATTATTTGCTTTACATTTTTACAAAACGATCCTGTCTTTCGTTGATTTCGTCAAAATTTCAACGCCACGATCACCCATGTAAACCAGATCTTCTATCCTGACACCGCCAAGGTCTTCAACATAGATTCCTGGCTCAACTGAAAAAACCATGCCCTCTCTTAGAGGATCCTCCCCTTTGGGCGAAACACTGGGCATTTCATGAACTTCAATGCCTACACCATGACCCAGGCTATGTCCGAAGCATTTTTCATACCCGGCAGCACAGATAATATCCCGGGAAACCTTGTCAAGCTCACTTCCCTTCATGTCGACCACTGCTTTCTTCAGTGCTTCCATCTGCGCACGCAAAACGATGTCGTAGATTTCCTTTAGTTTCTGCGGCGGCTCTCCTAAAAAAACGGTACGCGTCATATCAGAGCAATAGCCTTGATAGATTGCTCCAAAATCCATTACAATGGCATCTCCCTTTTGTAGCTTACGCATACCTGCAACACCATGCGGTAATGCGGACCGGGGACCTGACGCGATTATCGTCTCAAAAGAAACCCCTTGTGCCCCTAACTTTTTCATCCTGTATTCCATTTCCAGAGCGATCTCAACTTCCCTTACACCTGGTTTTATATAGGAAAGAATATCCTCGAATGCTTTGTCCGCGATATCTACAGCTTTTTGTATTCGCTGGAGTTCATCTTGATCTTTGATCCACCGCACCCGGTTCAATGACGACTGGAAATTTTCGAAACTAGTGACCTGTTCCAATTTTTCCTGAAGTAAATGGTATTGTGCCAAGGTAATACGCTCTTCTTCTATACCCAACCTTTTTACACCATACTGAACACACAGCTGATGAAGCGTTTCTGCGGCACCTTTTACAAACTCAACGGCTTCAACCCCGGAATAGACCTGTTGTCTTGCCTGAGCGGTGTACCGGAAGTCAACCACAAGAGTTGCGCTTTCCTTCGTTACAAGACATTTGGATGTGCTTCCGGTAAATCCGGTATAATAGAAAGTGTTGGGCCTGCTTTCAATGAGCACACCATCAAGCCCTTCCTTCTCCATTTCTCTTCTGACCTGTTCAATTCGTTTATTCATAATTTATCCTCGTTTCAACAGATACAATGCGGCAAGATAACCGCTAAAGCCAAACCCGCTGATCTGTCCGACGCATACCGGAGCGATGACAGAGTTTTTTCTGAATTCCTCCCGCGTATGGATATTCGACATATGAACCTCAACGGTGCGAATGCCGGTTGCTTTTATCGCGTCCCGTATCGCATAGCTGTAATGCGTAAATGCTCCAGGATTCAAAATAATGGCATCGGTTTTATCCGTCATGGCCTGGTGGATCATATCGATGATCTCACCCTCGTGATTGGATTGAAAAAATTCAAGTTCTGTTTCCCATTCCAGTTTTTCAGCTTCTCTTCGAATGGTTTGTTCAAGATCTTCGAGGGTTTCTCCGCCGTATATTTCAGGTTCTCTTTTCCCCAACAGGTTCATGTTTGCGCCATTGATAACCAGCACTTTCATATGCATCCCTCCAAGTTCCAAAAAGGCTCGGCAATTTACCATAATTCTATTCTATGCAAAAAACGATACGTCATTCAGTGCAATCCGCGGATATTCGGCTTTGTTCTTCTATGAAAACAGAAAGAATTCACCAATTCGCTGCTCATGCTTTCTGCTGCAAGTATTCGTCAATAGCAGCTGCTGCCTTTTTTCCAGCGCCCATGGCCAATATTACCGTAGCTGCGCCGGTTACAACATCACCGCCGGCATAGACGCCTGGTTTGCTTGTAGCACCGGTTTGTTCATCTACGATAATCCCACCCCATTTTTGAGTTTCAAGGCCCGGTGTCGTTGCCTTAATCAATGGATTCGGGCTTTGTCCTATAGCAATAACCACGGTTTCCACATCGATTACATGTTCCGAGCCTTCTTTTGCTACTGGTCTTCTTCTGCCAGACGCATCCGGTTCCCCCAGATCCATCGCAACACATTCTACGCCTTTCACCCATCCATTTCCATCATCCAGGATTTGTACGGGATTTGTCAGGAGTTTGAAGATAATTTCTTCTTCACGGGCATGGTGGACTTCTTCTATTCTTGCCGGCATTTCGGCTTCTGACCTTCTGTAGATAATATAGACTTTTTCAGCACCAAGCCTTTTTGCGCTTCTGGCTGCATCCATGGCTACATTTCCACCACCTACCACAGCCACACTTTTCCCAACCTTAACCGGTGTATCCACCTTGGGGTATAGATAAGCTTTCATCAGGTTGATTCTGGTTAAGAATTCGTTGGCAGAGTATACTCCGTTCAGGTTTTCACCGGGAATATTCATAAAACTGGGTAACCCCGCCCCGCTACCGATAAAGACAGCATCAAAGCCCTCTTCTTTAAGCTCGTCCACCGTAATAGACTTTCCAATAACCACATTGGTCATGATCTCAACCCCAAGACTTCGCACCATATCGATTTCACGCTGTACAAGCTCTTTTGGCAATCTGAATTCAGGTATGCCATACATCAAAACACCCCCGGGTGTATGAAAGGCTTCGAAGATGGTAACGTTGTATCCCAGTTTGGCAAGGTCACCGGCACAGGTCAAGCCAGCTGGGCCGGATCCGACCACGGCAACTTTTTTCCCGTTCTTTTGAATCTCTTCAACCTTTGTCTGTCTGTTTGCCATATACCAATCGGCAGCAAAACGCTCCAGCCTTCCGATAGCAACGGGTTCTCCCTTTTTTCCACGCACGCAAAGCTGCTCACATTGGGTTTCCTGTGGGCAAACCCTTCCGCATATGGCTGGAAGGTTGTTGGTTTCCTTTATTTTTAAGCAGGCTTCTTCGTATTTCCCTTCAGCGATCAGCCCAATAAACTCGGGGATCTGTACATTTACCGGACATCCGTTCATACAGGGTTTTGTTTTGCAGTGAAGGCATCTTTTTGCCTCTTCAATGGCCATTTCCTCAGTGTAGCCCGTAGCAACCTCTTTGAAGTTTTTATTTCTGATTTCAGGGTCTTGTTCAGGCATTTTCACCTTTTCCAACGACATATTAGGCATTCCCCAACCCCTCCATTCTGCACTCGTGTTCCTGCACGCTCTTTCGCTCTTCTTTCTTATACATGGCCTGCCGTCTCATCGCCTCATCAAAATCAACCTCATGGCCGTCGAAATCCGGTCCATCAACACAGGCAAACTTTGTTTTACCCCCCACGGTCACACGACATCCGCCACACATTCCGGTACCGTCTATCATGACCGGATTCATGCTGACGATTGTTCTGATCCCGTATTGTTTTGTAAGGTTTGAAACCACTTTCATCATGATCAATGGCCCGATTGCTATAACCAAATCATATTGATTGCCATCCTCTATCAGTTGCATGAGGCGATCGGTAACGAAACCCTTATGTCCGTTTGAACCATCATCGGTCATGATAAACAGCCTGTCGCTGACCGCTTGCATTTCCTGTTCCAGGATGATCAGCTCCTCATTGCGAAACCCGGTAATGGTATCCACTTCTACCCCCATCGAGTGCAGTTTTTTCGCCTGCGGGTATGCTATTGCAGTACCCAGACCCCCTCCGATAACCGCAACCTTTTTCACATCACCATAGTGGGAGGCTGTGCCCAAAGGTCCCACAAAATCGAGAAGTGCTTCCCCTTCACTAAGCGTTCCAAGGAGCTTTGTGGTTTTTCCGACCTCCTGGAAAATGATCGTTACCGTACCCTTTTCCCTGTCATAATCGGCTATGGTCAGCGGAATACGTTCTCCGTCCTCACAGACCCTAAGGATGATAAACTGCCCGGGCTCGGCCTTTCTGGCAACAAGAGGTGCATGAATCACCATCTGCTTAACATTGGGCCCCAGGGTTTTTTTACTCACAATCTGATACATGCTGTTTACAACTCCCTTTTGTGGTATCTGTTGAAATAATACTACCTACTACGATACACAATTTCTAGACCCATTTCAATAATATATTCGATATTCGTTCAATTTGCTGTTCTTCAGCTACTGGTCACACCCCATAGATATTGCTCTGATATCCATTACTGCAGGGCCTTCGTGTGACATCCGATTAAAGATTGTTCAGATATGAAAGTTTTTGTTTTCATTCTTTCATATATTGAGTGTTTATATTGCATATAAAAAATACTTATATTCCCTCTAATGCTTGGTTCATCTGGGCCTTAATGTTTTATCCTTTTTATGGTATAGAATTTTTTAAATTCCTTACTTGCAGTTTTAAGCCTATTTCGCTATAATAAATTAGAGTGATATGTCAAATGCTCCAAGCTTCTCACGATGACTACAAGGCATTTTGACAAGCTATAGTTGGCTGTTGGGGGATATCCCCAATGTTATGGATAGAACAACCCCGCATCCCGCTAATCATGATAAATGAAACGATTCTTCAGGAGGGGTAATATGAGATATTTGGAAAGCATTATGGAACAGGTTGTCAGGAGAAATCCGAACGAACCCGAGTTTCATCAGGCAGTTAAAGAGGTACTGGAATCTTTGGAACCTGTTGCCAGAATGAATCCTCAGTGGCTACAAGCGGGAATATTCGACCGTTTGGTAGAACCTGAACGGCAAATCATTTTTCGGGTACCATGGGTGGACGATAATGGAAAGGTGCAGGTAAACAGAGGTTTTCGGGTTCAATTCAACAGTGCTATCGGGCCTTATAAGGGTGGGTTACGGTTCCATCCTTCCGTCAATCTTGGTATCATCAAGTTCCTTGGGTTTGAACAAATTTTTAAGAACTCGTTGACAGGGCTGCCCATGGGCGGCGGAAAAGGTGGAAGCGATTTTGACCCAAAAGGGAAATCTGACGGTGAAATTATGCGTTTCTGCCAGAGCTTTATGTTTGAACTGGCACGTCATATCGGTGAGAACACCGATGTTCCGGCAGGTGACATCGGTGTCGGAAGCCGTGAAATTGGCTATATGTACGGCATGTATCGTAAAATCAGGAATGAATTCACGGGTGTGTTAACAGGTAAAGGGCTGGATTGGGGCGGCAGTCTTGTTAGAACTGAAGCAACGGGCTATGGTCTATGCTATTTCATGGATGAAGCGATGACAGCCATCAAGGGTAGATCCTTCAAAGGATCCACGGTTGTTATCTCCGGTTCCGGAAATGTAGCCATTTATGCGGCACAGAAGGCAAGCGAACTGGGCGGCAAGGTTGTTGCCTTAAGTGATTCCAATGGATACATTCATGATCCCGACGGCATAAACCTTGATACCGTTAAAAGGATCAAAGAAATTGAGAGAAAGCGAATTATGGAATACATTGCTTATCACCCGAATGCAACCTATACGGAAGGCTGCATGGGGATATGGAATATCAAATGTGAGATAGCACTGCCTTGTGCCACACAGAACGAGCTGGACGAAAACGCGGCAAAAACGCTGGTTGCAAACGGCTGTTTTGCGGTAGGTGAGGGCGCGAACATGCCATCCACACCGGAAGCAGTTGAATTGTTCCTGAAGGAAGGGGTCGTATTTGGTCCGGCAAAGGCAGCAAATGCCGGCGGTGTTGCAACTTCAGGTCTGGAAATGAGCCAAAACAGCATACGGTATTCCTGGTCCTTTGAAGAGGTTAATGCAAAGCTTAGAAGCATCATGATCGGTATTTATAGGAATGCAAGTGAGGCTGCAAAGGAATACGGTATGGAAAACAATCTGGTAGCAGGAGCGAACATCGCAGGGTTCATGAAAGTCGCCAATGCAATGTATGCTCAGGGAATTACTTATTGATACCATGAACTGTATTCCCAGCAAAACGGAAGTAAAACAGGTACCTCTCTGTCGCTTAAAAACAAACCCCTGCAGTTCAGATTGGCTGCAAGGGGTTTTGTTTTACTTCGAATATTTCTCATATATTTTTTTCAGGATGTAGGCATCTTCAGCCATTCTGTCCCTTGATTCGCAGATGACCACAGGGCTAATATCCCTTTCCACAAGGACCTGTGCAAGGTGCTCAAATTCCGGTCCGTATTGAGTATCCTCCATCGTATGATGCTTTCTTTCCCCCGCGGCGGTAAATTCAACCCGGCTGAAATGGATGTGCAGCTTGCGGGTTCTTTCAAGACCCAATTTACTTTCAATTTTGTCAAATACTTCCCGGTAATCCCCGGGAGAGGTTAATCCTCCCAAACTGCGTGCATGTACATGACCGAAGTCAACACAGGGGATCATCCTTTCATCCAGCTGACACATCGTCAAGACTTCCTCAAGACTTCCCAGGTTGTTGATCTTACCCAACACTTCCGGGCATAGCGTAATTTCAGAAAAGCCCAACTCATCGGCTTGATGCACTGCTTCAGCCAGGATTGGCAAAGCCAGCATCATGGCTTTTTCCCTTGTATACTTCCCAACAGCACCTGGATGGATAACAATCCTTTCTGCACCCATCCATTGAGCAATCTGCAATGTTTTTAGAATATATTGGATAGAGTTCTTGCGTTTTTGTTCATCTGCGCTGGAGAGATTAATATAATACGGGGCATGAATACTCATGCGGATACCCGCTGTTTTTGCCTCCAAGCCAATCTTTTCAGCGGTCTGTCTTTTAATATTGGTTCCTTTATTGCACTGGTACTCATAAGCATTAAGGCCCATATTCGCCAGCCATGCAGGCATTTGCCAGGAACTTTTGAAACCATCCTGGTAGAATTTTTGAGAATTTCCTGAAGGCCCAAACCAGATCATTGTGTACTCCTTATCGATATTTTCGAGAACAACACTAAGTTCTCCTATTGTCCGTTATTTAATTCGAACTCCGAATATTTTCCGTGCATAGGAACCCAGAACAATCATGTCGTCATAAACTGCGGGTGACGCTTCTACATTTCTTTCAAGCGAAACCGTATCCAGTGTATCCCCTGTCTTTGGATCGAGCAGGAAAAGAGTGCCCTGGGAATCAGCGAAAATCATATAACTTGTGCCATCATCTGACTTGATGATGGTTGGTGTTGACCACCCGTAATGATTGAGCTTTTTCGCCCAGACTTCCTCTCCGGTTCTTTTGTCCAGGGCTACCAGGCGCCCTCCCCATTCAGTTCCTGTCTTAACAATGTTAAATATGACCAGATCTTCAATATCCCCAGTACCAACAGCAGGCGCTGAGAACACCCCACCGTTTATGTTTTTATCCATATAGCACTGATAGGAGCGTTCCCATACCTGTTCTCCTGTCAATGCGTTGATTTTCCGCACTTTCGTGTACCCCAGGTTTCCCTGCCGATCCACTTCGTTACCTGCATATACAAATACGCCTTCCGGTGTCTCCTCGATCACGGGGGTGGCATCGGAGTCGTCCCCGAGATTAAACCCCCATTTGGGCGTCAGAGTGTTGATATCGAGACACTGGAGCATGCCTCCATTATCGTTAAAAAACATCAAATCCCGGTATATGGCTGGTGAAGACTCTATTCCAGCTGAACCGTAAAATGGGTTGGTATATTTGTATTTTATCGTTTCCGGATTGACCGACAAATGACCTTCCTCTTCATCAAACTGCGTATTCAGTTTGATTTTATACAGAATTCCATTCTCACCGCATTGAAACAGCGTATCGGTTTCTGCATGCAATAAGGACGTTGAATCAAAAGCTCCCCAGGTTCTGGTCGTAACAGGATCCTTGCCTGGAATTGAGAATAGTTCGCTGTGATCGATCAGGCTGAAGACACGGTACTTCCAGGAGGTTGTTTTTCCACTTAGCAGGCTGTTAATACCCATACCGGTATACAAAATCGGATAACCACGCGGGTCTATTGCTGGAGTTCCCTTGATCGGAAAACCGATATCTATGGAATCCCGTGTGGGCAATCCTGTTTTCAGATCCAAAAAATAAATGTTTCCATCCAGCGTTGCCTGAATCACCTCAATAAAGTCCTTATCCCTGAACTCCTGATTCAGATTCATGATCTTTCGTGTTTTTTCAGGCCAATGAACGATCAGCGGCTGACCCGTCCAGCCCACGCCAGGCCATTGGGGATCGACAAGCCCGATCTGATCAAAAACCCATTCAATCTCCAGTTTTTTCATAACCACCTTACGGGTACCGTATGTCGCATCATCCCGATAATTGTTCCCACGATAGGTGGTTACACCTTCAATATGGTTGTATGTAAGAGGAGAACCAAACACAATCTCATCTTTTCCCCGATAATCGCTAATAGGCGTAGCTGCAGAATACACCTGGTGCTTTATCTTCTGTCCACTGCTATTCCCTATATCAGATGCGACTGGTACCGGCGAAGGCGCTGATGTAGGAACAGGAGTGGGTGATGGTATCTGGGTAGGGGATGGCGTAACCGTAGACACAGGAATGGATGCAGATTCAGTAGGAGTGGCTTCCGGTGTTGGTGATATCGTCGCGGAAATGGCTGGCCCGTCGTTGTCTCTGTTATTTTTCTCATACTCCCTGTAAACAAATATCAATACCACCAGTAATATTACCGGTACGATAAGCATTATGACTTTTCCTTTACTGTTTCTCATATTATAAAACTCCTCCAAACAATTACCAGGTCCTGTTTTTCATTTCATTCGCCCGTATGTTTTTGGACCCTGTGCAGTTCTTTTCACTTTCGGTTTGATTAATCGGGCTGAATTCTTTTATTCGGTTTGGTATGTGGTTTGCGGGCTTTGGGACTTACCTCTGCTGCCACGTGATCGTATATTCTTTTTGACAGCTCTCCTATCACATCGGAAGCAACCACCTGGTCAACTCCATCACTCATGACAGCCAGAACATAGGGCTCGGCCGCAAAAACAATGCCAACATCATTGCAAACACCCACATAGTTACCGATTTTGTGGGATACTTTCACATCCCGGGGTAAAAACTTGTTAATTCGGTCATTCCATTGGGTGCCCTGCAAATCTCTGATAAGCAGGCCCGCTATCTCGGGCTCTTCCTGATAAAAGCGATACAATGCTTCTGCATACAGGGCAAGATCGTATGGGCAGCTGAGATGATCGCTTCCATAATAAACTGTCCCTCCAAGCTCCTGCATATATCTGCGTATATTGTCAATACCGAGCAGACGAATTATCATGTTGATACCACAATTATCACTGTAAACAATGGAAAGCCGGGCTGTTTCCCTAACCGTATATACAGTTCCGTAAGGCGAGTTTTGAATGATACCTGTTCCTGCTTCAAAATCTTCCTGAAGGTAAAAAAGATGGCTGTTCAGATCGATTTCGTCAGAGGCTGCCTTTTTGTATAACAGCAGATTCATCGGAAGCTTCGCGGTGCTTGCTGCGATATATTCGCTCCTGTCATTAATTCCAAACGCTGCGCCGGTAACAATGTTTTTAAAATATAACCCGTACCTTCCGTCCTGCTTGGAAATATAACGTGCCAGCTCTTCCTTCAGTGCATTCATGGATTCAGCTTCCAGAGCCATATCCGCTTCTTGCGCCAATGTCTTTCCGGAAACCTGTGTTGGATCGTCTATTCGCACAAGTGTTACGGTCGGTGGCATAGGCAGCAATAGATTCGGCAAGTCGGTTTCTTTATCTTTTAACGGAATCTCAATCTGCAAGGTTCCGTCAGTTTCACTTAAGAGTGAGTCTGACCTGCTTTTCTCCCGTATTTTTTCTGTTGCAACCGGAACGACAACGATTGCAATCATCAATATGATAAGAATATTCAGGATATTCGAAGGCCCTTTTTTTCTGTATCCCTTAACTTTAATCATTCGTAACCCTGTTCCCGGGGGCAGGCCACTTGGATCGCCAGTCAGCCTTGCTCGGACATTTCCCGTTAACGTTTAAATTATATATGCTTGATATAAATAAGTCCAGTGCCGCATATGATAAATTCCGGTTTAGGCGATGTGGTGGTTCAATGCTCACTCAACTTATTTCCCACATATCTATATTTTACCTTAAATGTACCGATATTTATACTAGCTGTATATTATTTACTATATTTGGGGGAAATATGTTCAATTTCATTATTTGTGAGGATGACCTGCATTCAGGTTCAATTATCAAGAGTATTATTGCCGGCTATACCAGCTTTAAGGGCATTGATTGCCAAACTATCCTGTTTCAGAATCATTTCGAAAGAATTATCGATTTTGCTGAAAATAATTTGGAGCACCACAATGTATATTTCATTGATATCATTCTGAATCAGGAGAATACTACTGGTTTACTGCTTGCAAAACAGATTCGTCAAATTGATGTAATGGCGTATCTTATCTTTATTACTTCTTATTTGGAATTCAGTTTGAAAATTTTCCAATACAAATTAAGAGCACTTGACTATATCTATAAGCATGAGGATAACGTTCAAAAGAGAATTTGCGATTGCATAGATACCATAATCCTTGAAACATCCCAATTGCAGAAAACAGATACTTCTCGTCAGATAACCCTCAGAAGTGTAAATCAAATCTATACCATCCGGCTGCAGGATATTATGTATATTGAAACCAGACCAGGTTCAAGACTTCTTTATTGTGTGCTGAAGGATGGCAATATTATTGAATTTCATGATACGCTTAAAGGTGTTCTGAAAAAGCTGGACAGCCGTTTTTTTCAATGCCATCGTTCGTATATCGTAAATACTCGTCAAATCAAAAAGTTGGGAAATGAAAAACAGTTTTATTCCGTAACGATGAATGACGGAAAAGTATGTGATGTTTCAAAACCGAATTGGAAAGAGTTGATTAGCCGTGTTAAAACCTGAACAACCCGCTGCAATCCCTTCCCTTGCGTCAACTATGCTGTTTTTGTCTGCTGTTGGTAAGCCAGAAGGGGTAGAGCATCCGAAATACTATTTCGCTCTTGCTGGCTTATTGATAGTCTCTGTGCTACTGGTTTGTCTTCACGTTTACGCGAAAAAGCAAAATCACCTTCTGGAACAGCAGAAAAAAGAACACAAACAATTGATGGAATACACATCCACGATCGAAGCGCTGTATGAAAACCTTCGAGAGCAGAAACATGATTTTTTGAATGTCCTTTTTTCAATGAATGGTTATGTGGAAAGGGGGCAGATCGATGAACTCAGGAGCTATTATCATTCCATCATTGATACATATGGAGGACAACTGCCGAAACAGTCTTTTTCTTCCTTGAACCTGATCCAGCATACCGGCCTGAAGGGAATGCTCTGTTGTAAATTGAATCACGCTGTTTCCATAGGGATAGACGTTTCTCTGAGCCTTCTGGCACCCATATCTTTTCCGAACATAAATTCACTTGATCTTTGCAGGGTCATTGGCATCTTGCTTGACAACGCGATTGAAGCCGCATGTGAATCTTCTGCAAAAGAACTGCATTTCGGCACGGATGTTGATGCCATATCTGCATCCGTGATTATCTCAAATTCATATCTGAACAAACCCGATTTGACGCAAATTCATAACCGTGGATATTCCACAAAAGCAAAAAACCGTGGCATCGGGCTGTACAATGTGCGTCAAATCCTGGCCAAATCAGAGTCTGTTCACCTTAAGACAACCCTTGAAAACAATCTTTTTATTCAGGAGCTGATCCTATACGCATGACGCTTCATGGAAGCTCTATCACTTTGTTCTCAGCCGATTCACGGTATAATACAAATCGGTTACCTATGATCTGAACAATTTCAGCATTCAACGTTTCGGCCAGTTCTTCACAAGCTTCCCTGGCTTCAATACCCGAGTTCTTTAATACGTTTCCTTTTACGACTTCACGCGCTTCCAGTGCATCGTTCACCTGCTTTATCATATTGTTGGATATTCCGTCTTTCCCAACCTGAAAGATAGTCGGAACAGTATTGGCAATGCTTCTTAAATAACTGCGTTGTTTCCCTGTAAGCATTCAAATCGCCTCCTTATTTCGCTTATCCCATAACCTTTATGGTATATACTCAAATTCTGAATCTTCCCCAACCATTACGGTGTCTCCTTCTTCAATTCCTTTTTCCTCCAATGCTTCAATCACGCCTTTTTGACGTAGCGCACGCTGGAAATATTGCAGAGATTCTCTGTCTTCAAAATTTATTCCGCGCAAAATCCCGCGAATCCATGGACCGTCCACAACATATATGCCGTTATCAATTTCTACCGTAAAGGGTTCTTCCTCAACGGCCGTAAACAGCAGTTCTTTGGGCGCTGGTTCATAAACAATGGGCTCGGGCAAAGCTTTCACCTGTTCATAAACATACCCCATCAGTTCCTTTACACCAGCTCCTGTCACGGCACTAATCGGAAATACCCGATAACCTGCTTGTTCCATGGTTGTTGTAAATCCCTTCAGGAATGCATCATTTATCAACACATCCACCTTGTTTGCGGCAATGATCTGGGGACGTTTCGCCAGATCCGGGTTATACTTTTTCAGTTCTCTGTTGATAGCGTGAAAGTCTTCGATAGGATCCCGACCATCCACTGCTGCAATATCAATGACATGAACAAGAATTCTGGTACGTTCGATATGCCGCAGAAAGTCATGACCTAAGCCAATTCCTTCATGGGCACCCTCTATCAGGCCTGGAATATCCGCAACCACAAAGCTTTCCCCTTCGCCCATCGACACAACGCCCAAATTGGGAGAAAGGGTGGTAAAATGATAATTTGCAATCTTTGGCCTGGCTGATGAAACAGCAGCCAGAAACGTGGATTTTCCCACGTTAGGGTAACCAATTAAGCCTACATCGGCCAACAATTTCAACTCTAAAATAATCCATCTTTCTTCACCCGGAGTTCCGTTCTTTGCAAAGTTTGGAATCTGCCGGGTTGCTGTGGCAAAGTGAACATTACCCTTGCCTCCTTTTCCTCCCCTGGCAATGATTTCAGTCTGCCCATCCTTTGTAATGTCCGCCAAGACCAAACCGGTTTCCTTGTCCCTTACAAGTGTTCCGCAGGGAACCTTAACGATCAGATCCGCGCCTTTCCTTCCGGTACATTTTTTTTGCCCGCCATCATTTCCCCGCTCTGCTTTGTATACTCTGCGGTAACGAAAGTCAGCAAGGGTTCTCAGATGTTTGTCTGCCTGAAAGATCAGACTTCCTCCATCTCCACCATCACCACCGTCCGGGCCTCCGGCAGCTACATATTTCTCGCGGCGGAAGGAAACATTGCCATTTCCTCCATCGCCCGCCTTTACAAAAATTTCAGCAAGATCGATAAACATTTCGGTTTCCTCCGTCATCGACATCTTTATCCGTTCCAAATTCTCTTTGGAACATTCTATTGAATATCATCGGCTGCATAATTCCCCCTGAAGGCGTTTTAGCCCTCGCGTCGTCACCGCATAGAATTGCTGAACCGACGCGCAATATTTCAGGGCAGACAAAAAAGGGACGAACCATTTCGCCCCTAATCAGTATCACCATTTAGCCGCTAATAATACTAACCTTCTTTTTATTTCTGCCCATTCTTTCAAATTTAACAGTTCCATCTGCTGTAGCGAATAATGTATCGTCTGAACCGATCCCAACATTGGTCCCGGGATGGATTTTGGTTCCCCTTTGTCTGACGAGAATATTACCGGCTTTTACGAACTGACCGTCAGCTCTTTTTACACCCAGCCTTTTGGATTCACTGTCACGGCCGTTCTTCGTGCTGCCCACACCCTTTTTATGTGCAAACAACTGCAAATTTACTTTTACCATCGGTTTACACCTCCTCGTACCGAACTCGGACATACTTGTCATAATCCGTTTCTATTTGTCTTAATCCAATATCCATGGTTTGTAGAATAATGTTGGTTGTTATTTGTTGTTTTTCTGTAAGATTGTCGGGGATAAAGCAAGCGATTAAACCATCTTTTTCCTTAAAGCTTCTAAGCCCTGCCAATTCATCCAACCCACCCAGTGATGTGTAAACAATAGCCGAAACAGCTGAACAAACGATATCACTTCCGGCTTCGCTGTATTTCGCATGGCCCTTAACTCTGAAGCCTTTTATATCACCCCGGCGGGTCTTGTAAATAACAACCTGAATCATTTTGCGTTAATCTTTTCAATCTGAATTCTGGTGTACGGCTGCCTGTGCCCCTGCTTTCTTCTGTAGCCTTTTTTAGGCTTATACTTGAAGACGATGATTTTCTTTTTCTTCCCGTGATTGATTACCTTTGCACTGACAGAAGCGCCTTCAACAGTTGGTGAGCCCACAACAAGCTGTTCATCATCGGAAACAGCAAGAATCTTGTCAAAAACGAGAGCTTCCCCTTCTTTTGCCGAAAGCTTTTCAACGAAAAGAACGTCGCCCTCCTGAACCTTGTACTGTTTCCCTCCGGTTTCAATGATTGCGTACATATATATGCACCTCCTCCATCCTATCTCGCCATGAAAGGGAGCTGTTTTCAAGCTTTAAATACCCTTTCCCGTGCGGTCGCCGTTATATTCTAACACAGCGATAAACAGGTGTCAACAGTGGCGTCATCGTCGTTCTGAGAAGTAACCCTTTGCTTTCTTATCAGTATCAATAAATAACCTCTTCACTTTTCGCAATTAAGCAGAGCCGGTTGATGCATTTATATTCAGCTTAAAGGTTTTAATCTCATAGGGCAGTATTTCAAATTCAAAACGGTTTCCGGTTACAGGAATCCTATGAAGCTCATTTTCCATTAAGTCACACTCCCATACTTGGGATAGTTCCTTGAAAAAGCACAGGACTGCTTTTGTTCTTCGGTTATAACATTCGTATAGCCTGATAATAATGTCATCGCTGTCCTCTGCTTTCTTAACCACCTCCAACTGGATATTTTCCCGGTTGATATCAACCATTGACATCGTGGCAGGCAGAACGCCGCAATGGGCCTGCTCCAGACAACCGTATAAGGGGCAATTCAGCGAATAAGCCATTTGAATCGTTTTACCGCAGCGCCAGCCTCCAGCGTGTGGATATAGTGAATAGGTAAATTCATGAATTTCATTGTCGGCATTCTTATTGGGATAAACAGCCGACTTCAACAGGGACAGGCGGATAACGCCGTCTTTGATATCATAGCCATATTTGCAATCATTCAAAAGGCTGACACCATAATCATCCTCAGAAAGATCGGCCCATTTATGTCCACAGACTTCAAAACGAGCGTAATCCCAACTGGTATTCCAATGGGTCGGCCTCTCAACATTACCATATTGGATTTCATAAGTAGCCTTTTCACTGTGAATGTCAACCGGGAAAGCGACTTTCAGCAAAACCTGTTTCTCTTTCCAATCAATACGGTTTTTAAAATCGATTCTCGGAATATCATGATACAGGATAATTGTCTGGCATATCGTGGAATCCATGAATCTACGCTGAATCTGCAGCGAAGTACGCACAGGTCCGCTCTCTGTTATCCGTGCATCAATCACTTCATGAACCTCCCACATCTTATCCTGGTAATAGATATTTATATCCCAGGCATCAAACCGAATCGGCTTATCTTCAAAAGCCTGAAATACGTTTGCCCGGCAACCCTTGCGGATGATTTCCCTGCCACATCTCTTGTCTGTCAAAGAAATGATATTGAAATCATCATCAAACCGGATGGAAAAGAACTTGTTTTCAAGCTCCTTTGGATTTATACGCATCCTTTCGTCCGTCTCTGACAAGCATGCTCCTTCAACCAGCGAATAAGCCTTATATCCTTTGGATGGAATATCCTCTGCAAGGAACAGGGCTTTCCCGTCACCGATCCGTTGAAGCGCAATGGCTCTTCCGTCGCTGCCCATAAGTGCGCAGTTTTCAGGAAGTGCGATCTCGACAATGTCGCTTCTTGTAAAACCAAGAGAGTTCATGACCACCACCGATGTCTGCGGAAGGTTAATCCTTTCGGCTACCCCTTGGATAGAAGCCTGAAGCAGGGACTTCCCTTGTTCAAAAAACTCCAGGTATTGTTCCTGAGAATCTTCATACACTTCTTCAATAGACGAGCCGGGAAGAATATCATGAAACTGGTTCGTAAGAATCGTCTGCCAGCAACTGTTGATCTTCTCGGCGGGATACCCGTCTCCAGAATCTATGACATGGTTCAATGTGGACAGCCATTCCAGGTCCTGAAGCAAGAACTCGCCTTTTCGGTTGTATTTCTTATTTCTTGCCATAGAGGTATATGTTCCGCGGTGATATTCCAGATATAGCTCTCCAACCCATTTCGGAAGCTTCGGGTTATGGAGTATATGCTCTTTCAGCCTTTCAAGGAAGCTCAGGGAAGTACCCAACTTCACTTTCGGGCAACCGGGAATTCCCTTTTGAAGCCTTCTTCCGTTCTCCAGCATCTCTTTTGTCGGGCCTCCGCCTCCATCGCCGAACCCATATGAAACAAGCACTTCATTGTTCAGATTTTTTTGCTGGTACCGCTGCCAGGAGCCGAAAATTTCATCCGGGCTCAGATCACCATTATAAGTTGTGGTATGCGGATGATACCATTTTTTCAATGGAGAACATGTTGTTAGGAAATGCGTTAATATTCCGGTTCCGTCCAGGCCTACCCACATAAATGTGTCATAGGGCATTTTATTGTATTCATTCCAGCTGATTTTACTGGTTACAAAATATTCAATACCGGATTTTTTTAGAATTTGGGGAAGAGCTGCGCTATAACCAAATACATCTGGAAGCCACAAGACCTTGTTTTTCACACCAAACTCCCGTTCAAAGAACCTTGTTCCGAAAAGGATCTGACGGACCAGAGACTCCCCCGAGCTGAGATTGCAGTCCGCCTCCACCCACATGGCACCTTCGGGCTCCCACCGACCTTCCCTTACCCGCTGTCGGATTTTATCGTACACCTGAGGATAATCCTCTTTTACAAACTGATACAGCTGTGGCTGGCTGGACATGAAGACATATTCGGGATAATCTTCCATAAGTTTTAGCACAGTAGAAAAGCTTCTGCCTGCTTTTTCCCTTGTCTGGGCAAGCCTCCACAGCCATGCAACATCAATGTGGGTATGTCCAACGCACAAGGCGGTGATCTCATTTTGGTCGCAGTAATCTCCGTAAAATTCATTCTCCAGGTATTCATTGGCTTTTTGTATGGTCCGGGTATAATCCCCTGAAAAGGGCTTTCTTAAATCCAGCAGGTTTACGGCAGCATCCAGGTATTTAAGGATATTGATCCTGCGCTGATCCTCTGCATCAAGCAATGCTGCAACCTCCAGCGGAACCTTTATATTATAGTAAAGCTTTTCTGTTTCACTGTCCAAAACGGCCAGTTCCGATCGGAGCTCCACCAAACCATCTGTTGTTCCGGACCAGGCATAAAGCGCTATGGAATAGGTTTCACCCGGCAAAGCACATGCCGAAAGTTCTGTTTCCCTGTGGTTTACATCCAGCCCCTGAATCAATTCTCCATTCACATAGATTAAAAATTGGGGATTTAGCGCATCCCATTGGCCTTCCCTACCCGTTTCCAATCGGTATACTACCGTTTTCCCATGAAAATTCTCTGGAATCGTTACGCTTGTTCTGAACCAGTAATGGGTATCCTTTCCTCCCCATCTGTCGGTTCGGTGAAAGTCATCCCATAGGCTGTCATCCAGGCCGGGCCGTTCACCGCCCTGAACATCCCCTTTCTTCACCTTGTAGGTTTGGATCTGGAACACTTCCGGATATCTCTGCTTTTTCAGTTCCTCCAATATCCTGTTAATTTTTTGTTCGGTGAAATACATCTTCATCCCTCCATATAACAGAATAGACATGATACTTTCATTATAAAGAACTGTTGGGTATGAAATGAATTGAAAAACAGGACATCTCTTTAAGATTATCCGACATGATTGATATTATCCCTGTAAATTTTCGGCGGGTACCCCTCATGCTTTTTAAAGAACTGACTGAAGTAGTATTGGCTGGAAAAACCCATCCGGTTTGATATTTCTTTGATCGTCAATTCATTGTCCTTTAACAGTTGCTTCGCTTTCTCCATCTTTTTTTGGATAATGAACTGCTTTGTCGTCATCCCATTATACATCTGAATGATCCGTCCAACCTGTCTGGAACTGAGATGTATCGCGCTGGCAATATCCTGGGCGCATATGGGACTATAGATATTATCATCAACAAATTTTTCTATCTGCAGGAGTCTGTGTTCATTTTTCTTTATTTTTACCGGAGCTGAATAATCACCTGACATATTCGTTTCCATTGTCCGGGCAACCGCACAAAGCATTGCGATGATCAGACCCCTGATGGTATTGAAAAAACCTACCTCCCCGGTGTATGCCTCGGATAAGGCCTGATAGAATATGGGGATTGCCCCGTATTTGTCGTCCATTTTTTCACAGGAAGCGTTTTGAAATATTCGATAGATACAGGCAGCCTCGGTCTCATTTCTGTCCAGAAGCCTGAAATCGCAATCAATGCAGAACTCAATCAGGTTTTCACCCTCTACCGATTCTTGACGGTGGAATTCACCGGGGGGAGTAAGATAGAACTCACCACTGCGTGCAATAAACTCTGCTGAATCAAGAATTACCCTGCAGGCTCCGGCATAAATGAAATGAAATTCGAAAGAGGAATGGGTATGACGATTGATGATCCATTCTCCCTCCCTGATCATTGCTCGAAACCATAATACTTCCACGGCCAGGTTTTCCATATTGAATTTTATATCCAGTTGTGAAAGCCTTTCAGATGCTTTATTCAGCTCCATCCCTTCCGCCGCCTTCAGTGTATTATTTCCCATAGGGAGGGGTTATCGCATTTTATGTATTCACCCTCCCTGTACCATTGCATACTGGACAGGGCAGGGTTAATGTCTGTTCCAGCGTGTTACGGACCTTTTTACGCGTCATCTCCACCAGGCCCAGTCTGGTCATCCCCAACACGTTGACCTTTGTCCGATCTCGCTTTACTGCTTCCTTCAGGCAGCAAATCACTTGCTCCTTATGGGTGTTTTCCTTCATATCGATAAAATCTATCAGGATGATTCCACTGATGTTTCGAAGCCTGATCTGGTTTGCTATGGTATGCGCCGCCTCAATATTTGTCTTCAGGATCGTTTCTTCCTGGTCATTCTTACCGGTAAACTTACCGGTATTGATATCGATCACAGTTAAAGCCTCGGTATGGTCAAAAATCAGATAACCTCCACATTTCAGCCAGACTTTTCTTGAAAGAGCCTTTTGGATGGCAGTTTCCACATGGTAATAGGCAAACAGATCATAATCTCTGTAAAAGTATTCCACTTTACCTTTCATTTCAGGTGCAAGATCGTTCAGGTAGTCCAACAGCTTTTCGTAATCATTGCGTTCATTGACAATAAACCTGTGTATGCCCGTATTCAAGAGATCTCTCGCAAGTCTCTGCACCAGATCGGGTTCTTTGTATATGCACCTTGGCACTTTACCTTTATTCTCTTCTTGCCGAATTTTATCCCACATTTTCAGTAGCTGTAGAATATCTTCCTGCAGTTCGGAGGATTCGAGCCCTTCGGCAGCAGTTCGAATGATCAGCCCTATATCCTCAGGACAAAACCTTTTTGCGATATTTTTTAATCTGTCCCTTTCATCCGGATCCGTGATCTTTTTTGATATACCAATGCCTGGGGTATATGGCAAAAGGACAGTGTTCCTTCCGGGCAGGCTAATGTTTGTCGTCACGCGCGGACCTTTCGACTCTATGGCTTCCTTCGATACCTGTACGGTAATTTCCTGCCCCTGCTTTACCAGTCTGTCTATTTTATCAGGTAAGTCATTGTTGATATGGAAAGATGCCTCATGGTCGGACAGTTTATTGACCAGGATGTCTCCCGCATATAAAAAGGCATTCCTGTCCAGACCAATATCTATAAAAGCACACTGCATTCCGGGAAGCACCCGCTCCACTTTTCCGCGGTAAATATTACCGATTCGTTTTTCCTGTTCAGGCGTTTCGATAAAAAGTTCCGCCAGTTCACCGTCTTCCAGTATGGCTACCCTTGTTTGTTCGGGTCTTGTTTCAACCAGTATATCCTTAACCATAATCTACCTGTCCATCGTTCTATGAGATTGAAGCATCATTTGCGGGCCAAACCTGCTTAAAGAAATTGTTCATCCAGCAGGGACAACCATCTACCATTATTATATCCCAACAATATAATCCGATGCATCGATCGTAATTCAAGTTCTTCACAGCATATGCCCGAAACTCCAGACAGGAACAGTTCCGGCCTTACGTTGTCATTCTGTCCCGCCCCCATCAGCACGTTAAAATACCCCATTGTTCCACTGACATCGCCTGTCACTTCATAAATTAGCGGTCTGATATCGATCTGTTTCAATCCGCTTTTGGTCTTTTTCATAACATGAATGATGGTACTGTCCAAAACTTTCCTGGCCACTGTATGAATGTCAAAAGAAACTGGAACATCAAAGCCTATCCTGTACCTTGCACCGGAAACCAAACCCATCGGGTTTGATGGGCTGCTTTTCACTTTTGCATCCACCAGCTGTATTCCCGGTGGCAGGGATGCGTTCATGAGCGTCATAAAATCCACTGCGCTCATGCTGGCCAGCAGTTCCACATCAGCAAACTCTCCGTCACTGGTAAGGCCCAATGGCATCGGCTGCGCAAAAACAATCCGGGGTCTTGGGTTAAACCCCTGAGAATGCGCCACAGGAAGGGCAGAGCGCTTAAATGCCCTTTCAAATAGCCTCAGAATATCCAGATGTCCAATAAATTTTAGGTCTTCTCCTTTTCTGAACTGAAATCTAATCTGCATGGTGTCCTCCACTGGTCTTTCTCTCATATTATGGCTGCGATATAAAGGCGGTTGAATATGCTTCCCGCAGAAACAACACTGTGAACTAGTTTGCCGTTCAGGATTCTTCACTATCGGCAGTATTTGGCTTACAAACCCCAGTGCCAAAAACGGTACTGCCACAGCCACTGCATTTTATCCTGCAATTGGGCGTAACAGCTTCTTCATATGCTTTTATGCATTCTTTCTGAAGATACTTCTTCGTAATGCCCATGTCCAGATGATCCCACGGAAGCACCTCGTCAAAATCCCTTACACGGTTGGCATAAAAACCTGGTTCAATACTTTTTTCCTGAAACGCTTCCATCCAGGAATCATATTTAAACAGTTCGTCCCAGCCATCAAATCTGCAACCCTTCTGCCAAGCCTTCAAAATTACCGGGCCTAATCTTCTGTCGCCTCGTGCCAATACGGCCTCGAGAAAACTTGTGTTCGCATCATGCCAATTGAATGTAACCGATCTTGAGGCCTCTCTGATTTTTCCCCGCAGGAACCCTTGCTTTTGTCTGAACTGTTCCAGCGTGTCCTGCCCGAACCATTGGAATGGTGTGAACGGTTTGGGAACAAAGCAGGCCGCACTGACATTCACCTTCAGATTCTTCGCCCTTTTTTCCTTTGGAACCTGTTTGTATACCCTAACCACTTCTGCTGACAGTTCTGCAATCCCTTCTATGTCCTCAAGGGTTTCGGTTGGGAGCCCGATCATAAAATAAAGCTTGACGCTGCTCCATCCGCCTTCAAATGCAAGGGCCACAGACCCCAATATATCTTCTTTTGTGATACCCTTGTTAATCACATCCCGCAACCGCTGTGTACCCGCTTCAGGAGCAAAGGTAAGACCACTCTTGCGCACCTTCTGCGCCTTTTCCATCAAATCCAGTGAAAAGTTATCAATTCGAAGCGAAGGCAAGGATAGGTTCACTTTCTTGTCTTCCGTTAATGCAATCAATTCATTTGTGAAAGCCGACAGGCATGAATAGTCACTCGTGCTTAATGAGACCAGTGAGATCTCTTCATACCCGGTACCCGATATGGACTTCTCAGCCTGCTTCAATAAAACCTCCGGTGATTTCTCCCGAACCGGGCGGTAAATGAAGCCTGCCTGACAGAACCGACAACCCCGGATACAACCCCGGAACATCTCCAGCATGATCCTGTCATGGACGGTACCGATAAAGGGTACGATGATATTCTCTGGAAAATCGGCCAGATCAAGATCGCGGATGATTCTTTTTCGGATTGTTTTAGGGACATCCGGCGACAAAGGTGCTATTGAAGCAATGGTATTGTCAGGGTGATAAGAAACGTCGTATAACGACGGAACATATACCCCCGGGATCATTGCTGCCGCTTTCAGAAAGTCTTCTCTGGAACTGCCCTTTTGTTTCCATTCCCGATATACATCAATGATCTCCAGAATAACCTCTTCTCCTTCTCCAATGGCAAACAAATCGATAAAATCTGCCATCGGTTCGGGATTGCATGCGCATGGACCTCCAGCGATAACAAAAGGATCGGCGATGGTTCTTTCCTCTGCCAGTATAGGAATGCCCGCAAGATCCAGCATATTCAGAATATTCGTATAACTCATTTCATACTGAAGTGTGAAGCCCAGCAGATCAAAGTCTTTTACTGCGTCCTTTGTTTCCAGAGCAAACAGCGGAATTCCTTTTTCCCGCATCACATCTTCCATATCCACCCATGGGGCAAAAACCCTTTCGCAATAGGTGTCCAGCCTGAGGTTCAAAACATGGTATAGTATTTTCATACCCAGATGGGACATGCCCACCTCGTACACATCCGGAAAACAAAAGGCAAAACGAACATCAACACTTTCCGGGCTTTTGACAACCATGTTCCACTCACCGCCGGTATACCGGGCTGGTTTCTCTACATTTAACAGTATTTTGTCTTCCAGTGCTACTTTCATTCTCTTCTCCTGTAAGAATAAACTGCCTCTGCAGGGCCTGATCTGTTACAACCAGATATATCCCAGCAGAGGCGTATGGTGGTTTTCTCATTTGTTTTTCGCTTCAAATTCCTTCATGAAACTAACCAGTGCCTGAACACCTTCCACTGGCATGGCATTGTATATGCTTGCCCTCATGCCTCCGACACTTCGATGACCCTTCAGGTTAACAAACCCTTTTGCCGATGCCTCCTGGATGAATTGCGCGTCCAGATCTTTATCCCCTGTGATAAATGGGATATTCATCAAGGAGCGATCTTTTTTGGCCACCGTCCCTTTAAACATGCTGGAACTATCAAGGAAATCATACAATATGGCTGCCTTTTCCTGGTTGACCTTCTGAATGGCGGATACTCCACCCATTTTCTTTAACCATTGGTATACAAGACCGCAGATGTAAACACTGTAACACGGCGGTGTATTATACAGGGACTGGCTCTCAACATGTATCTTGTATTTGAGCATTGTAGGGATTTCCGGCTGCGTGTCAGTGACCAAATCCTCACGGATAATAACCACAACCACACCAGCAGGCCCCATGTTCTTCTGAGCTCCTGCATATATCAGACCGAATTTCGATACATCATATTTCTCAGACAGAATATTGGATGACATATCAGCCACCAGCGGAACCTTTCCCGTTTCAGGAAGCTTTGTATACCGGGTTCCATAGATTGTATTGTTGGTTGTAATATGAAAATAATCGGCATCCTTGCTGAATGTTTCCGGATCGAGTTCCGGAATATATGTGAACGAAGAATCTTCTGAAGAAGCAATAACATTTACTTTTCCGAATTTTCGGGCTTCGCTGATTGCTTTTTTCGACCATGCGCCTGTATTCACATAATCTGCTTTTCCTTTTTTCATCAGGTTCATTGGAACCATGGCAAACTGGGTGTATGCACCGCCCTGCAAAAAAAGCACTTTATAATTGGAAGGAATATCCATCAGATCCCTCAAATCAGCTTCTGCCTGTTTGATAATCCCATCATACCACTTGGAGCGGTGGCTCATCTCCATAACAGACATACCACTGCCATGCCAATCCATCATTTCGTTTCCTGCAATTTTTAGAACTTCTTCGGGTAAAACCGAAGGCCCTGCTGAGAAATTGAACACTCTTCCCATTTTAATCCTCTCCTAATAATTTTTTCTATATATTCGGTTCTTTGATGAAATAAATTTGTTTTTATTCTATCATTCTGAAAAAACAATGTCTAGAGCATTACAGAACTTATTGTTAATGATTTAACAAATGAGTTTCTCACTGTTCATGGAACTTATTGGTCCGGTTAACGTCAAAAGCAATGTAGCCGATTTATATATTATTGAATCGAGAATACCGTATAATGAATTGCCCTGAGCAAATTGGCTGTAGGGAAGCATGTTTACAGAACCGACAGAGGTTCATATAAAAGGGAGGTTTTACCATGAAAAGAATCATTGCATTAACCTTGGCGGTAGCTTTAATCACCGCAGTTTTCTGGGTTTTAAATCCACTTACTCCCGTATACGCCGAGGAGTATCGAAATGGATTTCTGCTAACCCCCATGCAATATGATGCGACAGGAATATACACCAATACCGGTTTTATTCTGAAAACTCAAAACGACTATACAGTTGAGCAAATGACCGAAATGCTTCATATAACCGGGGATGTTTCATTGGATATCAGCCTGAACGAACAAAACGATTTTTTGATCACACCAAATCATGAATTGAACTCAAACAGCTTATATACTTTTGTATTAACTGTTCCGAACAATGATCCGGTATCCTGGACATTCCAGACAAGACGTGATTTTAGCATTCTTGGGGTACTGCCGGCCGATCAGTCAAGTTATGTACCCGTGAACTCCGGAATTGAGATTTATTTCAGTCATACGGGTTTTGAAGATCTGGACAAATACTTTGCTATTTCTCCACAGGTTGAGGGGCGGTTTGAAAGAAACGGTTATGCGGCCGTATTCATTCCAAAGGAACTGAAACCGGGTACAATCTACACCATAACAATCCGAAAAGGCCTTGCGCTGAAAGGGACGGATCTGGTGCTATCGGAAAACTACGCATTTTCTTTCGAAACAGCACCCGAACAGGACCCGGGACGCAATGAACAGAAGGGCACCCTTTCATTTCATAATTTGATGATGGAATTCGGAACGCAGAATGCTCCTGTCATTCCGCTAAGTATCTATTCTGCTAACAATGTGGACCGTGAAGCGGTTGTAAAGACAACGGTTTATCAGTTTAAAAACACTCAGGCATTCATCGATGCACTGAAATCAAAGTATACTACACCGAATTGGGCATATGTCAGCCAGCAGAGCAACCTCATTTCCACCGAAGGGCTGGCCGATATTGCTTCTTTTGAACAAACCTTTGACCTGACAAAATGGCAGCAAAAATATCTGGTCCTTCCCGAAAGCCTGAACAGTGGTTTTTACCTTGTAGAGAGCACCTACAATGACCTCACCGCTCAGGTATTGATTCAATCCACCGATCTGGCTGCTTATTATACACAAAGCGATACCCAGACCCTCTTCTGGGTGAACGATCTGAAGACCGGAAAAGCCGTGGCCTCTGCCCAGGTTTTTTTGGCGAGCGAGGGAAAAAATTACACGACCGATACAAATGGTGTTGCGGCCATTCGTTCACAAAAAAATAAATCTGATAATCCTGATACGTTTGAATATTTTGTTATCCGGAAAGAAAGAAGCGAACTGATCCTGGTCAACCACCAGTACAGAATCTACTGGAACGATCCTTATGCGCTCGATGACTACTGGCATTACTTCCAAACCGACAGAAACCTGTACAAACCCGATGATCAGGTCTCGTTCTGGGGTTTTCTACAGCAACGGGACAATGGCAAATCCCCTCAGAAGATCACCTTAGAGATCGCAGAAGGCGGTTACTGGCGGATACCTGAGGCAAAATTCTTAAGCTACTTTCTGCCCTCAATTCAAAAGCCCCTTGTCACAATAAATGTACCCGCAGAGAACGGTTTTTTTGAGGGAGACTTCCAACTGCCAAAATTATCTCCTGGCAGTTACAACATCACCATAAAGGTGGATGGCAAAATTGTCAACAGCCATTACATCACCGTTGATAACTATGTAAAGCCCGCCTACAAAATGATGATGGAAAAAGACAAAAACGCCATATTCCTGGGTGAAACCGTGAATTTCACCATTATTCCGGCCTTCTTCGAAGGTACTGCGCTTCCTTCACTGGATGTTTCCTACAATATGGGCGGATATCCCTTCAAGGAAGAGCATAATACGGTGAAAACGGATGCCAACGGCAGGCTTTCTGTTTCGTTTACAGCCGCAACAGATGACCATAAAGCCCAGGGCGAGCAATATATGTATATCAACGCAAGTGCATCCCTTCCGGAAAGTGGTGAGATATACGGCAATGAGTCTGTGCGCGTGTTTATCAATGATATTCATGCCGCATTTGAAGCCAATACCGATAAACATGGAAGGACAACTCTGAAAGCCACTTTGAACAAGATTGACCTCAGCCGTATCAACGATCCGGAGAATAAGGATGCGTGGGACTTCCTGGCAGATCCTGTGGCACACAAAACCATCTCTGGTTCCATCGTATACCACTATTATGAAAAGATAGAGAATGGCGAGGAATACGATTATATCAACAAGGTTGTCAGAAAAATATATCATTATGAAAAACGTGAAAGGACGATTCAATCCTTTTCCTTCAGAACCGACGAAAAGGGTATTGCCACCGAAATCTTCAAGCTTGACAACCCGAAAGACGGCTGGTATACCGCCGAGTTGATCTGGAATGACAACAATGGCAGGGTAATGAACCGCAGCGTATACCTGTCGAACCAGTATATAAAGGGTTATGATATGGAATATGATTGGTACCATCTTGAAGCAGACAGGGAAAAATACCGGCTGGATGAAAATGTAACCGTTACACTGAAAAACAATGAAGAGATGGTTACTTCTCCAAAATCCGTTTTGTTCATCGAAGCGCAAAAAGGAATAACCGATTACTGTGTGATCTCGGAAAGCGAATACAAGACCAGGTTTACCAAGGATGACGTACCCAACTTTTATATTCAGGCCATATATTTTAACGGTAAGGGTTATATCAATGCCGGAGCTGAAAATATCCGCTACGATACCAATGAGGTAAAGCTGGATATCCAAATGGAGCTAGACAAGGAATCCTATCGCCCCGGTGAACCCGTAACGGTTCAACTCACAGCAAAAGACGAAAAAGGGAACCCTGTTGCAGCCCATATAAATCTGGCCCTGATCGATGAAGCGATGCTTGAAATCTCCCATTACAATGTCAATGTTCTGGGAACCCTGTATCAATGGATCGGCAGCGGACTGGGATATTCTTATTCGTCCCATGCTCAGGGTGCTTCTGCTATATACGCCATGAATGAAACCCTCGAGGCGGATGGAGGGATGAGAACTACTGCCGCTGGCGGAGTATTGAAGATGGATATGGCATTTTCCGAGGCTGTCGCCCCGCAGGCTGCCATGGATAGCGTTCAGGTCAGGAGCGACTTTAGAGACACAGCGCTATTCCGTTCGGTTACTCTTGATGAAAACGGAACCGGAACCTTCTCGTTCAAGCTGCCCGATAATGTAACCTCATGGTATGTTACACTGGCCGGCATATCCCCGGATTTGTACGGCGGCACCGGCGAAGCAAACCTGAAGGTCACCCTTCCCTTCTTTATCAACGACAGCATGAATACGACCTACTTAACCGGTGACTTCCCGTTTGTTGGCGTCACAAGCTACGGAAACGACCTGAAGGAAGGTGAAACCGTAACCTGGCAGGTCACCAGCCCGCAGAAACCTGATTATATTCAGACCGCAACCAGCAAGGCCTTCGAACGGGTGAATATTCCCCTGTGGCAACTGGAAGAAGGCGTCTATGATATAGAAATTAAGGCAATCAGCGAACGTGGTTTATCCGATGGTATCAAAAGAACATTTTTTGTTACCGATACCTACCACGAAATCGAAAAAGCCGTAACCGAAGATTTGAAGGAAAACATGACCCTGCAAGGCGGCAAGGACGGTCTGACTACACTGCTGTTTACAGACGCCGGCCGAGGAAGGCTGGTTCCGGTATTATACGGCTTATTATACAGCGGTGGCAGCCGACTGGATCAAAAATATACGGCTTATCAGGCAGCACTTCTTCTGGACGAGATTGCGAAGGACAGAGATCGCTACCGCGATGCAGACACTGTCGACCCTTCCCAGTATCAGAAGCCTGACGGTGGATATGGGATCCTGCCCTATTCCGAAAGTGATGCGGAGTTGTCCGCGTTACTGGCCGGCTTGCTAAAAGACGAAAGCGGATCCGCGATGCTGAAGCAGTACTTTTATTCACTGAACTTTGAAGAACCCGGCAGAATAAACGCCCCGGCGTTATTTGGCCTCGCCGTGATGGGAGAACCCGTACTGGTGGACCTGAACAACGCCTTGAAGGTTCAGAACCTGTCCACCAGGGATAACCTCTATCTGGCATTGGCATTTGAAACCCTTGGTGAATCAACGGTTGCCGGGAAGATATATAACGACAGAATCGCCCCCCTGCTTGAGAATCAAAAACCATACATCCGGTTGATGGAATCGGACGATACGGATACCATACTGAAAGACACGGCTTTGGCAGCAGTTCTGGCTTCAAGGCTTGATACACAGGATAAGGAAGGCCTTATACAGTATACCGTTAATAATTACTCCAAAAAAGTTTTGGTAAATGTCGAGAAGCTGCTGGTGGTACTGGAAGAATACCGGAAGCTTCCGGCTTCGGAAGTGGAATTCACTTACACTTACGAGGGTAACACTTATACCGAAAACTTGAAGAACGGTGGTAGCATAGCCGTGAAGGTTCCTTCGGTTAAGCTTTCGGAACTGAAGATCACAAAGGTCTCCGGAGACGCCTCGGTGGTGTCCATCTTCAAAGTACCCCTGACCGAACAGATACAGCCCGATAACAACCTGAAAATAACGCGCACCTATTATGATTATAAAACGGGAGAGAAAACCACTTATTTCCGGCAAAATGACATCGTGAAAGTTGTTTTGGACTGGGATATCGCACCCACAGCCATGGACACGCATTATGAAATTACCGATTATGTTCCGTCAGGCCTTAAACCCATAGAAAACCCATATCAGGCCGGAATTCGTTTTGACAGAGGACTCGTCTGGTGGTTCCGTAATACCGACGGACAAAAGGTAACCTTCAATGTCTGGCGCAATACAGAGAAAAAAGAACCGCTGGTATACTACTGCCGCGTTGTAAACCCCGGAACCTTCAAGGCTGACAGCGCCATCGTTCAGGGGACCCTCGTAAAAGACAGCATGATACAGGGCAAAGAAACGACCATTACAATTAGTGCAGACTAGCTATACGCCGCGAGACCGATTGCATGAGCGAGTAGCAGGCTCAGCCTTCTACCAGCCATTATATTAAAAGCCCTTCAGTGGGGAGTTACCCCCGCCACTGAAGGGCTTTCATATAGGCTTAACCGTGGTTATTCCACCTTGAACATGGATACGGCATGTTCAAGTTCCTCACCCATTTGGTTCATTTCTTTGGATAGATTGGTAAGGATTTCAGCACTGGCCATCTGTTCCTGGGTTCCTGCGGAAACTTCCTCAGATGTGGCTGCTGCTTCCTGGGATACAGCAGAGATATTTTCCATTGACAAGAGGGTTTTTTCCTTCAGGGTAAGCATGCTGTTTACCGAGTCACCCATATTCTTCATGTGCGAGGAAATCTCTTTCATGGAACGGGATATGGTATTAAATGCGGCATCTGTCTGCTGCACCGCGGACATCTGATCCATGATAATATCGCTTGTGCCGTTTGCTTCCGATACCGCTTGTTCCGTTTTATTGTTAATCGCATTGATGATGTTGTTAATCATGATGGAGGCATCCTTTGATTGATCGGCAAGTTTTCTGACTTCTTCGGCAACGACTGCAAAACCCCGGCCTGCTTCGCCAGCTCTTGCGGCTTCAATCGCGGCGTTTAATGACAACAGGTTTGTTTGCTCCGCGATACCGACAATCACCTTAACAATCTTCCTGATTTGTTTCATGTCATTATTCAGGCTGTTGATCTCCTCCACAATCTTCTGTGATGCTGTTTGGGTTTGATTGGCTTTATCGTTCAGTGTTTTAACGACGGTAATGGCCTGAACACTGATATCTTCTGTGTTCATGATCAAAGAAGAAACGTGTGACAAGTCATCTGTAACCTTATTGATACCATCTGAGAGGTGGTTCATGTAGTCAACACTCTGTGAAACCTCCTGGGCCTGTTCCGAAGAACCTTTGGCAACCTCTTGCAGGGTTAGTGCAATCTGTTCGGAGGAAGCATAGGTTTGTTCGGACGAAGACGAGACCTTTTTTGAGATATCCAAAACATCGTTCACAGATGCTTTGACCTTTTGGATTAATGTTTTTATGTTGTTGATCATATCATTGTAATTTGTGATGACCTCTCCAATTTCATCCTTGCTATTATCCTGTATTTCCTCGGTTAAATCACCCTGCTTTGCTTTTCTCATTATATTGACAAGCTTTGATAAAGGCTTGGATATGCTGCCCGAAATCACAAAAGCAAGCAAGATTGAAATCAAAATTCCACCGATTGCGACAATAACTATCCTCTTACCAATTTCAGTTGCAGCAGAGTTTAAAAAGCTATGCGGTGTTATGGCAACAATATAGAAAGGGGTTTGTTCAATTTTGTAGAAATTGCATTCCGCCTTTCCCTCAAAGTTTGCTTCTATACCTGCTGATGTTGCACCGGTCTCAGCTGCCTCCTGCCTAAACCTTTCAAACAATGAAGCATCCGGAAAGAAAGAACCCACTTCCAGGTCTTCCCTACTGGAATATAAAATCTGGCCGTCCTCATGGAGAAAGAATATCTGGACAGACTCATTGACATGAAAGCTATCAAAAATCTCCTTTATACTATTCGGTTCCAGTTCGATGAACATATTTCCGGTTTTTGAACCTACTTCTATATGGACACCTTTTTTTCCATACGCTATTTTGCCATTCTCATCGGTATACCACTTTGCCTTATCTTCAGTAGCCTCAAACTCTTTGTTCAATTCATCAAAGGGTATGGAAAAATTATTCAGACCAGTGAAGATAGGCAAATCCCCTGCGGACGGGTAGAATACAGTATAGGAGATTGAAGAAACCTGGGTTGTTTTTACAATCATTTCTTTGGATAGATTGTTCCGAATGGTTAATATTTTGCCTTGGTCCGCCTTTATATTAGCACGAAAGTTATCCTGAATGATTGACGAGAAAAGCAGCGAATCTACTGCATCTACGCTTTTATTGATTTCATTGCTTACATTCGTCCCAAACTGTGTTATAACCTGACTGGTGTATTGCTTTATTGTGTCTCTAAGAACAGTCTTGGAGCTGTCGTAAGAAGAAATCCCCAAAATGACAAGTGGCCCGATAGAAAGAAGCAAAAACACAAGGATAAGGCGCCATTGAATCTTGAGTCTGCGTATTAAATCCAGTCGAGAATCAAGAATTTTTTCTGATCTTACCTTCTTTATCTTGTGCAGAAAATCCAATATCCCAAATTTCCTGACATCCTTCTCCAATCGTTTCTCTTTTTTGTTGGTAGCCATAATAACCCTCCATCATCCCCTGTATCGATAATTTAATATGCCCGTGGAATGTATCAGTAGCCATCTCATTGATGCACATCGTAATGCACATCGTAATGCACATCTGTTTCCTTAAAAAGAAACCTGCCGAATTTTGAAGCCAATGGATCTGCCTGTGAAGTAACTAATACGTTCTGGGTTCATTCTATAAATCTATTTACCCTATTCTGTAAACTTACAAACTTTTTTATTGGACTGGAAGATAATCTGCCAATACAACTTTTCACAAAATTATATCGGCAAAATTAACTTTAAAAATTATACTACAGATTCGTCGTACGACTTGAAAACAGTAAAAAAACGAAGAGCAGTTGAATAAGGAAGCTGCAATTGAATTGCAGCTTCCCTGTGCCTGCGGAAATAAGCTCCGCACATCGATTTGGCTTTTCTTGTATCGTGTTTAAGCACCCGTTAATTTCATCATCAATTCATTCATAATCGATTGAATGATCGACTCGGTTACCTCACCCTTTGGATTATAGTTCCCATCCGCATCCAGTTTCGAAACACCTGAAGAAACCAAGTTTTGAACACTTTCTAAAGCCCATGGGCTGATATCGGCTTCATCGGAGATAGCAACCGCCTCGCCTGTCAACTTCATCCCATTCATATCGGCCAACCTGTTTATGATAACAGCAAGCTGCTCCATCGTAAGTTTTTCATCTTCATGATAGTTACCCTCGCCATCACCCAGTAACAATCCCATCTGTTTCGCAACCTCCACCGGTTCGGGAACACCACTTAGTATTAGCTCAAAGAATTGCGCTCTTGTGACAGGTTCACTCGGCTCCTGTCCAAAAGCCATGACTGTTTCATACAAATCAAGGTTGGCTTCTATCTTCTCAGCACTGCCCACAGTTGACCATATACCATTGGCAAGAAGGGCCTCAAACATCGCAGCCGAGTCCCTCAGGTCTGAGACAGTGGTGGATTTGATTTCCTCTAATATCTTCAACCGATCCTCGACGGTTTTGCCCATCAAATAATTGTTCATTGTATTGACAGCTCCGGTGATTTCTCCTTCTGGCTGCGTGAAAGTGCTGAATGCTTTCAAGATGTATCGATCCAGTTCTTCCTGCGTAATATCCAGAGTCCTTATAAACTCTGGTAAGCCCTTGTATACTTCGAGGGTTTCCCTGATGTTCGGATCCCGGTAGGATATCATCATAAAGGAAGTGGAACTGAAATTGACAATATTGTCATATGCGCCATATCCGAACCTGATTCTCGGGGTGATATAATTCTCGGATATAACCAGTGCTATAGGGATAAATTTGCCACTGTATGTGGTACCCATGCTTTCATAATCAGCGGAAATCATATTATACTGGACCGCAGTATTGATGGTTATCCCTTCCTTACGTGCCGGGGCCGGAATCTGAGTATAATCCTGCGCGACGATGGCTTTAGCCGGTAGTGTGTCGAGTAGTTTGCCCACTTCTTCTTCATACTTTCCGATGTTGCTTTCATTCCCGGTAAACATGGTAATCATATTGGTTTTGTTCAGAACCAGCTGATGGAGGGATTCCAGCTCTGTCAAAACCGCATCCGGACTGGTCTGAAGCGCTTGTTCTACCTGAGTAAGGAAGCTGTAGTAATCCATCCCTGAAACATAGTTCTGGTAGTTGCTGCAAGCATTCTGGTTTGCCATGTTTCGGACGATAAGCAGGTTAACAGGATTATTTATAAACATGTTTTTCAGCGAAGAACTTTGTTGTTTCACATGGTTTATGATGGTATCCACATCTGTGAATTGGGTATGAAGAAGTATTTCTGTAACAAGCTCCATCTGATCAGCATATTCCTCCATCAAGCCCATCCAGGAAATGTTCACCACAGGTGTGAATGTGTTCCAGTCATCCTGAGGGATGGTGGATAAATTAAAGGATGCACTATTAAGGTATCTGATGGCCAGCGTCCCAAGCTGTTCTTTGGTATAACGCTCGGTATCCATCTTTCCCAGCAACCCCGAATAAAGTTGCAGCCAATGAAGCTTTTCAATGGGCACCGCTGAAGTGTCCAGCAGCAAAGCGGTAAACCCTGTTTCGGCAACATCCGCCGCCGTTGAAAGCATTCTGACACCATCTTCCAGTTCTGTTTCGTTGATCTTGTATGCTTTCACCTCTACAGGCAAATCTGCAGCTTGAACTACCTGAAGCTGATTCACAATCGCAGGATCTGTTTCTCTGCTGTTCCACTCATTATACGCTTGTGTATCGCTAACAATTTTTTCGATTTCCTCTAAACTCATAGATGCCTTAAGTTCGGCCAGATACACTTGATGTTGTTCAGCAAGCTGCTCGGTAAGCCCGGGTTCGGGAACTGTCAGAACCAAAGCCGCATGATTGTTGTTTTGAATATACTTCGTGTTTAAATCTTCCAGATAACGATCGCCAATCTTATTGGTAATGCTGTTAAGGTTTTGTATCAGGTTGTTGTAATAATTAACACTTCCAGTATTTGCCCAAATTACACCCGTGGCAAGAGAGAGGTTGATTCCTAGGTTTGTCATCTCTGTCAGGTTTGAGTTGCTGAGCTTAATCGACGACAATGTAGCGTCAACCACATTCTTGTCACAACCGTTGGTTGACACGCTTCTGATACCGTCATCCACCAGTGCCTGGAATGCATCCTTTTTGCCTATATCTGCATTTTCCGCCTTAAATATCAAAACCGGCTGTACAAATGAATCTACCAAGCTGACGGACATTCTGCCACCGATTTGTTTTTCCCTGAAGGCCTGTTGAAGTGGAGATGAATCCTGGTTCAGCACCGAGACCAAAATGGTTAGCCCCACAAGGTCTTCTTCGGTAACATCGGTCAGCGCGAATGCATAATCGATCTGAACCATATTTTCCGTGTTTGTATCGGCGGTAACAGGGAACTTGTATGTATGCTCTGTTTTATGTTGCAGTGGAGCAATTTTCCCATAATTGATCTGAATATCTTTTCTGTCAAAGCTTTGAAGATACTGTTCATCAATCATTTCCAAGAATTTGCTATAATCCAGATCTCCATACAGAATCATCAGAGAGTTGGATGGGTGATAGTAGTTCTGATGGGTTTGGACGAGCTGCTCATAAGTCAAATCGATGATCTTTTCCGGATCTCCGCCCGAATTATTGGCCTGGAAGCTGTTTGGAAACAAAGCATCCAAAACATTATATAATGCCGCTGTAGAGATGTCCCCCATAGCTCCCTTCATTTCATTGTAAACAGTTCCGTTAATCAGCAGGGGCGCATCTGTGTCAGTCATTTCATACCGCCATGCTTCTCTCAGAAAAATATTCCGGTCTGTGTATACCGAAGGATGATACACGCAATCAAGATAAACTTCCGCTAGCTTCAGCAGCTGCTCTTCACTCATGGATGATACCGGATAGGAAGTAACGGTAGGGCTGGTAAACGCATTTATGAATGTGCTGTAGGTCTGGTTTAGAATTGTAAACAGGACATTCTTCATCGGATAATTCTTTGAACCCGATATCGTTATATGTTCCAGGATATGGTTCGCCCCGGTATTGTCTACAGCCGGTGTTCTGAAGGCAACTTCAAAGGAACGATCGATATCTTTGCTTTGAATATAGAACAACTTTGCACCTGTCTTTTCATGTTCGAACAGCACGGTTTTTGCATTGACAATTTCCATATATCCAATTTCCTCTGCCCGGAAACCGGATATGACTTGTCCAACCTCAGGCAGCTGATGCAATTGTATTTCTTCGGTATTGGCAGCGTTAAGCTGTACGCCCATGCTCATGAGCAGGACAATGGCCAGTGTCAATGAGATTATTTTTTTCATTCGACTATCCTCCGTTTATAAATTTGGAAAATATTGATTTTATCTATAATACGAATGGAATTTTGTTTTGTCTTCCAACAGCAAAAAAAACGCTGCATGTAACATCAGTATTGCCGTTTTCCAGTAAAATATCTCTCGTGTTCTTATGAAGCGTTCAAACGAATCGCTGTTCACCGAGCGCAAGCGCTCATTGAACCGGAATTATGCACTGTGCAGAATTTTGTTTTTGCTGGCAACCAGCATCACACTGCCAACATATGTCAACGTTTTTATTTTATTGTAACAAAGGATGTGGATATCTGCAAATGGCTTTATATCAAGGTCAACTTAATGGAATCATACGATTAAAAATATCGCTTCAGGGTAAATATAAAATATAATGGGGGGAGTTTATTTGAGTGAAATTTATCGTGACGATGCGCTTGTGATTACACAGGAGCAAGGTAATTATTATATAGAAACCTTTAAAAAGGGAATATCACCTGATAGCGTGTACAAGTTAGTAAAGCAGTTTCCAGGTTTCGAGATTACCAGGTTTAACGCTATGCATAAGGCACTGCTCCACGCTCCGTATGGACCGGAACTGTTTGGTATCAAAAAGGACCAGATTACAGTTCAAGTCTCTCAGGATAAGCTTGAAGCCTATATAACACTGAATGTCCCCGCACAAAAGCTTGACAGGGGTTACCGGGATCAGTTGTCTGCTGAAGTAATGGATGCATTGAAGGATGCCGGTATCACATACGGCATCTTGCCCGACACGTTAAAAGGGGATCTGCCGCTGAACAGGCCCTTATTAATCGCTCGTGGCATGGCTCCTGTTCATGGCAAAGATGCCGAAGTGAAGTACTATAAAATCGATGACCCTCAACCAACGATTGTGGATCATGGTAAAGTAAACTATTATGATCTGAATTTAATCCATAAAGTGCGCACTGGAGACTGGTTGGGTGAAAGGACCGATCCGGTACCCGGGACGCCTGGAAAGAATGTGTACGGTGTCGAGATAGAACCAGAATGTGGGGAACTGGTACCTTTACATTATGATCGAAATTCAGTTGAATTGGTCCGGGAAGATGGAAAAGATGTATTATATGCTTTAAAAACAGGGGCCGTGTATAACATCGACAATAATATCGCAGTGTACGATGTTCTTGAGATAGACGGAGATGTAGACTTTAATTCGGGTAACATCGATTTTAGTGGGTATGTCTTCATCAAAGGAAGTGTGGAAGAGAATTTTTCGGTTCGTTCAGGCAAGGACATTGAGATCTTGGGTGAATACGGCATTGGCGGCGTTGACACCATTGAAAGTGTGGACGGAAATATTTACATCCGCGGTGGAGTTGCTGGAAAAAACCGGGCAAAAATTAAATGCAAAAAAAACCTCTATGTAAAATACCTGTCCGATGTTGAGGTGATTTGTGAAGGAAGTGTGTATGTAGGTTTCTATATCAGGAATTCAAAGATCCGCGCTAAGCAGGTGATTGTTGATTCCAGCCGGGGCCAGATTGTTGGTGGCCTTATCGATACCGATATCAGGGTTGAATGCGCGGATATTGGTAACCGAATGGAAACTCGGACGTGGGTTACCGTACGCGGATTCAACAGGGATGAATTGCAAGGCAGGGTGGAGGAAATCGTAGGTATTGTCCGTGAGAAAAAGGAGCAGTTAATCAAACTGAAAAGAATGATGAAAGGCACTGATCGGAAAAAAAATGATGCTTCCATCATGCAAAAAACGCGTTTTGCACTCCTTCAGGTTCAGGCTGAGATTAAAAGCCTGGAAGCCGAAAGGCTAAGCGTGCAAAACTTCATGAAAACCCCTGGGGAAGGTGCGGTAATCGTTAAAAGACGCATCTATCCAAAGGTACGGATTGAGATTCAGGGCGAAGCGCTTGAAATTGGAGAGGAGGCTTTGGCTTCCGTCTTTATCGTCAGGGACGGAAGGGTACAGCCCATATAATTCAGTTGTTGATCCAATTCAGTGCCCTGTGAAGGATAACAATAATCTCCGCTCTTGTGGCAAAGTTTTTCGGCGCTATAGAGCCATTAATTCCGTTTATGATACCGGATTTTACGAGGCATGCGGCCGCAGGTCTTGCATAATTGCTGATCGCTGCGCTGTCTTCATACTGGTTAAGGATCTCTTCCCCTGCCAGTTCAACCTCATGCCCTGTAATTGCCATAGCCCGTAGCAACATGACCATCAGGTCTTCACGGGTAATGTAGCTATCTGGGTAAAAGTAATTCTTGTTCTCCTGAAGAATCCCAAGCGCTTTTGCAACTGCGATGTCTTTATGGTAATAAGAATCTGCGGGAACATCCATATAGTTCTCTACTGTTTCAGCCTTTAACCCAAACGCACGGATCAGCATCAGAACAAAATCCCCTCGTTTCGTGTTTTCAGCTGGATAAAAAAATCCGTTTCCATCCCCATATACTATTTTTTTCTCGTACAACCCATCAATGGATGCTTTCGCCCATTCGTAGTCTGGGCCGATATCGTGAAAGAAAGCAGATAGGCTTGACTTTATAACTGCCCCTTCACTTTCATGATGCAGCCTGTCCAGCGCTGTTACCAGATACCCCACTTTGCCCGGTTGCTCCTGTGGATCGAGGTATTCCTGCACCTCTCCCGTACCTTTTCGAACGGTTGCGATCAGATTCGAAGCTATCTCATGAATATTCGTATTCACTTTTTCCCCTTCTTCAAAGCGGTAAATAGCATAATATGCCGTATTTGCATCAGAATCAGACCAAGTTATTCGGATACCATCGCTAACAGGTTCCATCCATCCTGGTACGGGCTTTTGTGGCGCATGTCCCCCCTTCCATGGCATAACGGGAATCAATGCTTTGCTGTTCCATATATAGTCAAGAGCATTTCCTATCGCCTGTTGTTTTCTGTCATCGTTCATATTCCTGGCACGGAACATAATCGTTCCTGAAATCAAATCATGGCAGGAATTCATCTTTAACTGGTTCTCCAACTCTCTGACAGCATTGGCCCCTTTAAACCACGTATCACTGTCATCATTAATTTTGTATAGAGCCTGTCCAATATAGAGATGGACGTCTTTATCCTGAACGACTTCTGCCCACCAATTTGCAACCTCTCCATATGATGCCCTTGGGTTGGCAAAAGAGTAATAAATCTGAGGGGCTATGTAATCGATCAATTCCTCTTCAACCCACTTTTTCGTATCGGCAAAGGAGGAATCATAATTTGTGTAACTGTTTTCAGAATTAGAGCCTTCTGGGTGTTCACTTTTGTTTCTCCAAACTCCCGAAGGGCTAATCCCAAACTTCACCCAGGATTTTTCAGCCCGGATTTCCTCAGACAATTCCTTTACCAACAAATAAGTGTTGTTTCGTCTCCAATCCCCAATATCCGTGAATTGGCCTTTGTTGTATGTTTCAAAGGTTCTTCGATCATTCAGCTTTGAGCTGGTGCTTTCATAGTAAAAATAGTCATCAAAGTGAACCCCGTCGATATCATATTTTCGGACTACCTCCATGACCCGTTTGATGATCCATTTCCTGGCATCCGGGAAGCCGGGATCAACAACATAACGGTTCGAAGCTGTTTTAATCCATGCCGAATGCTCTCTAAATACGCTTTTTTTGATGCTCAGCGAGTCTCTGGTTTGTGAGCTGGTGGAAACGGACACCCGATATGGGTTGAACCATGCGTGAAATTCAAGGTTCCGCTGATGGGCTTGTTCAATGATGAACTCAAGAGGATCAAACCCCGGATCTTTACCGAAGGTGCCTGTCAAATACCTTGACCAAGGTACGAGCTCCGATCGATAAAAAGCATCCGCTTCCGGGCTTACCTGGAAAAACACTGCATTCATATTCATCGAAACAGCTCTGTCCAAAAACGCAATTAATTCTTCCTTGCAGGTTTTAATCCGTTCCTTATCATTTTTTATCGACACGGCTTGAACAGAAGGCCAATCCAGGTTCTGAACAGTGGTAATCCACACTCCCCGAAGATGCCTTTTAACAACTGGCATTTTCCTGGGCAGGAACCCGGAGTATGGGTCATAAGGCGTAACAAAAGCCTGGGCTTGCAGTGTTAAGAAAATAAGACATGTCATTAGCATCATAAAACTGGTTATGTACTTCTTTTTCATCCGTGCCTCCACAATGTTTTTTGCAGCGATTTCAATAGATTGTGCTACAAACCACTCCCAAGTTTAGATCCAACACCATGAATTGGACTGTAAAAAACACTCTGTTTCATCAATTTTATCACAATTGACAGCCTATACAAAAGTTAAATATCTGTTACATAATCCTCGACAAAACTATAAAGTTACTGTTCACATCCAATGTCATTTAGCTAAGCATAATATAGCCTGACTCACATAACAGAAACACTTGAGAGATGGTGAAAGAAATAATCCGACGTAAAATGAAATTAATTCGGTAAATGCATAAATCATGGTATGATTAAAAGATAGAATGAACATCTGCCTAAAAAGAAGTATAATGCTACACAGCAAGGTTCTATAGATTAAGAGAATCTATAGTGTACAAAGAAAGTGAGAAATCTGTAATTGATATTTCACTTTCTAATTACATAAAAACCTTAACTAAATGACATTGGCGTGTGAACAATAACCTATAAAACCGGTTAGCGGGCTATATGTTTTTTCCATTGATGAGGCTATTATGTTATAACGCAGGATGAAGCCCTTCCCAAGTTACCCGCCACGACCCATCTTTCGGGAATCCGGGTAGTTCATCATCACACCCTTCCCAGCCTGCCGCCATCATTGCGATTGCAGTCAGAAGCCCTCCGTTACCGGGAAGATAGACCGGCAGGTCTTTTCTGTCAGCCTGTTTGTTGTGACCATTAGGAAGATATTCATTTTTAGCAGCAGGATACAAAAGCGCTTCCACCGCCATTTCAGGCTTTCCCAGCCTTGCTGATGTCATTGCCATCATTGGGAAATCCCAACCCCATACTTCATCCATATTCCACTTTTGAAAAACAGCTTCCAGCGTATTCAGCATGATCTCACTGTTGACCTTTTTCCCGGGCAGGATACCGAGGGCTCCGAGCATGGAGGGATGATCATGATTATACTTTTCAAAAGTATCTGGGCAATTCTCGTGCGCAAGATAGACTCCATCCTTCACAGGTAATGGAGCTAACCCTTCAGCAACCTTCTGCCATTCGGGTTCCAAGCCTAAGTTCAGCCTCTTTCGCCATTCGTTTGCGATATTCAAACCGAAAAACCAGTATTCCAACTCGAATGTTGGATTCAACGTATCCTGAGGTGCATGATTTTCCTGTGCCGGAATTAAGGATGGCCCCAGAACATACCTCTTTTGTTCGCAGTCATATTCAGCATAGGACGCCATGAAATCTGCAGTTTCAAACACAATATCCTTATAGTTTTCCAGGGTCGACCGTGTTGGATGGGATCGGTACAGCAACTCGGCATAATAAATGGGGTGAGGTTGTTGCCATATCAACAATGGTCCTATCTGAGAGGGACTGTCAACGCCTTCCTGAGAGACCATTTTAGGCCAACGGGCCCCCTTATACCCCTGAAACAGAGCCCGTTTTTTGGCCTCAGGTAATATCGAATGATACCACCACATGCTTTTTTCAAAAAGTTCCGTCCTCCCCCACAAAGGAAAATGTACACCATGCCACCAATGCATTTCAAGATGAAACTTACCGTACCAGCTGTTAAAGGTCAGCCCGGTTTCCTGTGGTGGCAGAGAGCCCGAGCATTGCACCGCCATCAGGTATTGTGACAGAACCACTCTGCGTTCCAGTTCATTCGCCCTGACATCGGTACTGCCCTGAAATTCGATCATTCCACCATTCATCCAGTATTTCTCCCAGTGCTCTTCGCATGCACGAGAAGTCTCATCAAAGGTGGGCAACTCGTCGCTTTGCATATGAGGTGAAAATGAAAAGACAATTTCTAACTTTGCTGTTTGGCAGGTAGCTTTCACCGAGAAACTATTCCTTCCAGTTCTTAAAAAATCCGTACCATTTGACGCAGCAATTCTTATATGGTAACTGTCTTTGTCAAGGATGTGCGTTAGCTTGGCATAACCTGATTGGTGTTGGGCAATATTGGTATAGTGCCGGTTATCCTTGTTCCAGTCGGCTGCTGATTTATCTGCTGACCCATAAGGCAGAGAAATTTTCACACTCATCCGATTGTTCTTTATCAATTCTGATTCCAACTGAAACGCGAGAATATCACGCTTAGGGTGGCAGCACACAATTGTATTGACCTTTTGGCCTTCCACAAAAAAGCTGCTCTTTAAGATCCCCTTCCACATGTCTAATCTTTGGCATGGCTGAATAATATCACCCGGGGTTGCTGGTGAGCCGTCTTCTTTAATGATATCCAACCCTATCCTTCCCAAATGAAGCCTGTGAGGGTTCTGCCTGAGCCAGTGGAAAGGAACCTCCTGGCCTTGCTCTTCGGTTGCATATCCGACATTTCTTGTGAGAGTTTTGTGCATTTCCATCTGCAAAGAATGCTCTTTATAGCTTTCTTTCTCCCCTGCTGCAGGGGTAGTATGCCAGCCCCATTGCGATTGAGTGCATAACGGGATACCCTCCTCGTATATTTCCGGAAAAGTTTGTAGCCCTGTTACATCTGCGGAATACGCTATTTCTCCATTGCCGACGGTTAACGGAGAGAACGGATCAAACCGGGTTATTTCTGGATTGTGTCTACTAACTAATTTGTACCTGTTGATTGCCATCTTTCTTACCTCCGCTTAGTAAGCACTTGTGCAGACTCATTCAGTATCAGGTTCAAAGCAACAGACGAGCCCCTGGTTGAGAAAGGTTCCATCAGATGCATATCCAGTAGTTGAAAACACAAGAACATTCATCAGGGAAGGGAAATCTGAGCTATTTTGTTTCATATCGAAAACGTTTAAAATCCGCACATCCACCATCAGTGATTGTATTATAACTGAAAAGCCCAATTCTTGAGCCTTTCCAAAAACCGGAACATAAAGTGCATGCTCCACCCAACTGAATGTATTCCCTATTGTCAAAACTGAAGGAAAAAGTAGTAGTACCCTTTAGATCGATATTCGCTCCAAACCATATGGTATCAGTATGAATAACTGGCCCGTGGTAACAGACTCCCCCTGTAACAGCCTGAATACGACAGCCCAGTTCCTCCCGAACAATCCCGATCCAGTTTTCTTCCCGGAAAGCTAAAAATAATAAGCCTGCAATTTGTCCCTGTTTCATGTTTTCACAGCTCATCTGAACTGAAACAGTCCCGGCTTCACCCATTATCTTCTGCGTAATGGTATTCCTCGCTTCAGCAATATTTTCAGCAAACATTGCTTCTAGGCTTAAATATCCCGGGCGCCATGATAGAGACCATTTTTCATTCACCGGGTTATGGTTCCATTGCCATTGAAGCCCAAGCTGCGGTGTATCAAAGTCATCGGACGTCTGGGGTAGTTGTCTGGGGTAATTCATGCCAACATCCGGTTTTTTGCAAATACTAACAGGCTCACCTCCGCAACCCATCACAGGCCAATCATCCACCCATGATACAGGCTGAAGATGACAAACACGGCCCAGAGCTCCTGCGCTTTGAAAGTGTATAAACCAAGACTGGCCAGATGGCAACTCCACAAGTCCTCCCTGATGAGGCCCATTAATGCTGGTTGAACCGGTTTTAAGAACCACTTTACGCTCATAGGGTCCATATATGTTTTTTGACCGCAGAACGGTCTGCCAGCCTATCTCAACCCCACCCTCCGGAATGATCAGGTAGTAGAATCCGTTTCTTTTGTGTATTTTTGTTCCCTCTGCGATTTTCCCGACAAATACAATAACGCCATCATCCAGCAGCCTCTTACCATCGGTACTCATTTTATGAATGATGATCGGTCCGGCTCCAACCGTGCTGTGGCCCAGATAGGCATTGCCATCGTCATCCCAGAAAGGGCATGGGTCTTCCCACCCAGCAACACGTTTTACTTCATGAATTGGTTCCCATGGGCCGGATGGATGCGCTGCAGTACTCATATACAGGCCTTCATCCGGTGTGCAAAAATAAACATAATACCGGCCTTCATGGTACCGCAGAGATGGCGCCCAGGATCCTTTGGCATATCCATTCATTTCATCATAGATCTTGTCATGCTTTAATGCACTGTAAACTCTGCCAATAATCGACCAATTCACCAGATCCTTCGAGTGTAGAACAGGTATCCCCATGAAATGGAACTCGGAGCATACCATGTAAAAGTCATCTTTGACCCGGATAATGTCGGGATCGGAGTAATCCGCATTGAGAACAGGGTTCTTATAATATCCGTTACCGAGATCCCCCCAAGCAAAGGAGTTTAATATAGTTTTTTTGCTATCCATACAAGCATCATCCCTCACGGTATTTTTTTCATCCACAAATAACTGCATTCCACGCATCAAATTTGATTAAGATTGCTTGGAATTTTTTTAATTATAGCACATTGTGTCTCTGGATTTCCAGCAAACTCTTTAAAGTTCACCTAAACATCAATCGGTCCTGATCTTTTCAATCACCGACAAATTCGTTGACAGGTGTATACATGCATGCTAATCTAAACTAGAAAAATATAGAAGACAGGTATCTCAGAATAAACGAGGAGGAGTCATCTTGCACAAAAAAATTAACCTTGGGATTATCGGTTATGGCAACTTGGCCAGGGGGGTGGAATATGCCATCGAGAAAGCACCTGATCTTGAACTGGTTGCTGTCTTTACCCGAAGAAATCCGGATAGCGTTCATGTAAGAACAAAAGATACCCTGGTATTGCATGTGGACGAGGCTGTTCAATATAAAGAACAAATTGATGTGATGCTCCTGTGTGGGGGGTCTTCTTCTGATTTGCCGGAGCAAGGCCCGTATTTCGCAAAGATGTTCAATACGGTGGATAGCTTTGATACTCATGCGAAAATTCCCGAATATTTTGCAACTATGAATGCTGCGGCAGAAAAAGCAAAAAAGACCAGTATCATTTCGGTTGGTTGGGATCCTGGTCTGTTCTCAATGAGTCGAATGCTGATGGAAGCTGTTCTGCCAGAAGGCAGAAATTACACTTTTTGGGGGAAGGGCGTTAGCCAAGGGCATTCCGATGCAATACGCAGGGTTGATGGTGTAAAATACGGGGTTCAGTATACTGTTCCCATCGAATCTGCCCTTGAAAGAGTAAGGGAGGGCAGCCTGCCTGAACTTCAAACAAAGGAAATGCACATACGGGATTGCTATGTCGTTGCTGAAGAAGGCGCTGACAAAGCAACGATAGAAAATTCTATCAAACTAATGCCAAATTACTTCGCCGATTATGATACCAAGGTTACTTTTATTTCCGAAGAGGAAATGAAAGAAAACCATGGTGCAATGCCGCACGGCGGATTTGTTATCCGCAGTGGAGCTACTGGAACAGGTAAAAACAAGCACGTCGTCGAGTTTTCCATCAAACTCGACAGCAATCCTGAATTTACCGGCAGCGTATTAACAGCATATGCGCGAGCCGCTTACAAGCTGAGTCTGGAAGGGCAAACCGGAGCTAAAACTGTGTTTGACGTTCCTCTTGCATACCTTTCAAATAAAACCTCCGAGCAGTTAAGAAAAGAGATGCTGTAGAGAAAAACGGCATTAGGACGCAATATTTACTCCCCCACTATCTTCTTCTTAAGTGCCTTAAGACGGAAATACATCTCGCGGGGCACACGATCCTCAAAAAGGAATGGTGCCGTTTTCATAAAACCTGGATCCTGGAAGTCCCACCAGGTAAGCGCCATTATTTCCTGCCTTGAACAGGCTATTGTGTAGAACTGTTCCACCCAATCCGCCTGAATGTGTTCATCCCAAGGGGCATGCCACACCCCTCTTGTAAGCCCTACCTGGGATTTTGGATCGGTCGCATCATAATTGAGATCAATACCCCGTGCTGCACCGCCAGGAACACCCATTTCGGTGATATGAATGGGCTTGCCAAACCGTGCGTATTCATCCAGAAGTCGGCTGATGGCAACCATATCCCTGGCAGGAAAATACATTTGAACACCTATCGCGTCAAAGTCTATTCCCTTTTCTTCGATGGCTCGCTCAAAGAATTTCAGTGGCGTTACTGGCTGATCGAAAGCCAGGCCCCAGCAGACAAATTTTCCTGCAGCATATTCACCAAAAGGCAGGCATACGTTTATAATCGATGTAGCCTGCGGGTTGCTTTCGCGGACGGTATCACAGCAGATCTTTGCCAGATCCATCAGCTGATCCTGAGTGAAGTTGAAACAGTTTGCCCAGTCATGAGGCTCATTGATAGAGTCCCAGATGTCAATCCGCCCCTTGTATCGGGTAACAGTCTTACGGATATATTCCCGGGCGAAAGCTGATAATTCATCGTAGCTTTTGTGATACATCCAATCGGGATTCACATGGCCATGACCGAACCAGAGTGGGTGCCCTTTTGCTTTGATCCCAGCTGATTCACACCATTCCAGAAGCTCATCCCTCCGAGCATAATCATATACTCCTTCTTTGGGAACAACCTGATTATAATAGAATGGTAATGTGGCAAAATTCAATAGCTCAGTGAAATATTTCGCATACAAGTCCTTCCCTGAATATCCCCAAACATTGCATCCAAGAAGCATTTCGGGTCTGGGATTTGCTTCCAGGATATCTGTCGCTTTTTCAAACAACGTTGCTTCTGCAGCAAAGATTGCATGAGATAATGCCTTCAGGCGGCAATAATGGGTATCCAACCCTTTTGATGCAAGCTCTCGATATTCGCAGGCAGCATCCAGGTGGCTTTGTGCATATGCCGAAAGAATAACTCCTTTTGACAATCTTTTCGCTTCCCAAATGTATGTTTCAACAGCTTCAGACACAAAATCAATTGTATCCGTCGTATAGCCTTCCCCATGGTTATGAGCCATGACCCAAATGTTTCCATATAGAGGAATGTTCACCCGTGCATGCAGCATATATGGACTTTTCGTAACTTGAAGCTCTACCGTTCCATCAGACATAATTCGACTTTTGCGGATATCTGGCTCAAAATGCAGATCGCTGGAATAAAGGGTGTTCAGCAGATACTCTGGAGCGGCCTTGCCATTTGTATCCGTTATTTTAACATTAATTGTCCTTACCATAAATAGCTACCTTCTTTCCGGCTTTCGTATCCCAGTATTAACTCGAATTGTTGTTACTACACTGCCTTGGTTGGATTGGTCTGTATGCCATCGTTTTTATGGTTCACATAAAAACAGTCCATATTTATATTATCCATATTTGGCGAGCTTTGCAATACAAATTATCCAAATCCAATAATATTTCATTAATTGTATTGACCGTTTCTCCGCATCCATCCTTCTGTATTTTGGAGGATCTTTATGGACATCACAACGAAATTGGCCAGCACCCGCTACCGTAAACTCTTCGTTGCTATTTCTTGTTTTTCTTTGTATGGGCTACTTTGTAAGTCCTGTCAAGATATTTTTTTATGGTTCGATATTCTATACTCGCCACCCCGGAAAACAGGATATCCACCATATTCAATTGCGCAATTCTAGAGGCCATTGCTCCACTTCTCATTGTGTTTTCAGGAGATGACAGGAACAACTGGATATCAGCCATTTCTCCAAGAGAGCTAATTCCGTACCGTGTTATGGCAATCACAATCGCACCCGACTGCTTCGCAACCTTTGCTGTTTCAATAATATCCCTGGTTTCTCCTGAATAGGAGATCGCCACAGCTGCGTCATCTTTATTTAAATTGGCTGCAGTTGTAATCTGCAGATGAGGATCCGCCCAGGAATAGCAGACTTTACCGATTCGTGTAAACTTTTGCGAAGCAGCCATAGCAACGACAGCAGAAGCACCAGAGCCGAAGAAAATCATTTTTCCTGCCTTGTGGATTACATCAACCGCCTTTCTGATCTCTTCGTAGTCCAATATCTGAAGAGTATCTTCTATCGCTTTCTTATTGTTCAGACAAACATTTTTGCTAATAGTCTCCAGTTTGTCTCCTGGCCTGATATCGGTGTATTCGTTTCCTGAACTCTGCCATGCGGACATATCCCGTGCAATTTCAATTGCAAAATCCCTGTAC
>LSQX01330557.1_pt1 | contig 48053 bp, 45 predicted proteins | sample 654561 | NCBI WGS metagenome assembly LSQX01 (sample SAMN04489861, study PRJNA283612) | anaerobic digester metagenome | isolation source: 4 biogas reactors fed with cattle manure at either 37C or 55C with and... | place: Denmark: Kongens Lyngby | collected 2014
CCGGTAACCTCTTGCTCGAGACTCCCGGTGTGTAATCCCGAATTATCATAACTCTCCTGATATCCAAATGGAGCCCTCAACTCAAGAGCTTCCACTACCTGCTTAACCTTTATCATGGATTAAAGTTCTTCGTACATACCGGTCAATAACTCACGAATATCTTGTAACTTCTTGACAATCTCGTGATTATGCTCGGTATCACTTTTGTTCTCTTTCAGCTTTTGCTGAGCTCCTGCTAATGTCATTCCTTTCTCCTTGACCAGATAATGGACTAGGCGGATCTCATTAATATCAGCCTGCGAATAGAGACGACGCCCACCGGAAGACTTTTTCGGCTTCAGGTTTGGGAAGCGCGTCTCCCAATAGCGGATGAGCGAAGGCTGAACCTCAAACATCTCAGCTACCTCGCTGATAGAATAATAAACCTTCTCTATTTTTGGTTCCTGATACGGCACGTTTTTATATCAATCTAGTGATTGTCCACCAAGCTTTGACATTTCAATCAGTTCCTTGTACTCAGCTGGTGTAATATCGGTGAAAAGATAATTGATCGGATCGACATGCCGACCACTTCGTCTCACTTCAAAATGAAGGTGTGGTGCGACAGAAAGCCCAGTATTACCACTCTCTGCAATCACTTGGCCTCGCTTAACCTCATCCCCCACTTTGACCAGTATCTTGCTCAAGTGTGCGTAGAAAGTCTCATAATTGTAACCGTGATCAATGGTCAAATGAACACCATACCCACCAAATCCCTTGGAGGTATGAACATCCACAACCCGGCCATCACCAGCTGCCCTGACTTTTGTTCCAACCGGGGCCGTGAAATCAACCCCCATGTGAGGACGATAAACTTTTAGAATCGGATGTAACCTGCGATGCGAAAAAAACGAGGCAATACGAGTATATCGCTCCAATGGTACAATGGATGGAATCGCCGTGGCCATCTTCTGCTTGTCAAGAGCCATCTCAAAGATTTCATCAAAAGAACGCGACTGGACATAAACCTTGTTCATAATCTTATCAAGCCGGACAGCAGTCTCCAGGACAATATCCGAGTTCTTGTAGCCGCGCAAATCGGCATATCGGTTTACCCCACCAAAACCCGCATTCCGCAGCGTTGACGAGATCGGATCAGATTCGAAAATGACACGGTAAATATTATCATCCCGATTCTGTAAATCAGTAAGAACCTCCTCAACCTGATCCAGTTTCTTCTCCGTTAACTCATACTGAGTCCTGAGAAATACTAACTCACGCCTGAAAATACGCTCCTTGGGCAGGTCGTAAAACATGGAAATGATCAACAACATACCACCACCCACAACCAGGCTAGAAATCAAATAGGCCATCACACGCCAAAGCTTTTGGGTGATGGTTAACTGTATGCGGTCATAAGATAGGGACTCCGGATTGAATCGATATCTGAATTTTGCCATTCTTTAACTTAGCTTGCAACTTCACATTAAACGCTGGTTGCGCAAAATTATTGAAATAATCTAACTTTGCAAGGATTTTTCGTAACCGCAATTTGTACAAACTCAATGAATTCCAAAATAATACGCCAAAAGTTTAAAGACTTTTTTGCTTCGCACGGACACCAAATTGTCTCCTCCGCTCCGATGGTTATCAAGGACGATCCCACCCTGCTTTTCACCAACGCCGGGATGAATCAGTTCAAAGATTTCTTCCTCGGAACCCAACAGCCAACCTATCCGAGAGTGGCCAATTCCCAAAAATGCTTGCGCGTGTCGGGTAAACATAACGACCTGGAGGAGGTGGGCCACGATACCTACCATCACACGATGTTCGAAATGCTGGGCAATTGGTCTTTTGGCGATTATTTTAAGGCAGAAGCCATCCAATTAGCCTGGGAATTCTTAGTTGATACGGTTGGTCTCGCTCCCGATCGCTTATATACCACCATCTTCGAAGGAGATGCCGAAGAGCTTATCCCCCGTGACGATGAATCCTATCAATTGTGGCTCAGATACCTCGATAAATCACGAATCCTGGAAGGATCAAAAAAAGATAACTTCTGGGAAATGGGCGAAAGCGGACCATGCGGACCGTGTTCCGAGATCCATATCGATTTGCGCAGCGAAGAAGAGCGCATGCAAGTACCTGGTAGCAAGCTGGTTAACACTGGCCATCCGCTGGTTATTGAGATCTGGAACCTAGTGTTTATCCAGTTCAACCGGAAATCAGATGGCTCACTGGAACAGCTCCCACAAAAACATGTGGATACCGGAATGGGATTCGAAAGACTCTGCATGGCCCTGCAGGGGAAAAAATCCAATTATGATACTGACCTGTTCCAAACGCTGATTTCTGCTATTGCAGCCATCACAGAGAAATCATACGGAATTGATCCTCAAATTGATATCGCCATGCGTGTGATAGCCGACCATATCCGGGCTATCGCATTTTCAATTGCCGACGGACAGCTGCCATCCAATAACGGGGCAGGATACGTCATTCGCCGAATCCTCCGAAGAGCCGTCCGCTACGCCTTTACTTTCCTCGATAAACGAGAACCCTTTATGTCAGGGCTGATTCCCGTACTTGCCAATGAAATGGGCGAAGCCTTCCCCGAACTTACCGCACAACAGAATCTAATCGCTACAGTCATCACCGAAGAAGAGACCTCCTTTTTACGTACCCTCGACCTCGGCATCCACCGGCTCGACCAAATCATGGCCGACCAGCAACCTAACACCCCCGTTAGCGGAAAAGCAGCCTTTGAACTATACGACACCTTCGGATTTCCACTTGATCTCACTCAACTAATTCTTTCTGAGAAAGGTTTAAATGTTGATATCCAAGGGTTTAATACGTACATGGAGGAGCAAAAATCACGCTCAAGGCAAGCCAGTGGGCAGGAGACAGCCGACTGGGTCATTCTCCACGAAGGCGAAAACCCGGTATTTGTTGGATATGACCAGCTAACTGCTGAAATCCGGTTAACCCGTTACCGGCAGGTGAAATCAAAAAAATCAAGTTACTACCAGTTGGTGTTCGACCGCACCCCTTTCTATGCCGAAAGTGGCGGCCAAGTAGGTGATACCGGCACAATCTCAGATAGCCATGAAACCATCCAGATTACCGATACACGGAAAGAAAATAATCTCATCGTACACCTTGCCAACCAGCTTCCAAAAAACCCCCAATCTACCTTCTTTGCCCAAGTCAAAGAAGGCAAACGATTGGATACCATGCGTAACCATACGGCAACACACCTGTTGCACCATGCATTGCGTAAAGTCCTAGGCCAACATGTGGAACAAAAAGGCTCCTTGGTACACCCCGACTACCTCCGGTTCGATTTTTCACATTACCAGAAAATGACCGAAGATGAGATCTTGAAAGTTGAAACTATTGTTAATCAGTTGATTAGAGAAAATATCAGCCTGACAGAAATTCGGGACTTACCGATGGACCAGGCCCGCAAAATGGGAGCAATGGCGCTTTTTGGTGAAAAATATGGCGACCGGGTTAGGGTGATCCGCTTTGGGGATTCCATCGAATTATGTGGGGGAACACACGTCAGTGCCACCGGCCAGATCGGGTTGTTTCGCTTAACCTCCGAAAGCAGCATTGCGGCAGGGATTCGGAGAATTGAAGCCTTGACCGGCTTCCGTGCTGAAAATGAGGCCCGGGAGAATGCCCGCCTAATTCAGGAGCTCTCCGGTTTCCTAAAAACAGGGAAAGGTCTGGTTGAATCGGTTTTAATGATGCAGGAGGAAGTTACCCAGCTGCGTAAAAAGATCGAAGGTTTTGCCAAAGAACAACAAAAATCCATCAAACGAGACCTGTCAGGCAGAGTGAAAGAGTTACCTGGAGTCCAGGTGATCTGCGAGCGCGTTGAGCTGGACGATCCTGCCTTGGTCAAAGACCTCGCTTATCAGCTTAGAGGTGAAATGGAAAACCTTTACCTTGTCCTTGGGACCCTCATCAACGGCAAACCAAATCTATCAGTCATGATTTCGGATGAACTGGTGAAAAAACTGGGACTGAATGCCGGTGCTATTGTTCGGGAAAGTGCCCGTGAAATGGAAGGAGGTGGTGGAGGCCAGCCATTCTTTGCAACTGCTGGCGGGAAAAACCCGGCCGGACTCGACAAGGCCATGGCAAAAGCCGTAGAACTGCTTGGGGAAAAACTGAAATAATCAGGGAACCAGGAAGTTAAGCACTCCCGGCAGACATTCAAACTCCAAGGGAACGTTGCCTTCCAGCTCGCCATCAGCTTCAACAATGCTGACTGCTTTTTCCTCCTCAACCTTCAGGCTGGATGTCCGGTAGTAAAACACTTCAGGATGATCCACTTTCCGACAAGCCCTGAGGTTCGCAAAGTTTTTTAGATAATGTATGATGCTGAGCTTCCCGAGAATTACCACCTCAAACAACCCATCATCCATCCGGGCTTCCGGAGCAATGCCAAAACCACTCCCAAAATATCGACCGTTGGCTACTACCAAGCTCAGAACCGGTCCCTCCCAGGAAAATCCATCCCAAGTGACTTTAATATGCTTGTGGCGAAAAGTTACGAACGTGGCGATCACCGACAGGAAAAAGGTGAGCGTGCCTCCAAGAACTTTCTTCCTCAGGTGAACACCATTAACCCGGGCAACCACATCAGCCCCTAAACCCAGATCGGCAATGTTATCGAAATAGCGGACGAAAAGTGACCCATCCTTTTTCCGGAAGCGGAGTGCCCCGGCATCCAGTTTTACGGGAGCCGACTTTTCCAGCAAAGCCTCAAACTGATCCAAGTCGCGCCGAATTCCCAACCCACGGGCAAAATCATTGCCTGTACCATAGGGAAGCAGCCCCAAGATTACCTGATCGCGCCTGGAATCCTGACACTTAAGGTATCCGTTAATGACCTCGTTTAGCGTACCATCTCCACCAACTGCAACAAGATAGTCACACCCCTCCTCTATCGCCTGATTGGCAAGAGACTCAGCAACCCGGGGGCAGGTCGTTTCATACATTCGAACCGTATAATTGGATTGAAACCTTTCAATCAAAGTAGCTTTGACCGACTTTTTCCCCCTGATCTTGCCGTGAAGAATAAAACCAATTATCCTCATCCATTTTGCTGCCTACATTACAGGTCCTGATGCAGGCGGCACAAAAGTAAGGAACTTTTCCGGTTTGGGGCCATTCTCGGGATAAAGGTTTTTGAATCAAGTTATTTTATATTTGCATGGAAACGAAAACTATGACTTACCAAGCTTCCAAAAGCCGCTATGATTTAATGAATTACAAACGGTGCGGCTCCAGCGGTATTCAACTACCGGTCCTCTCTCTGGGATTATGGCACAACTTTGGCGAAGTCGATCCCTTCTCCAACGCCCGTCAAATGCTACTCGATGCTTTTGACCACGGAATCACCCACTTCGATCTGGCCAATAATTATGGTCCCCCGCCCGGAGCTGCAGAATCCACCTTCGGCAAAGTTTTGTCATCAGACCTAAAAAACTATCGCGACGAGCTCATTATCAGCACAAAAGCCGGATACCTGATGTGGCCTGGTCCGTACGGAGATCATGGCTCCCGAAAGTACCTACTCGCTTCGCTCGACCAGAGCCTGCGGCGAATGAAACTCGACTATGTGGATATTTTCTACTCCCACCGATTCGACCCGGAAACCCCGCTGGAAGAAACCATGAGCGCCCTGGATCAGGCTGTCAGATCAGGAAAAGCACTCTATGCCGGGATTTCAAACTATTCGCCGGAGCAGACAATCAAAGCCTTGTCAATCCTGCAAAACCTCGGCACACCCTGCCTTATTCACCAAGCTAAGTTCTCCCTGCTACGGCCAGAACCGTTACACGGACTAAACCAGGTGCTCCTGGATAATGGTGTCGGATGCATCGCATTCTCCCCTCTGGCTCAGGGTATTCTTACTGACCGATATCTAAAAGGTATCCCCTCCGACTCACGTGCCGCCAAAGCTCATGGGTTTCTGAAAAAAGAAGAAATCTCCGACGAAGTCCTTCAAAAGGTCGGACGGCTTAATCTACTCGCTAACAATTGGGGAATCTCCCTAGCCGAACTGGCCCTGAACTGGGTAAAAAGTCATCCGTTCATCACCTCAGTCCTGATCGGAGCAAGCTCACCCAGTCAACTCGAGACAAATCTACGGATTGCTCAAATGCCGGACTTTACTCCGAACGAACTTGCAGCCATCCATTCTGCATTGTAACCAACACAAACTCAGCAATATGGAAATCACACGCGTTTTTGAAGTTGTGGATTATGCCCTCAAAACATATCCACGCACCGACGCACTGGCCTCAAAGGTTGACGGGCAGTGGGTAACTTGGTCAACCCAGGAATACACACGAATCGCCCGTCAAATCAGTATAGGACTACTAGCCCTCGGGTTTAAAAAGGGCGACAAAATTGTCACTGCCTCCAATAACCGCCCAGAATGGAACTTTCTCGATATCGGGATGATGCAAATCGGTGTGGTGCACGTTCCAATCTACCCTACTCTGAGCCTGGAGGAAACAGAATTCATCCTGAAACATTCCGATGCCCGGATGGCTGTCGTCTCCGACGCTGGATTGTATAAAAAGTTCAAGATTGCCATGGCCCAAGCTCCCAACATAGAGAAACTCTATACCTATAATGAGGTAGAAGGAGCACCCAACTGGAAAGAAATCGCCGAACTGGGAGAAAAACAAGAAACCGATCTAGGACCAACAGTCGATGAGATCAAATCGGGCATCACAACAGATGAACTCTTTACGATCATCTACACCTCAGGAACCACCGGAGTCTCAAAAGGCGTGATGCTGTCACACCGAAATGTCATCACCAACTTTCACGATGCGTTACATCTGCTCTCCCTTGACCATAACGACCGTGCTCTTAGTTTCTTGCCCTTATGCCACGTTTTTGAACGCACTGTACATTATGCCTATCAACTTCAGGGTTATGGCCTTTATTACGCCGAAAGCCTCGGCACCATTGTTCAGGACCTTCAGGATGTTAAACCCGGAATGTTCGTTGCCGTTCCCCGCATCTTTGAGGTGATGTTCGATAAAATCATTTCAAAGGGTAAAGCCCTGAAAGGGATTAAAAAACAAGTCTTTTTCTGGGCTGTCAACCTGGGACAGAAGTTTGAGTTTGGTGGAATCAACGGAGCCTGGTACTCCTTCAAACTAAAGGTTGCCAACATGCTGGTTTTCAAGAAGTGGCGCGAGGCTCTGGGTGGAAGAGTCCAGGTTGCAGTCTCAGGTGGTGCAGCTTTACAGCCCCGACTGGCACGCGTTTTCTCGGCCGCCGGCATTGTGCTCCAGGAGGGATATGGACTGACGGAAACCTCTCCGGTGATCGCCGCCAATGAAAAAAATTATCCTGATATCATGATCGGCACAGTCGGATTGGTGATGAAAAGCCTGGAGGTGAAAATTGCCCATGACGGCGAAATCATCGTCCGTGGCCCTTCGGTCATGTTGGGATACTATAAAAATGAGGAGCTCACTCGTGAAGTTATCGACGAAGAGGGCTGGTTTCATACCGGCGATATCGGCGAACTGGTGGAAGGACGATTCTTGAAAATCACCGACCGTAAAAAAGAGATCTTCAAGAATTCGGGTGGGAAATACATCGCTCCACAATCGATCGAAAATCGGTGTAAAGAGTCGTTCTTCATCGAAAATAGCATGGTAATCGGTGAAAATCAGAAATTTGCCTCCGCACTGATCTCCCCAAACTTCAGGTTCCTGCACGACTACTGCTCTCGAAAAAAAATCCACTATCGTGATAATTCCGAACTGATCAGTAAACCGGAGATCATCGCACGGTATCAGGAAGAGATCAATACCATCAACAAAAAACTGCCACCCCATGAACAGATTAAACGGTTCAGACTGGTGGTTGATGAGTGGACCAGCGCAACCGGAGAACTATCACCAACCCTGAAACTCAAAAGGAGTATCCTCCACCAGAAATATGCCTCCACCATCCGGGAGATATACTCCATGTCAAAGGCAGATGAGGAATAAAAAAGAAATAAGGCTAAGGAAGATTTACCGAAGAGTGTCGCCCTGATGCGGCACTCTTTTTTTTCGGATCAGGAGCAACAGCAAAAATGTTACTAACCCGTTGAATAACAGCAATTCGAACCCGAAAACATACCCATTGAAAAGCCTTCCCGAATAGAGCTGAGCAAGAAATGTGGCTATCGGTGAAATGAGCACCACCAAGGGAACCAGACGATCCCGAACCTGCCACCGGGTAAACATGCCAAACACAAATAAGCCTAATAACGGCCCATAGGTATAACCTGCAATCGTAAAGATCGTATCAATAATACTCTTATTATTCAAAGACCTGAATAGCAGTATAATAGCTAGAAATACCGCTGATAAAACCAAGTGTACCCGGTAGCGCGTTTTTCGGGTAATAGCCTCTTCCGATGCACCTTTATTGAGGATGTCAATGGTGATGGAGGTGGTTAAAGCTGTCATGGCAGAATCTGCGCTGGAGAATGCAGCAGCCACTAGTCCTATAATAAACACGACTGACACGGCCGGATGAAGGTAACCCTGCATCGCAATCATCGGAAACAGGTCGTCGGCCAAACCTGGTATGCCGATTTGCTGGGCAGCAGCAAACAGAATCAGGAGCCCACCCAACATCAAGAACAGAAAATTGATAGGTATATAAGCCAGGCTCGACCAAAACATATTCTTTTGCGACTCTCTCAACGTTCTACAGCTGAGGTTTTTCTGCATCATGTCCTGGTCCAGGCCTGTCATAGTGATCGTTATGAACATCCCACCCAGGAAATACTTGATGAAATGCTTCCGATCACCGGCAAAATCCTCCCAGAAAAAAATCTGCCCCATGCCTTCTTCCCGAATCCGTCCCCAGGCTTCCAATAGGCCGAGGTTCAGGTCTTTCAGGACAAAGACAATGGTCAAAACTAAAGCAGAAACCAGGAGCAGCGCCTGTAGGGAATCGGTCCAGATAATCGTTTTAATCCCACCCCGGTAGGTATAAAGCCATATCAATCCTATGGTAATCAATACGTTAGCCCAGAAAGGAATATTCAAGGCATCAAACAGGGTCATTTGCAGGACGGCCGACACAATAAACAAGCGCGCAGCCGATCCAATGGTTCGGGATAAGAGAAAATAGAAGGCTCCCGACTTGTAGGACCAGAATCCAAACCTTTGACCGAGGTAGGTATAGATCGAAGTCAGCCTTAGCTTGTAATAAAGAGGTAAAAGAATCCAGATAATCACATGATATCCGGCTAAATAGCCGAAAACCATCTGCATATAGGCAAACTGGCTAGAGAGGACCCATCCGGGTACCGAGATAAAAGTAACCCCAGAGATCGAAGCACCGAGCATTCCAATAGCAACAATGTACCAAGGTGATTGTCGGTTTCCGATGAAGAAACTCTCATTGTTGGCGCCACGGCTGGTAATCTTGGAGATTATCAAGAGCAGCGCAAAGTATCCAACTAAAATAATTGCAATCCAGACAGGGCTCATCACACTAAATCGACCCGCAAATAAACGGAAAAAATTGCGAATCGGCCTTAAGGGTGTTATTTTTGACCCTAATTCTGATCTGATGGATGCCAGTGGATACTCTTCCAAGCTTTTAGAAAAAGCCGTTTTTGAATTCTCCAAGTTGCCCGGAATCGGACGAAAAACTGCTCTGCGGCTCGTGTTGCATCTGCTTAAGCAAGATCCGGAAGAGGTGCATATTCTCACCAGCAGTTTGAACGAACTTCGCAGCAAAGTCCATCATTGCCGTATTTGCCATAATATTACTGACAGTGAAACCTGTTCGGTTTGCTCTAATCCCGCCCGCGATCATGGGCTGATTTGTGTGGTAGAAAGCATCCGAGATGTCATGGCTCTCGAAAACACCCAGTTATACAATGGTGTTTATCACGTCCTGGGAGGCATCATCTCTCCGATGGAGGGAATTGGTCCGGCTCAGATCACCATCAGCTCTCTGATCAACCGGGTCAGCAGCGGGGAAATACGTGAAGTAGTGCTGGCCTTGAGTGCCACAATGGAGGGCGATGCAACCAACTATTACATCTTCAGAAAACTAGAAGATTATCCGGTTAAAGTAACCATTCTGGCCCGTGGCGTAGCTATTGGGGATGAACTGGAATACACCGATGAGATTACTTTAGGACGCTCTCTCTTAAACCGGACTCCTTTCGAAGATTCATTACGGAAATAATAGTCTGTCGTTAAAAACAAACCACACCAACAGTCGTTTTTCTCTCATGGAGCCTATTCGTATCTCAGTCATCATTGTCAGTTACAACGTCAGGTTCTTCCTTGAGCAGTGCCTTCAATCGGTGTATCGAGCCGGGAAGGGAATACCCCTGGAAGTGTTTGTAGTTGACAATAATTCGGTAGATGGCTCCTGCATGATGGTTAAAGAACAGTTCCCAGAAGTCAGGCTGATCGAAAATCGTGTCAATGTAGGCTTCTCCAAAGCTAATAATCAGGCAATGAGCCTCGCCATAGGGGAGTTTCAGCTAATCCTCAATCCGGATACCGTTGTTGAAGAGGACTCTTTTCGTAAGATTCTAGACTTCATGGACCATCATCCCGAAGCAGGTGCCTTAGGCGTGAAAATGATCGACGGGAAAGGTAACTTTCTTCCTGAATCTAAACGCGCACTGCCAACACCGGAAGTCTCCTTCTACAAGATCTTCGGGCTCTCAGCACTCTTTCCGCGATCCAAAAAATTTGGGCAATACCATCTGGGATACCTCGATAAAGATCAGATTCACCAGGTTGACATCCTTCCCGGAGCCTTCATGTTTATCCGGTCTAAGGTACTGAACATCATAGGGTATTTCGATGAAACCTTCTTTATGTACGGCGAAGATATCGACCTTTCTCACCGAATCATCCAGGCAGGCTTTGTCAACTATTACTTCCCTGAAACCACGATCATCCACTACAAGGGAGAAAGCACCAAAAAAGGTAGCCTGAATTACGTGATGGTCTTTTACCAGGCCATGATCATCTTCGCAACCAAGCACTTTTCTAAAAATAATGCCCGGTGGTACTCCCTGATCATCCGGATCGCCATATACCTCAGGGCTGCGATGAGCATGATCCGAAGGCTTTTCAAACGTTTTGCCCTCCCAATAGCCGATGCCCTCCTCTCCTTTCTGGGTTTTATTCTTATCAATCCCTGGTGGGAAGCCTATAAATTTGGTGATGATGGTAGTCACCCCCCCGAATTCCTGCGGATCTTCGTTCCGGCCTATATTCTATCCTGGCTTACAGGAGTCTATTTTTCAGGTGGTTACGATTCTCCTGTAAGGTTAAAAAGGATTGCTGGAGGAATGCTCTATGGTACTGCTGTGATCCTAGTGCTCTACTCACTGCTCCCCGAAGAGCTCCGATTCTCCCGTGCTCTGATCCTGCTGGGAGCAGCCTGGACCCTGGGGCTGATGGTGCTGGTCAGAGCTGCTCTCCACCTAGTCAAAATGCCTGGGTTTCAGCTCGACCTTGGCCAAAAAAAGAGAACCATCATTGTGGGCAACCCCCAAGAGGCTCAGCGTGTGGGCTCTCTCATCATCGAAACAGGCCAGAAAGTACTGGTAGCCGGACTGGTCTCCCCTACCGAAGAGGTTCCACCTCGCGGAAACTATATCGGATCTGTCGATCACCTCAAAGAAATCATCCGCATCAACCGGATTAATGAAATCATCTTTTGCGCTAAAGATGTTAGCACTAACCAGATTATCAGGCATATGCTAAGCTTGAGCACGCTGCAAACTGATTACAAAATTGCACCGGCATCAGCCGACGCCATCATCGGCAGTAACTCAGTCAACACAGCCGGCGACCTGTACGTGATCCCGATCAACTCCATTGGTGAACCACACAACCGACGAATCAAAAGGTTGTTCGACCTGTTCACCGCCTTGATCATCCTGGCACTGTCGCCCATCCTTATGTGGTTCTGCCTGCCAAAACCTTGGAAGCTGGTTATCAGCTGCTTGGCAGTCCTTGTCGGAGCCCGCTCCTGGATCGGATATGCTCCTGAGGGCGTTGTCCCGGGCTATCATCTGCCACCTATTAAGAAAGGTATTTTGGCTCCCAACCAGCCGGCTGCACCCTCACCGGAAACCTGGCTCGATATTAATCTGCATTATGCCCGCGACTACCGCATATCCCGCGATCTGGGAATTCTGTTACGGCAGTTCAGCGCAATCGGAAGATGATTAGCCAATACATCGAAGGATGCTGTATGCATTTTTGCTACTTTTAACCCAGGATTAAGAAAAATGTATCAAGTGAAGAGGGTTAAATCCATCCTGTTGATGATCATGCTAGTGCTCTGCTCATTACCGCAGGCAGATGCCCAGGATTACCAGGAACAGATGAAGCTGATCCGGCCTAGGCCTGAAAATGTGCTTATTTTTGGGATCATCAGCCTGCCTGACAATTCCGTCGTGGCTGGGGCAACCGTTAATCTGATCGATCCGTTCAGCTTTCAAATTGTCGAAACAATCCCGTCCGACCAGAAAGGCTGGTACCTATTCTCAGTCCGCAAAGACAGAACCCACGGTTTGTTGATAGAACTTCCCGGCATGTTTCCCTATTATTATGAGTTTAAAATTCCTGGTGATTATGAGGAACCACAGCTGGAACAGCCAATCACCCTCCCCGAATCCCTCACCCGGATTTTCACGCTGGTGTTCAAATCTGATGTGGTAGAACTGGAACCAAAGAGCTTAGAACTACTCAATGAATTGGGTCAACTGCTTCTGTTAGAACCCGATCTGAAAATCAGAGTTATCCCGGAAAAGAACACCTCCGATCCACGGAAAGTAGGCCATATCACCGAACAACTGGTTTCGATGGGAGTCGCCTTTACCCGCTTTATCTCTTCTCCCACCACTCAAACACCAGAAACAACGATTGAAATCCGGATCAGCTCCAATCCGGACGACCTGACAGACGTCAGCCCACTGTCCGATCGCGAACCTGCCAATAATTCCTGGACAATCCAGATCTCCGCCTCCAAATCTAAAATCCCAATGGGACGATTTAAAGATCTTGACCCCATTTTTGAGTTCAAGGGCAAAGACGGCTATTATCGATATACGTACGGGAATTTCACTTCCGAGGATGCTGCAAAGAAAAAACTACAGGGGGTGAAAAGAATGGGCTATCAACAAGCCTTCATCAAAACAGTTGGTGAAATCAAAAAACTATAAGGCATGAATCAACTGGAAGGACAACATATCCGATTACGCGCGTTAGAACCTGAAGACGAAAACACCCTCTACCAATGGGAAAACGACCCGGAGGTTTGGCAGGTGAGTAACACCCTGGCTCCGTTCTCTAGGTTCGTCCTGCGCCAATATCTGGCTGATTCACGGTTGGATATCTTTGAAGCCAAACAGCTTAGGCTGGTTATTGAAAATAAAGAAACCAACCAGTCCATCGGTTTGATCGATCTATATGATTTTGATCCCTTTCACCAACGTGCCGGTATCGGAATCCTTATCGGAGAAAAAGCTGAACGCGGAAAAGGATACGCCGCTGACGCCCTGCAAGTTTTAATCCAGTACTGCTTTAACTATCTATTGCTGAATCAGATCTATTGCTCAATTAACGAATCAAACACCATCAGCCTCCATCTCTTTCAACAAGTGGGTTTTAGAATCACTGGGAAAAAAGAAAAATGGATCCGTGGGTTTGATCGTTTTTCGGATGAATGGTTTCTTCAAATCCTACGAGAGGAATGGGTCGATAAAATATCAAAGGATGGAATCTGAGGCAGAAACGTGTAACCTTCATTCTCCGGATCAGATTGCACGCAATAGTGATCTATTCCATTGGTAATCAGCAATAAACCTACCCCAAGGACACCATTATACCGGGCAAGCTGGTCGAACACCTTCTGCGTAATCTTTACATCAGGGGCTTTGCACTCCCCAATCATGACAGGGTTCCCCTCACGATCATGAACCAACAGATCATATCGACGAGGCATCCCGTTGACCCGAAGAGACCCCTCAAGCAAAATGAGAGAAGGTGGATAACCCAAATCATCCGAAAGATATCGTGCAATATGCTGGCGAACCCACTCCTCCGGCGTTAAAACCACCCACCGATTACGGAAAACATCGAAAATCAGAGTGCGTTCATCCTCAGACTTCAAATTGAAGGAATAAGTTGGTAAATTTAAGCGCTCCATGATCTATCCTGTTAACTGTAAAGATATCATAAAGTAACAAACCTTCAGCCGATGAAAACCAAGCAAGAAATTGTAGAGAACTGGCTCCCCCGATATACCGGGCGCAAGCTGGAGGATTTTACGCAACATATCCTCCTGACCAACTTTAATCAGTATGTGGAGGAGTTCGCCTCTATTTATGGGGTCAAGATAACCCGTGAAGTCAACATGCCGAATGCCTCTGCTAATGGGATTACCATCATCAACTTCGGCATGGGATCGGCGAATGCAGCAACCATCATGGACCTGCTCAGTGCGATCAATCCAAAAGCCTGCCTGTTTATCGGAAAATGTGGCGGGCTGAAGAAGAAAAACCAGGTAGGCGACCTGATACTCCCCATCGCAGCCATCCGCAGCGAGGGAACATCCGACGATTACCTCCCGGCGGAAGTACCTGCCCTACCGGCCTTTATGCTGCAACGGGCGGTTTCATCAGCCATTCGAGACTACGGCCGGGACTACTGGACCGGAACTGTCTTTACCACCAACAAGCGAGTCTGGGAATATGACGAGCGCTTTAAAAAATATCTGATGAAAACTCGATCCATGGCAATCGATATGGAAACAGCCACCATCTTCGTTGTCGGATTTTATAATGAAATCCCCTCGGGAGCTCTCCTCTTAGTATCAGATCAACCCATGATCTCTACCGGAGTCAAAACAGCCGAAAGCGATAAAATAGTGACAAAACAATACATGGCCGACCACCTTCAGATCGGAATCAATGCACTCAGGGAATTAATCGATGGGAGTAAATCCGTTAAACACCTTCAGTTCTAAATTATGGCAACAGTTTCTTTCGAACAGATAATCAAAGATATAAACGAACGGAGATTCAATCCGATTTACCTACTGATGGGTGAAGAGTCCTATTTCATCGACCAGGTTAGCGACCTGCTTCAGGAAATCGTTCTCGATGAAAGTCAAAAACCTTTCAACCTGAATATCCTCTATGGTCGCGACCAGGATGCCGGCCAGGTAGATAACCTCGCCAGGAGATTCCCCATGGGTGCCGAGTATAACCTGGTCATTGTGAAAGAAGCTCAAATGCTGAACAAAATTGATAACCTGGTCTATTATGCTAAACATCCACTGAAATCAACCATCCTGGTGCTCTGCTACAAAAATGGAAACCTCGATAAACGACTGAAACTCTACAAAGAAATCGATAAAGGAGGGGTCGTCCTCGCTACAAAAAAGCTTTACGAGGATAAGATACCACGCTGGATATCCAGTTATCTGAGTCAGAAAAACTACCAGATAGAACCCTCCGCCGCCATGATTCTAACAGATTATATGGGAACCGACCTGGCCAGGGTGGCCGGCGAACTGGATAAGCTCGTGCTAACCCTACCAGAAAATCAAAACCGGATCACCACCTCTCATATCGAAGAAAATAGCGGGATAAGTAAAGATTATAACACCTTCGAACTGGTGAAAGCACTGTCCAGGAAAAATATCCTGAAAGCAAACCGGATCATAAACTACTTTGCCTCCAATCAAAAGAATTACCCATTCACCCTGACAATCGGAACCCTCTTCTTCTTTTTCAGCAAGCTTCTCGCCCTCCATTTTATGCCCGATAAAAGCACGAGAAGTATCACATCCTCCCTGCAAATCAACGCCTACTTCGTACAAGACTATCTGACAGCTATAAAACATTTTCCGAGGAAAAAAGTTATCCAGATAATCTCTCTACTCCGGGAGTATGACCTCAAATCTAAAGGGTTCGGGAATGGCTCCACCGACGAGGGAGAACTTCTTAAAGAACTGATATTTAAAATTTTGCACTAAACAGCGTATGACGATCACCATTATTATTATTGTTATCACCTCCATCTTTTCAATCCTGGCTTTCAAACAAACCAGCCTGATTTACCGTTACCAACTCAATCCAGTACAAATTTTTGATCGGCATCAATATGCCCGGCTCTTTCTTCATGCCTTCCTCCATGCCAACTGGACTCACCTGCTCATTAATATGCTAGTATTATATAGCTTCGGCGAAGCATTGGAGTCCTACCTGCAACTGAATTTCGGATCACGCTGGATCCCCTACTTCCTGCTTTTTTACTTTGGTGCAATCTTAATCTCTCCAATCTACTCCCTGGTCCGAAACAGGAAAAACTACAACTACAACGCAATCGGCGCATCGGGCGCTGTCTCTGCAATAGTCTTTGCAACCGTTTTCTTCAATCCTTGGAGCAATATATACCTCTTTGCCCTGGTGCCTGTGCCAGGCATCGTTTTTGCCATTCTCTACCTGATCTACAGTTGGATCATGAGCCGTAAAAGTCAGGATAACATTGCCCATGACACCCATTTCTTCGGCGCAATCTACGGCTTCCTTCTTCCAATCATTCTGAATCCGGAGCTGCTTGCTCAGTTTATCCGAATGCTGACAAAGTCTAACTGATTGAAAAACAATTATATCATATTAAATGGTGAGCTTATCCCCCGACAAGCGTTGCCATTAACCCCTGATCAATGGATTCAATGGGGAGAACACACGATCAGTTTAACGCTACTGGCTAGCGGAAACCGGATTCCGCTGCTTAGCTATCATCACGACCTGCTTAGTAAGCAGTTCGATTCCGTCGGCTGGATTATCCCCGCCAAACTGGATCTGGACGAATTGAAAGAACAGTTTGAAAAACTTCTCAACAAAAATCGGTCGTTAAAAGGAAGCCGGATTCATTGGATCATCAAACCCAGCCTTCCGGCTGAGCCCTTTGCCGGATTAACCGATTTCAGCTATTTGGCCATCAACGAAGAGACCTCATTCGATCACTTCCCATTGAATCGCACTGGGCTATCCATCGGATTATCTGAACAGTATCATAATTCAGGGGAGCCTTTTTACCAGTCAATGATCCGAAGTCGGACGCGTGAACTCCTCATCAGGCAAGAAGGGCTGCTTAACGGATGGGATGAGGTTATCCTGCCCGATCCGGCCAACTGTCTCTCTGAGTCGGCTGATGGAAATATCTTCCTGAGAATGGATGACCGGATTTTCACTCCAGCACCAGAAAACTATCCCCTGCCCCGGGTTATGTATCAAGTCGTTAAAGAAATTTGTGAGGATGCAGGCATAAGAGTGGAGGAGTCTGCTCTATTAACCGAAAAAGATCTCCTTGCTGCTGATGAAATATTCATCACCGATGATCTGCATGGAATCCGTTGGGTTATGTCATTTCAAGATAAACGCTATTACCGCAAAACAGCAGCCTATCTGAGCGACCTGCTGAGGCTCAGGCTTCAGGAAGCAGGTCAATTCCAGAGAGGATTTTCAGGGTAGCGGGTCCACATCTGATAACGTTCTTCCTCCTGATTTAAAACCTTCTCCCACAAACGAAAATCAGTCCCATGCATCACATCCAAACCATCAATTTCCGTCACCAGCCATGAATTTTCACTTATTTCCCGGGTAAGCTGACCAGGATACCAGCTGGAGTATCCCACGAAGAAACGAACCTGATAGTGCTGAATCCAGCCATCATTCAATCCCTTTTTCAGAACCTCCAGATCTCCGCCCCAGTAAATACTCTCCATAACCTTCTCACATTCAGGAAGTAAATGACCAACAGTGTGTAGATAATGAACGGTATCAGTCCGCACCGGCCCCCCCAAGGAGACCAAACAATCCACATCCGGAAAACCCTTAATAATCTCATTGATCCTAAAATCAACAGGATTGTTGATCACAAAGCCGAGCGTTCCTTCCTCATTATGCTCGGTTAGCAATACGACCGATCGTTTAAAATAGGTATCCTGTAGAAAAGGCTCAGCAATCAGAGCCCTTCCCCTCTGTGGAAGCATGTTGTTGCTCTGGATCTTAAAAAAATCAAGGTTTTCCTTCATCACTATTCCACCTGTTAACTATCCAAAATAAAGAATTTTATTACTTTGGTCCAATAATAACTGCCACAATGACAAAAACAGATCCTGCAACAAGACTACAGTTCACTCAACATTCAGGTGAATATGATGGTGTTAATCCTGCCATTACTGACTCTTCCACCTTTCGCTTCGACTCAGCATCCCTAATGACTGATTGCTTCGAGGGCAAGCTGGAAGGCGCATTCCTTTACGGACGCCACTGGAATCCAACCAACTTCGAGCTCTCCAAAGCACTCGCTGCTATTGAAAATAGCGAAGCTGCCTGGGTCACTGGTTCTGGAATGGCCGCCATCACCACCACCATTCTGCAACTCTGCTCTGCAGGAGACCACCTAATCACTAGCGTCACCACCTACGGCGGAACATTTGCCTTCTTTAAAAACGTCCTGCCCCGATTCAAAGTCGAAGTAACATTTGTCGATATTACCAACCTCGAACAGGTCAAAGCCGCTGTTAAACCCAATACACGGGTCATCTACACCGAGACGTTGACTAACCCACTACTAAAAGTTTCCGACCTGCCCGGTCTGGCTACTATTGCTCACAGTCAAGGAATTAAACTGGTTGTTGACAATACCTTTACCCCAATGGTGGTCACTCCTATTGATCACGGCGCCGATATCGTAGTACACTCTCTGACCAAATTCATTAATGGGAAGAGCGACGGCATCGGGGGAGCTATTTGTGGCAGCTGGGAGTTTATCAATAGTCTGTCAAATCTAAATGATGGCATGGCCATGTTGCTGGGGCCAGTATTGGAACCGCTCAGAGCCTCCAGTATTCATAAAAACCTATTCACCCTCCATCTTCGAATGCAACAGCATAGTAAGAATGCCCAGTTTATCGCTGAAAAGTTGGCAGCGGCCAAGCTTCGAGTCACCTACCCCGGCCTGCCGACTGATTCACAGCATGATATGATGAAGAAACTCATGAATCCAGCTTATGGTTTTGGAGGCATTTTAAGCATCGACACCGGCACCAAAAAGCTGGCTAACGATCTGATGGTAGCGATGCAGAACAGAGAAGTTGGCTTTATCGCGGTCAGCCTGGGCTATTTTAAAACGCTCTTTTCAAATTCAGGGACCAGCACCTCCTCCGAAGTACCAACCGACCTCCAACACTCGATGGGGCTATCGCCAGGATTGGTTAGAATAGCCATCGGAATTGATCAGGATATAGAAAACACGTGGGGATTGATTCACGCAGCGCTGAAAGAGGTTAACCTGATTTAAGCGCCTGCCGCCGATGAGTGAACCAAACACCGGATTTCGAAGCCCTAACCTGCTGCAGTCGGCAATTCCCCTCATCGTCCTGATCGGGTTTCTAACCCTGAATGTGCTTTTCTTTAGGGATGACACCCTCAGCGGTGCCAACCAGATGGCCCTTCTCCTGTCAGCTGGCGTTTGCAGTCTGCTCGCCCTTAGATTAGGTTTCCGGTGGAACGATCTGTTTGATGGTATGCTTAACAGCATTGGCGCAGCAATGCCCGCCATGCTCATCCTTCTACTAATCGGATCCCTGACCGGCACCTGGCTCCTGAGCGGAGTCGTGCCCACCCTAATCTATTACGGCCTGTTAGTCCTCCATCCATCCATCTTCCTTTTTGCTGCCTGCATCATCTGTAGCCTGGTGTCCGTTGCCACCGGGAGTAGCTGGTCAACCGTTGCTACCCTAGGAATTGCCTTGCTCGGAATCGGCAAAGCCCTCGGCATCCACGAAGGAATCATCGCCGGAGCCATCATCTCCGGCGCCTATTTCGGTGACAAAATCTCCCCCCTTTCCGATACAACTATCCTGGCACCAGCCATGGCCGGAACAGATGTGTTCACCCATGTCAAATATCTTCTCTACACTACTGTTCCTTCCATGGTCATTACACTGATCATCCTGCTAATCTGGGGATTTACACTCCAAAGCAAGGACACCTCCCTTGATGTGCAAAACGTCATGGAAGCCATCAAAGGAACATTCCAAATCACACCGTGGCTTCTCTTGGTACCAGCCCTGACCATCGCGGTTATCCTCTTGAAAACCCCAGCAATTCCGGCCCTGATGTTCGCCACCCTGCTCGGCGCTGCCTTTGCTCTGATTTTTCAACCAGATATTATCAAACAGGTTGGCGAACACGAAGGTGGCTGGGGCATCAATGCCTATATGGCCTGCTTTAAAGCTATGTTCGGACCTATCCAGATAGAAACAGGACAACCGGAAGTTAATGAGCTGCTCGCAACCAAGGGTATGGCCGGTATGCTCAACACAATCTGGCTCATCATCTCAGCCATGATCTTCGGAGGTGCCATGGAGGTAACCGGTATGCTTAAACGACTCATCCGGATCATCATTGACCGCGCAAAATCAACCGTCGCACTGGTTTCCTCCACTGCTGCCACCTGTATCTTCTTCAACATCACCGCCTCCGACCAATATATGGCCATTGTGGTCCCGGGCAGAATGTTTGCGCCGGTTTATCGCCAACGAGGTCTGAAACCAGAAGTCCTGAGCCGTACTCTCGAAGATAGCGGAACTGTCACCTCAGTCCTGATACCTTGGAATACCTGCGGCGCTACCCAATCAGCAGTCCTCGGCGTATCTACTTGGATCTATTTCCCTTACGCCTTTTTTTGCTTGATCAGCCCACTTATGACTATGCTGTTCGCCTGGCTCAATATCCGCATCAGACGCCTGAGTCCGGAAGAGATGGCCGAACCAGTCAAGACCAGTATCGCAGAAAAGAAAGATTAACCCAAAACCTGGCAACAATTCGTACTTTTGGGTGTTTATTTGATATAAGTCGAACCACAATGCTAATCACTGTAATCGCCCTATCACTCGTCCTCGTCCTGATCGCTGTCGTTGGCCTGAGCCTGAACATCATCTTTCGCAAAAACGGTCAATTCCCTGAAACAGAGATTGAAACCAATCCGGACATGAAAAAACTGGGAATTACCTGTGCCAGACATGACGACCTTCAAGCCCATCAGCAATCCCGTTTGGGAAAAGACCACCTAGATCATGGAACCGGGCATCATGGCTGTGGATCCGGCTGCTGCTGCTCCTCCATCGACTCCTGTAGGTAACGCCCCATTCCCGCTGATTCCCAGGTTTGGAAATTGCCTTCCTCATCACTGTAAATAAAATATACCTCCAAATCATCCCTGGCATTTACGACCTCTTTGGCTCTGTCTAACCCCATCACCATAAAAGCAGTAGCCCAGGCATCAGCATCAATACAATTCCGCATCAACACAGTGGCCGACAATAAAGTACTCCTAGCCGGATAACCACTTACCGGGTCAATCGTGTGAGAATACTTCACACCACCCTCCTCATAAAACTTACGATAATTACCCGAAGTAGTAACCGATATTTCACCTAAATTGAGTACCACCTGAATCTGACGATCAATCAGTCCTTCAAGTGGCTTATCCACACCCACCCTCCAGAGAGTTCCTTTCGGGTTCAATCCACGACACCGAAGCTCACCTCCAATCTCTACGAGGTAATTCTGCACCCCTTTTGACTCCAGGAAAGCTCCTATCAGATCAGCAACATAGCCCGGAACTAAGGCGTTAAGATCAATCATAACCCGTGGATCCACCTTAACCAAACGATCACCCTCAATTCGAATCAATTGATAACCAGTAAATTCCAACAGACTATCAATTAACTCCGAAGTAACCTCCTCACGCTTTTTGAAACCAAAACCCCAGGCATTAACCAGTGGAGCTACAGTCATATCAAACGATCCGCCTGTCTCCGTCGATATCTCCAATCCCTGTTGCAGAACATATTTCAGATCCTCATCTAGTAAAGCTTCCGGATCATTGCGGTTAATTCTGGAAATCAAAGAAGTACTGTCGTAAATCGACATGGAATTGTTGATGCGAGTAAGAATCTGCTCAATATCCCTAGTCAGCGGTTTCCTCTCTTTATATTCATAGACAACATGGTAGGTGCTACCATAAATCAGCCCCTCCTGAAAATGGTATTTCCAGTCGGCTGTACATGACGTTATCCCTGATATCAACAAGAACAACCACAGCAACCTTTTGAGGGGCGACCAAATTTTATCCGCCAAAATCATCGAAAGCAACCATATCATCCGGTACTCCTAAATCATAGAGCATTTTTAGGACCGCATCCGTCATCTGTGGTGGACCACACAGATAAAATTCGATCTCCTCAGGCTCTTCAATTTTGGAGAGATACTCATCATACAACACCTTATGGATAAAGCCCTTAAGACCTGTCCAATTATCCTCCGGCTTAGGCTCGGAAAGGGCTAAATTGAAAGTGAAATTTGGAAAATCGCGCTCAATAGCTCTGAACTCATCCTCGTAGAATACCTCTCGCTTTGAGCGAGCGCCATACCAATAACTGACTTTACGGGTAGTTTTTTCCGTATGGAACAGATGAAAAATATGCGACCTCAGGGGAGCCATTCCCGCACCACCGCCGATATAAACCATTTCACGGTTGGTGGGCTTGATATGGAATTCTCCGTAAGGCCCAGATATCATCACCTTATCTCCGGGCTTGCGCGAAAAGATGAATGAGGAACAGATACCCGGATTCACCCGGGCAAATGTACCCCTAGTTCGATCCCATGGTGGGGTTGCGATACGAATATTCAGCATCACGATATTACCTTCGGCCGGGTGGTTGGCCATGCTGTAGGCCCGATATGTCGGCTCCGGATTGTTCATACGCAAATCCCACATCTTGAAATTGTCCCACTCATCCCGGAACTCCTTCTCAACCTGCATCTCCTTAAAATCCACCACCATCCTTGGCACATCAATCTGGATGTATCCACCAGAATCAAACACTAGGCTCTCTCCCTCCGGCAGCTTAACTACAAACTCTTTAATAAAGGTGGCCACGTTACGGTTCGACACCACCTCACACTCCCATTTCTTAATTCCGAGAACCGATTCAGGCACTTTGATCTTCATATCATTGCGAACTTTGACCTGGCAACCAAGACGCCAGTAGTTCTGCTGCTCCTTTCGTGAGAAAAACCCGGTTTCCGTTGGAAGAATCGATCCTCCCCCTTCAATAACCTGGCACTTGCACATCCCACAGGTCCCTCCTCCCCCACAAGCTGAAGGAAGGAAAACCCCATTGTTGGAGAGAGTGGAGAGTATGGTTGAACCAGGTTCTGTCTCAATAACCCGTTGACCATTGTTAATATCAAGATGGACCAGCCCCTGCGGAGTCAACTTCTTTTTGGCAAATAGCAAAAGAACAACCAGAACCAGAATGATCAGCAGGAAGACAACCACGCTGAGGATAACCAGTAATCCGGTACCAGTCATTGCCTGAAGCAGTATGATGATATTCATTATTCGTTAAATTTTGAATCCCATAAAACCCATAAACGCCATAGCCATCAGCCCAACCAAAATAAAGGTGATCCCCAGTCCTCGGAGTGGGGCAGGTACATCAGAGTATTTGATTTTCTCCCTGATAGCAGCCAGGCTAACAATGGCCAGGAAAAATCCAAAGCCGGACCCAGCAGCGAAAGTTGCTGACTCCCAAACTGTTGCAAACTCCCTCTCCTGCATAAACAGAGATCCTCCCAAAATTGCACAGTTGACAGCAATCAACGGTAAGAATATCCCTAGTGCATTATACAGTGCGGGGGAAAATTTTTCCACCACCATTTCAACCAATTGTACCATGGCAGCAATGACTGCAATGAACATGATGAAACTTAAAAAGCTTAAATCAACTCCGGCGAGTTGAGGGCTCAACCATGCCAACGCCCCCTCCCTAAGTAAATACTTTTCCATCAGGTAGTTAATGGGTATGGTAATAAACATTACAAAAACCACGGCAAGCCCCAGACCAACCGACGTTTTCACGGTTTTGGATACAGCAAGGTAAGAACACATGCCTAGGAAATAGGCAAACACCATGTTGTTAACAAAAACCGAACTGATAAATAGGTTAATATGTTCCATGCCCAGGAATTATTTCGATTCGATGAGTGATTTATTAAAACTACGATGCACCCAGATGATGACTCCCACGAGGATCAGTGCCATGGGAGGCAGGATCATCAGACCATTATTGACATACCCGGTTTGATAAAGGCCGATCTTCTCCAGGACCGGGTATCCAAAGAAGGTGCCTGATCCCAAAAATTCTCTGAAAAAGGCTACCACAAATAAAATCCAGGCATACCCTAACCCGTTTCCAATTCCATCGAGCAATGACTGCCAAGGTTTATTTGACATAGCAAAAGCCTCCAAGCGCCCAAGGATGATACAGTTAGTAATAATCAGCCCGACAAACACAGACAGCTCTTTACTAACATCATACAGAAAAGCCTTGAGGATCTGATCCACCAAAATCACTAAGGTGGCGATAACTACCAGCTGAACAATGATTCTGATTCTCGGGGGAATGGTATTGCGAAGAAGAGAGATGATCAGATTGGCGACTCCCATAACAATGGTAACTGACAAAGCCATAACGAGTGCCGGCTTCATCTGCACGGTTACTGCAAGTGCCGAACAGATTCCTAAAACCTGCACGGTGATCGGATTCTCCTGATTCAGGGGATTTGTCAGGAGCTTCACATTCGATGATGAAAATAGCTGACTCATAAAATCACTGTTTTGCTTTGTTAATAAATGGCAGATAATCTGTCAAACTCTCAAAGATCGTCTCCTGTAAGCCCTTAGAGGTGATAGTACCACCAGAAATAGCATCAACCGTATGATTCTCCACCCTAGGCTCATTGCTCTTATTGATCTTGATCCCAATAAACTGTTCAGTGTCGTTAAAAACTCGGAGCTTCTCGAATTGCTGTTGGAAAGTCCGGGTGTTAATCTCCGCACCAAGACCCGGTGTCTCCCCTTTATGATCAAAAAAGACCCCCGAGATGGTGTTCAGATCAGGCTCCAGAGCTACATAACCCCAGATCGGACCCCACAAACCTTTTCCATTGACTGGAAAGATATAATTCTTTGATCCATCATCATGGGTACAGATAAATACTGGATAAACTCTTTCATTCTCAGGCTTTTTCGACTCTTTTACCGGGTCAATCAGGAAAGCATCCCGGCCCGACATTTCATCTCCTTCCGGATTAACGACCAATGAGGCGGTGATATATTTATCATACTCACCTTCTACAAATTGGTTTTTTGAGACATCCTCCGTGAGCTCCCATGCTTTACCAACCGACCGGAGGATTTCAAGTTTCTTGGCAATCTCAAGATTCTTTTGTTGGAAAGGTTTTAACACGTTAGCTGCCAATGCGAGGAGTGTCGCAACAAGGACAACCAGTACCGTCGCGTATATAAAGATGTATGAATTGCTCTTATTCATGGTGGACTTTTTTCTCAGTTAACAGTTGGACTCTTTACCCGCTTGAGGCGGCGTTTGATATTAGCCTGAACAACATAGTAGTCGATCAGTGGAGCAAACATATTCATCAGCAGAATGGCCAGCATAACTCCCTCAGGATAAGCTGGATTCACAACCCGTATGAGAATGGACAAAAAGCCGATGAGAAAGCCATAGATCCATTTTCCCGTTTCGGTTTGAGCTGCCGTCACGGGATCGGTAGCCATAAAGACAACACCAAATGCGAAGCCTCCCATGACCAAGTGAGAATAGAACGGAATCTCCATATAGGAGTTTGCGCCCCAAATATTAAGGACTCCGCCCATGACAACTCCACCGACCAGAGCCGACAACATGATTTTCCATGAGCCGATGCCAGTAACCAGGAGCAATACGGCCCCTAAAAGAATCGCCAGAGTGGAAGTCTCGCCGATTGATCCAGGTATGGTACCCAGGAAAAGATCCAAAAACCCCGGAATCCGGTCTATCGAATCTGCGGCAGCATTACCCAGGGGTGTTGCACCGCTAAATCCATCAACAATTCCCTCTCCCCGAGTCATTCCGGCAACCCAGATCCGGTCGCCCGTCATGTAGGCCGGATAAGCAAAAAAGACAAAAACTCGTGCCAAAAGTGCCGGGTTGAAGATATTCATCCCTGAGCCGCCAAAGACCTCTTTCCCAAAGATGACCGCAAAGGCTGTTGCTAATGCAATCATCCACAACGGAGTATCTATCGGCATGATGAGAGGAATGAGCATTCCGCTGACAAAGAAACCCTCAGCTACCTGGTGCCCTTTCATCTGGGCAAAGATGATCTCTATGCCCAAGCCAGTGATATAGGAAACGAGGATGATCGGCAAGACTTTCAGAAATCCAAACCAGAATCCTTGCCAAGAAAAAAACGGAAGAGCTTCCCCGATTGAAAGGAAATGCTGGTAACCAACATTAAACATACCAAACAACAGTGCAGGCAAAAGGGCAATCACCACGATAATCATGGTACGCTTCATGTCGATACCATCGCGGATATGCGTTCCTTTCGCGGTAACTTCATTGGGCACAAAGAGAAATGTCTCAATGGCGTCAAAAGCGGAATGCAGAGCGGCAAACCGGCCTCCCTTCTCAAAGTGAGGCTTAACTCGGTCGACCATATTCCGTAATTTATTTGCTTTCATGATTTTGTGAATTCTTCTTGCGGGTTTTATGTGATTAACTCAGCTCCTTCCGTACCAGGTCAAGTCCTCTGCGCAGAATTTCCTGCACATCTGTTTTGGATGTGCAGACAAATTCACAAAGAGCGAGATCCTCTTCAATAACCTCGTAAATTCCCAATTGTTCCATACGGTCAAAGTCCTCAGCCAGAATTGCTTTCAGAAGGTACACAGGTAAAATGTCCATCGGGAGCACTTTCTCATATTGCCCAGATACTACAAACGCCCGTTGACCGCCCTTCAGGTTGGTATCCAGGTTCCATTCACGATTTTGGTTCAGAGCACTCAGGAAAGCTCTGGAATTGGTAAATTTTTTATAGCCAGGAAGCGCCCAGCCAAAAAGCTCATATTGATTTCCTTCCGGAATGACAGAGAGGTGAGAATCAAAATATCCGATAAAATTTTCTGGGTTGATTTTCGTGCCCGACAGGACATTGCCGCTGATCACGCGATTTTCTATCTCCTGATCTGCACGGTTATTCTCAACCAACCCATCAATATTCGCACCCATAATTGTCTGGTAATAACCAGTTTCTTTCAGTCCGGCACCAGTCAGGGCAACGACCCAGCGTGTATCTGCACGGCCCTGCAAAAGAGTGTTCCCAATTCTGGCAACATGTTGCGGCGAAATGGTCCAGACCACCTCACCCTTATTGATCGGAGCCAGATGGTGAATCTGAACACCCACTAAGCCGGCAGGGTGCGGTCCACGAAAATAGGTATACTCAACACCGGACACTCCTTGGAGAAGGCCCTCATCATCGTAACCCTCAGGCAAACTGATATAAACCCTCCCTGATGTCAGTTTTTTCAAAGCTTCCACGCCAGTCATGAATCCTTTTTTCTGACCTTGCAGCAGGAAATCGATATCAGGAGCCAAGGGTGCCGTATCAAAGCCGGAAATAAAAATATCCCTGGGTGTCACTGTAGGATTGGCCAAAACCCCGTAAGGCCTTTCTACAATCGCAGGCCAGAGACCTGAAAGCATGATCAGTTCCCGCACCCGGGCTTCATCCATAGTTGCCACATCACCCGTCTCAAATGACACAAAATCATCCGACCCGGTTCTTTGGATCACGACATCCAGCAACTTCCTACGTTCACCACGGTTAACCGAATCCACAATCCCCGCAACCGGTGAAACCCAGATAATTCCGGGATGTACCTTATCAAGCAGAATCGGCTCTCCCGCCTTGACTTCCTGGCCTGGCTTGACCAAAACCTTCGGGGTAATCCCCTTGAAATCTGGAGGCTTAACGGCAAAGCGGTCCGGCAGGTGTGTCGCCCGGAAAACCTTCTCCGCAGACCCTTTCAGCCGGATATCCAATCCTCTTTTGATTTTAATTACCTTTGACATGGCATTGGTATGTTTTTTGAAATTGATACAAAAATATCCATTTTGCTTTCGCTTACTAGCTTATGAGGTTACTTTATTGTCTTTTATCTCTTCTATTGGCCATTCCGGGGAATCCCTCCAGGGGTGAAATCCCTTGTTCTACAACAACAGGATGGACCCAACCCGATGAATACGAAAATATAATTTTTGCGGATCAAGTTTATGACGACCGGATAAAAACGGTCGAACTTTACCGCGCCGGATGGCACCTGTCTGCCCCAATCCGCAACCTGCAAGATACGACCCGCCTCTTCCTGGAATTCGACGGGCTCGAAGAAAACCCAGCAGTCTATTCCTATACCTTTATCCATTGCTCGGCCGACTGGAAGCCTTCAGATGTTCCGGCCACTCGGTATCTTAATGGCATTCCTGAATCAGAAATTCGCGATTTCCGTTACTCCAGGAACACCCTCCAACCCTATATACATTACATCCTGGAAATACCCAACAGCGACCTCCGTCCAACTCTTCCAGGAAATTATATCCTTTATGTTTACCGTAACTATGACAAGACATTACCCGTTCTGACAAAGCGCTTTTTTATTGTCGAACCCAAAGTGACGATTCAAGCTACCGCACATCGAACAGATAACCTCAACAGATTCAATACCGCACAGGAAGTTGACTTCACCATTTTCTACGAAAATCTCCCGCTGGATGACCCCATGCGCAATATCAGTGTGACAGTTTGCCAGAACCTGAACTTCCTGACTGCCATAACCGAACTGAAACCCAACTACATACAGCCAGACAGACTGATTTATGAATATGATGATATCAATCTGTTTCCGGGAGGTTCAGAGTTCAGATACTTTGACACCAAAAACTTGAAATACAATTCTGAAAGGATCCGGGAGATCCGCTTTATCCGGCCACTGCGCCATGTATTTCTTCATTCCGATCGAGATAGAAGCTCTCAAGATTATGACTATTACGAAGACCTTAACGGACGCTTTTTTATCCGTTGGGATGATGCCTTTGATAATCGTACCGAAGCTGATTACGTCCAGGTCCACTTCAGCCTCAGCCTGCCGGAGCCTTTTGATGGTGGGGAGATCTACCTCTTTGGGGGCCTGACTGGCTTTGGGATCCGGCCGGAAGCCCGGCTAGCCTGGAATGAAACAGAAGAAGCCTATCAGACCACCATGTTACTAAAGCAGGGCTTTTACGATTATCAATATGCCTTTGTGCCAGAGGGAACTGAATCGCCTGTTCTCTATACGGTTGACGGATCCCACTACGAAACGGAAAATGACTATTATATATTTGTCTATTACCGGGATGTTCGGGAACGATTCGACAGGCTGGTCGGTTTGCAAATGATCAATTCAGTCCGGCAATCCCCAAACCAATAAACAGATAACCGACAAAGCAATCTATGCGGATCAACCTGACTCACAAACTGATTAACACTCGTATCCTGCTGATCTTGATCATCTTGGGTGGTAATTTCTATCAGGTATCAGCCCAATATGAGATCCCCACAGAGGAGCGAATCTTTTTTCGCAACGAAAGAAGCTATGCCGGGACCCTACATTCCAATGGCTGGGCAGCTAATTTCAGGTACGCCAGCAGAATCGATGCGTTTAGCAGCTACATTATTGACATCGATGTGGGAACCATTCAGCACCCGAAGGAGATCAAAAGCCAGAGTTATTATATTGGTGGCTGGGGGCGTTCGTTTGTTTTCGGCAAGATCAATGATGTTATTCTCCTTCGCGCCGGAGCAGGCTATCAGAAAGAACTATTCAGTAAATATGATGTGGGAGGGATTTCTATCCGGTACTTCATGACGGGCGGATTTTCACTATCTGCCTTAAAACCAATTTATTACAAAAAGATTACCGGATTTAATTCTTACACCGGATATGTCACGTACGAAAGGTCTCTGTTTGATGCAGATTATATGCAAAGCATCTATGATATTTACGACAGGGAGCCATTTTACGTGGGGTTAGGTGAAACCCGGGTTCTCCCTGGCATCTTTGCCCGGGCAGGTTTATGTTTTGAGTATGGCATTGACGATGAAGACCTTAACGCACTAGAAGGTGGGGTGCAGCTAGAAGGCTTTCTACGGAAGCTAGAGATTTTAGCTACCGAAGATAACCGTCAGCTGTTTGTTTCCCTGTTTGTATCCTACCGTTTCGGCAAGGTACTGGACGCCCGGCTTGCTGGTGAGAAGAAGTGGCCACGAAAGGCTGAATAGCCCGTCAATACTAAGGTCCAAAAAATACAGGCAAATTTTTGTTTATTCATTTTTTTTGTATTTTTAGACCCTATATCCGTTGGGAGACCTACGCTATTTTTTGAAATTTAAAGATTATGAAAAACAAACATTTACTCTTAGCAGTTGCTCTTGTTTTTGCCGTTGGAACCATGGCTTTCGGCCAGGTCCGGCCTGAGGGAAAAATCAAGCCCAAGGCCGATGGTACGCAATCTGTCAGGGATTTAGATCCACAGAATGCTGCCAATTATGTTTCAGCCCGCCGTGTCAACCAATACACGGGCACTATTGATGTAGCTGACATCATCCGTGCCCAGGAACAGGTCAGGGCCCTGCACAGAAAAGCCGGCAACTCCCTGAACATGATGTGGAATGAGCTCGGGCCAAACAATATCGGCGGCCGTACAAGAGCCATCCTGCTTGACAAGGACAATCCGGATGTTGTTTTAGCTGGTAGCGTCAGTGGCGGCCTCTGGAGGTCAACCAGTGCTGGTTCCTCCTGGCAAAAAACAACCACAGGATCTGGCCAGCTATTTGAAAATCTGGCCGTCTCTTCCATCTGCCAGGCAGCTAACGGAGACATTTACTTCGGAACCGGTGAAGGTGCTGCAGTAACCGAAGGCAATCCGCAAAACAGCCACCAGGGAATCCTTGGTCAAGGCATCTGGAAATCTACCGATCGAGGCCTCACGTTCAACCGTCTTACCTCAACCTGGGATGAGCCAACTGCACAGGAAACCTTCATCCTGGTTTATGCCATGGCAGCTGATCCAGTTGACGCCAACAAAATCTTTGTAGCTACTGTAAAAGGGCTGCGCCTGTCAACTGACGGTGGTCAAAGTTGGGTCAATCCAATCGCTGATATCACCTTACCGGCATATGACGTAAAAGTTGCATCCGATGGCACCGTGATCGCATGCGTTGGACAAATGGCCTACCGCTCAGAAAATGGCGCTCCAGGGACTTTCACCAAAATTTCTTCAGCCACCGGTTTGGAAGAAAACTTGATTCTCGACGCTAACGTCTCCAGGATGATGTTCGCCTTCGCTCCAAGTGATCCGAATTTTGTTTACTGCATCGCAGCCGGAATCTCGGGCACAGATTATCCACTAAGCAATATTTACCAGTCAAAGGATAAAGGCTTGACTTGGTCAGTTATCGGACCAGGTGGATCCAGTTATTTCAACCCACTGGGAACAGAAGGAAACTATGCTCTGGCTATCGCTGTTGACCCAGCCAATCCTGAATTCATCATGATTGGTGGTAAAGATCTTTATAGCTGGTCCTTTGCCACAAACTGGGAGAAAATAACCATCGACGAACCAACCGATTTACCAAACCGCGGATTCTATGTTCACCGTGATCAACATATCATCCTGTTCAATCCAGCAAATCCAAATAGCGTTTTTGTGGGCACCAGCGGTGGAGTAGCCGTTAGCGATAATCGCGGCACTACCTGGAGGACCATTAACCGTAACTATAATGTTACCCAGTTCTTCTCAGTAGCCTACTCACCTACAGGAGAAGTCCTGGGAGGTTCGATGGATAACGGCATCCTTTATATGGACTTCCAAGGAAACGATCCGAAATACGCAACCTGGTGGGGCGGCGCCTTTCTCGCCCAGTTCCTGAGTTTTAGGCATGGTGGCGAAGCTGACATCTCCATGCTCGATCCGGATTTCAAATTCTACACTACTCCGGGCGGAACCGTTCATCGCCGGCTGCTGATCGAAAACCAGTCGACCTACCAGAACTACTATACCTACGCTAATGGTGGCGCCTGGCTGTCACCAATCGCTCTGCACGAAACCCTTTACGATCCTCTATCTTGGGATACCGTTAATTTTGTTGCCGACCGTGATTACAGCGCAGGGGAAACAATCGTTGCACAGAGTATGATCCGCAAACTTCCGATCCGCCGCGTCCTCGAAGCCGACCTGACTGCCGGCGATACCCTGAAAGTTCAGGATACCTACCAGGCTATGCTAGTAGTTGGTAAACAGGGTAAAGCCTCCGCTAAAGTAAACCGCCACCCGCTGAACGGTAGAGATGAATATACCAACCAATTCCATACCGTCATCAAACGCGATCGTCTTGAGGAACAAGATCAGCTCGTGAAGGTTGAATTCTCCGCTGATGGGAAAAACCTATTTGCAGCCCTCTGGGATAACTCCGATAGCCTGTACTATATGTACCGCGTGACAAACCTGGAAAATGGTCGCGACCGCCGTACAATGGACACCGACGCTTGGGATCCTGCAACCGGTCTGCCAACCGCTGTCGTAGAAACAGCACTGATCGGTGCCTTCGATCAGGTAGTCACCAGCATCGCCATCGACCATAATAATGCTAATAATGTTTTGGTTACATGCGGCAACTACGGTAATGACAACTACATATACCTGTGTCGCAATGCCTTAACAGCCGCTGATTCGGTGAACAGCTTCGTCCCGGTACAAGGCAACCTGCCCCAGGCTCCAGTTTATACCTCACTATTCAACTGGAGAAACAGTAGTGAAGTTATCGTTGGTACCGAATATGGAGTCTATTCAACTGCGAATATTTTCGCACCCACCCCAACTTGGGCCAGCGAAAATAATAACGGCATGGAAATTCTTCCGGTGTACGAGATCAGACAGCAGAAGTTCGCTAACAACCCAGAACTGGGTGTTACTAACCACGGAGTGATTTATGCCGCTACCTTTGGACGTGGCCTCTACACATCAAACACCTTCGAAAGCAAGGGCGGTTCAACCTTTACGAACCCAATCGTGGCCAGTAACATAGAGGTGAATATCACACCGAATCCAGTTAGCGATGTGGCAACTATCCGCTACTCCATTGAAAATGATTCACCCGTACTATTCCAGGTCTATAACCTGCAAGGCCAACTGGTGAAAAATATCAACCTCGGAAATCAACCGGCCGGATCAAACGAAATGTCATTCGATTCTTCTGACCTCGGCTCAGGTACTTTCCTGATCCGGATGAACGCAGGAAATCAACAGACAACTTCAAAATTTGTGGTCAGGTAATACTGATTCAATGAAAAAAAAACCCGAAGAGTCCCTTCGGGTTTTTTTTTGCTCAGACCTCCATACATGCCCATCACTCCTTGATAAAACCAACTGATTTGATTATTTTTGTGCGCAATTTAGAATTAATGATGTTTAATCAATAAGTGAAGAATTATGGCTCAAATTAAAGTTGGAATTAACGGATTCGGCCGGATCGGCCGTAACGTTTTTAAACTGATCCTCGAAAGAGCGGACCTTTTGGTTGTTGGAATCAACGACCTCACCGATACTAAAACGCTAGCCCACCTTCTAAAATATGACTCCACCCAGGGAAAATTTAATGGAGAGGTTAGCTACGACCAAGAAGGAATCATTGTCAACGGGAAAAAAATCTCGGTGACTGCTGAAAGAAATCCTATCCATATCAAATGGGCGGAAACTCCTGACGTGGTTATTGAATCAACCGGTGTTTTCACTAAAAGAGAGAGCGAAAAAGGTGGCTATGGCGATCACCTCAAAAATGGCGCGAAAAAAGTCCTCCTCACCGTTCCCGCTAAAGATGAAATAGACAATATGATTGTCCTTGGAGTGAACGAAGAAGCCCTCCGCCCAACCGATGTGTGCGTTTCCAATGCTAGCTGCACTACCAACTGCCTCGCACCTATCGCTAAAGTACTGAACGACAAGTTCGGCATCGAAAATGGGTTCATGACTACCATCCACTCCTATACCAACGACCAGCTGATTCTCGACGGGCCACACAAAGACCTCCGCAGAGCACGCTCATGCGCTGTCTCTCAAATCCCGACAACCACCGGTGCCGCTAAAGCCGTCGGGAAAGTGATTCCCGCGCTGAAAGGCAAACTGGACGGGTGTGCTGTACGCGTCCCAACCCCTACAGGTTCCCTTGTCGACTTGGTCGCTAACCTGAAGGTAGAAGCCACAGTCGCCGAAATCAACGCCGCTATGAAAGAGGCCGCTGAAGGCCCAATGAAGGGTATCCTGGAATATACCGAAGACCCAATCGTTTCGGTCGACATTATCCATAACACCCATAGCTCAATCTTCGACGCCCTTAGCACCATGGTCAGCGGGAAAACGGTCAAGGTGTTCTCATGGTACGACAACGAATGGGGCTATAGCTGCCGCGTTGTTGATCTGATTTACAAACTCTTTTAATAATACCCAATGGGAAAGACCTGACAGGTTTATCTTAACCTGTCAGGTCTTTCTATTTTCTGATGAACCTCCAACGGAGAATAAACGCCTTCATCAAACTGGGAGAATTCATGCGGGAAAACCCCTTACCCGATGAGTTGCTCCAAAAACAACTTTCCAAAAACCCGTTCTTTACCCCCAGAGAAGTCAACCGAGCCTATCAAAACTGGGCTAACCTGCTCCAGGAATCTACCCTTCAAAAATGGATCGCACCTTACCAGCTAATTACCAGTCATTTCAAAACCGAAATTCTGGTTATCGCTGCTGGGAATATCCCATTGGCAGGGTTTCACGACTTTCTCTGTGTCCTGATCGCAGGGTTTCGGTTTACCGGCCAACTCTCCTCCCGAGATAACCTTCTCCTACCCTACCTCGCTTCCAAACTCATCGAGTTAGAATCAGAATTCCAAAATCATATAGGTTTTGGAGCAGCTACTCCATCCAACCCTGCTGCCCTTGTCGCATCGGGCAGCAGCAACACCGCACGATACCACCTGCAAAATTACGGACACCTGCCAGCTATCATCCGCAAAACACGCATAACACCTGCCGTTCTTGACGGAACTGAATCCCCCGAAGAACTAAGTGGACTAGCAGGCGATATCCTTCACTATTACGGGCTGGGATGTAGAAGCGTCTCTTCTATACTTATGCCCAGCGGTTACGATAGCTCCAAACTGATCAAAACTATTCGGAATTATACCGATTTTGAAATAATACCTCCCCTGCAAGACAACCTTAGATACCAGAAAGCCCGACTTCAACTCCTCAAAATTCCGTTTATCGATGCAGGTGCTATTCTGCTTGTCGATAATCCGTTCCTAAACTCACCGATCGCTACGATTAATGCATTGTATTACAATAGTCTAAACGAACTCAATTATTGGCTGTCTGACAATATTGATGAGATTCAGTGCGTAGTCGGACATGCTCCGACTTCTTTTAAACCGGTTCTTTTTGGATCAGTGCAACAGCCAGCCCTGTGGGATTATGCCGATGGAGTAGATACTCTGGAATTTCTAATTTCATTATCCTGACCTGACCTTCACATGCCACAACTGATCGTTATTACCGGGCCCACAGGAGTTGGAAAAACCGCCGTCAGCCTTCACCTTGCCCGGACTTTGAAAACCTTGATCCTCTCGTGTGATTCCAGGCAGATGTATCAAGAAATGTCAATTGGCACAGCTGTCCCAACTTCATCGGAACTGGCTGAAATAAAACACTACTTCATTGGAAATCTATCGGTTACAGATGATTATTCGATTTTTCGTTACGAAAAAGAAGCGATCAGCCTGCTCAACACGCTTTTCCCGAAGCATCCTACCGTTATCCTGTCAGGTGGATCAGGACTCTATCAAGATGCTCTCATCCATGGGGTGGACAATATTCCAGACCCGGATCCAGCGATTCGTGCGGAGCTGAAATCACGACAGGTATCCGAAGGCCTTGATAAGTTAATCACTCAGTTACACGAATTAGACCCAGAATTTTGCGAGCAGGTAGACCGAAAAAACCCTGCCAGGGTCATAAGAGCCTTAGAAGTCTGCCTGACAACTGGTAAGCCTTTCTCCTCTTTTCGTACTGGGAAACGTGTCAACCGTGAATTTGATATCATCATGATAGGACTAGTGCGGCCTCGCCACGAGTTATATCAGAGAATCGATCAGCGAGTTGATCAGATGTTTTCAGATGGATTGGTAGAAGAAGCCCGACGACTACTCCCCTATCGGAATCGACCAGCATTGAATACGGTAGGTTACCAGGAGCTTTTTCGCCATTTTGATGGGGAGTATAATCTGGAAGAAGCCAACAGGTTAATTAAGCGTAACACTCGCCGGTATGCAAAACGGCAGATCACTTGGAACAAGAGGTACGAAGGTAGAATCCACCCCTTCAATCCAAATCAGATCACTGAGATTGAGAATTTTATCACCTCGTAATGGGCTTGCGATCAGGATAGAAGCCTTTGCCAAAGACCTCATACTCATCTACTTTTCTGACACATGCCTTGAACCAGGCTCCCAGAAAGCCAGTACCATACCCAGCCATTTGTATCATCGAGGCAAGCAGCGCTTTAAATGCGGTTAGCGGCGATCCGGTTCGAATGGTAGCATCAATATAAACCAGTAAAAGCCAAAGCAGTAATGGGGCAGCCAACAGAAGTGGCCAGGCGCAATGCATGAGTATAGCCAACAGAATAGCGAGGGCAACCAGCAGGCCATTCCCATAAACGAAAAGCGTGGGTAACAGAAAAAAGAGTTTGAAGGTATCCGGATACACTTTAGAGATGATCACCCTGGTTTTTCCAAAGCCATGGACCTGACGATAAAACTGATTCAGGCTGGTTCGCCGCTTATGATAAACAAACGCCTCTGGGATGAGGGCAGTTGTAAAGCCGGCCTTGATCAATTCGATACTAAAAACCATATCCTCGCCAGGGTGCATTCGCGTGACTGGGTATCCCCCGGTAGCAATCCAAGCCTGACGGGAGATGCCCATATTAAAACTCCGAGGGTGAAATTTGGAAACCTGCCTGCGCCCTCCACGGATGCCCCCGGTAGTCAGAAAAGAGGTCATCGCGTAAGATATGGCCTTCTGAACCCGGTTAAAATTCCCGGCGGCACGATCGGGCCCACCAAAGAAATCCACCGGATGCTTTTCTAGGAAGTCATCCACCTTCATGAGGTAATCCGGCGGCAGTATGCAATCACTATCGACAAAGATCAAATAATCACCTATCGCTTGCTCCATACCGAAATTGCGAGCTATGGAAGGGCCGGATTTTGGCTGGTCGAAATACCGGATGGGCATTTGATCAGCATAGGTAGCCACGACCTGGTCTGATTTTATCGACGAGCCGTCTTCCACGATGACTACTTCGAACGCTCGGTAGGTTTGGTTAGCCAGACTATCCAGCAGTTCAGTCATTTCACCGGGACGGTTATAGACAGGGACAATGAACGAGTACTGACGTGTCATTGTGGTTTAAAAGCTAAGTAAAGGATCTCTCCCGGGGCAAGGCGGAACCGTTCGATCTCTTCAGGCTGAAAATGGTCGGCTACGCTCCATTCTACCACGTTGAATCCAGCCTGTCTCAAGCGAACCGGATAATCTTTCCCGTACAGCCGGAGGTGATCCTTCTGTCCGAAATGTTTTTCGCGTTCCCGGGGATCTTTGATTGTTGGGTCTTCATACGTGGCTTCCAGTGTAGGGTCCTGTGGAACCTGCATGATTGCTAAGCCGCCCGGTTTTAACACCCGGATGATCTCTCTCATCACTTGGCGGTCATTCTCCACATGTTCCAGCACATGGTTACAAAGAATGAGATCGTACGTACCTGAATCAAAAGGAATACTATGCAGGTCAAAATGATAATCGGCTAAAGGGGACTCTAGATCTGCCGTAACATAATCAATATGAGGCATTTTCCGGAATCTTCCGTAGAAACACTGTTCGGGTGCCACATGGAGCATTTTCACGGGATAGGTGAGGATGCCCGGGACTCGCACCAAGTAAAGCCATATCAGGCGATGTCGCTCTAGCGACAAGCAGGACGGGCAGAGGACGTTAGGCCGGGGAATGACTCCGTAAGAGAGAAATCTGCTGAAAGTCTTGGTGCAGACTGGGCACATAACCTTATCGCCTCGCAGGAACGGACGCATGATGGCCATGAACGGGTAACTCAGCCGGATTAGAAAAGGCCGGGGAAGTGCGTGAAGCAAAAAACGGATCAGAGACTTCATAACTCCTCGGCAATCAAGTATTTATTTCGATCAGCCGATGACCTTGAAACCAGTTCTGCCAGAAATCCGGCCAGAAAAAGTTGTACCCCGATGATAACAGCAACGAGGGCCAAGTAAAAGAGGGGCTGATCGGTGGCTTCTCTCCAAGGAAGATGATTAATCACCGCATGAACCTTAACCCCGATAATCCAGGCGGCTACTAGCGCTCCGAAGAGCATCATCAGCATACCCAGGGTACCAAAAAAATGCATTGGCTTTTTAGAAAAGCGCGTGATAAAGCTTACCGTAAGCAGATCCAAGGCTCCGGTAAACAAGCGTTCCCATCCATATTTTGTCTTGCCATATTTTCGCTCATGATGCACCACCACTTTTTCACCAATACGGGTAAAACCGGCTTTTTTGGCTAAGATTGGGGTATATCGATGCATATCACCAAACACCTCAATACTCTTAACAACCTGACTATCATAAGCTTTCAAGCCACAGTTAAAATCATGAATCCGTATTCCGCTATTCAGGCGGGCAACAAAATTGAAAAACTTAGAGGGCCATCTTTTAGAGATTGGGTCTTTTCTTTTTTTCTTCCACCCCGACACCAGATCATACTGGTCCTGGGTGATCATCCGGTAAAGCTCAGGGATCTCATCCGGGCTATCTTGGAGATCAGCATCCATAGTAATCACAACCTTGCCCTGAGCGGCAGTAAACCCCGATTGCAGAGCAGCAGCCTTCCCATAATTATGTTGGAAGCGGATTCCGCGCAACTCAGGATTCGTGGCAGACAGGGTGCGAATCACCTCCCAAGAGCCATCGCGGCTGCCATCATCCACCAGGATCACTTCATAAGTAATACTCATGCCCTTGGCAACGCGCTTGATCCAAGCGAGGAGCTCCGGTAACGATTCTGACTCGTTAAAGACCGGCACAACGACAGATAAATCCATCTTGATCATCTCTATTCAACCTCTTTCATGGCATCCTGAAAAGGATCATTCTCTTTTTTAACAAACAGGGAGACAATCAATGACCAGATTGCTCCGGAAATAGCTCCGCTCAGAATCCCTGTAAAGAATTGAAAACCTGGTGATTTCATCCTAATCATTAGATCCGTATAAGCCGACATTTGCGATTCGCCAAATCCTTGCTGATAAAGCTGTTCTTCCATCATACCGATCTGTTGATCAATCGCATCGGGATCTATCCCCGTATAATAGATGGCCATAAAAAAGGCCACCACAATCGAAGAAAAAAACATAAACAGGAAACCCGCCTTAAAGGATTGCCCATAACGAACATAGCCGCCCATGTATCGATCCCGCCACTGCCGTAAACTAAAAAACAAGGCAGTGAATGTCACTGCCCATCCTAGCAGATTCGTGACAAAGGACTTTTCAACCTTCAAAATCAAAATCAGCAGATTTAGCAAAATCAAAGCAGCTGCAATAAGCAAACCATACTTCATAGCTGCTTTAAGCAAGGGGTGTTTTTCCTGATTATCCATTGGTCTTGAAAACTCACATTTGGCCAAAGATAGCGGGAAAACTTATCATCTGAAAAACATTTCTTATCTTTGCAAACGGGTAAGTCTTATACGGCCAGCTCCCGCCGAACTCCCCCAGGACCGGAAGGTAGCAAGGGTACGCGGTTGAAGCGGTGCGATATAAGTAGCTTACCCTTCTTTTTTTTAGGAGTGGAATCATAACTTTGTACCACTAATTCCCTTACGAATGAAACCAATCGTCCGCCTTTTGGTTATTTGCTCTCTGGGGGTCCTGACCTTCCTGGGGAGCTGTGGTCCGAAGTATGAGATCAATTATCCATCAGGCCGGTTTAATGACTCAACTGAGAACCTGTTGTTCGTTAACAGCGCTTATGATGATTACAACTCTGCCGGCCCTCCAATCATTACGGTTTCCCTACCATTGGTCTTTTCAAGCAACCGGTCAACCGCTGGCGGGAAATTCGATCTTATTGATTATGAGCTCTATGCATCCTTTAATCAATACGACGGAACCATTAGCCTGGGAGCAGTGGAACGAGTGTACCCCTTCCTCTTTCTGACTAGTTATGCCAATACAGAACACAATGAATTTGGCCCCTTCACTTCGTTTCTGGGAGGAACGGAGTATTTCTTCTTTTTTGCCAGCGACCGGTCGGGCAATATGGACCTGTACACCTCCTTTTTTAATGATTACAGCTTTACGGGGATGAATCCCGTCGACCCGACACCCTACTTGAATAAAGGGCTTAGTTCACCCTCCTATGAAGCCTATGCCGCCATGAGCAAGGATTTCAGACAGGTATTATTCTGCAGCAATCGGCATGGTGGTCCGGAGGAAATCTTCCGAGTCATGATTCCCGACACAGTAGAGTTCTACACCTGGTCAAAGGCAGATACAACCTATCAGGCCGATCCGGTCAGTCAGATTAACTCCGATGCCCGGGATCTGTTCCCCTATATCAACGGGAACCTGCTGGTTTTTGCCTCTGACCGTGAAGGCGGCGAAGGTGGGCTCGACCTGTACTATTCGCAATGGCAGGGGACCGACTGGGGTGCACCGGTGAATTTTGGGCCAAAAATCAACACTCCTCATGATGAGTGCCGGCCTGTGATCTTTTTTGCCCCCTATTTCGATAATGATCTGATGATCTTTTCATCAAACCGACCAGGCGGCAAAGGGGGATTTGATCTGTACCACGTAGGTATTAAAAAAATGATGCAAGAAACCGATTAACCATCTCATAATCAATAAATAAATGAAATTTTTCCTTGACACTGCGAATTTGGATCAGATCCGTGAAGCCCAGGAATTAGGTATCCTGGATGGCGTAACGACCAATCCCTCACTGATGGCCCGTGAAGGAATCAGTGGAAGAAACAACATTCTTCAGCACTACATCGATATTTGTGATATCGTTATAGGCGATGTTAGTGCCGAAGTTATTGCCACCGATCTGGAGGGAATGATCCGTGAAGGGAAAGAGCTCTCGGGCCTTCACCCTCAAATCGTGGTGAAAATTCCGATGACCCGGGAGGGCATTATGGCGATCAAGCACTTCAGCCGTCTAGAAATCCGCACAAACTGTACACTAATTTTCTCAATCGGTCAGGCACTCCTGGCAGCTAAAGCAGGCGCGACCTATGTATCACCGTTTATCGGAAGGCTCGATGACATTTCAGTTGACGGGGTGGAACTGATCCGTAGTATTGTCCAGCTTTACCGGACTTACCGATTCGACACTCAGGTTCTGGCTGCATCAGTTCGTCACAGCATGCACATCATCCAGTGCGCCGAGGCTGGTGCTCATGTTGTTACCTGTCCACTGAAACCCATCCTGGGTCTGATTGACCATCCACTGACCACGGCCGGACTGGAAAAATTCCTAGCCGACCATCGTAAGCTTAATTCCTGATGCTTAGAAAGATATACCCCGTCAACCCCAACCCCAAAGAGATCCGGATGGTTGTGGATATTCTCAGAGAAGGCGGAGTTATCATCTACCCCACTGATACAATCTATGGTCTGGGTTGCGATATTACTCACCCAAAGGCCATCGACCGAATCGCTCATCTTAAAGGAATTAAAGCTGAAAAAGCACAATTTTCGTTTATCGTTTACGATCTCAGTCATCTGTCTGATTACACCAAGCCGATCAATAATACGGTGTACAAACTGATGAAAAGGCACCTTCCGGGACCATTCACATTTATTCTGGAAGCCAACAACAATGTTCCTAAAATTCTAAAAACCAAGAAGAAAACCGTTGGAATCAGGATCCCGGACAATCCAATCATCCGGGAGATTGTCAGGGAGCTCGGCAATCCAATCCTAAACACGTCAGTCCACAGTGGGGATGTTATTCTGGAATACAACACTGATCCAGAGCTGATACACGAAGAAATGGGGCATCTGGTTGATATAGTCATTGACGGAGGATTCGGGAATAATATAGCTTCGACGGTGGTAGATTGTACCGGCCCCGAGCCGATGGTTCTCCGTGAGGGACTTGGAGTGTTGGAAATATAGCACTTGGCTGATAGTTGGACGGTTAAAAAAACCTGTGGAATATCATTGCTGTCAGTACGAGGGATAGACCTCCGAGTAATTTGCGACTTTCCGGACGCTGCAGATAGCTCCTGATCAAAAGGATCACCAGGTAGTACAACGGCACATCAATCCATGATAAACCCTTTGGTTCCAAAACATTGCCAGGCAGGCTACCCATCCAGGAAGCTCCGGCAATTGCCATCTCGACCAATCGGTCGACCACTTCATACAGGAAGGCAAGGTTGATTCCGGATAAGTCGAGCAGGAACAGCAGAATTCCAAGGTAAAATACGGTGATCATGATTGGCACCAAGAACAAGTTCCCGGCTAGAAAATAGACTGGGAACCAGCCGAACCAGAAAATCAGTGGAGGAACGATCAGGCTCTGTGCCGATAAGGATACAGAAATGGAGCCAGTTATTTTATTTAATGGGAATCGGACTTTTTTCAGTTTCCGAAAAATGGATGACCAGGAAAAAATCCCAGCCACAGCAAGATAAGACAACTGTGCACCGGCGCTAAAAAGAGTGAAGGGATTCATTGTTAGGTGGATAAACCCAGCTGTTCCAAGCACTTGCAGGCCATTACTGTTTCTTTTTAGTAACCAGGCCAACTCGAAAATGGTAATCATCCCACCGGCTCTCACTGCCGATGGTCCAGCACCGGTTAATTCAACAAAGCCCCAAACCAGTATTAAGCTCAGCAGAGATATTGGCAACCGCCTTCGTTTGAAGCCAAGCAAGGAAAAGAGTTTTTTAAGTATGAGATAAATCACTCCGACATGCAAACCGGATACACTGAGGACATGGATGATGCCTGCCCGTGAAAACTCATCACGGACCTCCGGATTCAGATCGGTCCGGTCGCCCAGAATCATGGCCGATAGCAGTGCGGTGCAATTCTGTGAGAGTGGCATGGCGGCTATCCGATCAGAAAATTGCTGCTGGCTTCTCTTAAACCACTCAGCAACAGCCATCTTTTCACGAGAAGCAATCAACTTCGATTTGCCCTTATTAAGCCATGCCTGGTAGCCAACTCCTTTGGAAATCCAATACCGAGCAGGTTTAAACGAACTGTTTGGAGCGGATTCCGGCACTTTTTCCAATCCCAGGGGACCAAATAGCCAGACATCCCCCCGGTGGTAGCTCTCCTGTCCGGGTTTAATGAGCAGCAGTATTTTACCAAACTGCACTTGCCACCCTTTACCATCCCACTCTCGCATCACCCTAACCGTCAGATGGCCGAGTCGCTCACTCACCATACGATAATTCGTGACACGGGCCTGAATGATAACACTCTGGTTATCTGTTCCTTTAAGTTGGTAACAACCCAAAAAACTAGAAAGCCAACCAGCCAATCCCGTCACCACAAGAACGAAGAGGATTGTATAAATTGCCTGAGCGATCTCTCGCCAGTAGATCCGATGGAATAGCGGTAATGCTATTGGCAATAGGAGTGCTAATCCGATAATAACTGCTATAGCTGGCTCTACGATGTGTGAGGCAGCAAGAATGCCAGTAGCTATCCCAACAAGGGACATTGCCAGGGGTTTTCCCATAAAAAATCGCATCTATCCAACTAGATAGATGCGATTTTTGATCACAAAAGGAAAATCACTTTGTGTTTTGCGACTCCCACTGGCGAATCAGATCCTCCAGTGGAACACCCATATTCTGTATAGACATTCTTGCATCTTCGGCCATAGGATGATCCGGATAGAGAGTGACAAACTCTTCATACACCACCTTTGCCTGATCGAACTGTTGTAGTTGGTTCTCGAGGATAAAGGCTTGCAAAAAAAGGCAATAATCTGATTTACTGAAAGTTGGATATGACGACAAAATTCTTTTATAGGTATCAATTGCCAGTCCGGCCATTTTCATGTTCATCGCGATTTCGGCTCCTTTGAAGAGATATTCGGCCGACAGGGTATCATCCGGGTAAGCATTAGCGTAATCCGTATAGGCCTGTATCATCTCCATACCCAGCGCAGAATCAATCATGGTTACCGTATCAGAGAAAGCCTGGGTCTCAAGTTTATCAATTGATTCGCGGGCTTTCTCTTGTTCCCGATTCCCATTGCAGGCAGTCATTAACCCGACTACCAGCACCATTGCAAGTAAGTTCTTGTAGAACATCATTTCTTGTTTATTGGAAACACTATTTTATACTTTGTTGATACTTTTCCTTTGGAGATATCCCTGAGCTTACCCCGCAGCATCTTACGTTTTAAAGGGGACAGGTGATCAGTAAACAGAATCCCATCCAGATGGTCATATTCATGCTGAATGATACGTGCGGCCATTCCCTCATAGACTTCATCATGGTATTTGAAATCGGGGTCCTGGTATTTGATCCGGATCCGTCCTTGGCGAAGGACCTCCTCATGGATATGAGGGATGCTCAAACATCCTTCCTGGATTAGTTCCTCTTCCCCATCTTTCTCAATGATGTGGGGATTAATGAATACTTTCTTAAAATTGGCAAGGGCTGGCTCGTCATCTCGGTAAACGGATGCATCAACAATAAACAGGCGGATGGATAGTCCAACCTGAGGAGCTGCCAATCCAACCCCATCTGAAACGTACATAGTTTCAAACATATCTTGGATCAGTTGATCGAGCCCCTCATAATCCGGATTAATTTCCGGGGCAAGTTGTCTAAGAACGGTTGTTCCATAAACATAAATTGGCATTATCATGAATTTCTCTCCTTTTTAATCATCTCTTGCTGGAGGAATGATTCCAGAATAATGGCAGCACTCACAGCATCGATATTCTCCTTCTTTTGGCGATCCGATTTTTTGGATCCGCCCATAATCATGGATTGCACCGCCATGGTTGAGGTAAACCGTTCATCCATCCAATGAATGGGAATATCAGGAAATCTCTTTGCCAAGCTTTTAGCAAAAGCTTTAACAAGCGGAGCTGATTCGGAAGGCTGCGCGTTCATTCGTCGAGGCAGACCGATAACGAACCCTTCGATGGATTCCTTTTGGATATATTGGCTGAGGAACTCCAGGAGCTGATACGACAAAACAGTAGTTAGGACCCCCGCAATTCGTTGCTCGGGATCAGTTACCGCCAAGCCCGTCCGTTTGGCTCCATAATCAATTCCAATCAGCCTTCCCATATTAAACTACAAAGATAAAACAAAAGAATCAATCGGATTGTTTAAACTTATGGGGGCCTGTAATGACCCGCAATTTATATCTTTGTCGGTAGTCCTTTTTTTAATAACTAGTTAACAAACAGACATGAAAGATTTAAAAACGCTCATTCACAATGGGCTTTCAAGCCATCCGAAAGTTCTGACCAACATACCCCGTAAGCAAATGATTCAGGATGCTGTTGACCAAAAGGAAGTTATGGTTTCAGCTTCTGGAGCTCTGGCCACTTGGACACCTCCTGAATCTACTGGCAGAAGTCCCAAGGACACCTATATTGTCAGGCGTTCGGTAAGTGAAGCCAATATTGACTGGACAGCTGCCAATAATATACCGGTTGACGAAGAGACTTTCGATTTACTGTTGGAGGATACTCTGGAGTTCCTAAAAAAAACGGATCGGGTTTATCAAACTGACCGGGTAATTGGAGCTGACAGCTCTTATGCTTTACCCGTGAAGACCATCAGCACTCATGCGATACACACCCTATTTACTGACAACATGTTCCGGCCTATACCGGAAGATATTGACCAAAGTATTTTCGCAGGGCAGGGCTTTTATCTCTTAGCTGCGCCTTATTTCAAACTGGATTCATCCAAATACGAAGGCAGGTTACGGAAGCTACCTTCGGGTGCCACATCTGATATGGCCGTTGTGATGGATTTTGACCGTCGCATTGGGTTGGTCATCGGATCAGCTTACATGGGTAGTGTTAAAAAGATGATGTTCACGGTGATGAACTATCTTCTTCCGCTGAATGGCATACTTCCTTTACACTGCAGTGCTAATGAAGGAGATGATGGACGTTCGGCTCTTCTGTTAGGCCTTTCTGGTACTGGAAAAACTACGCTCTCTGCAGACCCTTCCAGGGCGCTGCTAGGGGATGATGAGCATGGATGGAGTGAAACTGGCATTGCCAACTTTGAGTATGGCTGCTATGCCAAGATGATTGACATTAACCCGAAAAAGGAGCCGGACATTTATGATGCAGTCATGCATCAGGATGACTACCTTAACCATGGAGCCATAGTGGAAAACGCTATGATTTACCCGGATGGCCGCTTTGATTTTTATGACGGGCGCATTACGGAAAACTCACGGGCCTCGTTCCCGCTGGCTTATCTGAAGAATGTCAAAGAAAGATCCACGGCTGACCATCCGCACACCATTCTTTTCCTCACGGCTGATGCTTATGGTGTTTTGCCTCCGATTTCCAGATTGACTCGTGAGCAGGCGATGCTCTGGTTCATGATGGGTTATACATCAAAACTCGCTGGTACAGAAACCGGTATTACGGAACCTCAGGTAACATTCTCCCGGTTCTTCGGTGCTCCCTTTATGCCATTTAACCCTGATATGTACGCGTCGATGCTAGGTGAAAAAATGGACAAACATCAGAGTCGTGTATTCCTAGTCAACACCGGCTGGAGTGGTGGTGGTTACGGTGTAGGTAAGCGTATCGATCTACCTCTAACTCGGAGGATGGTCAATGCCGCCCTCAATGACGAGCTGGAACAAGTTGAATATGTAGAAGATAAGCTTTTCCACCTGATGGTTCCGCAAAGCTGTCCAGGAGTCCCTGCAGAAATGCTTAACCCGATCAATACCTGGACTGACAAGGAAGCGTATCGAGCCGCAGCCATCAAGCTAGCTGGCCAGTTTAGCACTTACTTCGATAAAGCTTATGGTGACAAGAACCTACCGTCGGAAATTGTTAGCCAATGCCCCGGTAAGTAGGAAAGCATCCCTATAAAAACTGCTAAACCCCGATCTCCTGTGGGAGATCGGGGTTTTTGCAACTTTAACCGGATAACTCAACTTAAAAAACATTATGAACAGGTAACCGTGGCTACCTGGGGCCCATGCGTTTCTGGGGCATGGATATTGGGAAAAAATTTTAATCAGAACACTTCACAATCAATAATCAAATGTACGGGCGAATTTTTTTATAACCAAATGTTTTTTAGGGATTTTTGAAAAAAAGTTATCCACAAGAAAAATCAGAGGCGCATCCCAGTGCGCCTCTGATTTTTGGTGATTTCCCGTGATTAAAACTCCATTGAAGCCAGGCGCTGGTAACTTCTGTAGCGCCATTTAGCATTCTCTTCAGCCGTCTCGAACAGTTCATCGGCCACTTCAGGGAAGGACTTCTTCAATGATGAATACCGCACTTCGTTCATCAAGAAAGGCTTGAACTGGGTCCAGTCGGGTTCTTTCGAATCGAGGTGGAACGGATTCTTACCTGCCTCTTCCAACAGCGGATTATAGCGGAAGAGTGACCAATAACCACTCTTCACAGCCAGTTCCTGTTCATATTGAGAAGCGCCCATGCCCAGTTTCAGACCATGGTTGATACAAGGAGCGTATGCGATGATGATCGACGGGCCCTTGTAGGCTTCTGCTTCTTTGATTGCGTTGAAATACTGGCTTTGGCTGGCTCCCATAGCAACCTGGGCGACATAAACATAGCCGTATGACATGGCCATCATGCCCAAATCTTTT
>LSQX01207426.1_pt1 | contig 48020 bp, 43 predicted proteins | sample 654561 | NCBI WGS metagenome assembly LSQX01 (sample SAMN04489861, study PRJNA283612) | anaerobic digester metagenome | isolation source: 4 biogas reactors fed with cattle manure at either 37C or 55C with and... | place: Denmark: Kongens Lyngby | collected 2014
ATCTGATAATGACTGCAGACCCCAGGGATCTCCATCAGCGCCTGCTCAACTTGCTTAGGAAAAAAGTTTACGCCCTTCACAATAAGCATATCATCGCGGCGGCCCGCAATTCGGTCGAGGCGCATCGAAGTCCGACCGCACGCACATTTGTCTCGCGACAAGACCCGCGTGAGGTCGCCGGTATTGAACCGTATGATTGGGATGGACTCACGAGTAAGCGAGGTGAAAACCACCTCCCCTATTTCACCATCAGCAACAGGAGCATGAGTCACCGGATCGACAACTTCGCAGATATATTGATCCTCCCAAACGTGGATGCCGTCGTGGGCTGCACAGTCCATTCCCGTAGTGCCGACGCCGCCTGTCTCGGTCATACCGTAGATGTCGAACGCCTCTATCCCAAGACCGTTCTCGATCCTCTCGCGCATTTTATCGCTGAATGTTTCGGCGCCGAAAATGCCAACTCTAAGGTCCGGCAGGACAGCGCCTTGCTCGTGCATAACTTCCATTATGCGAATACCGTAGCTCACCACACCCATAAGGCCCTTAATGTTGAAGTCCTTCATCATCTTTACCTGACGAGAAGTGTTGCCTGAGCCTGTGGGAACCACGAACATATTGCTGATCCTGGCGCCGTGATAGAAGCCGAACCCGCCATTGAACAAGCCGAATGACGGCGTTATCTGAATGCTGTCCCCAGATACCAGCCCGGCCATATAGTAGCACCGGGCCACACATTCGCCCCATTGGTCGAGGTCTTTTTGGGTATAGGCCATCACAACCGGCGAGCCTGTCGAGCCGGAACTCATATGCATCTCGCGCAACTGCGAGCGATCGACACAAAGCATACCAAGCGGATACTGGTCGCGAAAATCGGTCTTATCGACGAACGGCAGCTTGCTCACATCATCCAGAGACTTGATATCACTGGGCGCAACCCCTGCGGCATCCATCTTATTTTTGTAAAACGCATTCCGATTGTATGCGTGATCCAGAGTCTCGGCGAGTTTGTAAAGCTGATGAGACGTCAGTTCGTCACGAGACATCGTCTCCGCAGATTCGTTCCAGTATCCGCTCGTCATTTTATATCCAGCCGCGATCGCGCATAGACTCGACCACTTCGTTCACAGCAATCACATGCGCTGCAAGCCGATGCGATATTCCCATCTGCTTTGCGGTTTTGATGACGCTTTCGTAAGCGCCAAGGATATGGCTCTCGATCGTGTGGTAGGTCTCCGTCTTTGTAATGATGCTGCCGGATTTGGCCTGCTTCCACTCGACGTATGACCCGATAACTCCGCCTGCATTAGCGAGAATGTCGGGTATAACGTTGATGCCGCGATCAAACAGTATCTGGTCACCCTCCGACGTGGTAGGATCATTTCCGGCCTCTACGATGAGCTTGGCCTGAGTTTTATCCGCCACATCAGCAGTGATAACGCCGTTGATCGCCGCTGGGATGAAAACATCCACCGGCATAGTGAGAATATCGCAAGGATCAATAGCCGGCAGGTTGGCTTCATCCAAAAGTCGAATATTGACCATGTCATCGATCGGCAGCCCTTGCTCCATATAAACCGCGCCGGTCTCGTCGGACAAAGCGATGATCTTGGCCCCTGCCTCGTGCAGCAGGCGAGCGGTCCACTTGCCGACGTTGCCAAATCCCTGGATCGCAATTGTAACGCCGCGGACGTCCTTGTCAAGGATTCCGTTGACCGCATTTTTGACGATGGCGGCCACGCCATAACCCGTAGCCTCATCTCGGCCCTGCAGCCCACCGATACGCACCGGTTTTCCTGTGACGGATTCCCTGGATTGGGTGATCCCATAGATAGTGGCCATCTCCGCCGGACCTGTGTTCATGTCCGGCGCCGGGACGTATGTGCCCTGCGCGAGAAACACCCCGAAGTGGCGCACATATTGCTCGATAAGCATCTTGCGGACCTCGGGAGCAATCGTCCTGGGGTTGATCTTAATCCCGGATTTACCTCCGCCAAACGGTATCCTGGTTAGCGCACACTTATATGTCATCAACTCGGCGAGTCGGCGAGTTTCTTCCAAGCTGACGTCTTCGGCCATTCTGATGCCGCCTTTAGCCGGGCCGCGGGCGGTGCTGTGAAATACTGCATATGCGTCAGCCTGGATGACCGTATCGCCCCATTTGACGCTCAGGTTGGCATAATGCTCCTGGTTGCTCCTCTGAAGATAGGCAATGGCTGCCGGTTCGATATTCGCGTGTTTCGTGATCAGATCGAAATTTACAACGGACATTGATTTGTTATTCTCCTGTTATATGTGACTATCGACGCCATAGGCGCGAGAGAGGTCTGTGAATGATCTATTCGCCGGTCACCATACCTGGGCAGCGATAAGAAGCCCCAAGCCTCGGCATAACCAGAAAGCTGCGAGCTCCCATCCTCTTTCAGCAGTACGCAACAACTGCCCCGCACAGTCATTTTTGATGCGGGTTGTCGCCGGTAGTACGAATAATTGCACGACGCACAAAAACGCCCCGGATAATATTAAGGCAATTTCAACAATTCCGACAATGGGGTGCAACACACACGCAACCTGCTACCGCGATTTTTCTAAACCAGTCTTCGTTACCCTGAAACACGCATATAGGATAACGCAAATAGCCGCGGCTGCGCAATAGTTGAACCGCGGCTGGGCGTAGGTTGAAGACAATTTCAACAAAAAAAAGCCCGACGCATGCGCCGGGCTGAGCGAAAACCAGTTTGCTGCTAAAGCTTGTGATCGGTCATAGTCTCTTCGTTGGGACATTCCGGATTGCTGTCCACAGCATTAATTTTTGTATAGACGCCACCGGCCGGACACGTCAATTGATTCTTGATGTATGTCGGGATCAAGTCCCCGCTGGTCGGCACGTCGGTTCCGACTTTCTTCTCATCCATAGCCCACTGCATCTTGGCAGTGTCAATCTGGCGCAGGTTGGCGACGCAGGCCTTTGTTCGAGATGTGTCTCGTGCCTTCATAAAGTTCGGGATCGCAATTGCGAGCAACACAGCGATGATTAAAACGACGATCATGATTTCGATCAGTGTAAACCCTCGCTTGCTCCTCAAAGTAAATTTGCTCATTGTCTAGACTACCTCCTCCAAGGTTCCGGAATGAGTGATTTGAGTTACGAAAGCCGGCTTTCAAAGTAAGCTTCCGAGCGGTCTTTCGACCTACAGTAGTCTTGTTCCATACGAAATGCGCGCTTTTCACATTTCATCGCAAGGGAAATCAAAAAACCGCACTTTTACGGGGGAATGCGCGGCTAAAGTGGCGATTTAGCGGATAATTATTCCGTGAAAGCGTTTTTGAGGATGTCTTTGACCTGCAATTTGCCGTCTTGTTCCACTATTTCCACTACATCGAACCTGCAAGCAGCGTCCTGCAAGCAGTGTTGATCGATGTAATGTTGTGCAGTAGAGATAAGTCGGCGTTGTTTTGCCTGTGTGATCGATTCCGCCGGGGTGCCGAACGTATCAGTACGTTTACAACGAACCTCGACAAAAACCAGGCAATCTCCATCTTGAGCGATCAGGTCGATCTCTCCCCATCGGCAGTGATAGTTCGACCCCAAAATTCTGTAACCCAACTTGCCCAACTCGGCCGCGGCTGCTATCTCTGCGCTTCTGCCTATTCTAGACCTGGGAGACAACAATTTTCGATCCTTTCGCGGACTCTGGCGAATGTCATTCTGTGATAGGGGCACGGGCCATGTGCTTTGATAGCGGCTATGTGTTCTGAGGAGGAATATCCTTTATGGTTCGCGAATCCATATTGGGGATATTCCTGATCGATCTGCAGCATTATGCGGTCGCGAGTCACCTTTGCGATTATCGATGCTGCGCAGATAGAGACGCTCAGGGTATCCCCTTTAATGATTGCCAGCGACTCCGTCGGCAGGTTCCTCACCGGCAGGCCATCGACTAATATGAAATCAAAAACGGCACCCATCTGAGTGAGCGCCGCCTTCATAGCAGCATGAGTCGCCTGCAAAATATTGATCTTATCTATAATCTCCGGGCTTATTATCCCAATGCCAATGGAGAGGGCGTTTTGAGCGATTCGGTCATACGCTATTTCCCGCGACTTTGGCGTGAGCGCTTTGGAATCGCGAATGCCTTCGCAGCCGAAGTCTTTGGGCAGCACTACAGCCGCCGCCACAACAGGCCCTGCAAGCGGCCCACGGCCAACCTCATCAACGCCGACTACACGAGTGAATCCATTCTCCCAAGCCCGCTTCTCATAGACCCAGAGATCAGCCATCTACAGACTCCAGTTTTATTTATCGCACCAGCCTGATTCTATCCAAGGGCCAGAAGATAAACATAGCTTTGCCGAGAACCTTGCGGCGATCGAGCAGCCCCCAGAATCGAGAGTCGTTTGAGTCGTTGCGATTATCCCCCATCACAAGGAGTCTGCCCTCTGGGATCTTGACCATTTGCTCGCCCTTTTTGTTGACTACAATCCAGTGTTCATCCACCAACTCACTCGGCAAGCCGGGATAGATGGTATCGGAGTCCTCTGCCGTATATGGCTCCGGGTAGGCTTTGCCGTCTATGAAAACCTTGCCCGGCACGATTTTGACCTTGGCCTTAGGCTCACCTACCGAGGCTGCGATCTCGGCCTTGGTCACTTCCTTGCCGTCTACAAGCACTTTGTCATCCAGCAGCTTCACCCGCGATTGCCTGCCGGGTGTGCCAAGCAGCGATCGCAATTCGGAATGGTTATACTGTTCGGTCCCTACTAGCACGTAACCCTGGGTAATTTGTACCACATCGCCAGGCAGGCCCACAACTCGCTTGATGAAGTCTCGCTCCACCAAATCCGGGCTTGCCTCCGGCGGGGATTTGAAGACCATCACATCCCCGCGCTTAGGCTCCTTCACGCGGTAGACAAACTTGTTAACTAGAATATGATCGTTCTCCAGCAAGCCCGGATGCATCGAAGCGGATGGTATGAAGAATGCCTGCACAATAAATGGCCGTATCAAGAAAAAAACCAGCGCCATCGCGATGGCCAATGACTCAGCCGTTTCCGCGACAGATTTCGCCGTTTTATTGTCCTGCTTGATTAAGGCATATCTTATCCCAAACAGGACGGCTACAATGATCAGTACCTTCCACCACTCCAGGTTTGCTAGCGACTCCATCATAGAGTTCAAATTCATCTGGCGGTTCGTTTCTCCTTAATTCTTGCTGCCTTTCCAACCTTGGATCGCAGATAATAAAGTTTGGCTCTGCGGACTGCGCCTCTGCGAACCGTTTCAATCTTTGCTATTCGAGGCGAATGCAGCATAAATGTACGCTCAACTCCAACGCCGTGCGAAATCTTTCGAACGGTAAAAGCCGATCGAACTCCAGCGTTTTTGCGAGCGATGACGATCCCCTCGAAGAGCTGAATGCGCTCCTTGCCGCCCTCGATGACACGTGTATGCACTTTCACGGTGTCGCCGGGGCCGAATACCGGAGCGTCTGTCCTTAACTGCTCAAATTCTATTTGCTCGATGAGTTGCACTTTGTTCCTCCGCACTTATTCTTCTTTTCTTATTCGCACAAGTGTGCGCCTGTCTTCCTCAGTCAACGGGGCGCTATTCAAAAGATCGGGGCGTCTTTCGAGCGTCCTTCTCAGGGAATGCTCCCGTCTCCATTTTTCGATTTCTTTGTGGTTGCCCGAAACCAGCACTTCAGGCACCGAGTATTCGCGATACTGCGCGGGCCTCGTATACTGTGGGTATTCTAAAAGCCCACTCGAAAACGATTCACTTTCGGCTGAGCTTTCGTCTCCCAGCACCCCCGGCACCAGCCTCGCTACAGCATCCACTACCACCATCGCCGCAAGCTCTCCGCCCGTCAGCACATAATCCCCGATCGATATTTCATCGGTCACCAGATGCCGCCGGATTCGCTCGTCCACACCTTCATAACGACCGCATATCATTATGATATGATTTTCACGAGCCAACTGCTCCGCTTTCGCCTGATCGAAGCGCTCTCCCTGCGGAGTCATCAGCGCGACCCTCACTTTGCCGGGCCTGCGGGAGATCAATGTGTCCACAGCATCAAATACGGGCTCCGGCTTCATTACCATTCCCGGTCCGCCCCCAAAAGGGGAATCATCGGTGGTCTTATGCTTGTCGGAGGTAAAATCCCTCAAATTGACAGCTTCGACCTCGACAAGCCCTTTATCCCTGGCTCGCCGAATGATGCTCTCACCGGCTACGGCTTCTATTATCCCCGGAAAGGTGGTCAATATCTCAAATATCATAGATCAATGACACCGACGGGCTAGTCCAATAAACCGGGGACCGGGCGGATTATCATAACTCCGCGATCAAAATCGACCTCGGCGACGACATCTTTTAGAGCAGGTATACACAACTCGGTGCTCGTCACATATACATCGTTAGCTCCGCCGGAAATAACATCCACAATTTTGCCGCACTCACGTCCGTCGGTGGTCTGGACTATCAAGCCGATCAGATCAAAGATATAGAACTCCCCGCTGGGAAGCTCTTTGAGATCCTCAGGCCCGATAACAAACTCCGCCCCCCTGAGCGCCTCCGCGTCGTCTCTAGCGTCGACCCCCTCAATTTTCAGCGCCAATCCATCTTTATGCAGCCTGCAGGCTTGCAGCTTCAGTTTCAAGGCTTTTCCGGACAGCGTCTTCGCCCTAAGTTCGCCGCCGGTCTTGAATCGATCAGGAAAATCAGTAAGAACGAGGACTTTCACCTCGCCACGAGTGCCCAGCGGCGCAACGATCTTGCCTATTACTATATCCTGATCACTGCGATTCATCCAGGCGCCCACCATCCCTGATCTCGATTATTATATCGTCCTTCACGACGATCTCACAGGCTTTGAGCAACGAAAAGTCGTCCCCGACATCGACCTCAACTGTGCATTCCAAAACACCAACACCATGTTCCGCTCCGAGTTCGAGAGCGGATATTCCGTCGGCTTCGTGTTTCAGAGCAGCTTTCGCCTGCTTGTTGCGATGGGCCTGCTCATCGAGCCTCGGTCGAACCTCATCATCGCCTCGTGATTCGATATTGACAGCAAGCTGCCTGCCGACTGCATCCAGCTTTGCGATCGCAGCCCGAATCTGGGCCAGCCTGCTGTCACGAAAAGACTCCGTAACAACTACCTTCACGTGAACAGGCCGCTTTATCACTATTCCCATCAGGCTACGGCTGAATCTTGACGAAAACGTTCTTACGATCTTTCATCGCAGCAGCTTTCGCGACTGTTCGCAGCGCATTGGCCACGCGTCCCTGCTTTCCGATGACTTTCCCCAGATCGTCCTCCGCCACACTAACCGTGAATGTTATGGCATCGCCTTCATCAATCTCCTCGACAGTCACTGCGTCGGGGTCGTCCACCAGCGCCTTCACCAAAATCTCAATCAGATTCTTCAATTTAATATCCTGTTTTATTCGGCGGCAGTTTCCGCAGCAGCCTCTTCGACAGCAGCAGCAGGCGCTTCCTCAACTATAGCGGGTGCTTCCGCCTTTGCTTTGCTCTTTTTCTTTGCTTCGGCTTTAGCCTCTGCTCGAGCCTTGGAAGCGTCGCTCTGTCCACCCAACAGTCCCGCTCTCTTGAGCAATCCTCTGGCGGTATCGGACGGCTGAGCGCCCTTGTCTATCCAGCTCTGCGCCTTTTCCTCGTCCAGTTTCAACACCGGCGGCTGGGCGGTCGGATCATAGTATCCTATGTTTTCGATAAAACGCCCGTCGCGCGAGCATCGGCGATCGGCTACTACAATCCTGTAAAATGGACGCTTCTTGGCTCCCATTCGTCTGAGTCTAATTCTTACCACGTTTTCTCCTCCTAAGGGCAATCTACCAGCATCAACCCGTTCTCATAGATCGCGGCGAACGCCAGCAGCGAATAGCTATCCGAAAAACGGCATGTTCGGCATTCGTTTGCGCCGTTTTCCCGAGTCTGCCGCGCCGGTCATAGCGCGAATCATTTTGCGCATCTCATCGAACTGCTTCATCAGCCTGTTCACATCTTGAACGCTGGTCCCGCTGCCGAAGGCGATGCGCTTTCTTCGGCTTGCGTTTAACACGGATGGATCGCTGCGCTCATCGTTAGTCATTGAGCGCAGAATCGCTTCCACCCGGTTGAATTCTTTTTCATCAATTTTAGCATCTTTTAGCTGTGAACTCATCCCCGGGATCATCTCCAACAGCTTATCAAGCGGCCCCATCTTACGCATCTGCTGAAGCTGCGTGAGATAATCGTTCAAGTCAAATCGATTCTCTCGCAGTTTCTTTTCAAGCTCAATGGCTTCGCTCTCATCGAATGCTTCCTGAGCCTTTTCAATCAGACTAAGCACATCACCCATGCCCAGGATTCTCGACGCCATTCGATCCGGATGAAACGGCTCGATGCCGTCCATTTTCTCGGATGTGCCGATGAATTTGATCGGCTTGCCAGTCACTGCTCTGATGGATAGCGCCGCTCCTCCACGAGCATCGCCGTCCATTTTAGTCATCAAAATCCCATCAAGCTCCAGCGCCTCATTGAATTGGCTGGCCACGTTGACCGCATCCTGGCCGGTCATAGCGTCCACAACCAGCAGGACTTCCGTAACATTTATCTCTGCCCGCAGGCGTCGCAGTTCCGACATCATCTCTTCGTCGATATGCAAACGCCCCGCCACGTCGATCAATATCGGATCGTTACCGTTTGAACGCGCATAATTCAGCGCGGCCTTCGCAACAGCTACAGCATCCTGTCTGTCGCCGATATCGAATACGTCTACGCCAATTTGAGAGCCGAGGGTCTTGAGCTGCAGTATCGCCGCCGGCCGATAGACGTCTCCGGCTACCAGCAGCGGCTTGCGGCCCTGCCCTTTGAACATATTGGCAAGCTTTGCTACCTGAGTAGTTTTGCCTGCTCCGTGAAGCCCCGCTACCATTATAACAGTCGGCGGCTTATCGGCTATTTTTAATTTTGCCTGCTCGCCGCCAAGGAGTCGAATCATCTCCTCGTTGACGATCTTGATAACCTGCTGCGCCGGGTTCAAGCCCTTTAGCACGTCCTGTCCGATGGCGCGCTCCTTGATAGCCGCCACAAAATCTTTTACGACCTTGTAGTTGACGTCGGCTTCCAGCAAAACGAGCCTTACCTCGCGAAGCGCCTCATTGACATCGCTTTCGGTGAGGCCGCCTTTGCCGCGCAGCTTCTTGAACACCGTTTGCAGTTTTTCCGAAAGGCTCTCAAACATTGTACACCACTACACGAAACAGGGAACCCCAGGAACTAAGGGCAGAGCCAACGAGGTCTATCCTCAGTCACTTCGGTTCCCTACAATTGAATAGTATACCGACCGCGACCAGTCTTGTCAATCAGATTTGCCCTCTCGAGCTGCGGTTTTGCCAGGCGACCAATCTTATGGTACCATATACTATAAAAGTTTCCGTCTTAGTTCTTATATTTGATAACTTGCGAAAAGGACACAAGCCAATGCGCAAACAAATCTTATTAAAGACGATTATCGCAGCAACTGTTATAGCCTGCCTTGCACTGCCTGCCTATGCCGTTATGCTGGTGAGCAGATCTCAAGAAGTCGCCATCGGCAAACAGGTCGAGGAGTCGATGATAAAAGAATACGGCGGCTTGAGCAAGGATCAAGCGCTTAACGAACGCATCGCGAGGGTCGGCAAACAAGTTTCATCGTTCTCCCCTCGCAACGACGTGACCTATACTTTCAAAGTTGTTAATTCCGATGAAGTAAACGCATTTGCGGCTCCTGGCGGGCCGATTGTGATCACAAAACGCCTGGCCGGCATGCTCAAAACTGATGGGGAACTGGCGTTCGTTTTGGCGCATGAGACCGGCCATATCGCAGCTCAACACGGTCGAAAAGCGATAAATCAGGCTCTTATAGCCCAAAATGTCGCCGCTTTGCTGCTGAGAAACTCCGGAGATGCAGCACGGATAGGCGCAAACGTGATGTATACGCTATACACCCGTGGATATAGCCGAGATAACGAATACGAGGCCGATAATTATGGATACCAGTTGATGACCAAAGCTGGTTATAACGCCGAAGACGGCATAAAAGCGCTGGCAAAACTGGGAATGAAACGGGCCACAGGAGTCAACAAATATCTATCCACCCACCCGGACATTCCAGACCGCATAGACCGCATCGCAAAGATGGGAAATATATCAGAAGACCGCAAGAAAACACTCATCGAACAAGCGCAAGCGGAAAAATAGTGGTTGGCAGGGTCTCTTATGCAGTAGATTTTACTTGTATAATAGACTTGTGTTACTACGAACTGCTATCGCTTGTTTATTGTTTTTGCCAGCGGTTGCCCGACTTGCTGCCGGTGATGAGAGTTACCGCATACGTATTCGCAATCAATCCGAAGGGCTTGTTCAGATTAGCCTGGATAAAGGGGTAAACTGGAGCGCTGCAGGTCGGGTGAAACACCCCGCAAATGCCAGGATAGTCGGCTTCATGGCCTCTTCGTATGCTCCACACGGAACCGTGGCCGCCACCGCCACCCACGGCATTAGAATCAAAACCGGCCAGTATTCACTGGGAGTCGGCAAGGCTCAAAAGACTATGCTTTTCAGCATCGAACCGCTTCAATTCGCGAGCAAACCCAGCGGATTCGGCGGCCACACTTCCCGCTCATCGGGAATCTATACCGATATCTACGCGGGGCACTCTATTTTCAGAAATCAATCGCCATATGTCGGCAGCCCCGTCTACCTTGAAAAACAGCATCGATTGGCGCCTCTCCCAGAGGATTATACCCCGGCGGTCGGCGATGTCTTCGTCATTATAGTTAATCGGCCGGGCGATCAGATCTCGTCCGTCGAATTCCAGAACAAGAAACAAGGCAGTGTGGTTGCGAAATATGCCAATGGGAAGCAGGAGACCATAGCCTGCGTAATAAAGCCGGTGCTGGGGATCGGGCGTTATGACGGGACCACATATACGGGAGTCGGAGCGGTCAATACCAATCACAGCGGCGTCCTTACAATATCCAACGCGCCGGTTTGCGAGCCTGCTATCCAAGAAGGAGGAACCCAGGAGACCCGAGGCGGCTTTATGATCCAGCCCGCTTTTCATGCCGCACAGCAAGGAGAGCAAAGCCCGCAGGTTATGATCGTAGGGCCGGCGTCTCTTGCTTCTCAAACACCGCAAATCGAGGGCACAGCGCCTCTGTTCGCAGGAAGTATAAATCTGACTCGTTATGAAAACAGCCCGCAGCACTCATTTCGAGCTGAAATACGGGTTGATGACGGAGATTGGCAGGCCATGCCAGGGATTGTGGGCAGGTTCGATGATGCGTTCTCCCCCGCTCGTCTGAGTTCGTTTTTGAATCGAAAGATAACCGCTGGGGTCACCGCTATCAGGCTGCTGTTTCCTGAATATGACGCAGCGCTGCTCGCAAACGACCTCAAACAGGAGGCATCGGATTATGCTAAACGCGTCTCCGGCATCCGGAAAATAACGGGCACAACATCAATCAGACCTGAAAAACCCGCAGCAGAGGCGACGATGTTAGAGTTCTATCTGGATGGCTATCTGGTCCTCACAAGTAACAATAACCGCGCCTGGCAGTGGGACACCACCAAATCATCAAACGGATTGCACGAGATCGAGATAGTGAAAGGCGGCTCATCCGAGAGACGAATTGTGATGCTCGATAATTAGCTAAATGCCCAGTCGAGATTTTGTGTTAATCAGCCGGTATATCGCATCCCGTCCGAGAGTGCCTTTTAGATGGCCGTTCTCCATTACCATCAAACGACACACCTCTGGGGAAGCGAGTTTGCCGAGCGCATCCCACGCGTCATCGCTTGAGCCGATTTCATAAGCGCCGTCGATGCGATGAGCAATCTCCTCAACACGAGTCAGATCCCACATCTCCGAGCGCAAAGTTCGCACCTCTTCGGCTCCGATTACCCCGATCACCGTGTCATTTTTCATAACTGGATAACAGGCATAATCCTGCCTGAGAAGATGTTCATCGACGAACTGCCGAACAGAGATATCGGCGGATATTTCCGGGACATCGGTGGTCATCACCCTCTCCACAGGCACGCCGGACAGCGCTTGCCGCATAACTAACTGTTCATAGCTGCTTCGCGCCGCCGTAGTGAGAAACCAGCCTATGAAAATAAGCCAAAGCCCGCCCAAAGTAGCTCCAAAGCCAATGATGTTGAAAAATCCGAATATCATCAGAAGATATCCGAACCCCTGTCCGGAGTATGAGGCCCAGCGCGTAGCTTTGTTTAAGTCGCCGGTAGTGCCCCAAATAATCGAGCGTAAAACCCGGCCACCATCGAGAGGAAACCCAGGGACGAGGTTAAATAGTCCCAAAAACAAGTTTATAAGAGCCAAATAGCCCACCAAAGCGGTCGCCGGCAGCGGCCAGTGCGCCCTGCTCCCGATAAACTCCAAAAAACCAAACAGTACAGCCAGCACTATACTGGTCAGAGGCCCAACGATCGACATCCAAAACTCGTTGGTCGCTGATTCAGGCTCATCGGCGGTTTGAGAGACCCCGCCGAATATAAATAACGTGATCCCCTTTACGTCGATCCCGTGCATTCGCGCAACGATGCTGTGGCTCAATTCGTGCACCAAAACGCTTGCAAACAGCAATAGCGCAGCCGCCACACCAAGCATCCAGTTTGTTGCTGCGTTAAAATTCTGCCGTAAGCCTGGGAAATATCCGGCGGCCAGCGTATAGACCACCAAAAAGAAAATCAGCAGCCAAGACCAGTCTATGTTGATCTCGAAACCGAGTATTTTGCCGAGTCGCACACCGCGCATCGCTCACCTCCCAAACAAACATCGATGCGGCGTTTATTGTTTACCCATACCTGGAAGCAAGGAAACTCAGCAGTAAGGCAAGTAGGCGGATTTTTCTCAAGCCACCCGGACTACGTCCTTGCCAAGCAGCCGTTCAACCTCTCCAACAAATCGGGTGCTTGCTTCGACTTTGAACGGGGTGACGACCTTACGCCGCGAGGAGTCGTCGAATATCCAGAAGCACACTGGGCTTAGCCCACTGTTGGCTTCCAATAAGGCCTTCAGGGTATCGAGCTTGTCTAAAGCAATCGCGTTTATACGAATATGGACGGTGCGTGTCCCGTTGCCGTTTGTTTTGCCGTTTTCAAGCCGCAGAGGAGTCACCGACTCGCCGCGAATCTCGACTTCGACTTGTGAACCTTCTTCTTCGTCGGCCACTATTCGCTCACGGTGGGTGGCTTTGCCTTTTATGAGTACTATGCGATCCTTTACGAGTTGCGCTTCACAAGCCTTTAGCGCCTGAGGGAAAAAAGTTACGGGAATTGTGCCTGTGAGATCCTCCAGCCTGATGAATCCCATTTTGTCGTTGCGGCGCGTGATGCGGTAGCGAACATCAGCAATGATTCCACCGATAGTGCATTCCTGGCCGTCTTCGAGATCACGATAACTGGAGGCTGTGGCAGAACATTCACTTTCGAGTCGTTTACGCATCTTGTCCAGCGGGTGGCCGGACAAGTACAAACCGGTAAGCTCTTTCTCGATCGCGACAATTTCTTCGCTGCTGAAATCACCTAAGTGGCTGTATTTGCTCAAATCCAGTCTGCAATCATCAGTCAGGGGGTCATCCTCGAACAGGCCGCCCTGCCCTGTTTTTTGATCCCTGAGTTTACTTGCGGCGGCGCTCATCGCATCCGGCAGCATCTCCAATAGCTGTGCTCGATTCGGATGCACCGAAGCAAATGCCCCAACTTTTATAAGGCATTCAATCGCACTACGATTGATCTGCGTTTTTTGCTGCACCCTCTCGCAAAAATCAAAAAGATCACGGAACGGGCCGCCCTCCTGCCTTGCGGCCACCATTCCTTCAATGATCCCACGCCCACAGCCTTTGATTGCGCCCAGGCCAAATCTGATGGATTCATTTTCGACCTCAAATTCCACCCCACTGGCATTGACTTCAGGCCCCAGAAGCTTGATGTCGCGTTTTCGGCAATCCTCTATATAGGTCGCCAGTTTCTCCTTATCATCCATATTAGCCGACAGCAAAGCCGTATAATATTCGACCGGATAATTGGCCTTCATGTATGCCGTGCGATATGCCACAAACGCATAGCATACGGCGTGAGCTTTGTTGAACGCATAACCGGCAAATGGCTCCACCTGTTCGTAGATCTGGGTGGCGATTTTCTGAGAGACTCCGTTGGCTTTCGCCCCTTTGAGGAACTCCTCTTTTTTCTCGTCCATCGTCTGACGGTTTTTCGATGACATCGCCTTTCGCAAGACGTCGGCCTCGCCCATAGTGAAGCCGCCTATGGCTCTGGCTATTCTAAGCACCTGCTCTTGATAGCAAATGACTCCGTAAGTCTCCTCCAAAATAGGTTCCAAGTCGGGGTGCAGGTATCGAATCGGCTCCTGACCGAACTTCGAACGCACGAACTTGGGTATGTAAGCCATCGGCCCAGGCCGATATAACGCGACGATCGCAGCAAGTTCGCGCACAGAGTTAGGCTTCAGCTCAACGACATTACGCCGCATTCCATCCCCTTCGAGCTGGAAAACCCCGTTAGTATCCCCCTGGCTGAGCATGTCGAATACTTTCTGGTCGTCAAGTGGAAAATCAAATACATCTAGATCGGTTCCATGAGTCCGTTTCACATTTTTGATTGCATCGGCGAGAATGGTCAGGTTTGCCAGGCCCAAAAAGTCCATCTTCAGCAGCCCGACTTTTGCGATGTCTTTTTTAGCCATTTGGGCGACATATTCGCCCTTGCCGCCTTGCTGAACCGGGACGTGGTCTGTCAGTGGATCGGCGGATATAAGCACTCCTGCCGCATGTACACCGACGTTTCTGTTGAGGCCTTCGAGGGTCTGCGCCGTGTCGATTAACCGTTTGACAACGGTATCACCATCATAAGCGGCTTTCAGTTCAGGGTTTTCCTGCATGGCCTGCTCGATGGTAACCCCGACCGGTATTGTCGGTATCATTTTACATATCCGATCGACTTCCGGAAGATCTATGCCAAGAACACGTCCGCAGTCTCGGACTGCAGCACGAGCTTTGAGGCTGCCGAATGTTGCGATCTGCCCAACGTGGTCTGGACCGTATTTATCACTCACATACGCAATCAGCTCATCCCTGCGGTCGTCTTGAATGTCAAGGTCCACGTCCGGCATTTCAATTCGCTCCGGGTTCAAGAACCGCTCGAACGCAAGCCCATACTCAAGCGGATCGACATCGGTTATCCCCAAGCCATAACAAACCAGGCTGCCTGCCGCCGACCCACGCACCCCCACGTATATCCCTGATTGTCGGGCGAAATCTGTGAAGTCGCGGACGATTAACATATACGTCGCAAATCCGCACTGATTTATGATCCCGCACTCATAATCGAACTGCTTTATATAATCATCAGAAATCTGACCGCCCATTCGTCTTCGCAGACCCTCTCGAGCCTCTGAGATCATGTGCTGGTCGGCAGTCACCCCCGCAGGCACACCCGGATCAGGCAGCTTCGATTGACTGAAATCGAGTTCAATATTGCATCGTTCGGCGATTTCTACGGTATTGGCCAGCGCTTGGGGCACATGCTCAAACAGCCTGGCCATCTGCTCGGGTGTCTTGAAGTAAAACTCTTTGGCCGGAAAACGATAGCGCTTAGGATCATCCAGAGTCGAGCCGGTTTGAATGCACAGCAGCACGTCGTGAGCGTCGGCATCCTTTTCTTCCAGGTAGTGGATATCATTCGTCGCAACCAGTTTCAGCCCCGTCTGCCCGGACAGTTGAATCAGAGCCTGATTGACGATTTTCTGCTCCGCCATTCCATTTTCTTGCAATTCGAGATACAGATTGTCCTTGCCGAAAATGTCGATATATTCACCGAGAGCAGCCTCTGCTTGTTTGTTGTTCCCACGAAGAATCATAGACGGCACTTCGCCACCCAGACAAGCCGTGAGGGCAATAAGATCGCTGCTATATTCGGCGAGCAACTCTTTATCGACTCTTGGTTTATAATAGAAGCCTTCGGAGAATGCGATGCTAACGAGCTTAATCAGGTTTTTATAGCCCTTTTCGCTTTGGGCCAACAAGACTAGGTGGTATTGCTCTTTGTCTTTCTGCGGATCTTTGCGACTGCGTGATTCCGGTGCAACATACACCTCGCAGCCCAGAATCGGCTTGATTCCGGCGGCTTTGGCTTCCGAGTAGAATGTGATATTGCCGTACATGACTCCGTGATCTGTGATCGCAAGCGCCGACATATCACATTCGGCAGCCTTTTTTATCAGTGGTTTAATTCTGCAGGCTCCGTCCAGCAGGCTAAACTCGGTGTGTGTGTGTAGGTGAACAAATGGCGCGCTCATAACCGTCCTGATGCTATATTAGTAGGCCGACGCTCCTATTGTATCTGAAATGCACCCGCTTTATCAACGGATTAGCGGGCAATCTGCTGTTTGCTCTCTTGAGGAAATGGAGAGAACTGCCGATTTATGAATAGTAGAGCGCGTGTCCGATGCGGCTGCGGAACATGTTTCAAGCCCATCGCGTCGTGTATAATGTCTTTGCTCGGCAATTTGATTTGGGGAAGGAGTATTTATGAGAGCCTTTGTTATCCTTATTGCAATGTGTATGGTTCTCTCATTGGGCGTGGCTGCCACAGCGCAAGATGACTTTGCGCCGCCTATGGAAAACGATCAGGCCGTGGAAATTTATCAGCCGGTAGAAGGTGAGCAACACTCTGAAGGTGAACCGATGGCTCCGCCTGAAGCCATAACAGAGCCGCCTCCGGCGCCGGATGAAGGGCTTGCGCCTGCTCCGCCTCCGCCCGCCCCACCACCTCCCGCAGCAGAAGTCGGGACTAATGAGAACAACCGACGAGCCTCGCGCCCGTCTGTAGGGCCTGCCGTTCGCAAAGTGATTATCGGCCCGACGGATTCACAAGCCCCACCTAAACGCGAGAGAGGCGCGATTACTCTGTCTGTAGTTCTGCCCACAGATGTGACCGTGGCATCGGTGAAAATCTTTTGCAACAATGCGCTTGTTGATCAGAAATCTCAAGCACCGTTTGAGGCTCAGTTCAACACTGTTACGATAGCGGATGGAATTCATTCGTTCAAGGCCGTAGGTTTGGATTCCGCGGGCAAGCAGATCTGGACAGCGACAACGAAAGTGCAGGTGCAGAATACCCCTACCGCATCTCGTGTCGCTCCTCCAACCGCGCCAGGTGCGCCGGCTGCTCCGCCGCCTCCACCTCCCGCAATGCCGACACCTCCGCCTGCTCAACCGGAACAGATCAGCAAACCTCCCGCACCAGTAGTACCGGATAAACCTGCTTCTCCAACTCCGACGGCAAGCGCTGATAGCAAGGTCTATACTAGCACCAAATATGGATTTTCCGTAAGCTACCCCGCCACTTGGGTCATAGGTGATAAAACCGCAGCTATGACGCCGAAAAAGACCGGCAACGGATGGATAGAGTTTGCAAATGCAGCCCAAAATCGGGAAATCGTTGTGAACATACGCCGCTCCGCACTTGATCCTAAAACCGATGCCGAGACCTTCGCGAAATATAATACATACGTCAATTCGTGGGATCGCAAAACTGTCGATGGCGGGGAAGCGTTCGCGACGACCACAGTAGAGTCACCCAAGAACGTCATCCATCGCGTGATCTTGATTAAGAGCGGTTATGCGTGGATGCTCAATTGCGTGGACACATCCGCCACAAACTCGCAGGCCGGCAAAGCGGTCTTCGATGCTGTGGTGGACAGCTTCAAAGTGAACGTCGAGACGCCCAAAGTGAACGTCACTGAAATCAAATAGGGATAGAAATAGCTGAACTAAACGAACCGCGCTATTGCATGGGTTGATTCAAGCAATTAGCGCGGTTCTTGCTTTTAGAAATGGTCGAAGTGCAGGACTTCGGATAGAGGTTTTTTGACGGGCGATGGGACATGCTCGGGAGCGCCCATTGGGATCATACTTACCAAAACGTAGGTGTCAGGCAATCCCAGCAGTTCTCGAATCTCGGCTGCATATTCCTTCTTATCGCCAGCAACCCAACACGCGCCGAGTCCGTGAGCATGTGCCGCCAACAAAATATTCTGCGTTGCCGCCGCGCCATCTTCGAGATAGTATTTTACTTTCTCGCAAAAAATCGCAATGCAACAGGCAGCATCTGCAATAAACTTCCCGTGATCTGCAATAGCCGCCATCTTCTTTCGTGTTTCAGGATCGACCACTGCGATAAACTGCCACGGCTGGATATTGATCGCCGATGCCGCCAATCGGCCGCAGTCGACAATATCTTCGATTATCGCGCGATCAATAGGCTCAGGCTTGTAAGAGCGAACACATCGCCGCGTCTTCAGACATTGGATAGCATCCACGGCAAAACCTCCTTGGATCAGTGCAGATGTCCTTCTGTATGATATATCAGTTATCCTTCTTTACAGGAGAATGCTCGGGTGGCGAATAAGTTAGTTGCTGTGAATAATGCAGCATCACGGATTCTAGGTCGGCGAGGTAGATATAGGTTGAGATTTGTTTTTTGCCTGGCAGGGGTTTTGTTTGTCATAATCGGTGCGACGTCAGCACTCTTCGCTCAAGATAACCCGATCGCTCCGACGCGAGAGCAAGACGTGATAAAGCCCCAGGCCGAATGTAACGCAGGCGGCCCCGTGCCGGTCAGCATCTCCGCTTCGGCTTTCGAACTGACCGACTCAAAAGTATTCGGCCGTGGCAAACTGAGTATTATCAAAGGCAATCAGCGCCTGTATGCGTCTGAGGCGGAATACGATCTGGACACTGAAATCGGGACCGCACGCGATGTGTATTTTACTACGTGTACGTGTCAAAAACCCGACTATCACATCACTGCCGACAGCGTAAAGATTTTGCCAAACAATAAGCTGGTCGCTCGTGACGTATCGGTTTATCTGGGAAGAACCAGGCTGTTAAAGATGCCCAAAATGCTTTTCCGAATGGGCGGACGATCGAGCCTTGCCAACATATTCCCCAGGGTAGGAAATAGCACGCAGGATGGACTGACTCTTCGCCAATCCTTCAGGGTGATAGATACGGATCACTCGAGAACGACGTTGAACCTGAAACTTACGGAGAAAAACTCCTTTCAGGCCGGGCTGGATACTAAATACGGAATAGGTGGGAAGCTGATTGACATGCCGGGGCGGTATCTTACGTACGGTTCCATGAGGTCACGCACACTGGAAGCCCCTCAACCCATTGCAGAAAATTGCGACCCACAACTTCTCCGCCCCAAAAACGCCGCGCGGCTGCTGCCATACGGAAAATTTACGATACGACAGCGGACCTATGATGCCAACGACCCAGGGCTGGTGGTCTATCGGCAGCCTGAGATCGGGGTGTCTTATGTAGGCACGCAGCTATCTCTAACCAAAGAGAAACTCGATCCCCGGCTCGAACTTTATCCGCAAATCACAGCGAACTGGGGGATATATAAAGAAAGCCCTGGTCAGGAATCGTCTCTGGCAAGAGGGCAAATTGTGATGCAAGGTGGGCTGAATGCTGTCTGGCTTGGTCCCAAAACGACCATACAACCGGTCGGCATCATAAGCTATGCCGATTATGCCGGCGGCGATACCTTTCGCACCTACGGATTCGGTATCGACGCTGCGCACCTCAGCGACAATGGAGCATTCTACTCCGCACGTTACATAAGCAGAACATCATCAGGTGAGACCCCTTTTCAGTTCGACGACATCGATATTCGCCAGGAATTGGATGTTGGAATCCGGACATATCTCAAAAAACACGTGTTCGGGTTTGCGCTCAACTACGATATGTCCGGAGGATACCTGTTTGATTGGCAGGTTTTGTACGGTCAACGCACCGATTGTTTAGAAATGTATGTACGCTGGGACAATCGCTTCAAGCATCTTTCGTTTGATATCGGCTTGATCAATCTCTGATCTTGACAGCCGTATTCGCCGAATGTATACTCAAGTCTTGTGCGTCTGCGTAGTCGCAGCGGAGGAATGATGTGAGGATAGTAATACTCGGATGTGGTAGAGTGGGAGCCACTGTCGCAACAACCATGTGCCGTGATGGGCACTATGTTACGATAATTGACAAAAGCCCGGATTCTTTTCGCAGGTTGACGGCCGATTTCACTGGTCGCCAAGTGCTCGGCAACGGCATCGACGAAGAAACGATGCAGGAGGCCGAAGTTGACAAAGCCGACGCGTTCCTAGCGGTAACCAACGGCGATAACCGCAATATTATGTCGGTGCAGATGGCCAAGGTTCGCTTCAATGTGCCCCGAGTTGTCGCCAGGATCTACGATCCTAATCGAGCCTTTGCCTATTCGGAACTGGGCATCGAAACGATTTGCACAACGTGTGTCGGCGCGGGACTGATGCGTGACTTGATACTCGGCCGCCCGTTCGGCGATATCCACGAATATACTCATCTCGGGCAAGAGGGGCCAGAAAATGAATAACAAAAACCCGATGTACGTGATCGTGGTTGGCGCCGGAAAAGTCGGCTACCATCTGGCAAAAACGCTCATCAACGAAGGGCACGAAGTCCTGCTGCTGGAGAAAGATCGCAACACGGTGGACACTTTCAGCGACTCTCTCGGTGAGTTGATAGTCCACGGTGATGGCTGTGAGATTCGCACTATGTCCGAAGTTGGAATGGGCCGAGCGAACGTAGTGGTGGCGGTGACTGGTGACGATGAGGATAACCTCGTTGTTTGTCAGATGGCGAAACGCAAGTTCGGAGTGCCGCGCACTATCGCACGGGTAAACGACCCGAAAAATGAAGAGCTGTTCAAGGCCCTCGGCATCGACCAGACAGTGAGCAGCACTCGTATAATCTTCAATCTCCTTGAACAACAAATAGAAACGGGGCAAGTAATACCATTGGCGGCGCTTAAGCGCGGCGATATCGAGGTTGTGGAAGCGAGTATCACCGCTTCTTCCAGCGTCCTGGGGTATAAAATAGCTCAGCTCGATTTGCCGCAAAAGACTCTTATCATATCCGTTATCAGGGATGAATACGCCATCATACCGCACTCCGACACGAAGCTACGCGAAGGAGACAGTGTAATCGCTATCATCAAATCCGAACACGAAAAGGAGCTTCGCGCGGTTTTTGAATGACGCGCATGCGATTGAAATGCCTGCAGCCCGCTCGCTATCGAGCGGGCTGCCTCACTTAAGCCCTGGCGTTTGCTACGATTGAATACCCTAACGGAGTTCTCTCCATATTCATAATCGTAGCCTGTATGGATTCCCCCACTCTCCCTGCCCCGCCAACGATAACAACCATCGTATCGTCGGGCAGATATCCGATTCCCGCGCCATCGGCCAAACCGTCGCGAGTAATGATGACTTCTATTTCGTCACCTCGGCAGTAGGTCATCCCGCACCTCCGTCTGCTTTTGTAGTGTTTTTTTACAGCATCTTGATCTGTACCGCAGCGTTCACTGCGGCCCTGAATTTACTGTCCCAGCGCAGTCAGACTGCCGTCCATCCCCATCACATACGCGGTGGATCCGCTTGCGCCGACGCCAGCCAGAACATATAGCTGCGGGGTCGCCTCGTATTGCCACAGCACTTTTCCGTCTTTTGCAGACACTGCGCTAAGTGTACCCTTGTTACCACAAACATAGACAACGCCATTAAGTTCAGTCGGCGCCGTGGGAACCATTCCAGCAGGCACCTCCGCCTCCCAGATCGTCTTGCCCGCGGAGTCGACTTTTTGCAATTTATTGTTCGTGCATCGCAGATACACGGATTGTTTGTCCTGCGACAATCCAACCCCAGCAACACTCTTCAGAGCGGTTATCATTGTTCCGGTGTTGGCGTCAGAAAGAGTGCAATCGTAGCCGCGGTCTGGGGTGAAGACTACGTTGTTGCATACCACCGGCCCGCAATCGCCCGGGCTGTAGTATCTCGCCGCAGGCATGCGGGCGCTTGCGCTGCCAACTTGTTTCCAAACCAGCTTCCCATCCGACGTGTCGACACAATAGATGAACGTATCCCATGCGCCGTAATATACTTTGCCATCGTGGAGAAACGGCTGGATTTCGATATTGTAGGTGGCCGCGGTGTTTTTCCAGTTCTGTTTGCCGGTTGCGGCATCAACGCTATAAAACGCGCCGGTACCACAGGCAAAGTAGATCGACTTGCCATCGGAAACAGGAGATGAATAGATCGGTTCCTCGGCCTCAAAGCTCCAAACCATACTGCCATTGGCCGCATTCAGGCAATAAAGATACCGATCCTCACTGCCGACATATATATTTCCACCTTTAGCAAGAAGCTGGCCCGCGATAGCGCCCTTGGTCGGGAACTGCCATTTCAGCTTGCCAAGCCCGTTATATGCGAGCACTCTGCCATCATAACCACCGATATATATAGTGCCGTCAGCGCCGACGGTGGGTGTGGTCTTGCTGGCTGTGTCCGTCATAGTGCGCCAAAGCACCTTCGGGAGGGTCGAGTCTATGTAGAAGTGAGTCGAACGATGATACTCTTTGCCATCTTTATCGACAAAGGTTACTTTGAGATTGTGAGCGCCTGGGCTGAGTGTTTTTGCATTCAACAGCCTCTCAAAACTACCCCCTGATTTGAGTTCGAGGGCGGAGGTTTCTTTCGCTCCGTCTAGCCTTGCAACAGCGCTCTGTATCTCTCCCTTGCCTGCCGCTATCCAGACCTTTACAGGCACCTGGGCGTGATAGGTTGCGCCCTCTTTAGGAGAAGCGATGCTGATGTTGGGATATCGTTTCGCCGGCGCGGCAAGCGGCTTTTCCAGCATCTTCTTGGTTGCCTTGGCTTCCGGGCCTTGATCCTTATATGCTATGCGCAGCACCCCATCCATAATGGAATACACCTGGTATCCGGCAGGCCCAGGGCCATAGGTCGAACCGCCCTGCACTATGTCGAAGTTCTCATACTTTCCTGCGTTCGCACCGTGGCCGTGTCCGTACATAATGCATACGATATTGTATGGCCTGAGAATATCCAGCAACCGATCAAGATCATATCTGCTGGAAAACTCCGAAGTGCTCGGCGGGTGATGGAATGCTACGAAAACAGGGTGATCCTTGCCCACTTTTTCGAGATCCTTTTTCACAAACTCCAACTGCTCAGGGCCGAATGACGGCAGCGGATGCTGAAACCCGGAAGAGTTTAAGATCACAAAGTGGCACCCGTGTTTATCGAACGAGTAGTATGGTGAGCCGAACAATTGCCGAAGCTCGTAGGTAAGTGATCGCCAGGTGCCGTCGTGGTTTCCCACGGAAATATACAGCGGCAGATTCACATTTTTGAAATAGTCTTGATACTGCTTGAAAGGCCCGGCTCCGCCGAATTCAGTGATGTCGCCAGTATCGATAACGAACGACAGCGGCAGCGCTATCGTCTTAAAAGGTTCCAGTAGGATCGGCTGCGGATTTTCGAATTCCGAAATTGTGATCGCAGCTTTAGCCTGAGTGTGATCATCGCTGATGTGTGCAAAACTAAAATTGCCAATAGCCGCCTGCAACGGCAGGGCTGCCGCATAAGCATACAACCCGATAATCATCAGTAACAATAAAAGTCTGCTTCGTCTGAACAATGCGTATTCCCCCTAAATTACCTGCAGTTTTTCTAATATGGCTAGAGCGAACTTATCAGCCTTAGTCTGTTTATAACGACCGTTGAGACCCTGGATATGATCCAGATAATGGGAAAACTCATGCAAAAAGATCCCCAGTATCAGATCCTCCGCGGTGTCAAAACGAATGTTTCTCATACGCTGATAGATGCGCTCACATCCATATTTGTCACGTTTCGTATAGTAGTCGGAAGTTTTGAACGCAACTTCCAACGGATAACAATTGTTGCGATTGATGCGCAGGCGAATCAGCCTGCCATCATCCAATCCGGGAGCCTTGCGATAATACGTCCCTGAAATGTAGCGCCGTGAACCTTTCGGACAATATCTTACTTGAACAGTCACCCCGTCAACCGGGTATTCGCAGACCGCCTCCCGCAGCGCCGCTCCAACATTATAGCGTGTCGAGTTCTCGATAATCATACTGATGGAAAACCTATCAACCTCCCTGCAAATCGTCGATTCGCCCAATGAGCCCCGATAAAGGAAAGCAAAAATATGCCTGCTGCGGAGATCAGCATCGTCGTGTTGAAATGAACACCAATGTGGACGCTCGCCTGGCCCACGATGCCCCATCCCATTCCACAGGTAATGGCAATTATGGCCAGATAGGCGAATTGCAGGATCGTGATCCGGGTTGCCGTGGGTAGCGAGCCATCTCTGGACCCCATAATAACCGCTAATCGACCAGCAACAATCGAGGAAATCGCCGCCAGTAAGGCGACTATCCAGACAAACGGCCCGGCGGGTTTGCGGGTTGTCTGAGTCCCTTGTTTTGTTTGCGTGCCTTCGTATAACTGCATGTTTATCGCATAAGCGGCGCTGGGGATATTGACCGGCACAGCGCCGGCACGAAGCTCTCCACCATACATCAGCATATAGCCGACTCCCGTCGCTGTGGGGATTATTTGTAATGTCTTGGGCACAGTGGAGGAATCTTCCTCATCAGTATCCGCCTGAGCCGCCCATATCCCGACGCCAACCGCCATAATAATCTGCAAAACCAGAGCCAGAAGCATGACCGCTTTTGCACACGCCCACCATTTACCGGGAGCGCTATCGAGACCCTGATCGAATCGCAACGCCAAAAGTGCGCCTGCGTAGGAAAATATCACCCCGAATAGTGATGCATATATCCAGGAATCGGCGATAGACGGGCGAAAGGCCAAATCGGGTGGTGTCAACTCGAATCCTGATATAGCAGGCACCACCGTCGAATCGATATTTGCCGAAACAAACGGCGCACCCACTGCAAATGCCCCCGCATATATTACTCCTCCACCTATCGCTGTTCCTAACATCCCCCATCTGCCAGTTGAAGCTCGCAGATGGGCTGTAAAAAAGCCACCTATCATAAGAGCTATAATGGGTATGACTATCCAAACAGAAACAGGCAGTGTGATCCAGGCTGAAGTGTCCTCGCCGTGTATCACCCCAGACCCCACGAGAGTGATATGTTGTGTGGCATAGTAGTTGAGGGCGGCAAAGAGAAACCTATTCTGACCGGGGGAGCCGACTATCGCTCCGAGGCTGGCCACAGTGAGCAGATAACTGGCCGAATAGCCGATCAGCAGGGCAACAACTGCGCCGACAAGAGCGGCAACAAAAGGATTAGTCGCCTCACCTCTCCAACGACTGCCTTGCCTCATTCGGACACGCGCCTCCTGCCTGCTATTTTGCGACGCCATCACTGTTTAGTTAACGCTGTGGGCAGTGATTTCCTTCGCAATTTTCAACAAATAGCGATCTTCTCTATCCCCCACCCTCGCACCGAATCAATTGACGCATAATCGGTCAGGTCCAGGTGCACCGGCGTGATGGATATATAGTCGTCCGCCACCGCATTTACATCGGTTCCTTCTTCGAAAACATCTGTCGGCGGGTCTCCGCCCAGCCAATAGTAGTCTCGCCCCATCGGATCGGTGCGCTTCTCCAACTGACCGGTATACCGACGTTTGCCTTGCCGGGCTATTTTGACTCCTTTTATCTCAGACGCAGCCAAAGGTGGGACATTTACATTGAGAAGTGTGCTCTCAGGGAGTTTATGTTCATTAAGAAGCGTAGCGAGGTCTACGGCGAAATGCGCTGCCACAGAATAATCGATCCCGGAAGCAAGGCTGGCCACAGAAATAGCGATAGACGATACGCCGATGATAGCCCCTTCCATAGCCGCGGAAACAGTTCCCGAGTAGGTGAGGTCCCACCCCAAATTCGGGCCGTGATTGATCCCCGAAACCACCAGATCGACCGGATCATCTATTATGCCGAGCAATCCGAGGCTGACGCAATCCGAAGGTGTGCCGTTTGAAGCATAAGCGTGGCTGCCGTCTTTCAAGACAACTCGTTCGGCGCGAAGCGGTTTATGAAGAGTGATCGAATGGCCACACGCGCTGCGAGGCCGATCGGGCGCTACCACAAAAACTTCAGCCACCTTGTCCAGGGCAGTCTTGAGCACCATCAGGCCTTCAGCGTGGACACCATCATCATTTGTCACGAGTATTTTCATATAAGGACTCTCACCATGTTTTTCGATATTGGAATCCTCTTAGCCCACAGTCCCAAGATAACCTTCGTAGAATAAATCGCCTTTCTACGGCCTGCGAACCCACGTTCGCCAATCTTCACCAATGTCGCCGCGCAGCTTGTATCGCTCCATCGACCTCGAACAATTGCAGTGTCCATCTCCTCCAGCCATAAGAGCTTCCACGGCAATCCCCCGCAGCGATTCGACCGCGGACTCGACGGCGGATTTTTCGTCGTCGGAAAGAAGCCCTTCGAAAAGCTCCCCTGGGCGATATTCCCGATTCACGACACCTTCTGCATAATTTGTGACATAACAAATTGGGCAGTAGCACATTTCCAATTCTTTCGCCAGGAACGCTTCCGGAACCAGAGTCATCCCAACCAGTGTCCCGCCGCAAATTGCGAACTTTTTGATTTCCGCACGGGTTTCGAGCCGGGGACCCTGAGTGCAGACATAGATATCTTCGGTGCGACAGCGGCCGAATCGGTTAGTAATAGTATTAGCGATATTTTTAGACATCGCTGGACAAAACACTGGGTTCTGACGTATGAAACCAATCCCCAAATCCTCATAAAACGTTGTCGCTCGGCCTCGGGTTTCGTCAACGATATCCCCGGGGACAAGAATCTCGCCTATAGGTATTGAAGGGTCAATGGCCCCCGGGCCGGACCAGGCGATTATTTTGGATACCCCAAGCTCCTTTAGTGCCCAAATATTGGCGCGATAGTTCACATACGGTGCTGACACGGCGTAGCCTGTCTCTCCGTGTCGGGAGAGATATAATATCTCAGCGCCGTCAACTTGCAGCCTGTGTATGGGCGGGGAATGGCCAAAGGGTGTATTTATTGGTTCGATTGCGGAATGGCTGCTCAGGCTGGCGACGGTGCGATAGCCTTGGCTGCCTCCAATAATGGCGTACTTATTGCTCAATCATCTCTCTCCGTTTGTGCAATTTTATAGTCTCATATAGAGTAGTGCGTTGTGCGGCATCGAAGCCGGCGCTGTGAATCAAATCGATCAGATCAGCTTCACTCATTCGGTGTGAAACCCCAGTCGCCGCGACAACGTTCTCTTCGATCATGGTGCTGCCGATATCGTTTGCCCCGAACCGCATCGCCACCTGCGCGACTGCAGGCCCTTGGGTGACCCAAGACGCTTGTATATTGTCTATGTTATCCAGGTAAATCCTGGACATAGCTAGCATTCGTAGATATTCGTGCGCTCCGGCTGCGCTGCCTTTCAGCTTTGTATTTCCGGGTTGAAACGGCCAGGCGATAAATGCGGTAAACACATTTGTATCATCCTGAAGGGATCGAATACGATCCAGATGTTCTATCCTGTCGGCGAGTTCCTCACCCATCCCGAATACCATTGTAGCGGTCGCACGCATACCGATTTCGCCGGCCAGTCGCATAACCTCGACCCATTCATCAGCGCTGCACTTGTTCGGGCTAACGCGACTTCGCACCTTGTCCACAAGAATCTCCGCTCCCCCGCCCGGCAGCGAATCCAACCCGGAACTGCGCAATCTGGAAAGCGTATCGAGAATCGACAGCGAGGAAACGCGGGCGATGTAAACGATTTCTGGGGCCGATAGGGAGTGTATCTGCACATCGAAGTGAGATTTGATCGTATTTAACAAATCCTCATAATATTCTATGCGGAGATCCGGATGTAGGCCGCCTTGCATGAGAATCTGAGTGGCTCCTAAATCGACGGCTTCTTGAATCTTTCCCACAATCTGATCCGTCGAAAGGAGATAGCCGCCGGAATCTCCCGGCCTGCGATAGAACGCGCAAAACCGGCAGCCAGAAACACAAATATTCGTGTAGTTTACGTTGCGGTCGATAACATAGCTGCGAATTGGCGCTGGGTGTTTGGCTGAGCATATTTTGTCCGCAGCCCACGCGACTTCCGGCAGCGCGGCCCGCCACAGCAGATTCAGCGCATCGTCCGGGTTCAAGCGGGCGCCGGATAGGACAGATTCAAGCAGATATTCCACTCTCATCCGCTGCCCTCCCGATCATCCAACAAACCATGCTCAATCACTTTTTCTCTAAACAACTCAAAACCGCGCCGCTCTCGATCACCCATGTCGTAGACCATAATTTTTGAGAGATACTCAAAGCACACGTCGCAGGGCAGGTTTAGCCGTCGTGACTCCTCTTGGGCGATCTCCGGGAGCAGAGCTATACCTGCAGCTTTCGCTTTTTTCAAAACGTCTGCAAGTTCCGCGTTGATTCCGCGACCGGCCCACACAGCGAATACTGCAGGCAAGCCAGTCAAAACTCGCCACTCTGCTGCAAGATCAAACACATAAAGGCCATCTTTAGGGTGCTGCATCGCGGGATCGCCGATAACCAATGCCGCATCGGCAAGTTCTAACATATTCGCGGGGTTGGGTTCCGCTCGAACGAGTTCGGGTTGAAGCCCATATATTTCGCTCAATAAAATTCGGAGCATATTGGCGCCGGAAAGGCTGCTTGTATCGAGTGCGACGGAGCGCACAGTTTCCACCGGAGTTTTACTTAACATCAACACGCTTTTCACCGGGCCATCCGCTGCGATGCAAATGTCCGGGCAGATTCCAAAATCCGGATTTGCAAAGCAAGCAAAACTCGAGACTGGCGCGGCTGCGATCTCTCCGCGAACCAGCATTCCAGCCAATACGGATGGAGGAGCGTAGACAAATTCCCACCCCTCCGGCAAGCCGCCGATTTCAAGGGAATGCACTAGCGGCCTAACGTTCAAGTATGGTAGGCATCCAAGTCTCATGGCGTCCCCGCCGGTATCAGATTATAGACGGTATCGCGCTCGACTGGCCGATGGCCTGATTCTTCAATCAACCGTTTGATATCACTTACTGTAAGCCCCTGCGGTGTGCTGGCACCGGCTCGATGAGTGATTTTTTCCTCAACAACTGTGCCGTCGAAGTCGTCGGCGCCGAAACTGAGGGCTACCTGAGCGAGCTTGAGGCCAAGCATAATCCAAAATACTTTCACGTGTTCGATATTGTCGACCATCAGCCGCGACACCGAGTAGAGCTTGAGGTCCTCTGTCGAGCTGATAGGTGATGCAAGCTGCGATAAATCCGTGTTGGCTGCGTGGAACTTCAGAGGTATAAAGGTCATAAATCCGCCTGTCTCGTCTTGCAGCTTTCGAAGCGCTACCATATGCTCAACACGTTCGCGATACGTCTCCACGTGTCCGTACAACATAGTCGAGTTGCTTTTTATTCCGAGTTCGTGAGCCTGGCGCATAACATCAAGCCACTTTTCACCAAGCATCTTTTCCGGACAGACAATCGAGCGCACCCTCGGGCTGAATACCTCCGCGCCACCTCCCGGTATCGAGCCTAAACCCGCATCCCGTAGCTCAATTAAAGTTTCTTTTATGGACAATCCACCGATTTTAGCAATATGTGCGATCTCGACTGCTGTAAAGGCTTGTATATGTACAGTCGGAAATCTTTGATTCAATGCAGAAAGCATATCAGTGTAATAAGATAACGGCAGAGTCGGGTGCAAGCCACCCACTAAGTGCAACTCGGTGAATTTGATACTCTGCCACTGAGTCTGTGCGCGATGAATTATCTCGTCTATACTCATCGCATAGGCATTCGGATCGCCCTCGCTGCGGGAAAAAGCGCAGAATCGACAGCGATTCTGACAAATATCGGTGTAGTTGATATGCCTGTTAATGACATAATAGGCGCGGTCACCGTTAATTCGAGTCCGTATCTGGTTTGCAACCGCACCAATTGCAGCGACATCATTGGACTCAAAGAGCCGCACCCCATCTTCCACGCCCAGACGCTCCCCGTCCAGCGCTCGTCGAAGAATATCCCCAACATCACTTTTTTCGATCATCAAATCAATCATAACAGTAAATCTATCGCCACGAACACAAGCAGCCCAATGCTCACACATCCGTTGAGTGTGAAGAAAGCCGTGTTCACCTTAGAATAGTCCTTCGCAGAAACCAGACTCTGCTCATAAATCAAAAATGCTGCGACAAGCGCGGCACCAATATAATAGACATTGCCAAGGTCTGCCAGGCTTCCAAACCACACCAGTAGCGCCACCATACCGGCATGAAAAACTCGAGAAAAGCCAAGCGCGTGTGACGGACCGAGCTTTGCCGGCAGAGAAAACAAGCGCACATTTCGATCGTGCTCCAAATCTTGAAGCGAGTATATGATATCAAATCCGGCCGTCCACAAGATCACCGCAGCACTCAACACAAATGCTGTGACATCAAATCGACCATTAACCGCAATCCACGCCCCCACAGGGGCTATCCCTAAGCTGAGACCAAGCCAGAGATGCGACAGGCTTGTAAATCTTTTGAAATACGAATAACTCAGCAGCACAGCCAAAGCAATCGGGGACAAGGCAAAGGCAAGGGGGTTGAGCATATATGCGGTGAATACAAACACCACCGCACTTGCCGCTGCGAATAACCACGCGGCTCCGATTGAGACCAATCCCGCCGGGATTGCGCGAGAAGCGGTGCGAGGATTTACTTTGTCGAGTTTTGCGTCCGCTATGCGATTAAACGTCATCGCCGCGCTGCGAGCGCCCACCATCGCAATAAGAATCCAAACAAATGTGGCTGGCTTTGGCAATCCCCTCGCAGCCACCAACATAGAGATCAGCGCAAACGGCAATGCGAAAACCGTGTGCTCGAATTTGATCATTTCGAGAATGATCCCAAACTTACGAATCATTCCCCCAACCTTTCAGAAGCCTCAAACTCAAGCCCAGTGAGCGCAAAACCCGGTCTACAATGAAATCCACCAGATCATCTATTTTCTGAGGCTTTCCATAAAACGCCGGAGCCGCCGGCAACACTGTCGCGCCAGCCTCGGTAAGTGCGGCCATATTGCGAAGATGGATCAGGCTTAAGGGCGTTTCACGGGCAACCAGTACAAGTTTACGCCGTTCTTTTAGACAAACATCCGCAGATCGCGTTATCAAATCATCCGAGACTCCACCTGCAATTCGTCCCAGCATCCCCATCGAGCAAGGAATTATTACCAGCCCATCGTAATCGTGCGAACCGCTTGCCGGGGGCGCGTGCAAGTCTGTATAAGATATTGGCATTATCTTGGACTTATACTCTTCTGAAATTATCTGATCCAAGCTGCTTACGTCAAGCTCCCTGCGAACAATATTGATGGCATTATCGGAGGCCGACAGGTATATACGGTCGTACATCCGGGGCAATACCTCCAGCAGCCGCTTGGCGTAGCATACCCCGCTCGCACCCGATATTGCGACCATTATTCGTCTTTGGTCAGCCAATTCCCAAGTTCTCCCACATCTCGTCGATCTTATGAACCACGTCGGCGTTCATGCGAATATCCTCAGGCCACTCCCGATTGTAGTTCTCTCCTGCAATCTTTCTCGTGGCATCTATTCCCATCTTCGAGCCGTAAAGAGGCTGTGGGGCTGCGTGATCCAAAACATCCACCGGGCCATCTGAAACTACTGTGTCTCTGCGAGGGTCTATATTGCTAGCCATCCGCCACAACACCTCGCTCGTATTTTGAACATCCACATCAGCATCTAAAATAACGATGACCTTAGTGAACATCATCTGCCCCAATCCCCAAAGCGCCGATATTACTTTATGGGCCTGCATCGGATAACGCTTTTGAATGGAGACAAATGCGAGGTTGTGAAACACACCCTCCATCGGCAGATTCATATCGACTATCTCGGGTAGTTGAGATTTTATAAGGGGTAAAAATATTCGCTCTGTTGCCTTGCCCATATAACAATCTTCCATCGGCGGCCGGCCGACTATAGTTGCAGGATAAACAGGACTTTTGCGCCTGGTTATGCACATCAGATGAAACACGGGATATTCATCAGCGGGTGAATAGTATCCCGTATGATCGCCAAACGGGCCTTCGATGCGCCGCTCGTGAGGCTCGACATAACCCTCCAAAACTATCTCAGAGTCGGCCGGAACCTGCTGGTCAATGGTTTTACACTGCACCATCTCGACCGGGGATTGTCGCAAAAAGCCTGCAAAGATCATCTCATCGAAATCCTCCGGCAACGGAGCGGTGGCAGCATACGTCACAGCCGGGTCGCTGCCCAGTGCAACAGCCACCTCCATCCGCTTTCCCGCGGCCTCATATTCGGCATACTGCCTGGCCCCCACCTTGTGCACGTGCCAATGCATACCCGTCGTGCGGCCGTCGTAGACATGCATGCGATACATTCCAACGTTGCGCCTGCCCGCTTCGAGGGATTTCGTGAATACCATAGGCAGGGTCAGAAACCTTCCCCCGTCACCAGGCCAGCACTTTAATACCGGCAGAGAATTCAGATCGGCATCATCCCCGGTCTGCACAATCTGCTGACATGGAGCCGAGTTTACAGTCTTTGGGAATGAGGAAGAAAGATGCAGCAGCTTAGGCAGCATCATCAGTTTTTCCGCAAAAGTCCCAGGAGATTGCGTGTTGAGCAGGGATTCGATTCGACCAGCGATCTCATCGACGCTGCCCACCCCCAGCGCCAAAGCCATTCGTTTGTAGCTGCCGAATGCGTTTATCAGGACAGGAATGTCGAAGCCGGCAACGTTTTCGAAGAGCAGAGCCGGGCCATTTGATTTCATCGCCCGATCCGCAACTTCGGTGATCTCCAAGTCGCGGCTGATCGGCTGGCGTACTCTGACAAGCTCGTTTTCCCGCTCGAGGCACGCTATAAAATCTGTCAATCCATTGTAAGCCACGCCCCAATTATCCTACCGAGGCGACGCTTAGTCAAGCCACCCCCGTCAAAGAAATGCCCCGTAACTGCCAATTCATCAAGACAACAAGTTATATCGGTGGACTGCGTTATGTTTATACTATATTTTGCTGCTTCCTATATGGATCTACGTTATTTTCAATGTGCCCGACTTCGGTTTTGTGGCGCGGACAAACCCACTGACAAACGACGACATCAGTCCCGCCATTCCCTTTTTGCCGAGTTGGCGCACTACTTCGTTGGGAATAACGTCAGTCGCGTCGTCCTCAGAGTAGGTCTTTACGATCTCCACTTCGGCATCGACAAACCCAGCCTCTAGAAGCCTTAATTTATAATCATTGATCTCAAGAGCGCCCGAAACACAGCCCGCCCACATCGCCAGATGGTTCTGAACGACCTGCGGCATCTCTTTTATCAAAACAATATCCGCAACCGCAAACCTTCCGCCCGGCTTCAGGACCCGGAACGCTTCTCGCAAAACCCGATCTTTGTCAGTCGATAGGTTGATGACACAATTGCTGATGATGACATCGACGCACGCATCAGGCAGAGGCACATTTTCGATCTCGCCCTTGAGGAACTCGACATTTTCGATTCCGGCTTCTGCTTTGTTCTTCATGGCCAGAGTCAACATCGCTTCTGTCATATCCAGGCCGTAGGCTTTGCCTGTCGGCCCGACGCGCTTTGCGGACAACAAGACATCAATACCGCCGCCGCTGCCCAGATCCAATACGACCTCTCCAGGGTTGAGATCAGCAAGAGCGATTGGGTTTGCGCAGCCCATCGATGCAAGCAGCGCCGCCACAGGTAGCCCCTGAATTTCAGCTTCGGCATAGAGGTCACGAGTGATTGCGTCTTTGCTTGTGCAACTGCAGCCACAACTTGCATTCTTGCCGGAATCGGCATTTTCAGCCACCTGGCCATACTTCTCCTTGACATACGCCTTAATGTCTTTGTCGTTTGTGATCCCGCTGCCGCCACGACAGCAACCGCCTGTCTCATTCATGTCTGTTGATCTCCTTTTAGTTTGTTGGATGTCTTTTGGTATCTATGAGGTTGCCCCGGAAGCCTTGAAATATCGCTTTTGGAAAATGAGGCTCCAACTGTGCGCCCGCCGAACTGCTATTCGCAGCACGCGCTGTCTTCGGCTGCACGACGGGCACCTTTCGCCAGCGAAACCGCTTCAGCCAAGAACGCCAGTGGCCCATCATCGATTGTTGCTGTGTTGAGCGAGTAGTATATCCACTGCCCATCTTTGCGGTGATTTACCAGCCCTGCCTGTTTCAATTTCCCCATATGATGCGACACGGCAGGCTGATTGATGTTGAACGCGTCAACAATTTTGCAGACACAAACCTCGCCTTGTTCAGCAAGCATGCGTATGATTCTCAGTCTGGTCGGATTACCCAGTGCCTTAAACATTTCATCCATGTCCCACCTATTAGTATATTTAGATATGTTTATATATTACCGCCCCGAAGATGAAATGTCAATACGCAAACAGCAGAAATGCCCCGCAGGGTTCTGCGGGGCATTTAGGGGCATAGTAAAAGCAATGCTTGGCTGCTACTTAGTGCCGGTCGATCGGATAAGGCCTTCCAGCATTGTACCCATATCGTTTGCAACCTCTGGAATGCCCTTTCCGCCCGTAATCTCTCGTATTCTTCGCTCCGCAGTAATCGGATCGATTGAATTGTTGCCGAAGGCTTCCAGCGTGGACTGCACTTTCTGCCAGTGCAGTCTCGATTGCTTTAGAGACGCGGCCGATGTCGGATTAGCCGGCTTGGCGTTGTTCAAAAGCGGCTGCAACTTTGTCTGGATGTCTTTTGCAGTCCCTCTGCTGGCTTCTTGAAGCGCTTCCATACGCGAAAGAGAGGAATCGTTCATCGTTTTCCACGCTTTATAACGAGTAACGTCTGCCGATTGCTGCGCCCAGATAGACTGTACTTTTGACTTGTCCGAACCAAGCCAAGCAAGGTCTTTGTAGCTTTCGGCATGAGCGCTGGTGGTCACGTTTTCCCATGCCATGCTCGCACTGCGCTTAGTGGTTTCTTTGTATGCCTCGTTCCACGCTTTTTGCGCATCCGTCTGCCACTGATATGTGGTCGCTCGCTGACCGTTTTTGGCTAACACGTTTCCAGCAAGCTCATCAAGGCCAATGTCGTAGTCCATTCCCACAGAACCCGCGCTGGAAGAGTTTCGGAACTCCTTTAGCTGCTGCGGGTTCCAGCCTTGCTGGGACATTTTAGTGTGGAACTTGGCCTCGACTTCCGCATGCACCGCTTTCATATTCGCATTATAGACCCTCTGCACGTGGTAGTCGCCTTTATATTTCAGGAAGTTTTTGGCGTGCGGGCTAGAGTTTATCGCAGCCGCCTTATCTCGCAGTTGAGCCTGCATATTTGTCAGTTCTTTCGCGGATCTGCCGGCTTTGGCAGCGGCCGCCATCTGGGCCTGTGCACGCTGAAAATCTTTTACCAGCGACTCTCCATCGAGGCGAGCTTGCTTGAATTTAGCTGCTTCAAACTGCTGTTTGACGGTTGGCTTGCTTTGACTCGGTTTGCCGCTTTGCCCGCTGCCCATAAACTTAGAAGCCCCATATTCAAAAGCCTTAGCGGTTATGAACGCTTTAGCTCCTTTTGTAGCAGCTCCTTCCCATCCGCCCTCGCTGTATCCCTTAAAAGCTTCAACAGCGGTGTAGGCGCTGGTTCCAAATGTTGAGGCAGTTCTGAGTGCGGCTTCCACTGGGCCGCCTTCGATGTATCCCGTAGCCGCCTGGTAGACCATATTGATTGGTCTTCCTCCAAACACTGAACAAACGAACATACCCGTATCAGCCGCTACTTTTATGTTCTGAGATGCTTCAAGCCCAAGGTTTGCCAACGCGGCAGCCTCTTCGTTTTTAGCGGCCTCACCCTGGAAGTAGCCTTGGACCTTGTTGTCCAACGCCGACGCTATTTTGCTCACCGTTTGTCGATCCATCTTGGTCTTGGACTCTAGGGTCAACTGTTTTTCTATGAATTCCCTTGCATCCTCGGCCTCTCCCGGCGGCAGCATTCCCGCCAGGCGATGAAGCGCAGCAACCGACCTCTGGTAACTCTCCATCTCCATTTGGTTGTCGCGAATGTTCTTTATAAACTGCGAGTGAGCATACTCGTCAAACGCAGTTCGAGTATGTATGTGCTGTCCGGTCTGCAAAGATTGAATCAAGTCTTTTTCCGCTTGTGCATCAGACAATCCTTGCAAAACACGAAACTCCAGCGCCGCCCGACGCGCCGGGTCAGTCTCTTTGGCCAATTCTTCCCGATCTTTGGCCAGATGCTTTTCGATTATCGCAATATTGCACTTGTGGGTCTCGATGGTTTCCTGGAGAGCTTTTGCAGCAGTTTGCTTATCCGGCTGCGGGGCGGTTGAAGTATCTTCTTTTGTTTGTGCCGAGACAGGCGGGGCGCTGTCGGATTCGCCTATTTTATAGAGGTAGTTGATCGATATCTGATGAGATGCTGAGGATTGGATCAAAAGCGCAATCTTTATATCGCCCACAACGTTTATGATCTCTGGGACAGTGAACTCGAGAACCTCAGCCCGTTGGGTTTTTCCGCTATCCTTGACATTCCAGTTGTTCAGACTCGCATAAGCATTGTGCAGGATACCTTTCTGGCCATACTGATTGCTGGAAACAGACATACCAATATTTACGCCATCGGATGGGTTGGAAGCATAGATAGCCCCGGGCGCGGCCTTGATGTTGATCTTGAGCGCTATTTTTTCGCCAGGTTTAAGTTGAGCAGGCGGTATATCCCACGATAACTGATAGTGGCTCCAGAGCCTGTCTTTGTAGTTGTGCAGGCATTCAGCGGAAGAATCAGATGTTTTCCAACTGAATGTGCCCTCAGCCGACGAAGTTAGCTTCTTATCCTCTTTAATATCTGTTCGCACCCACGCTTTTGCCTTTGATTCATTGGCGATCTGTGCTTGTGCTGTCGCTTCTGCAATCTTAGACTTGTTGGCGCCGTATATCACGGCTCGGATAGTATAATTGCCCTCTTTTTTGAATGTATGATTCGCTGAGGTCGTGGAGTCCTTTATAACGGTGCCATCCCCGAAAGCCCAATTTACTGTGATCTTACCAGCAGGATTACTCACTTTTACTGTAAAAGAGTAAGCCTGGTTAGGCTTGCCGCGCAGGCTTGCCGGAGAAATCACAGCGGAAGTGACTAACGTTTCCGTGACCTTCAAAGCTTCGCGGTGGCGATTACGAGCCTGCTGCTGGGCTTGTATTGGATCCGGAGGATTTCCAATTTGTTGCACTGCATTTGCTAGAGCTGCCATACGCGATTGCAGCGCTACCAAATAATCTTTCTGCACTTCGGCTAACCCGAGCGCCTCGCGCACGCCTTCCTCGCTATCATAGCTTGCGGCCAGGACAGCTTCTTCCCAAGCGCCGTCAAATTCTATGGCTGCCGTGGCAATCGTTCCGCGTATAGACAATAATTCTGAAAGCAATGGATTGAGCTTATTCAAATAGGTGACCGATTCTTCGGTGGGATAACCAAAGAGCGGGGCCCATTTAGCCGTGAACTTTGCCTCTTCATCAGCGCTAAGCTTCCCCATCAAGTCACGCATGCCCTCCATTGCCGCCGAGACCGCGCCATTATATTGAGCGCTCGAAAGCTTGTTGATATCCATCGGAGGAAAGATTTTCATCTGACCAGCGCTAGACAATGCCGCAATCTTTTCGCCTGGAGCTTTAGTCCACACACGATCATTTGCCGATAATCCCTTTGCCTGCCCAGCGTCATCCTCGGACGATGAAATATAAACTTGCCCGGATTGTTTCGACCCGGCTTTAGGCGCATCTGCTTGAGTGGTAGGCGTATCCGTTTGGACGGGGGGTTTAGCTTCTGGTTTTTCAGGCTTTTTGCCTTTTAATATACCTTCCAGCCCCTTCAAAGATTCCTCCAGTTTTTTGAGGGAATCCTCCAGTGAACTTGCTGTTTTCGTTTGACCAAATGCCGTAGTATGCGTGGCAGGAACGGCAATGCAAAGCATTATCAACGTTAATATGAGCAGCGACATCCAGCGCATTGATGTAAACCCCCTTGAAATATGACTATTCCTCACAAAACGAATCATTTCCTTTTCATGATTGCCCGTCTAATACAACTATCGTGTCTCTTATTCCACATGTGCGGCAATGGCAACTAACCCGAATGATTCGTCGTAAATCGTCAAGCCCGTGAAACAGCCCCGGTTTTTAATTAGTGAGCAATTCTAGCGTCTCGCTCACGCCTTCGCTATCGCAGTGGGTTAGAACATTGAGGCAGCATTATGTTTTGTCGTATAATACATCTTCAAACGGAGTTCAGAGCTTCCAAGAAGCTGGAGTGTGGTTTAATATAATCTGAGGCGGCGGATTGCTTTACGGAGGCGGTCAAGAGATGAAGCGTGAGATTAGATTGACAATCTGGACAGGAATCTTAATTTGCGCGGTATTCTTGATTGCAGGCTGCGAGAACTTCGCCGAGGCTCCCGCGCCATCCAATCAACCTCGATCTTTGTTCAGCGCCGATCTGGCGGCCCGGCTCGAAGAGCACAAAGCGAAGACAGGAGAGGTGCAGGCAAGCCTGATTTGGAACAATTATAACGATTTGGACCTGCACATCGTGGATCCGCTGGGCAAACGCATTTTCTGGAATCACAAGAGAGCATCGTGGGGCGGAGAATTGGACGTCGATATGAACGCAGGGGGCCGCGAATCCCGGGAGCCAGTTGAAAATATCTACTTCCCACAGGGTCGTGCGCCCGATGGCCTCTACAAGGTCTATGTTCATTATTATGCTATGCACGATGATGTAAACGAGACGCCATTTCGGTGTGAGGTGATGGTTTACGATGAGGTGCATAAGTTCAACGGCAGGCTCCTAAGAGATGAGCCAATCAGGCTTATATATTCATTCACATTAGGAGAAAAAAGAGAGGAAAGAGAAGAGGAAAGAGAAGAGGAACGCCCGCCAGTGCGATATCGACTGTTTTCCCCAATCCCGCGATAGCCACGCAATTGGAGGGTGAACAAAATAATATTAAAAAGAAAAGCCGCGGCGTATGAGCTGCGGCTTTTCTTAATTGAGCATTTACACTTTATTCGTTATTCCATTTCATCGCCGTCGTTATAGCCGAGTTGGCAGCGATCTATTAGATCATCCACGTCGGCAAATCCAAGGCAGATGCACGTGTCCGCCGCTCCGTAGTATATACGCAGCCGGCCGCCATCTTCGAGAATCGCTCCACACGAAAAGACGACATTCCCTATATCGCCGACGCGCTCGTAGTATTCTCTCGGAGTAAGAATCGGAACCACGCTCCTACACAGCACCTTGGCAGGATTATCGAGATCAAATAGAACAGTACCCATCCTGTAGAGCGGGCCTGCCGAAGTGACCTTGACTCCGTGATAAATATGCAGCCAGCCTCGATCGGTCTCGATTGGCGGGGTGCATGCGCCTATGCGGTCCTGATCCCAATACCCACCCCGCGTGGTCATAACAACCTCCGAGTCGCCCCAGTGGAGCAAATCGTCGGAGTATGAAAGCCACATGTTGCCAATTCCGCCTCCATATGGCCGGTCCAGGCGCACATATCGGCCATTGATCTTACGCGGGAACAGACATCCGTCCTTGTTTTCCGGCTGTGAGATCAAGCCAAGGCGGGTGTAGGTCTCGAAGTCGCTGGTCTTTGCAAGCGCCAGCCTCGCACCATATCTCGAATAGGCGGTATACATAATGTAGTATTCGCCCTCCAAATAGGTGATGCGGGGGTCTTCGATGCCGCGGCGTTCATACGAGCGGAACGGCTCTTCCTTTGATGGCTCCATCGCCGGCTCCGGGTCTACGGTAAAGCGATAGCCGTCGTCACTTCGAGCCAATGCAAAGACACTGCGCCCGGACATATCTTCAACTCTGAGCAATAAGAGATACTCTTCGCCCAGCTTTGCGCAAGCCGCATTAAACACGGTGTTGCAGGGGAAAGGAACGCTGTCCAGAGTAATGATGGGATTTTTGTGCCATCTCTCGACAGCATCTCTTCCGAGCTTCTTAAACATACAGTTCCTCCACGGAAATACAGACGCTGACAAATACAATATCGGGAGGATTCGGCTTCAAATATAGGGCACAATCGCTAATGTGTGCACCTGAGGATTAGGAACCTCCCTGTTCCTGGACTGTGGGTTCCTTACCAGCGTTGTTATACGCCGAAGGAGACTACAATACCCGGCTATAATTACTTTACAGGCACGTGCAGTCTAAGTCAAGCTTAAAAAGCTTACGAATATATTTTCATCCGGCACGGATAATTAAAATGCCTTGTTATGGAGGTTACCCCGATCAGAACAAGATCAAAGGCTTTCGGTATACTGATTTTCGCTGTTTTCGTTGTGTTGATGCTGCAAGGATGCGATTCCAATAGCTCACACGAAATCGCCCAGGTGCTGCTTGCATTGTTGGTTGCGTTGACTGCCGCCAAGCTCGGCGGAGAGTTGTTCGTGCGAATAGGACAGCCGTCGGTGCTGGGCGAGTTGGTGCTGGGCATTGTGGTAGGCAACCTGACTTTGGTTGGTTTCGGCGGGTTGGATTTTATCAGCAGAAATCTAACCATTGAGATGCTGGGCGAAATCGGGGTCATCTTGCTGCTGTTTCAAGTAGGGTTGGAATCGGACATCGAAAAGACTATGAAAGTCGGCGTGTCCGCATTATTGGTAGCGAGCCTGGGGGTTATCGCTCCGCTAGTATTGGGGTTCATCGCTTCATCGCTGCTGCTGCCTGGGCATGGTTTTTATGTGCATCTTTATATAGGAGTCGCACTGTGCGCCACCAGTGTCGGAATCACCGCGCGGGTGCTGCGTGATCTTCATAAATCCAACACCGCCGAAGCCAGGATTATTTTGGGAGCAGCCGTGCTCGATGATGTGATGGGTCTGGTGCTGCTAGCTGTAATGCAAGGAGCGATCACAGCGGCGAATACTGGAAAACCTGTCCAAGCGCTGGACTTTGTGATTATAGTCGGTAAGGCTGTAGTGTTTTTGATCGCCGCTCCTATTGTCGGACGGATATTCGCCCCAAAGTTGTTCAATTTTGTGGCTAAATTCAAAGCTGAGGACCTGCTTTTGGTGACGGCTCTGGGGATCTGCTTCGGCTTTGCCTATATAGCCTCGCTGATTGGCCTTGCGCCGATTGTGGGTGCGTTTGCGGCGGGATTGATCCTTGATGAGGCTCATTGGGCAAGCTTCAGGCGGCGTGGGGAACAAAGCGTCGATGAACTTATTGCGCCGATCGCCGGTTTTTTGGTGCCGATATTCTTTTTCCGTATGGGAGCCGGGGTGGAGCTTAAGGAACTGGTTCGTCCTCAAGCGCTATTTCTGGCCAGTGGTTTGATGGTTGCCGCCCTGCTCGGGAAACAAGTGTGCGGGCTGGGTGTGCTGCAGAAAGGCTTGGATCGGCTATCGGTCGGCATAGGGATGATTCCTCGAGGCGAGGTGGGGCTTATCTTTGCAGCGATCGGAACGAGATTGATCCTCGACGGCGAACCTGTCATCGGGGCCGGGGTATTCTCGGGTTTAGTGGCTGTTGTAGTATTGAGCACAGTCATCACCCCGCCGCTGCTGAAATGGAGTTTGACGCGGCGGCAGTCGGTCGGCTCAGATTAACCCGGTCGCCCAAATATCGTTTGGTTTGACCTGACGAGGCAGTATACCTTGTTTGCCGGCAATGGCTGCGGCAACCCCTGCTGCGGCTCCGATGGCGAGACAGATCGTCTGCACCCTGTAGGACGCGTGAGCATCGTGGCTGCCGCTTATACACCGCCCCGCGAAAAGCAATCCATCGATTTCACGTGGCAAAAGGCAGCCATACGGAATATCGTAGGGCTTGCATTCCACGGCGAAGTTCTCGGCTTGGCCTGGGCCGTCAGGATTGTGTATGTCGATGACAAAGAGCGCATCCCGCACGACTGCATCCGGCCGTTTGCGCCCCTCTATCACATCACTTCGGGTCAAATAATCCATTCCTGTGAAACGCCGGGTCTCACGGATTCCGATGGAGGCGGGCATTTCGCATATAAACGCATCTTTATAGCCGGGGGCGTGCCTTTTGAGAAACGCCAACACGGCAAACGCCTGTCGGCGGCCTTCGATTTCGGCTTTCGTGAGATCGCCGGACGAAACGCCATTTATTCGATTGACCTGAGTGGCATTGACCGTCACTTCGGATGGCCTGCGCGTGGCATATGTTCGTATTACACCGACATTGTCCGGCAGTTCTCCGTCGCGAATCCCCTGCTCCACTATTTGCTCCCATGTGCCTTGCGGGAGTTGCATAGATGCAGCCTCACCTTCGCTGCCGCACAGCAAACGGGATGGCCCGACGCCACCCACACGAAACATAATCGAGGCCGGCTGCATAAGCCCGTCTCCAGGCCGACCTTGCTCGAAAGGCACCCCAGCCAAATATGCGACATCCCCATCACCCGTCGCATCAATGGTGGCGGCGGATTCTATATTGATGTGGCCGCTTTTCGTGTAAGCAACGCAGCCGCCTACGGTTTGGCCGCTCATAATTGGCTCAACAGCGCAAGTATGAAGCAGCGTCCGGACACCGGCTTCTGCCAGCATTTGCGCATAATCGAGGTCGAGCTTCGTGTGGTCCACTTCTCTGCCCCCGAGCCTGCCTAATATTTCGTCGACGAATTTGCTGTTGACGCAGCCGAGCAGAGGGGAGACCAACCCCAAAGTAGCCATGCCTCCGAGGCGGCCGCTGCGCTCTATAAGCAAAGTATCGGCGCCGGCGCGGCCAGCCGCGAGAGCTGCGGCGAAACCCGCCGGCCCACCCCCCACAACAAGAACCTCCGCCCTGCCATCTTCTTTCACACTCATTCTTTGAGCCTCCGATTTTTCGTTCGCCGAGGGGTTCAGTGAACCCTTCTATCCTCTTTACAAAAGCCCGAAAGAGAGATCACCCACTGGAACCGACCATAATAATATGTAAAATGGCACAGCTTCCATTTGCTTGTATGGCAGTGTAGAATGTCTACATAATCCGCATAATGGGAGGCTGCAATGGCGCTTGATAAATATGGATATTTTTCGGAAGACGGCAAGGAGTTCATCATCACCCGGCCGGATACCCCTGCTCCGTGGGTGAACTATATATCCAACGGCCGCTATACCGGACTTGTTTCCAACACGGGGGGCGGATTCAGCTATTGGATGGACCCGCGGGACAGCCGAATAACGCGCTTTCGCTACAATTCGCTGCCGTGGGATCGGCCCGGGAGATATATATACCTCAAAGACGAAGAAGGCGAGACGTGGAGTCTATCGTGGCAGCCGACCGGGCATAAACTTGATAAATATGAATGCCGAGTGGGGCTGGGCTATCAAACAATACGACAACTCTACCGCGGAATACACAGCGAGATCACCTATTTTGTCCCTCGCGGCGATGACCTGGAAATATGGATGGTGCGGCTTCGAAACGAGAGCTTCGAGCCTAAGAGATTATCTGTTACAAGTTATGTTGAGCTGTGCCTGGGACATGCGCTGCAGGATTTGATTATGCAGCCAAACGACCAGCATTTCAACCTCGCTCAGTTCTCGCGCGAGGATAACGCCATATTTGCCACCAAGAATTATTGGGTCACAAACCGTGGGGTTTCGGTGGCTCAGCCTAATCAGGCGTGGGACAGATATGTTTTCTTCACATCCGACCTTCCCGCCGACTCGTGGGATTGTCTGAAGGATTCGTTTATCGGACCGTGGCGGAGCGAATCGAACCCTGTCGGAGTCGAGCGGGATAAGCTGGGGAATACAGATATAACCTCAGGGGACGCCTGCGCGGCGCTGCACGGTGAAGTTGTGATCGAACCAAAAAATGAAATCGAATTCGTAGTTTTGATGGGCTGCACCCCAGCTTCCCCGAATAAAGGCGGACTAGCGATCCCCCCACCCGGCGCCAGAGACCTGATCGCGAAATATCGCTCCTTCGCCGCCGCCCAGGCTGCGCTTGATAAGGTAAAGGCATATTGGGACGCCTACCTTGCACCGGTTCATGTCGAAACCCCCGACCCTGAAATGAATATCATGCTCAATGTCTGGGGAAAGCGGCAGAGTTGGGTCACTTTTAACATGAACCGAAACGCCGGATATTATCACGGTGGGTTGTTGTTTGGTGTGGGCATTCGAGACCAATGTCAGGATATGATGGGGCCGATCCTCAGCGTACCGGATCAGGTCGCAGACCGATTGCTTGAAGTATTATCCAAGCAATTTGCCGATGGCTCGACGCTGCACAACTATTTCAAGCTCACCGGAATCGGTGAAAAGACCGGACATTCCGACACGCCGCTGTGGCTGCCTCTGGCTGTTATGAATTATTTGAAAGAGACCGGAGACTGGACATTCTTGATGAAGGTGGCGCCGTTTTACGACGGCGGAGAATCGAATGTGCTGGATCACGTAATCAAAGCGTGCGATTACGTTCTTTCGCAGCTCACCGAAAACCATCTGCCGAAGTTCGGTCCAGGGGACTGGAACGATACGCTGGACTACGTGGGTCGCAAGGGGATCGGCGAGAGCGTGTGGGTGGCGCATTTCCTATGTTATATCCTGCGCGAGGTCGCCGATATGCTGGATTGTTTTGCTGAAGGCGAAGTCTGCATGGGGATCAGCCAGATGACTGACACGGCAGAGAGGTATCGCAAAGAGTATGACCTTATCAAAGCCGCGCTGAACAATCGCTGCTGGGATGGAGAGTGGTATATCAGGGGTATACGGGACGATGGTCAGGTGATCGGATCGAGCAAAAACAGCGAAGGCCGAATTTTCATGAATGCGCAAAGCTGGGCCGCGATATCCGGGGTTGCGGATGATGATCGGGCGAAGCTGGCCATGGACTCGGCGGATAGGCTGTTGATAACTTCGAGAGGGCCAAAGATCTTATCCCCAAGTTATACACAGGTGGATTCTGGAATCGGGCTTGCGACACGATGTGTGCCCGGCAAGAAAGAAAACGGCGCTATCTTTAACCACGTGGCTGCGTGGGCGATTCTGGGCAACTGCGTCATCGGGGAAGGCAACCGAGCGTATAGCTATTACCGAAAAACTTTGCCAATATTGCAGGCATCCGACCCTGATGTGTATAAGATGGAACCGTATGTTTATGCAGAGTATGTCACCAGCGATGATCACCCAACGTTTGGCCAGGCAAGCCATTCATGGCTTACGGGATCAGGTGTCTGGATGTTCCGCGATGGGTTGGATTATATACTCGGCGTTCGACCGACCTATGAAGGGCTGATTATCGACCCTTGCATCCCCGATTCGTGGGATGGCTATAAGGTCAGCCGCAGGTTCCGCGGCGCGACTTATGAAATTGAGGTGAAAAACCCGAACCACGTGCAGCGTGGCGTGACCAGCCTCACAGTCGACGGTGAGAATGTCGAGGGTAATGTGCTTCCGTTGATCGAGAGTGGACAAACCTGCCGGGTAGTCTGCGTGATGGGCTAGATTATGACTTTACGCTTCACACAAGAAGAGCTAAAAAACCGAATTCGTTCACTTCAGGCGCATCTCGTGGAGAACAAAATCGACGTGGCGATTCTAAGCCAAAGCTCGGATGTGTTTTATTATTCCGGCTCCGTTCAGCCGTTGTATGTGGTCATCCCAGCCGACAACGACGCATTTGCACTGGCTCGCAAAGGGCTGACTCGGATGCGCTGGGAGATCGAGCATATCGAGATTGAGGCATTCTCCGGTGGAAAGGACTTATCTCGGATATTCGCCAAGCGAAGATTAGTCGGCTCAAGACGGGTCGGATTGACACTTGACACCCTTTCGTATCTTTCGACGATGCGCATGATGAAGGTTTTTCCAGATGGCGTGCCGGAGGATATAGCGTGGGATGTGCGAATGTTGAGGGCTGTAAAGTCTGAATCGGAAATTGCCATTCAGAAAGAAGCAGCCCGGATAATGGCGAAAACGCCTGATGTCGTGCGGCAGGCTCTGGTGGAAGGGATTACCGAACTGGAGTTAAGCGCTGTGCTGGAAAGCCATTATCGACTTAACGGCAACGGGGTGGTGGTTCCCTCTCGGCGGGAAGGGGTAGATGCGCTGGGGTTCGGGGCTTGTTCGTCTGGGATAAACAGCCTGGCAGGAACCAAGTTCGAAGGTATATGTGCCGGCGCGGGACTTTCACCGGGGACACCATATGGCGCAAGCCGGGATGTAATCAAACAATGCACACCGATTATCATTGACTTCGCTTTTAATCTTTATGGATATATCGTAGATCAGACCAGGATGGCCAGTATTGGGACGCCGGATTCCGAAGTGCTGCGCGCTTATGATATAATGCAAGAGATTGAATCTGCCATTTTTGACGCGATGAAGCCCGGGGCGGTATGGGAAAACATCTATAATCTCGCGGTCGAGATGGCGTCTGAAGCGGGATTTGCCGATACTTTTATGGGATCCGGAACTGAGCGGGTCAGATTCGTCGGCCACGGAGTCGGATTGGAACTCGATGAGCCTCCATATCTCGCCTTTGGGATGAAATATGAGCTTCAGGAAGGGATGGTCATCGCCGTTGAGCCGAAGGTCGCCCTGCCTGGAATTGGAATTGTGGGAATTGAAGACACGGTGGTTGTGCGAGAATCCGGCGTCGAGCCGATGACTTTCGCATCGAAGGATTTTATTGTGGCATAGTCCACAGATACTGTCATATCACACAAAAGGAGCCTAGTTATGTCCAGCAAAGCGAAAGTAGCCATATCGAAGGTATCTGACCTCGATAGCGCACAGGCTATCGAGGCTGCAGTGCGTGAGTCGGTGGCATTAGCCTGCGACTTTGACACATTGTGCAAAGGCAAGCACGTAGTTTTGAAACCCAATGTCTATTGCCCAAGCCCTGCCCCCACAACAACCGATCCACAAGTTATAGCAGCCCTCATTAAAGCGGCCAAAGACGCCGGTGCGCGCAGAGTCACCGTGGCGGAGGGCAGATCCATATCGACTTCGTTGTTCCGTAAGAACACCAGCACCACGAAGGATTGTTTTGCGGCGATAGGTATGGATAAGGCGGCTCTTGAGAATGGCGCCGACATCGTCTACCTCGAAGAAGATGAGTTTTTGAACCCGTCGAACCCGGACGCAGTGGTTCTCAAGCATCCCAGCATCCCACGCACCATCCTTGAAGCAGAGGTGCTGATTAACGTTCCGGTGTTAAAGAATCACAGTTTAACTTTGACAACATTGGGCATCAAGAACCTGCACGGGACAATTTCCGATGCCGACAAGCTCTTCGGCCATGACTACCATCGCATCCCGCAAAAACTGGTGGACATCCTCCATTACAACAAACCCTCGCTGACGGTTATTGATGGGGTTCGTGGGCAAGAAGGCGACCATGCGAATATGGGCCAGGTGGTGGATATGGGGATTATCATCTCCGGCACAGACACCGTCGCGGTCGATGCGGTGGCGGAATCGGCGATAGGGTTCGACAATCTCCAGATAGACACCACGCGACTTGCTCACGAACAAGGGCACGGAATCGGCGACATCAATCAGATCGAAGTTGTCGGCACACCGGTCGCCGAGATCGCACGCAAATTCGCCAGCCCAGACATCGAAATTGACGAGGCTCGTTTTCCTGGCATACGGGTGTGGGCGGGGGACTATTGCAAGGGCTGCGAATACTATGTTCGCAGAGGCATCGATAGGCTCGTCGAACTCGACGGACTAGACCCAGACAACCCTGTGACATTGGTCTTCGGAAAAGATCCTAGCGTCGATCCGAACGTAGAAGGCAGAGTCATCCTGCTCGGCGATTGTGCGTTGGAGAGCCACTCGGTGAAGCGGCTGCGCGACAAGCTGTGGTTGACGGGGCGGCTTAAAATGGTCTACTGCTGCCCGCCGATGGAGTTCAGAATGCGAGCATTGGAGCTTGCAGGGGACTAATTACACCCTTACCCTAACCACACGACGGAACCAGATACTGAGGCTGTCCCATAAGCATAA
>LSQX01254626.1_pt1 | contig 48019 bp, 40 predicted proteins | sample 654561 | NCBI WGS metagenome assembly LSQX01 (sample SAMN04489861, study PRJNA283612) | anaerobic digester metagenome | isolation source: 4 biogas reactors fed with cattle manure at either 37C or 55C with and... | place: Denmark: Kongens Lyngby | collected 2014
ATGCAGGGCCGCTGAAATGGACTCATGACCCGGGCGTGCTCTTAACTCGCCGCGCACAGGTCGCGGCGATGATTGAGAAGGTGCAAGCGGCTAGCCGGTAGGCCTACCGGGCCGGTTGCAGTGACTGACGGGCGAGACGCCCGTCGTACCGTGGTAGCCAAGGAGACACCCATGACTTCCCGAGAGCGCCTGATCTGTGCCATGAAGTGCGGGACGCCGGACCGGGTGCCGGTAGCCCCTTTCGGCACCTCCCATTTCGGGCTGGACACGCCGCTCGGCCAGCGGCTACTGCATGAGACGGACCTGATCGCGTACGTGGGCCCGGGGAGCAATGCGATCCGCGGTACGGATCCGCCGATTCGCACCGAAGATCACGGTAGCGAAACGCATATCGTCTACCAGACCCCCCGCGGACCGCTGACGCAGATCATTCGCCGGACCGAGATTACGGCGGCAACGGTCAAGTTTCCCTGCGCGACCCCCGCGGACGGCGAGGCGATGCTCGAGATGGACTTTCAGCCCGCGCCGGTGGACTTGAGTATGTATTTGGAGATGGAGGCTCAGGTCGGGGAGGAGGGCCTGACGCTGATCGACTGCGCTGACGCCATCTGCTGGATCGCAGAGCTTTTCTCGCCGGAGGACTTCTGCCTGCTGTGGGTGGAGGCGCCGGAGATGATGGAGCGGATGATGCAGGTCGGCACCGACCGACTGGCAGAATGGCTGGAGAGGGCTTGTGCTGCCGGCGGCCAGGCCTGGCGCATGGTCGGCCCCGAGTACGCCTCCGTGATGCTGGGGCCCCAGGCCTATGAACGGCTCATTGTGGGCTACAATCCCCGCCTCCATGAGATTGTCCATCGCCACAGCGGGCTGGTGCATACCCACAACCACGGGCCGATGACCAACCTCTACGACCTGCTCCTGCGCCTGGACACTGACTCCCTGGACCCGCTCGAGGCGTGGCCCTGGGGCGACTGCGACCTGGCTGAGGCCAAGCAGCACCTGGGAGGGAAGGTGTGTATGCTCGGCAATCTCGACGACATGGAGATACTGGGGAAGAAGCCCCGCGAAGAGGTCCTGCAAGTCGGTCGAGAGCGACTGGAGGTGGCGGGACCCGACGGCTTCATCTTGGGCGGGACCTCCTCCGGGACGTACACCGAGTACGCCGCGGAGAACTTCATCGCTCTGAGGGAGCTGTCCGAAGAGGTATATGGAGTCTCGGACTAGACCTTTACGGCTCTATGACGCCGTACTCAATCCGGCTCTTACCGCCCGCTACCAGTGTGACCTCGGCGCCCAACCCCTCCCACAGCTCTGTGCCGCGACGTTGCTTGATGACCACGCACCGGCGAGCCACTCGCCGGGCCAAGGCGACAGTTTCAGGAGTCACGGCGTCAGGGCAGGCCAGGGCGCGTAAGGGAATCATTCCGGAGGAGCGCTCAAGCGGTTGGTCGAAGATGGGGTCAAAATAGACCACGTCAAAACTGCGCCTCGCCTGTGCCGCCAGTAACTCATGGTGATCCGCGCAGCGGGCCTCGATGCGGCGCATGGCCTCGCAGGTGAGGTGGTCGTCGATCTCGTACGTCGCCAGGCCCTCGATCGTCAGCCAGGCCAGAATCGGCGCTTTCTCCAGCCCCATCACCCTTCCACTCGGACCCACGACGTGACTGGCCAAGGTGGCATCGGTCCCCCGGCCCAGCGTGCAATCCAGCACCTTATCGCCGGCTTGCAGGCGCATCGCGGTGGCCATGGGGTCGCCGTGACCGGACTCATAGTTGCGGATTCGCCGCCGCGCCATTCCGGGGTGGAAGAAGTAGTTTAACCCTCGTCCAGGCTCATGGTAAGTGACACGCTCTCCACCCACCACGAGGACTCCGGGCACACCGGCAGCCGTGGTCAGCTTTGCGAGGCTCAGGTCCGTGCGCGGCACCACGGGCACGTGCAGGCGCTCCGCCCAGCGCTCGGCTTCCGCCAGGCGCTCCGGCGCGGCCTTGCGCGAGGTGGTGACGATCACTTCCTCACTCATCATTCCGTGCGGCGGGCGAGATGCTTCTGCAGACCGTAGATGATGCTGTCCACCAGCGCCTCCCACGAGGCCTGGATGATGTTCTCGGCTACACCCACCGTGCCCCAGGTCTCCTCGCCATCGGTAGTCTGGATGAGCACTCGCACTGCGGTGGCTGTGCCTTGTGTGGCTTCCAGCACACGCACCTTGTAGTCCACCAGCTGCATGTCATCCAGTTCGGGGTATTTGGGGAGCAAGGCCTTGCGTAGCGCCGAGTCAAGCGCATTGACCGGGCCATTCCCCTCCGCAGCAGTCAAGAACTCATCGCCATTGACCTTGACCTTTATCGTGGCCTCGGCGTATGGCACATCCTCCTGATGATGTTTCTCGACGATGACGCGGAAGCCGTGCAAACGGAACAGGTCGGGATACTCGCCACGAATCCGGTTGGCCAGGAGAGATAGAGACGCGTCGGCGGCCTCGTACTCGTAACCACGATTTTCTCTCTGCTTGACCTCGTCGAGTACTTGCTGCACGAGGGGGTCGTCGCGCTGCAGGTCAGGGTAGAGGGTCTGCAGCTTGGCCAGAATGGTGCTGCGACCGGCGTAGTCCGAGACCAGGATGCGGCGTTGGTTGCCCACCTTCTCCGGTGCAATATGCTCGAATGAGCTGGGGTTCTTGATGACCGCATTGACGTGCATGCCGCCCTTGTGTGCAAACGCGGAGCGCCCCACGTAAGGCTGGCGCGTGTTGTGAGGTAGATTGGCGAGCTCGGAGACATACATGGAGACATAGGTGAGATCTGCAAGCTTGCCCTCCGGCAGGCAAGACAGCCCCATCTTCAGCTCCAGGCTAGGGATGATGGTACACAGATTGGCGTTGCCAGCACGTTCCCCGTACCCGTTGATGGTTCCCTGGACCTGGACCGCCCCGGTCCGCACGGCCGTCAGCGAGTTGGCCTCCGCCAGGCCAGAGTCGTTGTGGCAATGAATCCCCAGTGGCACGGTCAACTCGGCGGCGAGTAGCTCCATGATCTCCTGGATCTGCCAGGGCAAGCTTCCGCCGTTGGTGTCACAGGGGATGACCAGGTCCGTGCCACCGCGCACGGCGGCGCGCAGCGTCTCCAGCGCATATGCTGCGTCGGCCCGGTAGCCATCGAAGAAGTGCTCCCCGTCGAAGAACACAGTGCGCCCCTGGGACTTGAGGAAAGCCACCGACTCCTCGATCATCGCGAGGTTCTCTTCCAGCGACACCCGTAGGATCTCACGGGCATGCAGATCCCAGGACTTGCCGAAGATGCAGATCACCGGAGCCTGCGAGGCCAAAAGCTGCTCGAGTTGGGGATCATCCTCCGGGGCGATCTTGCTGCGGCGAGTGCTGCCGAAAGCCGACAGGCGGGCATGTTGCCACTCCCGGTCAGCGCCTCGGGCGAAGAACTCGCGGTCGCGGGGGTTGGTCTCATTCGGCCAACCCCCCTCGATGAAGTCCACTCCCAGTTGGTCCAGGGCCTGAGCCACGCGGAGTTTGTCCTCCACGCTGAAGGCTACCTGCTCGGCCTGGCAGCCGTCGCGCAAGGTTGTGTCGTATATCGAGACCGATTTCATAGCTTGCACCTCCGGGTCCTCGCCAGCGTTCACCAACTCCAGATGGTCATTAACCCAAAAGCGCTCGTCTCTTGACAGAGACGAGCGCAAGGCCCGCGGTACCACTCTGGTTGGCAGGTCTTCCTGCCCCCTCAACCGGCACGGGTCAAACGCCGACCGATGCCTGCTCCCGGTAACGAGGGAGAATCGTCCACGCCTACTCGCCAGCGGCTTTGGGGTGGCGGCTCGGGGGTGATATTCGTTGGCGCGCTGGCTACCGGGCTTTCACCTTCCCCGGCTCGCTCTCGCCGCCTTCGCCAACTACTCTTCCCCGTCAGGGCCTTTGGGTTATAGATTGTCCTTATGTTAGCACAAAGAGTGGGCAATTACAAGTGCCGCGAGGTCAAGGGATGACGCACTCGACTACGCGAATGGCGGCCTGGTTCATCCCCGGCAGATAGACAGTCACTCCCTCACGCATCAATTCCAGGCCAGTCCGGTGCTCCTCCGCTTCCGGTGCATCGGGATCGGTGAGACGGTAGGCCTGCTCAGGGTCCAGGCCCCGCAGACGGAAGGTCTGCTGGCCGCAGGTCTGCTCCAAGCGATAGGCCAGCAGCAAGCTACGCGTGGCGGCGGAGTCGAGTAACTGGACGGCTCGCCAGCCAGCGCGGGCTCCCAGGGGCGCCGGAGGGGTAAGCAGGTGAGCAACCGAGTCGCGCAAGAAGCCTCGCCAGACCTTGTAGAACTCCGCATGCCAGCGCAGCTGTTCCCGTGCTTGAGGCCCCAGGCTGGCCAGGCACCCGGAGAAGCCGAGCACCCCAACCAGGGCCACCCGGCAGACGAAATCCACCCGCACGGCCTCAGCCTCCTCCCAGAGCGCACCCCGGGGCGTGGCTACACGTTCGGAGCCGTCCTGGCTCCAGTACCCGGGCATGCCGATAGTGGCCCCGGCGGCTCGCAAGACCGCCCAGGAACCTATACGGCCGGGTGGCAGGCGTAGCCACGCTCCCTCCGCTAGACGCAGGACATCATGCGGGTTGACGTTATCGCTAAGAAAATGGCCATCATGCCGCGCCAGAGTGTTCAGGTCGAGCCGCCCGCCGCCGCCTGCACAGCCCTCAAAGAAGGTATCCGGATGTGTCTCTCGCAGCTCCTCCAGCATGCGGTACCAGGCCTGGTAATAATGGTATAGCTCCGCACCGGTACGGTCCACGCCTAGGGGAGCGTTGAAATCAATCTTCATCCAGGCCAAGCGGTACTGCTCCACCAACCGGAAGATCTCGCTTCGCACGTAGGCGTAGGCCTCCGGATTCTCCAGATCCCAACGGAACATCTCGTTGACCGGCAGGAGCCACTCAGGGTGCTCCTGCGCGATAGGAGCAGTGGGGCTTACCCGTTCCGGCTCCATCCAAAGACCGAAACCCAGACCCGCCGTCCGGACCTCATCCGCGAAGTCCTTCATCTTTCCATGGAAGGCGGCGTTCTGCTTCTCACGCCAGTTGCCAACCAGTTGATTCCAGGACAAATCCTGATCTCCATACCAGCCGGCGTCAACGACAAACACCTCGCAGCCGATTTCCCTCGCCACCGCCAGCTCCTCCCGCAGATGGTCCACCTCCAGGTGATCCCAGCGGTCAAACCAGGTATTGTACACGAGGGGAGTGGTCATGCGTGGTGGGGGCAGGACCTGCTCCACAAGGTGTTGATGCAAGCGCGGAGCCGCCAGGTGCACCTGTCCCTGCGGGAGACCGTGGAGTAGAACTGGAGGAAACTCCAGCCGGTCTCCGGGCGCCAAGGTCAGGCGTAGATTCTCGTCAGCCAGTCCCATCTCCACGATGAAGGGGGTGTCTGGCCCATTGTTGGTCACTCGGATGGTCCAGTTGCCTACCGGGAGGAGATGGAAAGCCACGCCGCGCTGCTGTCCCGGCTCGGTGAGGGCTAGATAGGGATTTGCGCCGCTGGTAGTCCGGCCGGGGACGCAGGTGAGCACGAGAGACCCATGGGGCAATTCGTTCCACTGGCCCTGGTTCTCGTAGCACCAGCGACTGCTTTGGGTATAGAGCCGATAGGGGGCAGGGGCCAGAGGGAACCGAGCCAGCGCGCGTGTGAGCGTCACCGAGTGCTGCCCTACGTTCTCCACGAAATCCTCGCGGCGCCAGATTCCCGTCTCAGCATGAAACTGCCAGCGGCTCTCCACTCGCAGCCCCTGAGCCGGAACGCTCCAGAACAGGGTGAGGCCGCTATCGCATACCCGTGCGCTGATCTCGGTTACCCCGGTGTCGTTCAGGGGGCCGTGGGCCGTGGCCAGCGACAGGTTGCCGGCCAACCACTGCGGCTCACCGGCGGCGGGCACGCCACACAGCTGGGTCAGGCTGAGGCCTTGCTCCGTATCCTGCCAGGACGTAACCTCATTTTCGTACTGAAAAAAGGGCATGCTCATTGTGTCCTCCTCCCCGAGGCTAACTGTCTGGCCTTGCGTGAACCCCTAGGGTGCGCTCCACGAGAAAGCCCGCGGCATCTCGTCAAAGGGACCGGTGTTGAGGCCTTCGGGCCGGGGACCGTCGCAGAGCTGCCACTCCATGAAATCGAGGAATACACACCAATCCGCGAAGCCGTGGTCATGACCGCCCTCACGGAATCCTATGCCGATGCGGTCCTCGGCGCCCAGGAAGCGATACATTTCCCGTGCCGCAAGATGCGTCTGCCAGGTCCCCGAGGGATTAGACCACAAGTCTCCGAGGGCTTCCGTGCTCAGCAGTGCGCGCGGCGCCACCAGGGCCTTGAGGTAGTGCTGGTCGAAGGGCAGTTCAGTTTCACGGCCGACGTACTCCCGTAGACCAGGGCCGAACCAGTAGGAGAGCCTGCGGATAATGTCCTCGATGGTTTCGGATTCGGGGCCCTGGACGCGGTAACAGCCGGCGCCTCCGCAGCCGGAATTATTGGGAGCGGTCAGGGCGATCCGCTCGTCCGTCGCTGCAGCCAGGAGCACGGTCTTCCCGCCGCGGGAATGCCCGACGACGGCGATTTTATCGGCAGCCACCTCCTCCATCTCGCTCAGCACGTCTACGCAGCGATGATAGCCCCAGGCCCAGGCGGAGAGAGCGCCATAGTGCCCCTCGGGGTAAGCCAGGTAGATGCCGGTGTTGCGGTCGTTGTTGTAGATATCCGGAGCAATCTCCACGCGGTTGAACTCGGTCAGAATGATCCCCCGCCGCAGCACTTCCTCGCAAACCTGATCGGTGGCGTATCGCCAGCACCCATCTCCCGCGATGACCACGGGGAAGGGGCCGTCGCCGGGCGGTATGAGCATGGTCATCAGGAAGGTGAAAGGCCGATCGGGACCCGTGTGGATTCGGCAATTGAGGAGCTTGACTCCTTCCCAGCGCCTGACACCGGTTGGGTTCAGTTGCTCTAGCCAGGTTCTCTCTGGCGTGGGAGGCAAACCACCGTACTCGATCTCGATGATTAGCTTGTAGATCTCCTCCCGACGCCGGTGCCAGTCCTCCACCGTTTGTACCGTTGTTCCATCTTCAAACTGGAAGGGGTTAGGAAGTTCCGTATCTATCGCTGTTGCCATGGCAATTCCTCCTGTCTGGATGAGCAGACTATTTCGCGCGCAGGGCTTCAAGACCTGCCTCTCCCAGTTGAAGGGTGCCCACCGTAGAGGCTATGGAGGCTCCAGAGCGGTTTGGTTGACTGGTTTCGTCAGGTTCTATAAACTGGACCTCGGAGCGTCCACACCTGGCCCGTGAGGCCCCGGAGTCCGCATGACCAATCTGCGCGAATTGCGCTGGCAAGATCCCAGAACCCAGACCTACCTCGGTAGCCCCAGCCTGGTGCGCCTGCCCGACGGGGCCCTGCTTGCCAGCCACGACTACTTCGGCCCCGGATGTCCCCGGAATCATGAAGGCGAGGAGCACCTGACCAGCATCTATCGCTCGGAGGACGGAGGCGAAAGCTGGCAGCACCTGACCCATATTGCGAACGCCTTCTGGAGCACCTTGTTTGTACACGAGGGGGCCGTCTATCTCCTCGGCTGCTCACAGCAGTACGGGTCCATAGTGATCCGGCGCAGCGAGGATGGCGGCTTTATCTGGACGCATCCCCAGGAGGCTGAGAGTGGATGGCTCTTCCCCGGGGGCCGCTACCATGAACCACCCAACTACCACTGCGCCCCTACGCCGGTGCTGGTGCATGAGGGGCGTATCTACCGGGCCTTCGAGGATTGTGCTCCTTGTGTATGGCCCCAGGGGTTCAAGAGCTGTGTGATCTCAGCGCCGACAGACAGCGACCTGCTGCAGGCAGCCAGTTGGACGATGAGCAATAAGCTGGCCTTTAACCCCCAATGGATTCCAGTTGACTGGGAGAAACCCGGGGGGCCGGGCTGGTTGGAGGGGAATCTGGTAGCCTCCGCGCAGGGGGAATTGTGGAATATCCTGCGGCTGCAGTCCGCCCCGATGGCAAACAAGGCCGCGAGGGTCGGGGTGACGGAGGAAGGACAGTGTGTCAGTTTCGATCCTGGAGAAGGCTTCCTTGACTTCCCCGGTGGGATGAGCAAGTTCACCCTCCGCCAGGATCCGGTAACCGGTCAATACCTGGCGCTGGCCAACCCGGTGACTCAATCTGCGACGGTCTGCCAACGAAATGTCCTGGCGCTCTGCGTGTCGAGCAACCTGTGGCAATGGAGGGTGGCGGCTAGGTTGCTCGAGGATCACTCGGAGCTCTCTCCCGAGGACTCCTGCCGTTTGACAGGGTTTCAGTACGCCGACTGGCAATTTGACGGAGAGGATCTGATCTGCCTGGTGCGGGTGGCCTGGGACGGAGCGCACAACTTCCATGATGCGAATCGCATCGCGTTCCTGCGAGTGGCAGGTTTCCGCGACTTGCTCTAGTCGCGGGTCTTCCGGCTCCCCAGCTGCCGCCTTGCCCCGCCCCCCTTCGCTCCCGTATAATCCCCGCATGCGCCTGGGGGCCATAATTGGATGCTGGCTGGTCGTGTCATCTGCCCTGGCGGTGTCGCCAGCGCGAGTCATAGTCGCTGGGAATAGGTATACTGGCTCGCCAGCGGCACAGAACCTCAATGGCGTCATCTGGGGACCGGTGGCCCCTATCTGCCGAATGTTGGGAGCACAGGTTAGCGGGGATGCCCAGGGCTGTGAGCTAGTCACGGTCGCCGGGGAACGTTTCCTTCTCCGCGCGGGAGATAAGGACTTGCGGCGCGGGGAGGAGACCGTGCCGCTGGAGGGTGCACCATTGGTGGCCGGTGGACGTTTGGTGGCGCCTCTGCCCAGACTGCTAAAGGCGCTGGGCGCCAAGGTGACTTGCACACCAGAAAAGGGACTGCTGATTGCCAATGCACGTGTGGTAGGGATGGAGCTGCGAGGAGGGCCAGAGGGCCTGAGCTTGCGCCTGCGGGTCACCGGACCTGTGTCTGGGAGTCTGCACTGGCTGCGGGAAGACAAACGGGTATTTGTGGACCTGCGCGGTGCAGAGCTGGACACGGGAGGCAGCCGGTATCTGGGAGTGGCCGGTGCGTATCGGCTGCGCTGGGCGCAATTCTCGAGCGATCCAGCGGTTGCGCGTTTTGTGCTGGATCTGTACCAGATGCCCGAGGCACGCTGGCGCTCCGAGCCGGGAGGCGGAGCGTTTGAGCTAGGAAAACCGGGGGATGATCCGCCGTTCTTCACGCCCCAGGCGCCCTCGTTGTTGAGCGCGGATCTGGAAACCTTGCCCGGGCAGGGGAGTCAGGTCAGGCTGGCCTTTTCCGGGCCGGTGGAGTACGAATACCGGGTAAGCTCGAATCCATATCGGCTGATCCTCAGCTTCCCGGATGCCTTGGGGGTAGTGGCCAGCCGGAGAAGTGATTCAGGACAGAGCCCCATCCGTGAGTTACAGGTGGCGCCGGAGACCGGTCGGGGCTTGCGCGTAGAACTGCTGCTGGGGTGGCTCATGCGTTTCCAGATTGACCAGGACGCGGAGGCCCGGGAGCTGCGGCTGACCATGGAGCCGGATGCCCTGGTGGGCAAGCGGATCATCGTGGACCCCGGGCACGGGGGCAAGGATGCCGGCGCTCGATACAAGGGCCTGCTGGAGAAGGATATCAATCTCGCCGTGGGGACGCGGCTGGTCACGCGTTTGATCATGGCGGGGGCCCAGGCCTGGCTGACGCGAGACCGGGACGAATTCCTGGGGCTGCCGGACCGCCCGGCGGTGGCCACCGCGATGGAGGCAGATGTGTTCGTGAGCGTGCACTGCAACGCGATGCCGCGCCCGAACCAGCATCACGGGACGGAGTCGTACTACTACACCCCGCAGAGTCAGATGCTGGCTCACGTACTGCAACGGAGCCTAGTTGGCGGGCTGGGTCGACGGGATAACGGGGTGAGACAGAGACGGTTCGCTGTGTTGTGGCGTCCGCAGCAGCCGGCGGCGCTTGTCGAGCTGATGTACCTCAACCACGACGCGGAACACGCCCTGCTGCGGACTCCGGAGGTGCAGGAAAGGGCGGTGGAGGCGTTGTTTGATGGGCTGAGGGGGTATTTTGAGGGGATGCCACTTTAGGCGCCCGCGCTGTGTTCCGGTCCGAGAAGCCGGGCCGGAGAATTGCCAAGGAGGAATGGTTTTGCTGCGCAAGGATGGACGAGATAATGAGAGCCTGCGAGATTGTGTCATTACCCTCGGGGTCAGCAAATACGCGGAAGGTTCCTGTCTGATCGCGATGGGCGATACTCAGGTGCAGTGTACTGCAACTGTGCAGGAGCAAGTCCCACGGTGGCGGCAGGATGCCGAGGAGGGGTGGGTGACTGGGGAGTATGCCATGCTCCCCCGCGCGACCTCCGAACGCACGGATCGCGAATCGCATCGCGGGCATCGGCAGGGGCGAAGCATGGAGATTGAGCGGCTGATTGGGCGCTCCCTGCGTGCCGTGACCGACCTCAAGGCCCTGGGCCCGCGCACCATTCTCGTGGATTGCGATGTCCTGCAGGCTGACGGGGGCACGCGGTGCGCCTCCATCACCGGTGGCTACGTGGCCCTGGCCCAGGCTTGCCGCTGGCTCATGAACAAGAAGCGTGTGAAGACCTGGCCGCTAACGGCGCAAGTGGCAGCGATATCGCTAGGGTTGGTGGCCGGCGAGTTGATGCTGGACCTGGCCTATGAGGAGGACTCCCGCGCAGCGGTGGACATGAACCTGGTGATGACCAGCCGGGGGGGCGTAGTGGAGGTGCAGGCAACAGCGGAGGGAGAACCCTTCAGCGTGGGGCAGCTTGGGCAGATGATGACTCTAGGCCAGAAGGGCCTGAAGCAGTTGCTGGCCCTGCAGGCGGAGGCGTTGGCCGGGTTGCAGTCATGAACCGCCGCCTGGTGGTGGGATCGCACAATCGGGGAAAGGTGGCGGAAATTGCCCAGCTCCTCCGGGGCCTGCCGCTGGAGACCTGCTCGTTGGATGCGTACCCCGCAGTCGTACTCCCCGAGGAAACGGGCGAGAGCTTTGCGGAGAACGCTGAGCTCAAGGCCCGGGCGGTGGCTGAGCAGACGGGGGAGTGGTCGGTGGCCGACGACAGCGGACTGATGGCTACGGCCCTGGGCGGCGCGCCGGGGGTGCGCTCGGCGCGCGTAGCCGCGGATGATCCCGCAAGGATTACTTGGCTGTTGAGGCAGATGGAGAAGCTTCCTGAAGAACAGCGGGCAGCGGAATTCGTCTGCGCACTGGCGCTGGCGGAAGGCAGCGGCAAGGTACTGGGCAGGTGGGAGGGATGTGTGCGTGGGAGGATTTTACGCGAGCCGCGCGGGCACCACGGTTTCGGATATGATCCAGTCTTCCTCCATGAGCCATCCAGGAAGACCTTCGCGGAGATGACGCGGGAGGAGAAGTCGGCCGTCAGCCATCGGGGCCAGGCCTTGCGCCAGCTTAGGGATTGGCTAGCCGGACAACTTGCGTCATGACCGAGTCTGCACCCCCAAACACACCGCAACGAGTTCTTCTGGTGCGACGCAGTGCACTGGGGGACGTGATCGTCGGCTTGCCGGCGGCGGTGGCGCTGCGCCGGGCGTGGCCGCACGCCCACATCGCCTGGTTGGTGGAGGATCGGTTTGCTGATGTGGTTCAAGGCCATCCATGCTTGGACGAAGTGGTGGTCATACGGCGGTACTCTGCACGTCGTGTTGGCGATTGGGTGCGAGAAGCCAAGCGCGTCGGGAGGGAGCTGCGAGAGCGGAACTTCGACCTGGCGATAGACTTGCAGGGGCGGGCCAAGAGCGCGCTGATGTGCTACCTGAGCGGCGCGCCCCGGCGGGTGGGATTCGTCAACGAGTTCCGTGGGCTGCCGGGGATGCACATGATCAACGAAGTGGTGCCCCTGGAGGCGAACACGCCAGCAGTGGAGCGTACCCTGGTCATGCTGCGCTATCTGGGAGTGGATCCGGAGCCAGTGGAGTTCGGCTATCCTCTGCAAGGTCAGGCCCAGAGCTGGGCCAAGGGATTCCTCGAGGCTTGCGGGCTGGGCCGGACACCTCTGGTGGCGATGGTGCTGGGGGCTTCCCGAGCCAACAAGTGCTGGCCCCCTGAGCATTTTGCCGTTCTGATCAACCAGTTGCGGGCCGAAGGCCTCGCTGAGCCCCTGCTGATCGGCGGGCATGCAGAGGCGGAGCGGGCCGAACTGGTGCAGGAGTTGTGCGAGGAGCGGTGCGTGAGTGCGGTGGGGCGGACGGATCTGCCGCAACTGGCGGCGCTGCTGGCGCGGGCGCGGGCAATCGTCGCAGGAGACACTGGGGCGATTCATATGGGTGTGGCTCTGGGTCGGCCGGTGGTGGGCCTATATGGGCCCACCAGTCCGGTGCTCACCGGTCCCTGGGGGCCTGACGCAGTGGTACTGTGGAACAACCCGCCCTGTGGTCCCTGCGTGCGCAGGCCGACCTGCCGCGATTACCACTGTATGCGCGAGATAGCTCCCGAACGAGTGAAAGCGGCGATCCGTGAGTTGCTGCGGAGGAAGCCATGATCCTGCCTGCCGAACGACGCGAAGAATGGAACGCGCTGGTGGCCCGGTGTCCGCACGGCGATGTCTTGCAGTGTTGGGAATGGGGGGAGCTGAAGTCGCGGACCGGCTGGACGCCCCTGGCGGTCGCGGTCGAGCGCCAGGGACGGCTGGCGGCAGGCTGCCTGGTGCTCAAGCGACCCTTGCCGATGGGGATGAGCTTGCTTTACGCGCCCCGGGGGCCCATCGTGGACTTCTCGTCACCAGGACTGTGGTCAGAACTGGCCGAGGAGTTGCGGGTAGTGGCGCGGCCGGAGAAGGCCTTGTTCTTGAAGGTGGACCCAGCGATCCCGGCCGAGGAGGAGAGAGTCGCAGAGGTTCTGCGGAGCGAGGGGTTCCGGCCAGCGGCCAGCGCTGAGACGGTGGGCGGGACGCAGCCACGACAGGTGATGAAACTGGACCTGACCCCGTCAGAGGAGGACTTGCTGGCCTCCTTCGAGTCCAAGTGGCGGTACAACATTCGCCTGGCGGAGCGCAAGGGGGTGGAGGTCAGCGGTAATTGCCGGCGCGAGGAGGTAGAGGTCTTCTATGATTTGCTGAAGATCACAGCGCAGCGGGATGGCTTCACCGTACGGGCCATCTCGTATTTCTATGACCTGTGGGATTTGCTGGTGGCGCGCGGATTGGGGCGGCTGTTCCTGGCGCGGGTGGGTGGGGTACCGGTGGCCGGCACATTGGCCTTCATCCTGCCCCCGCAGGCGTGGTATGTGTACGGAGCCTCCAGCAACGAGCATCGGAGTCTGATGCCCAACCATGCGCTGCAGTGGGCCATGATGCGCTGGGCCAAGGCAGAAGGCTGTACGCTCTACGACTTCCGCGGGGTGGCGCCAGAGCGCGCGGGCGAGGCGCAGGGCCCTCTCGCGGGACTCAATCGCTTCAAACGAGGTTTCGGCGCCCGCTACGTGGAATATCTGGGGGACTATGACCTGGTGTTCCGCCCTGCCGGATACTGGGCCTTTCAGGAGCTCCTTCCCTGGGTGAGAGCTCGAGGAAGACGCAAACGGGCTCAAGAAGAAGTGTGAAAGGCAAGAGACCATGACTCCACGAGAGCGTATCCTGGCCGCCATTGAGTTCAAGGGACCCGATCGGTGCCCCATAAACCATTATCTGTTCCCGGGCGCCTTCTGGCGGCATGGGCAGAAGCTGTTGGACCTGCTGGAGAGGTATCCGGATGACTTTGGCAACGCCATCATAGAGTCCAACAACACGCCCCCTCCGCCGCCAGATCAGCCGGTGGAGATGATTGAGGAACGCGATCCCTGGGGCTTCGTAACCCGCCGGCGCAGTGACTACACCATCGGCGAGATCATCCAGCCGGCTTTGCCCACCTGGGAGGGCTGGAAGGACTACCAGTTCCCGGTTTTGCCGCCGGACAGCCACTTTGAGGAGTTTGCCGCCCGCGTAAAGCGGGATCATCCCGAGAAGTTCGTCATGGGCAGCGGGGGGTCGTTATTGTCGCTGCCGGAAGCCATCCGCGGCCTCGAGAACTGGTATATGGACCTGGCGGAGGACAATGAACATGCGAATGAACTGGCCGACCGGTTAGTGGACCACTGGTTGTACCACATTGAGCGCTACGTGGCGGCAGGAGCCGATTGTATCGGCTTTGGAGAAGACTGGGGTTCACAAGACCGGATGCTAATCCATCCTGACACCTGGCGTAGATTCTTCAAGCCCCGCTATAGGCGAATGTTTGAGGTAGCACGTGACGCGGGGGCGCATGTCTGGTTCCATAGCGACGGGTGGATCCTGGAAATCCTGGAGGACTTCATCGAGATCGGCGTGACGGTGCTAAACCCGCAGCACAGCATCATGAACACTAGGCGGGTAGGGGAGATCGTCGGCGGACGGGTGTGTATCCGCACCGACATTGACCGGCAGTGGACCATCCCCCAGGGGACTCCGGAGCAGGTCACAGAGGCAGTCAGGGAGGCCATCGAGGCCTTCGGGAATTTCGATGGTGGCTGTTTGCTGCATGGCGAGATCGGTCCGGAAGTGCCCTTCGAGAACATCGAGGCACTATACTCAGCGTTCTATGAGTACGGCAAGTACCCACTGGAGTGGATAGAGAGCAGCTAGTCGTCAGCGTTCGCTAGCGGCAGAGCCTCAGTGGGACTGAAGTCATGTTTCCACATTCGATATGAGGAACCTCATTGAAGACATCTTGGAGGCGGCCAGAAAGGCCGGAGTGCAGTTCGCCGACCTGCGCATCGCGGAGGGCAGCAGTCTGAGCATCAGTGTTCAGGACGGGCTGACGGAACGCGTGAGCACGGGATCGGGCCGGTCTGCCGGCCTGCGTGTGCTGGTGGATGGCGCCTGGGGGTTTGCGCCGACCAGCGACGTGAGCAAGGCGGAGTTGCTCAGGTGTGTGGAGGAGGCCGTGGCTATGGCCCGGCTGGCTGCGCCCTCGGTGAGCGACCCGGGCAGGGTGGCCGAGGTGCCGGCGGTGGTGGATAGCGTCGCTGCGGAGTTCCGCATTGACCCACGCGGAGTGGCTCTCAAGGAGCGCGTGCAAGCGGTCTACGCTATGGAGCAGCGTGCGCGGGCAGAGGACAAGACGCGCATCGTCAATACCGTGGCTCGCTACGGGGACGGCCGGGGAAAGCTATACCTGGGCAGCACTAACGGTACCTATCTGGAGCAGGAGTCGGTGCGCTGCCTGGCTGCGCTCTCGGTAGTCGCCCAGGAAGGCAACGTGCGGCAGTGGGCCTCCGAGAGCCGAGCTAACGGTCGCGGCTATGAGGTGTTTGCCGAGCTCGACCCGGAGGCCTTCGCGGGTCAGACGGCTCGGCGAGCGTTGGACCTGCTGCAGGCTGCGCCGCCCCCCGCTGGCAAGCTGGAGGCGGTGGTAGACCCCAAGATAACTGGTTTGCTGGTCCACGAGGCCTTTGGGCACAACTGCGAGGCCGATCTGGTGTGGGCAGGGGAGTCCATCGTCTCGGATAAGCTAGGGCAGCCGGTAGCCTCGCCGCTGATCACCATCATGGACGATCCCACACTGGAAGGGCGCAACGGCTCTTACCGCTACGATAGCGAGGGGACGCCGGCGCAAGCGCATCCGCTGGTGGTGGATGGCATCCTGCAAGGGTTCATGCATAGCCTGGAAACGGCGGCGCGGCTGGAGGCTACCCCCAACGGCGCGGCGCGGGCGGGAGGAGCCATGGACCCGCCGCAGGTGCGGATGAGTAACACCTTCATTGCGCCAGGCACGACCAGTCTTGCAGAGATGATCGCGGACATCGAGCACGGGATATATCTGACCGGTGGTAAGTGGGGGTATGTCGCCACCGAGCGCGGGCAGTTCACCTGTAACGCCGAACAGGGCTTTGAGATCTGCCAGGGGAAGATCGGTCGCCGCTACCGCAATGTGTCCTTCTCCGGACTGACCTTGGAAACGCTACGGCAGGTGACCGCCGTGGGGGCTGACCTGGAGTTTGAAATGGGCGGGATGTGCGGTAAGGGCGGCCAGGGAGTGCCGGTGGACACAGGTGGTCCGCACATGCGCATCGCTGAGTTGGTCATCGGCGGCCAGGAGGAGCCAGCGCCTTGAGTACCCTGAGCGTCAACCTCGCTTTCGCCGGGATCATCCTCGTGGCCCTGGGCCTCATGACCGCTATCCTCTCGCAGGTGGCGCGGGCGTTGGGGCATTCGCCGAGCCGCATTCAGCGCCGATTGGCGGTGTTGTGGCTCTCCGTACTACTGGCGGTGGTGATTGGCCTCGTGCTGCGGTGGGTATTCCCCGGCGGACTCTTCCAGGTCAACTTCGCGCACGGCCATGCAACCTCCTGGTTTGTGCTGTCAGGACGGGGCGCCGGAGTCTTCCTGGTTGTAGGGCTCCTGGCCATGGCTCTGTGCGCGGCGCTGGGATTGTGGGCGATTCGTGCGCTGCAGCGGCCGGCTGAAGACTCGGAGTCCAGTGCTGAGAGTCAAAAGCCGCTGAGAACGGCAAACGGTGCTGAAACGCCGCCCATGCAGACTCCGGAGGCACACCGCCCGCCTCTGTCCCCTCCCCCTCCTCCACCTCCCCCACCGGAGGGCGACGCCTCGTGATCCTCGCTGCAGTGATCCTCTGGACACTGGTGGCATTGATGGTCTCAGTGGGGATCTGGGGGGTGTTCATCGAGCCCAACCGGTTGGAGGTGGCCGAGCTACGTGTGCCCATCCCTCGCCTCCCACAGTCGCTGGCGGGCTTGAAGGTGGCGCATCTGTCAGACTGGCACCTGTCGGGTCGCGGGAGCACGAGGGCCGTGGCCGAGCGGGCTTGCCAGCAGATCATGAGCCGCGCGCCAGACCTGATCTGCCTCACGGGGGATCTGGTCACGCAAGTCGTGCAGATGCCGGAGGCGATACCGCTGCTCAACTCCTTGCAGGCTCCCTTGGGCGTATACCTGGTGCTCGGCAACCACGACTGCAACGCCACAATGGAGGACATGCTCTACGGTCATGAGCCGCAGGATTGCGCAGAGGATACCTGGCGCACAGAGCTCTCCAGTGGGCCGGTGGCCCTGCTGGATAACGAAGCGCGCAGGGCGGAATGCGGAGACGCTCGGATCGTAGTAGCCGGGGTGGGGGATGTTACCGCGGGACGTGATGACCTCCCGCGGACCATGTCCGTGGCCCCGGCAGGTGACCTGCATATTCTGCTCTCGCACTCGCCGGACATCCTGGATGAACCAGAGGTGGAGTGGGCCGACTTGGTGCTCTGCGGCCATACCCATGGGGGGCAACTGGTCCTGCCGGGATATGGCAGCGTGTGGGCGCCGGTGTGGCGCCTACGACACCGTGCCAGCGGGCTGTGGCGTATGAATGGTACGCTGGCCTTCATTACTCGCGGAGTGGGTTCTGGCTTCCGCATGCGCATCAACTGCCAACCGGAGGTGGCCATGTTGGAGCTACACCCAGGCACAGCCGAGGACGTTCCTGAGACCCCACAAGTATCACGGGGGGAGGTCGGCGCATGAGACTGCCTCGATTCGGTCACAAGCCATCGCAGGCTGCCAGACCGGCCGTGACGCGGCAGCAGGCTCTACGCATCTATCCGGTCCGTAATCCCGGGTTGAAATGGAAGCTGGATGAGCAGGGACTGGTGCGGGCGACGCTGGTGCGCCGCCGAGATCTGTGGGGGAAGCTCATCGGGGGGATACTCTCCACACCGGACGCGCGTGATCTGCAGCTTGACGAGATCGGCAGCTTCGTCTGGATGCACTGCGATGGCGAGCACACGCTGAACGATATAGTCGAGTCAATGATGGAGAAGTACAAGCTGGGGCGGCGGGAGGTAGAGGCCTCGCTGAACGAGTTTCTGCGCATGTTAGCCAAGCGAGGAATGATTGTGGTGGGAGTCCCCAAGGCTCTCATTGAGGAGATGGACTCTGAGGTAGTCAAGGGGATGGGGCTGATCGATCTGGAGACTCTGCAGAAACCCCCGGCCGAGGAGACCGACGACCCCGCAGACGAAAGTGCCTGAGTAACACCGCTGCATGCCCCTCATAAGGCTTAGTATTGGTCTCTTGGCGTGTTCGAGCACACCTCCGTAGCCTGTGCCCTTCCGCAGCATGGGGCCCCCAAGGCTCTCTTGATGGCCGGACTACGACTTATTGAGCTTGGCCATGAGGCGAGACTTGCGGCGCGCGGCGGTGTGGGGGTGAATAACGCCGGTCTTGGCAGCCTTGTCGAGGGCCTTGTAGGCAGCGGCGACTTCCGGTGCGTCAGTACTCTCCTGCTCGCGAGCTGCTCGCACAGCCATCTTGGCGGCCCTCTTCTTAGTCAGGTTGCGCTCGTGGCGGGCTCGGGCCTTGCGCAGGTCTTTCTTGCGGGACTTTATCTGCGGCATCTAAGTGAACTCCTCAATAGGGAATGAAGCGCCGCTGTCCGAGAGGGACAGCGGCTGCCTGTCTGAGGATTATAACAGAACCACGGATGACGGGCAAGGGGTTCGGTGACGACTGTTGAGCTGGTAACCTGAATGGGTAATGGAGGGAGGGACGGGGCCGGCGAGTATTCACCCGGCTACCGGCGCGTCGCTGGGGACCGACTGGGGCCTGGCCCGCGGCGCCAGGCCTCCGGGCGGGGTCAGGGCTTGTGCCTCCAGCAGCGATCTGATCCGTCCCACCCAGTCGTCGGTCACGAGGGACTCGTTGCCCGGCCGCACCACCACGACTTGCCTTAGCCCCGGCGCAACGGATCCTCCCCAGGCCGCCACCGGCCCGGTGTACAACACACGGGCGGGGAAGGCTTGCTGTATGGTCTGAGCGAGACTTTCCAGCACAGGCTGGAAGCTTTCCGCTGCTTCCTCGCTGGTCAGTGGGACGAGCAGCTCGAAACTGGCTTCGGGCGCGGGGTATACCGAGACAGCGGTTATTCCCCCGTTGGGGAAGTACTGGCGCTTACCGTCTGGAGTTTCCAGTACCGTCACACGGAAGCTGAGGCTCAATACACGCCCGAAGACCCCGTTGAGACTGACGTAATCGCCCTCGGTGTACTGCCCCTCCAGGAGCATGAACATTCCCGTGACCAAGTCCTTGACCAGCGATTGCGAACCGAAAGCAATGAGGGCGCCCAGAAAGCCCACGCCGGTGAGCACGGGGAGAGGATTGATGCCGATGGAGATGAGCACATACAGCAGCGCCAGCAGTAGCACCGCCCAGCGTAGGAGGCTGGCGATCACCGAGATGGAGCTGACCATGGGACGCAGACGCGGGGCGGAAAGGCCGCCGATCTTCTCCATGCGGCGCTTCAGGCGCCTCTCGAAGAAGAATATGATGAGATACAGGATCGCCGCCAAGGCGACGACACCAAGAACGGCGGCCAACTTGGCGGTCCAGCTCCCTGGCTCAGCAGCCTGTTCCAGCAGCGCTTTCCAGAAGCTCATGATCAGCCACTCCGGTGTTGCTTTCAACGACGGGCCGTGCGTCTCTCAGTCTAAGATCTACCCGACCGAGATGACACCGCTAACACTATTCGCGGAGTCTGAGCGTAGTGCGAGAGTGCGCTTGGGCTAGTACTGCCCGTACTTGTGCACCAGTTCCATTACATGTTGATACTGGGCAAAGCTCACGTTATCCGGGACGGAGTGGTCTGAGTGGTAGATGTACCCACCGCCCACCTTGGCTGCGCCGATCTTGGTGCGAATCTCTTCCTCGATCGGACTAGGGTCGGGCAAGGCCATCTTGCGGACGTCAATGCCGCCCATGAACGCGAGGACCTCGCCGTACTGTCTTTTCAGTTCGATAAGGTCCATCCCGGCCTTGACCTCCAGGGGCTGTAGACAGGCGAGACCTGCCTCGATGAGGCCGGGGATAAGCTCCTTCACGCAGCCGCAGGAGTGGAGAATGCACTTCAGGCCATGGGCCTTGGCGCAATCGTACAGGCGTTTGTGGTTGGGGAACTCAAAGCGCCGGAACATCGCCGGACTGAAGAGGCTCGCGTTACGGTAGCCCATGTCATCATAGGCGAACACCCCGTCCAGTTGGACACCGGCGGCCAGGGTCTCCTCCAGAGCAATGCAACAGTGTTCGGCCCGGGTGTCGAACATGTCCTGGACCCAGTCGGGGTCGGTGGCCATGGCGGTGAGCAGACGCTCGGAACCGACAAGCGCCTGGATACCGTCGTAGCCGAAGATGCTGCTAAGGTAGAACCACTGGCCCGTCTCGCGACAGCGGGCCTCGGTCTCGCGGATGGACTGGAGGTCCAGACGATCGGCGGACCATTCCAGACGTGGCTTGTGCTCCTCCCATAACTCGCGGGTCGTGATGGTGAAGTCAATGCGCTCGGGTGTGGAGGTCATATGCTTCCAGTTCTTGTAGAGCGCGCCGTTGGCGTCGCGGACGATAACGTAGTCCTCCGTCTCCTCGACCGTTTCCTGGAGGAAACGGAAGCTGAGATCGGCGCCGACGCCCACCATTTCATAATGGAAGAAAGCGGCAGGGTCTACACCCTCCGGCAAGCCTTCTTTGTGCCAGCGTTCGATCGTCGTGCCCCAGGGGGAGTCGTGAAGAGCGATGCGGTCCGCTTCCTGGTGATCGAGGGCCAGAGCAATGCGTTCTTTGGAGGTCATGGAAGAAGCTCCTTGGACGTAGGGGCAACCCTGTTTTCCCTCAAGCGCTACTTAGGACAGCAGGCCCGCTCCTACAGGTTTTCGCCGCTAAGAATCTTTCGGGGATATTCCTCCGTGACTTGCTGAAACCTCTTCTCGCCTCCCAGGCCGCGGAAGGCCCGCCGAGCGACAGAGAGCAAAGGCGGCCGTTGCCGGGCATCATGCGCGTCGGTCGCCAGCACGCAATGCTCCACCTCGCGCAGGAAGCGTAGGGCCGTGGTGCGGGCTGGTCGGCCCCAGCGCCCGGCCACACTATCAGCGTTGAGTTGGAGCGGGCAGCCGCGTTCCGCCAGCTCCAGGAGGAGGTTCGGGTTTCGGTGAGCCAGTTGAGTGCGCTCGGGATGGGCCAGGACGGGTTGAAGACCTTTCACCTGCAGCGAAAAAACCAGTTGTGGTAGGTAGTCGGGTAGGCCGGCGAGCGGGACTTCCAGCAGCACATAACGGCGTTGCTCACCGAGGAAGGGTAGAGCCTGTGCGTGTTCCAGAGCCTCCCAGACAGCGGGGATTTCCGCGCCTGGAAGTATCTGCACGGCCAAGCCCGCGGTCGCCACTACCTCCTGGACTTGCTCCACACGAGCGGGGATAGACTCGGGGTGTGCGAGGTCCTCAAAAGAAAGGTGTGGGGTGGCAACGATGGTGGAGATGCCGTCGCCGAGAGCGACCCGGGCCATGTCCAGGACTCCCTCGACACTTGCGGGGCCGTCATCAGGTGGCACGCGAAGAAGGATATGGCAGTGGAGGTCAATCATGACGGCAGCCTGAGCATCAGCGCAGTGACCGCACAACGACACCAAAAACGGCATCCTGACGCAACTCGCGATCTGCCTCTGAGCTGTCTGTGTGCTGCCGTTGGGCTGTCGTTACCGCCTGAAGCTAACATACAGGCGGTCCTCGTCGGTGTTCCAGTGTGTGGGGAGACCGAGGACCTCGCAGAGAGACTGCACGGGGACGAAGGTGCGTTGGTCAATGCGCAGGGCCGGCGCTGCCAGGCTGCGCGCCTGGCCGTTGACATATACCCGGCGGCTGCCCGGGATGACCCGGATGGTCAGATCGTTGCGGTGCAGTTCAATCCAGTTGTGGGTAGGTCCCCAGACAATTGTGCCACCGATGTGGCGGAACAGATCCGCGGCGGTAATGTAGATCTGGCCGGAGCGGCGGAAGCCATGTCGTTCCAGATCGCCCTCGCGGCCGTTGAACCAGACAATCTCCCGGGGAATGACCCGGCGGTAGATAATCTGGAACACAGGCGCAGGTTTCAGCGCGGTGGCAGCGATCTGTTCCTGGAGCGCGCCGGGAGCGTTGGCCACATTGAGCAGGATAGTGCTGGCGCTGGCCAGTCGGACGCCTTCCACGTCCTGAGTCTCAATGCTCAGCTTGTGCTGGCCGTCGGGCAGGGTACGGGTATTGAGGTTGAGCCGGGGCTCACGATCGTTGGAGACCAAGGCCGGTTGCCCGTTGAGATAGACGAGCGTGAGGCCGGGCTGGTGGACAGGGCGCTGCACCTTGAACAGCACCTGGTCCGCCACCGCCACGCCCTGGTCGAGGGGCAAGACGCCGGCGGAGGATTGTACTACCACCTGAAGAGCATCGTATACCAGGGTAATCTGAGTAGCGGCGGCAGCCGACACTAGAAGTGGCAGCAGCACCGCAGTCAGGATTGCCGTCAAAATGGCTCTGGACATAGAAACCCCTCCCATGCCGTGGCCGAAGCTGTATCACATGCTACGACTGGTGCAAGTATACAAGCAGCAGCCGTGCTTGTAAAGGACGTTCGGCGGTAGGTCCCAGGTTCGGGAGACGATTTAGGGTTCTCCGCGTTGAGGGAACGTGGTACTATGGCAGACCATAACGTCGGGCTGGGGCAGTGATGATGCTGGTGAACTCACGACAAATCCTGAGCACGCTGATCGTGGTTCTGCTGGTGGTGGCAGGGCTGGAGTGGGCGCGGCAGGAGAGCTTTCTGCTTTTCCACTCGCTGGCGGAGATCTTCAGCGTGGTGATCGCCTGTGCCGTCTTCCTCCTGGCCTGGAATTCCCGCGATTTCGTGCGCAATTACTATCTGCTCTGGGTAGGCATTGCGTACCTGTTCGTGGCCGGACTTGACGTGGTGCATACCCTGACCTTCAGGGGCATGGGCGTATTCCCCGATCTGGAGACTGATACGCCAACGCAACTCTGGGTGGCGGCCCGTCTTCTGCAAGCTGTGGCCCTGGTGGTAGCTCCGGCATTCATCCGGCGCCGGCCCGCGATCCTGCCCACCTTTGCCGGGATGGGTGCGTATGCGGTGTTGGTGCTGCTGGCTGTGTTCCGCTGGAAGGTGTTCCCGGTCTGCTACATCGACGACCCCCAGGTTGGCTATCCCCTGACAGCGTTCAAGATCTATGCTGAGTGGACCATCTGCGCCTTGCTGGCAGTGGCGATCTACTTGCTGTGGCGGGTGCGAGCGGCCTTCGAGCCGGCGGTGCTGCTCTGGTTAACCGCTGCGCTAGTCACCATCATTGTCTCGGAGATTTGGTTTACGACTTACCGGGATGCCTATGCAGTCCCTAACGCATTGGGACACTACTTCAAGATTCTGGCCTTCTACTTCACCTATCGGGCGCTGGTGGATATCGGTTTCCGACGGCCCTATCAACTGCTACTGCGAGAGCTGAAGCAGAGCAGGGATAGTCTGGGAGATCTCAACGATTCGCTGGAGATACGTGTTAGAGAGCGTACGGCGGAGGTGGAGCAGCGGGCGGACCAACTACGTTCGCTGGCACTGGAGTTGACCCGGGTAGAGCAGAGGGAGCGGCGGCGGCTAGCGGAGATGTTGCATGATCACTTGCAGCAATTGTTGGTGGCGGCGCGCCTGCGGCTGCAGCTGGCGCAGGACGGGGTTTCTCCGGAGGAGGTGCAGGTCGAGCTGCAGAAGGCGGAGGAGTACCTGGAAGAAGCCATCCGAGGTTCACGCTCGCTAACCGTGGAGCTAAGCCCACCGATGCTGCATGAAGGAGGCCTGGGGGGCGCCCTGCGCTGGTTGGGACGCGAGATGAACGAGAAGCATGGGTTGCAGGTGAGCGTGGAGGTGGCATCCGAAGTGGATCCGGGCACGGAGGAAGCCGAGGAATTCCTGTTCCAGGCGGCCCGGGAGCTGTTGTTTAATGTGGTGAAACACGCACAGACGCCACGGGCCTGGGTCCGCCTGACGCCAAGCGGAACGGGAGCACTGGAGCTGGCTGTGCGCGACGACGGCGTGGGGATTGATCTTTCACGCCTGGCGCGACCCAGTGCGGAGGACGGACATTTCGGGCTGTTCAGCCTGCGGGAGAGACTGGAGGCCTTGGGCGGGCATCTGACCATTGAGAGCGCGCCGGGGCAGGGCACGGAAGTGCGTTTGCTGATGAGCCAGAGCGACTCCACCAGGGATGAATAGGCGTTGACAAGGCCGGGGCAGTGTGGTATTCTCCCCCAACACGCCTCCCGTCGAGCCGGGAGGCGGTGACATTCTGGGCTGGAGGCCTGAGAGTACTGTGCTAGCGCAACGCGAGCAACTCGCAGAAGAGCAATTTGAGGACCGCGTCATTCGCATTGACCGAACCCGCAAGACGGTTAAGGGCGGACGTATCTCCTCCGCACGGGTGGTCGTCGCCATCGGCGACGGCAAGGGGCGTGTGGGTCTGGGAGTAGGCAAGGCTCTGGCCGTGCCGGATGCGATCAACAAGGCCATCAAGCAGGCGCGCAAGAACGTCATCCGCATTCCGCTTGACGGCTACACGATTCCCCATGAGATCACGGCGAAAGTGGGCGGAGCCAGGATTCTGCTCAAGCCGGCCTCGCGTGGCACGGGGGTCATTGCCGGTGGCGCCACCCGGCAACTCATCGAGTTGTCCGGGATTCGCGATATCTTGACCAAGTCGCTGGGCAGCGGCAATGTCTTCAACCGCGCCCACGCCTGTTTCCGGGCACTGCAGCTCCTACGTGATCCCAAGGAAGTTGCGGAGATGCGCGGTCAGAGCCTGCAGGACCTGATTGGGCGCGACATCGTGGACGCCTATGAGGAACAGGAGCGGCAGGAGGCCTTGGCTGCGGAAGCTGCTAAGGCTGCGCCGGCGGATGGGGCAGGGCGGGAGGCCCCGGCTGAGGCGGAGGTAGCCGAGGAAGCCCCGGCGGTGGCAGAGATCTCTGCGGAGAAGGGTGAAACAGAGTCTGAGGGGCCCTCGCAGGACGAGGCAGCAACCAAAGAAGCTGCTCCCGAGGCCTAAACCCGGCCAATCCAGAGAAAAATGCTAACGGCCCCGGTGAGAATCGGGGCCGTTTTGGCAACTGGTGTCGCTTGTCCAGGAAGTCCGTTCCTGGAGGAAGAGGTATTTGCCGGCGCAAGACCGGCCTTTCCTCAAGGTCTGCGTCCGCGGCAGAGTAGGGGTGTCCGTCATGCCGGGCGCTCCAGAGGCGCGAGCGGCGTAAAAGCTCACGAAGGAGGGGTAAGCATGGACCGCAACCCGCACTCGGATCGTGAGATGTCCAAGCGTGAGCGTGTCGTGGCCACGCTGCGGCACCAGCCGGTGGATCGTGTCGCTCTGCTGGAGCAGCTCAGCTACAATCCGCGCGTCATCGCCGACTGGACCGGCAAGGCGATTACGGGGTTCGACTACACAGTGGACGATATCTGCGAAGTCATTCGCCAGACGTGCGATCTGGCTATGCCGCCGGTGGCTCCGCGGGGGACGGCGCGCGTCACCAGCGAAGACGGCTTCGTAACTCAGAATGACAACTGGACCAGCTGGTGCGTCAGCAAGCCCTTCTCTGATGAACACGGTGCCCGGCAGTGGCTTCTGGGGCTCATCCAGAGCCTGCGTGAGCGTTCCTGGGACCCGGTACGGGCGCGGGCGGAGTATCGCGACACCATGCTCGCTCTGCAGGCGAAGATCGGTGAGACGGTGATACTGAACTACAGCTGGACGGGGTTCTGCGCCGCCTACAGCGGTATGGGCCTGGAGATCTTCTCTTATTTCATGGCCGAGTGGCCGGAGCTGATGACTGAGTACATGAAGCTCTCGACGGCGCGCGAAGTGGCGCGCATACAGGCGGTAGGAGACTCCGGGCTGTCGCCCGTGATCCTCGTCCCGGAGGACCTCGGCACCAAGCACGGCCCCATTTTCTCTCCGGAGTTCCTGCAGGTCTATCACTTCCCGTACGTGCGGCAGGTGGTGGAAGCCTGGCAGGAGCAGGGGATAGCCGTCATCTACCATAGCGACGGAAACTACCGGAAGGTCATCCCTGACCTGAGGGCTTGTGGGGTGGATGGCTTCTATTGCCTGGAGCCAAATTGTGGCATGGATATCGTGGAGCTAAAGAACACATGGCCGGAGATGGTGTGGGCCGGGGGCGTGGACGGGGTGGACCTGATGGAACGCGGGAGTCCGGAGGAGATAGAGGCGGAGGTCTGGCGGCAGACTCGCGAGACCCAGGCGCTGGAGACTGGAGGCATGTTCGTGGCGACGTCTGGTGAGGTCAATCCGCCGATTCCGCCGGAGAACTTCCGGGCTATGGTTGAGGCAGTGAGAACCGCGAGGTAGAGACGTTCGGCTCAGGCCGCTCTCTCCCCGGACGGGTTGCAGTTCCCGGAGAGGTCCAAGGGGGCCGTGGCCGACGCAGGGTTGAGGGGCAGCTCAATGGTGAAGGTGCTGCCGTGGCCGACCTCGCTATGAACGGTGATTGTGCCTCCATGTATCTCAGCAATTCGCCGCGCGATGTATAGCCCCAGTCCCAGGCCCTCGAGGGCTCCGGCGCCACGCGCTCCGCGGTGTGCGACGCCGCGAACGTAACGGTCAAAGATCCGCTTGTGTTCCTCCGGGGCGATCCCCATGCCGGTGTCTGTCACCGAGAGACAGAGGCTTTGCCCATGGGACTCGGCAGCGAAGGTGATGGCCCCGCCGTGAGGTGTGTATTTCAGAGCATTCTCGGCCAGATTCCCCAGGGCCATACGCAGGCGGGTCGGGTCGGCTACAACCTCAGGCAGATCGGAGGGGATCTCGCAGCACACCTCTATAAGGCGGGCGGCTGCGCGCTGCCAGAGGGTCGCTGCCACGGCAGTGACCAACTCTCTGGGGTCCACTGGCTCCGATTCCAGGGCTACGGTCTCGCGCTCGAGGGCGTTCAGATCCATCAACTTGGCAACGACATCGCTAAGACGCCTGGTTTCAGTAGCCAGAGCCTGAAGCATCTGGGCCCGCTGTTCATCGCTGAGACCGGCCCCAAGATGGACCAGAACATGGGAGACGGCACGCAGGGTGGCCAGAGGAGAGCGAAGTTCATGGGAGGCGATCGCCAGGCTCTCCTCCTTATCCCGCAGCTCGGCCTGCAGGTCCGTGACATCCTCGAGCAGGACGACCCAACCCACGGGAGTTTGGCCCCCCGCGCGGCAAGGAATGGTGTGCACGCGCAGGTCGCGGGGAGTCTCGCCGCCCAGTTCCACGGGTCGCAGAGTATACTCGCGGCGGCCGGCAAGGACCTCCTCGGTCACCTGACGCAGTGGCTCCCGCTGACCGTCGCTGGTGAGCTCGGCGAGTTGCCTACCGGCAAGCGATTGCAGTGGCAGCTCCAGAAGTCCCTCGGCGCGTTCGTTCGCCAGGACCAAGAAGCCGACGTCGTCGAGAAGAATCAGGCCCTGGCTCAGTCGCTCGATGACATGCGCATTGGTCTGGCGTTCGCGCTCCAGTACGGAGGTCATGGCCCAGCAGAGCCAGCCCAGGGCGACCGCGGTGAGTAGTTGGCCGCCCAGGAACCAGGTGGTGCTTTCATCCACGCCGTGGGCGGCCGCGGCCAGAGTGAGATAGGCGACCACGACCACGGTGACGATGGGGAGGGCCAAAGGCAAGGAAGTGAAAAAGATGCCGGCAAAAAGGATCACCACCATCAGGAGCATGGAGAAAGGGCTGGCAAAGCCGCCTGTGCCGGCAACGAAGGTGGTCAGCCAGGCCAGGTCAGCCATGAGCACGAGGGCGGAGGCGACATGCAGACGTCCCTCGAGCTCCAGACGTTCCCAGTTAACGAAGAAGCGGGTAATGAGGGTGGCGACCGCCGCCAGAGCCAGACCGGACCAGGCGGTGCCCAACTCGGGCAGCCTGCTTGCGGGCGTGGCCAGAAGAAAGAGCCCCGCGAAGATGATCAGCACGGTGCGAACCTTGTCCGCCTCCCGGAGCAGATTCTGGTCGCGCTTGAGAGTTAGGTGTGGAAAGGCTTTGGGCGTCATTTCACTCCCCCGATTGATACCACGCAGGCAGCGTGAAGGTTTCATATCCTGTATCGGTCTGGCAAGGCCCCAAGACAAGGGACAGGCGCAGAACAGGGCAGGTGAGGAGCTAGGGAATGCGGAACGGAGAAGAGACAGGAGTTACAGAGATGAGGGCACAAAATGGCGGGTGGCGGGGTCTATTATAGAAGACCCGGTGTTGGAAGAATTACCGAAATCGTGTTTCTGTTTGATGCCAACCGGATACCTCATGGGTGCACACGCACCGGGGTATTGAGCTATTCGCCGAACGCCATGGGGCTGAGAGGCTCGTGTTCGGGAGCGGTTTCCGGGCGCACATGGGTGTGAGCCTGGCGATCTTGGCACTGACGGACCTGGAACAGACCGAGCGCGAGCAGATCGCGCATGAGAACCTGGAATGGCTGCCGGGCCTCGCGCCGTTGGAGATAGGTCTGACCGAGGCCGAGGCGGCGCCGGCCCTGGCCCCGTAGTGGGGCAAGCTGTTGCGCGGTGAGAGTCGGGCTGCGAACAGAAGGATGCGTGGGCAGTAATGGAGGGCTCCAGGCAACCCACGTGGCGAGGGGAGAACACTGAGGCTGAGAGGCTGGATATGAAGAAATTCTGGCTCGTAACAGTTGTGGGGTTGGCCGGGGCGCTGATCGGACCAGTGGCGCAGGCGCAGGATGAGCTGGTGCCTATCCAACTGAGTTACGTGCGTGCGCTGACCCAGCAGGCACGCTATCAGGAGGCCCTGGCGGTGGCGACACAGGTCCTGGAAACCCACCCGACTTCCGCGCCGGCGCTGGTATTGCGCGCCCGGGTGTATATGGTTCTGGAACGGCCGGAGCTGGCCATGGGCGACTTGGCCGGTGCTATCCAGGCCCAGCCGGATTATGCGCCGGCGTATGTCACGAGGGCGCAACTGCGGCTGCGGCTGGGGCCGGGATCGGTCGCGGCAGCGCAAGATGACTTCCGTCAGGCGCAGGAGCAGGCTACACTCGCCATCCGCAAGAACCTCAATGACCTGGAAGCGCTGCTGGCGCGAGCGATGGCACTGGAGGGCCTGGGCCAGCCTGAGGAGGCGCTGAAGGACCTCGACGCGGCGCTGGCCACTAACCTGTGGCTGGCGGAGGGGTACTTCTTGCGCGCGCAGGTGCAGGAGCGACGAGGCAAGCGCGATCTGGCGTTGCAGGACTACGCTAAGGCACTGGAGGCGAATTCGCTGTACGCCGAGGCCTACCTGAGCCGAGGCTTGCTCTTCCAGATGGAGGGCGATGCGGAGCGCGCGGAGCAAGATTTCACTCATGCGTTGGAAGTCAGTCCGGGGTGTGCGGCAGCATATCTATTGAGGGGAAACCTGAGCGCGCAGCAGCACCCGGGCCTGGCTGCCTACCGGGATTGGCAGCAGGCTGCGGCGCTTGACCCTCAGGGAGCAGTGGGAAGGGCGGCGCAGCAGGCCCTTGCGGTAGCCGAGGCCGAGGCAGAGCAGGAGGTGGCGGGTGAGGAGTTGGAGGAGCTACTTGCGCGAGCGGAAGGGCTGTGGTTGCAGGAACGGTACTACGACCTGCTGCGCCTGACCACGGCGGCACTGGCCCAGCACGGTGACTCGACGGAGATGCTGGTTTGGCGGGGCCGAACCCAGAACGCGTTGCGTCGGTACCTGGAGGCACAACGGGACTTTACCCAGGCGCTGACGCCACGGGCGGACTACGCCGCGGCGTATCTGGGACGGGGCCAAAGCTGGGCCGCGCTGGGGGAGCCAGCGCAGGCCGAGGCCGACTACGCACAGGCTCTCAAGCTGGCAGACACGGCGCTGGCGGATGACCCGCAGAACGCGGCGGCGCTAGTGGTGCGCGGGCGCACGCACGCAGCCCAAGGCAAGAACGAGTTGGCGGTCGCGGACTTCACGGCGGCGCTGAAACTACATCCTGAGTTGATTGCCGCGTTGATCGGGCGCGGCTGGGTGTACCTGGATCTGGGTCAACCCGAAGCGGCGGTGGCTGACTTCACACAAGCGCTGAAGCTGAAGCCGGAGGCGGCCAGCGCCTGGCTGGCCCGGGGCGTCGTCAGCCAAGAAGGACGACAGCAACTGGACCTGGCGATTGAGGACTTCACACAGGCAGTGACGCTAAACCCTGAATGTGCCGAAGCCTACTTCCGCCGAGGCACTGCCTGGGAGAGGCAGGGCAAGTTGGAGCAGGCACTGGCCGATTTCGGCATGGCGATTCGGGCGGACCCCGGTGCGACTGAAGCCTACAACAACCGGGGAGCGCTGCTGCACGCCATGGGTGATCTGCGGCGCGCACTTGTGAATCTCAATCAGGCGCTGAAGCTTCAGCCGGACTATCCGGACGCGCTCCACAATCGGGCCCTGGTGTGGCGCGAACAGGGCGCTTTCGACGCGGCTTTGGCCGACCTCACACGACTCATTGAGCTGAGGCCGCAAGACGCGGGGGCATACAATGAGCGAGGCATTACCTATGCTCTGGGTAAGCTGGACTACGATAAGGCGATAGCAGACTTCTCGCACGCGCTTCAACTGGCCCCCGACCATGCGGAGGCCTACGCCAACCGGGGCAGCGCGTACCGGGACAAAGGCGAGTATGGGCCCGCCCTCGAGGACTACACCAGAGCGATCGAACTGGATCCACAGGCGGACCTCACTTACGAAAGCCGGGGCAGGACATACCACCTGGCAGGGCAGCTGGACGCGGCGCTACAGGACCTGACCAAAGCGCTGGAGATGAATCCGCAGAATGATAGTGCGTATGCGGCGCGGGGGTTGGTTTACGCCTCACGCCAGCAGGCGCCGGAGGCACTGGCAGATCTTAACCAGGCAGTAGCGATCAATCCCCGTAACGCTGATGCCTACTACAATCTGGGATTCATCTACGGACGGTTGAAGAATAACGACTTGGCACTGCAGAATTACAGCCAGGCGCTGGAGCTGGTGCCCACCTGGGGGCGTGTGTGGTACCTGCGGGGCGCGATCTACTCCGGTCTGCAGAACTGGCCGTTGGCGATCTCTGACTACAATCAAGCGGTAGCTCTGGGGTACGCGCCGCCGGAGCTCTACGTCAATCGGGGCTACGCTCACAATGCGCTCCAACAGTGGGTACAGGCGCGGGTGGATTGGCAGCAAGCCCTGGCCATGGATCCCCAGGGCCAGGCAGGCGCGGTGGCGAGAAAGAATCTCGAGGACCTGGCGCGAAGAGGATACTAAGAAGGGGTAGCTGGAGGGAAGCCAAGCCCCTGGACCCGGCGGGTGAAGAGGAGCGGAGCCAGCCAGATGGGTGAAAGCCCGTACATTCTGTATCGGGAGTTGCCGGCACGGGCCCTGACTGCCCGGAACCTCGAGGACTACGCCCTGTGTCCCCAGAAGTACTTGCTCTCCTTTTTCCAGCCCCCTGGAGAAACGGAACGGACCCTGGGAGGCCCGGCGGTGCTGCACCAGGCCGTGCGGGCAGCCCTGATCGAGCTGTACCGGCAGGGCGGGCCACCCGCGATTCCGCCAGAAAAGCTTAAGGAATTATTTGAGGCCCGTTGGGATGGCAGGGCCTGTGCGGACAGCCGAGAGGAAGAGGAGCTGCATCGGCTGGGGCTCAGAATCTTGTGTCAATATCATGAGCGACATGTCGCTGAGCCTGTGCAAACCCTTGCCTCGGATTTGCGGATGGAGGCGGAGATTGGCGGGTACCGGTTTGTGGCGGTCGCCGATCGTGTGGATGAGCAACCCGAGGGGAACGTGACGCTGCTGCGCTACAGGACCACCCTCAGACCCCCCGGGGCAGGAGAGCTGTCCCGGGATCTGTCGGCGCGAATGCTGTGGCTGGTTGGGGAGCGGCATTGGGGACGTCCAGTGCGCGTGGCGGCGGAGGCCCTGCGCCGAGGGAAGGTAATATTAGCGGAGTTCCCAGCTGCGGTCAGGAAAGAAACGGAAGAGAGGCTGGTGCGGCAGGCGCAGGAGATTCGGCGGGCAACGGACTTTCCTCCGCGTCAGGGGAAGCATTGCCGCCATTGCCGCTCCCGACCCCGGTGCCCGGCCTGGCAAGGGGCAAGGGAGAGGCCGGCGTGAGAATGCGGCGCGGACACGCGGGGGTTCTTTGTGTGCTGGCAGTCCTGAGCCTCCTGCCACTGGTCACGGCAGTAGCGGCCGAACAGCAGCACCGGTTGGTGGCGCGCGACTTCCGACTCTACTACTGGACGGGGCAAGAGGCAACGGCGGAGGCCGTGACCCAGGTAGCAGAGACCTCTCTGCCGCGGCTGCGGGAGATCCTGGGGCTGGAGCAGAGTGAGCGAATTGACCTGTACCTTGCGCGCACTGGTGAGGAGTTCAGGCAATTGACCGGAGGCTCTGATCCCACTCGTGTGCTGGGCGTGGCTCTCCCCCAGCGGCGAATCGTGGTACTTCAGCCGATGCGCGGCGCGTTCCTGCGGGACCTGGTGGCACATGAGCTGACCCATGTGCTGCTGATGGACCGCGTCGGCAACCTCGAACTGCCGCGCTGGGTGCATGAAGGGGTGGCGAAGTATGCGGCAGGAGACTTCAACCCCAATGATCGGGCGATCCTCATCGAGGCCATCAACCGTGGTGGCTTCATTCCCCTCGAGCGGCTGGAGGCGGCCTTCGAAGGACCACCGGAGCAGGTGAGCCTGGCCTACGCGGAGGCCTATACGCTGGTGGAGTTCCTGGCCGGGCGGCATCCTCAGGAGGGGCTGGCGCCCTTCCTGCGTGAACTCCAGGCCGTGGGTGACCCCTCGCGGGCGCTGCTGCGAGCGTATGGGTTGACGGCCGCGGAGATTGGGCAGCACTGGCAACAAGTGGTGTGGACGGAGTACCTGGGTAGGAGTAACGTGGAGCAGGTGACGCCGCTGATCTGGGCGGGGATGGTGGTTTTGTTCCTGGTGGTCTTCTTGGTGAACCTGCGGCGCCGGGCGATCATTCGACGTCGTCTGGAGGCGGAAGAGGAAGACGGGATGCACGGAATGCAGGACGCAAGGGGACGCTATGCCCGAAGGCGGCATCACCGGTTCAAAGACTAATCCGCGTCCTTCAATTCCTCGATCGTCTTGCCGCTGAGGACGGACTCGGGACGCGCATTCACGACGTCCTCCTCCGGGTCCATCTCCTGATCCTTGCTGCTCTTGATGAGCAGCCAGTTCTTGGGGTTGCCGCCCAGCTTGCTGTTGATGAGCGCGAAGCCTCCACGCAGCTTTTGTCCTTCTAACCATACGAGGAGGTGACCGCGCTCGAAGGCCTCTTCCAGAGATACATCCTGTCCGTGCCGCGGACCGTCGTTCCGGAAGGTGCCGCGGTCCCAGAGCAATACGGTGCCCGCGCCGTACTCTCCCTCAGGGATGCTCCCTTCGAAGTCCGCATATTCCAGGGGATGGTCCTCAGTGGCTACGGCCAGGCGTTTGTCGGCAGGATTGCCGGAGGGGCCTTTGGGAACAGCCCAGGATTTGAGCGTGCCGGCAATCTCTAGGCGAAAATCCCAGTGCAGACTGCGGGCCGCGTGCATCTGTACGACGAATATGGTCTCCGGGGACTTGTGCTCGGAGGATTCGCCGGCAGGTTCGGGCGTGCGGTCGAAGTCGCGCTTATCGCGGTAGGTGCGGAGGGCGTCGTGGGCAGGTTTCTTCATGCTGACTCCAGGAATTGCACAAGAGATTTTACCCCGCTCGCTGGGCGGCGAGCGGGGTAAAGATCACCGTCATGTAGTCCGAACCGGTCGCGCCTTCGGCTGCGCCCGGGAGTAACCAGGCGCTCGGGCGGTCCTTCTGGTCTTTCCGGGTTACAGGCGGAAGGACACGACAGCCGAGATGCCGACGCCGTCCACGCCCTTCACGCTGGAGGTAAGGTCGCGGTCGGTCGTGACCGGCACCAGATAGCGTCCGCGGAACTCGCCGGGGGACCACTCGATCTGCGCTACCGCCCTCACAGTCTTGACCTGGGCTTCTGGTCCCATGACCTGCGCCGCGCCCACGGCCGTGCCGCCGCCGACGCCGACGTTCAGGATAGGCACTACCTTGGTCATGCCCTGGACACCCAGCTCACGCTGGTCCAGGAAGTTGTTGATGGCGTTGTTGATATCGTTGCTGAAGTGTGAGACGACCCAGCCAATCCCGAAGACTTTGAGCAGGTCGCCGAGCAGGCCACTGAAGAGATTCAGAGCGTGGGCCTCAGTTGTGGCCCAGGGCATCAGGCCGGCGAGAAAGCACACCGCAATCAACAGCGCCAGGATCTTGTGTTTCTTCTCCGTGCGGTACATGGTCATATCCTCCTTAGCGCACCACCCGGATGTCGGCCAGACCAGTCAGGCCGACGCCCTGGACGCGCGATAGCTTGCTGAGGGACTGCGTGTCGATGGGCACGTAGACGTTGATGGTGGCAGCCTTTTGAAAGGTGAACTCCAACTGGGCCACGGCCTCGACTTGGTGAACCAGAGAATACGGCCCCTGGACTTGTGCCACGCCAACCCGAACCCCGCGCAAGACACTGAGTACGGGCACGAGTTTCTGATCATAGCGTTCAGCGGGGGTCCAGGTCTCGCCCGGGGTGGAGCTGATCGGGGCCTCACCGTAGAGAGCCTCGCTCAGGCCATACAGCCAGGTGTCGGCCAGACGCTGAGGCGTGAGGTCCCGCCGGTCAGCCTCCTGTTGGTTGGCCGTGATCAACGTGGTGTCGCCTGCCACAACGGCCCACACACCGTCAACTTGCCTGGCGACCAGCTCGCGGCGCTGCAGGCCCTGGTCAAGAGCCTGGTTGAGGCGCCGGGTCACCGCGTCGGCGCGCTCATAGGGGCTGAAGCCGCCGGCCGGAGTCCAGATCTGCATGGCTGTTGCCTCGCCAATAAGAACTACCGCAACCTCCTGGTTGTTCACCGTCTGGAGTTCAGCCCTGATCGGGGGTCGAGGAAATCCTCCACCGTAGGCCTCAAGGGCAGTGGCGATGGCTGTAGCCCATGCTTGCGCCAGAGACGCGGGAGTCGTGTACTGCGCCGCAGCCTCCTCCCCGCTGGCGGTGGCAATCAGGACATTCGCCATCCGCACGACGGCCTCGTTGCCGTGCATCTCCCAGTAGACCTGCGGGCTGCCGGCGCCAAGGGCCAGTGCCTGCTGCAGCCTTCCGGCGATCACCTCCGCTCGCTGAGCAGGCGTGGCGCCTGTCGTGGCGGCGCGCAATTCCACGACGGTCTGGTTGTCAATCTTCACCACGCCGCGCTCCTGGTCGCCCACCATTTGTCTCTCCCAGGTGATACCGGGAGAATTCGCTACCTCATCCGCCCAGGCTACGGGAGTGATTCTCAGCGGGGTAGCATTGCGCAACGCTATCCCGGCAGCGAAGGCGCAGACACACACCAACACTCCTGGTAGCCATCTGCGCCAACTGAATTGGCGTTTTCTCATGGCTCTCCTCTCCTTCAGTCGTCGATTCTTGGATCTAGCAATGTCACTGGCACTAGAGACGCCGTCCCTGACGGAGTAGTTCTGTGCCTTGTGCTTTCCTACAAGAAACAATGTCTGCAGAAGATACGTCCGTCTGAGTATGTCTGCAGTCTTGGCTGATCGGTGGCGGCCAGAGGAGGCAATGATGTTGTGAGTGGAAAGAAGAGGCAAATCACGGTCGCGGACCAAGAACTGACTGTGTCCAATCTTGACAAAATATTCTACCCGGCTACGGGCTTCACCAAGGGCGACGTGATTGACTACTACCTCGCCATTGCCCCGCTGATGATGCCGCATCTGGTCGGGAGGCCGATCAACCTCAGACGCTACCCCGATGGCGTGGAGGGCGAGTCATTCTTCCAGAAGGAGTGTCCTCTCCCGGGTCCGGAGGGGGTGACCATTTCTCCACGGTATAGCGAGTACAAAGACGACGAAGTTAACTACTGCGTAATCCAGGATGCGGCGGGATTGGTGTGGGTGGCGAATCTGGCCTCCATTGAGGTGCACACCTACCTGGCGCGTGCCAGCAACTGGGAGCGGCCGACGCAGATGGTCTTCGATCTGGACCCTGGCGAGCCAGCAGGGCTGCTGGACAGTGCGCGTGTTGCCCTGCGGCTGCGGGAGGAACTGGCAGAGATGGACTTACAGGGCTTCGCCAAGACCTCCGGGGGAAAGGGGATACACCTCGCGGTGCCACTCAACACGTCGGTTACCTATGAACAGACGAAAGAATTCGCCCGGGCCTTGGCGGGGCGTCTCGCGGATGCGGATCCCGAACACGTGGTGATGAACATGCGCAAGGACCTGCGAGAGGGTAAGGTGTTGGTGGACTGGAGCCAGAACGAAGTACACAAGAGCACGGTCTGTGTTTACTCTTTGCGGGCGCGGGAGCGCCCAACCGTCTCAACGCCGCTCGCCTGGGAGGAACTGGAGGAAGCAGTGGACCAACAGGAGGGCCGGCGGATGGTCTTTGAAGCGCAGGAGGTCCTCAAACGGGTGGAGAGACTTGGGGACCTGTATGAACCCGTGCTGAAGCTGCAACAGAAACTGCCGAAAATGACAGACTGACGTGCAGGCGACCTGGTATGGAGCGAGGTCAAATAACCTCGGTGCCGAAGACAGGTATTGGGGCAGGCGGGGGTGAAGAGGGGCCAAGATTCTTGAGGAAGGAAGATGACCATGCCCGAGGAGCCGCTCTATGAAGAAGACCTGGTTGCCTCTATGCCGATTCGTGTCCGTCACTGGGAGCAACTGGAGGCCTATGCTGAAAACCTGCGCAAGCTAGCCGCGGAGCGGGAAGTCTACCCCGCGGAATTCAGCGACCTTGCCGCCTATGAGCGCAGCATGGAGCCTCTGCGAGCACTGCTGCGGGAGCGGATTGGCTACCCGCCGCCGGGGTGTTTTGAGCGCGGCGGTAACCCGCGGCTAGAGCCGGTGGCCGAGGACGCCACCGCTACTTACTACCGGTGCTGGATTCCGGTCTCTCCGGAGCTGGAGACGTATGGCCTGTATCTGGTCCCCAAGGGCGTAGAGTTGCCCGCCCCACTGGTGATCAGTCAGCACGGCGGGGGTGGTACGCCAGAAGCAGCGACCTTCCGTGGCGGGTCCAACTACCATGACATGGTTCGGGGGGCAATCGCAGAGGGGTATGTAGTGTTCTCGCCGCTGCAGATCTTCAACCACTTCAGCGACCAGGATCAGCCTTCGCCGGTACCGGCGGATATTCGCTCCAAACTGGACGCGCGGCTGCGGCTCTTCGGCACCAGCCTGGGTGCGCTAGCGGTAGCCAAGATTTCGCGGGCCTTGGATACGCTGCTGGAGCGGCCGGAGGTGCAACCGGAACGCGTAGCGATGGTCGGGCTGTCCTACGGCGGGTATTTCACGCTGTACACCATGGCGTTAGAGCCACGGATCAAGTGCGGTGTGTCCGCCTGTTACTTAAATGATCACGAACCTGCTATGGCTGCGGACAAGCCCCATGCCTGGGCTGACTGGCGGCCTCTGGGACGGTTCAGTGATCTGGACGATCCAGAGATCGTGGCCTTAATCTGTCCGCGGCCTATGCAGGCACAGGTGGGGCGGCAGGATGAGCTGTTCCCGGTCGCAGGCGCGCAGAAGGCCTCCGTGCGCGCTGCGGAGTATTACCGGCGGTTAGGGATTGAGGAGCGCTTCGAGTTCGTGGACTTCGAAGGCGGGCACGAATGGTACGGGGAGAGCGCGTGGCCGTTTCTGAGGAAATGGCTGTAGGAGCGTTTGCCGGCCCCCGCAGGTTCGCGTACCGCGACACTCTGGCTTGGGCGCCCTCCTGCGGACGGCGGGCCACCTGGGGGCCCGCCTCACAAACCGCGGTCCTCGAACCTGAGGCTATACAAGTCGGCGTCGGAGAGCACCACTCGCAGGCGGACAGGCCTCCCGGCCAAAGCGCTCACGTCGGGGCCGGACTTCCACTGCACCGTGTAGTCCAGCGTGTCGCCGATGATGTCCCAGCAATCGTCCAGGGCATAGCCGGGGAGGGATTGTCCCGCGGCGTCCTGAAGCTCTACCCGCGCGTGTCCGGCGGCGGAAGTGGAAATATTGAGTGAGAGGCGACGGCCCGCGAAGGTCAGCGGCTTGGTAAGCATCTCACCCCCGGATAGGGGCGCGCAGAGAGACACAAAGCCGTCAATCCGCAGCGTGAAGCGCCGGAAGGCCGCCATCTCGCGCCGCCAGTAGCCCTCGCTGGCGTAGAAGGAGAGCTCCTTCTCGCCGCCGGGCAGGGCCGAGTCGGTCTCCAGCATCCCCCAGGCCACGTAGTTGTCCCCGTAGGTCCAGTTACCCTCTGATCGCAAGCCTGGACGGAGAAAGGCCTCGCCCCAACGGCGGAAGCTCAGCCCGTCGCGGCTGGACATGAACAAGGCGTCGGTAAGAGCAGCCCCATAGCGTGGGGACTTCCCGGCACGCAGGCGGCGGTGCTCTAGCTCGGGCAGCGCCTCGATGGAGGAGGACCACTCGCGTTCGACATAGCGGGTAGGTAAGCCTAGCCACAGATGTGCCGCACGGTAGTAAGACGCGACGCCATTGGTATAGAGCTGCTCAAAGGGGGTGCCAGGATACTCCAGCGCGATCGGCTCGCTCCAGGTGCGCAAGTCGGGGGAAGTGGCGGTCATGATGGTGCGCCCCCCGGCATACGGCCTCTCCGTCCAGTGGCGGAAGTAGGCGCGGTACTCGCCGCGCAGGGCGTCCCACTGCACCGTGTTGTGCGAGTCGAGGGCGTAACCGGAGAAGAGTGGATTCGCATCTGACAGGCTCCAGCGTAAGCCGTCCGGTGAAGTGAGCAGGTACAAACCTTTCTCGGTGTGCGCCCAGCCGCCGCCAACAGCCTTCCAGCGTTCCGTCGGCGGGCAGTCAGGGTTGGCGTCCAGGAAGGGCGAGAAGCCGTGAACCCCCCACAGTTCCTCGCCGTCGCCGAGCCAGACGATGTTGTTGGCCCCCTGACCCTGGTACGCGTATAAGTCCAGTTCGGGGCGCTCCCAGTGGAGGCCGTCCTCGCTCTCAGCCACGCAGATCGCCGGCGGGTGCTCCGCGGCCTCGTCGGGCTTTTCGGTGGTGAGGTCGAGAGCCCACGCCGTGTAATAGAGGCGGAAGCGATCCCCTACGCGGAGGACGGTGGGGTAGCTGAGCATGTTGCCCTCCCAGGGGCGCTCGGACCGGAGGACAACCTCCTGCGGCACGGGATGATGAAGCCGAAGCCCAACATTCTCAAGGTGGTCGAAGAGGAAATCGTCTACCAGTAATTCGCGACGGCTGTCAAGATCAAGGGGAGCAGGCATGGGTTGTCCTCCGGGAGAGCCAGATGGCAGGGCGGAACCTGTGCTTTAACGCATCATATCGTCTACGGAATGTTCAGCAAGGTACTCGCCCTTCAGACAGGGCAGTACATAAGGTCCCTCCGGTATGACGGCGATGGTGGCGTCAGGACCTAGCGTCGCCAGGGCCTGCTCGACTCCGGCCTCGACGCTTTCGATGGGCTCCACCAGCAGGCGTTGGTGCAGGTCACGTGGCAGGCTGGAGTAGTTGAGCACTCGTGCCTGGCGGAGCGGCATCTCAATCTGGTGAATCGCCCAACCGTCCACCTGGTGAGGGCCGCCCTGCTCCAGGGCGCACTGCACCCAGGCGTGGCATTCGTCCACGGACAGAATCAGATCCGCGAACTCCTCATTGCCTAGTCCCTCCTCGTTCTCCTGGGCCACAATGATGATGCCACCGGGCCGCACGATGCGCCCGCCGACGGTGATGGCTTTGAGACCTTGGTAGAAGACGCGGTCGAGGGGGTAGCCGGCGTTGGAGGTCACCACGACATCCACCGGCTCATCAATGACCACCTTGGAGGCGCGTTCGGACTCGCGCATGCCGGCGATTTGCGTTTCGCGGGTATCGCCGGCCCAGACGCCGGTCACGCGCCGCTCCTCGTCTAGAGTGCAGGCGAGGCTGAAAGCAGCCCCTCCCGCGAGGTGATAGGCCTCCCAGGCCTCCTGATCAGTGGGGTTGTCATGGACCAGGCCCATGGCAGACTTGGACTGCTCAATCAGCTCCGGGGAGTGGAAGTGGCAGATGGTCTCTTCAGAGGCCAGGCCGGGGAGGATCATCTTGCGCCCGCCGGAATAGCCGGCGAAAAGGTGCGGCTCAATCAGGGAGACCAGCAGGCGCAGGTCAGCCTCCAGGTAGCGATGATCTATCCAAAGTGAGGTGCCCCGGCGGGAGCGCCCCACGCAGGCGTGGCTCTCGGTATCGCGGGCCTGGTGGGATTCGATGCGGTAGCCGGTGGAGACAATCTCGGGGCCGAGCATCTCCAGGAGGTCGGCCTCCGTGGCGACGCGGTGCAGTCCGGTGGCGATGAGCAGCAGGATCCTCTCCGGCCCGACACCGGCCCGCGCCAGTTCTTCGAGGATCGGCGGCAGGAGTGTTTTACAGGGCAGAGGGCGTGTGTTGTCTGGTAGGACGAGGCAGACCTTCCCACGTCCGGCGGCCAGCTCACGCAAAGGCTTCGCCCCCAGGGGCTGACGCAGAGCATGACGGGTGGCCGCAGTAACGTCGGGCAGGGGTGGCGCGGGATTGAGCCGCAGAACGTGCCGGACATTTTTATCGGGCAGACGCGCAATCAGGCCCCGGCGGCCATAGCGCAGGGGGATGTCCATAAGAAGACCTGCTAGGTGGGCTGCATGCCGCGGACCAAGACGATCTTGCCGGTACGGACGAGTTCCTCAATGCCATGCTCAGCCATTAGTTGCGCGAAGGCATCAATTTTCTCTGTATCACCCGTCAGCTCAATGATCAGGTTACCCGGACCGACGTCCACGACTTCGCCCCGGAAAATGTTGGCGATCTGGACAACCTCATGACGTGTGCGGCGATTGACCTTTACCTTGATGAGGCATAGCTCACGCTCAACAATGACATCGCGGGTGTGGTCCAGGACCTTGATCACATCCACCAGCTTCTCGAGCTGATGACAGATCTGCTCGAGCACGCGGTCGTCACCAGTGACCGTGAGCGTCATACGAGAGACTTGAGGGCTTTCAGTCTCACTTACGGCCAGGCTGTCGATGTTGAAGCCGCGGCGCGCAAACAGCGCAGCGGAACGGGCCAGTACGCCGGGCTTGTTCTCCACCAGGGCTGAGATGGTATGTTTCATGGCGTGTGCCTCCCAGGGCCGGGATTTGCCGGCATTATAGCACAGGTAAGAGCAAAGGCAGAAGACCAGGCTTCCCGAAGGGGTGGCTCCCCCTACAGGAGGTCGAGCCTCCTTCGGACGGCTGCGGCGTGGGCCGTCAATCCCTCAGCCTTAGCCAGCGCAATGGTGTCTGGCCCTATCCGCTCCAGGGCTTCCGGCGAGACGCCCACCAGCGAGGTGCGCTTCATGAAGTCCACCACCGACAACGGCGAGGAGAAACGCGCCGTGCCGCCCGTGGGGAGGACGTGGCTGGGCCCCGCAGCATAATCACCCAGCGGCACCGTGGCCCAGTGGCCCAGGAAGATGCAGCCGGCGTGCTTCACCTGCGCGGCGAGAGTCTCGGGATGCTCCACGGCAAGTTGCAGGTGCTCTGGCGCAATCGCGGAAGCCAAGGAGGCGGCCTGGGCCAGATCGCGCGTCAGGGCCAGTGCGCCATGTTTCCCGAGAGACTCGGAGATGAGCGCCGTACGCTCAAGCTTGGTCGCCTGCTTCTCCGCCTCGGCGGCCACAGCATCGAGCAGGCGCTCGGAGGGCGACAACAGGATCACCATGTTGTCGCCAGCATGCTCGGCCTGGGAGAGGAGGTCGGCGGCGACCAGCGCCGGGTCAGCGCTGTCGTCGGCGATGATGGCTGACTCGCTGGGGCCGGCAAGCGAGTCAATGCCGACGGTGCCGAAGACCTGGCGCTTGGCCTCGATGACCCACTGGTTCCCGGGGCCAACAACCTTGTTCACACGGTGCACGGTGGCTGTGCCGTAGGCCAGAGCAGCAATCGCTACGGCACCGCCGAGTCGATAGACCTCATCCACACCACACTCCCGAGCGGCCACCAAGGTCAGAGCGTCGAGGCTGCCGTCCTTGCGGGGTGGGGTGCAGACGGCCAGGCGGCGGACGCCGGCGACGGCGGCGGGGACAGCGCACATGTAGAGGCTGGAGGGGAGGGGAGCCTGCCCCGCGGGGGTGTAGATGCCCGCCGAGTCCACTGGAGTAAAGCGACTCCCGAGGCTAAGCCCCTCGCGCTCGGTTTCCCAGGACCGAGGCTTGTCCTGTTCGTGGAAGGCACGGACGTTCTCGATGGCCCGCCGGAGTGCGGCCAGGAGCTCTGGAGCGACCTGGTCGTAGGCGGCGTTAGTCTGGGCCTCCGGAACGCGAATATCCTCCACCGTGTAGCCAGACCAATCAAGCTGCCGCTCGAGGCGGACCAGCGCCGCGTCGCCCTCCTCGCGGACGGCCTCCAAGATGGTGCTCACCTGCGCAGCTAGCTCTGGCCCGGGTTCAGAGGCAGTAGCGCGGAGCTTGCCCAGAACCGCAGCCTCCTGCTGACGGGCATCGAACACCATCATGAACTGAGCTCCTCTTCCCAGACCTCGGAATCCTCAGTGACCTCAGGAACTGGTACAGCGGGTACAGGGCGCATGGGGACAGGTGGAGATTCCTCGTAGATGGACAACACAGGGGTAAGCTGCCGCGCCACCACGGGGAAGTCTCCGTGCAGGTTGACCTGGTGACGGGGGCCGAGCGCGACACGCCGATAGTGGCCATCCGCCAGGAGGCGCAGGATTACCTCCTGCGAACCGGCGAAGCGTGCTATAAGGTCTTGCAGGTCCTGGAGGTCCTCCGGGATAAGTCCCAGTGCGTCGAGTTCAATCACCACGATTGGCGGTGGGGGTGGTGGGGGCTTGGACTTCTCTTCCTGATAGCGGCGGCGTTCCTGCTGGGCCTTCTCGATGGCCTTCTTGGTTACGCGCGGAGCTTGCCCGAGGGGATAGGCAGCGTCGCAGAGGAGACGGGGCGTGCCATTGTCCTCATCCCCATTGCGGCCGCGCTCGATCTTGCCGGTAACCACCACAAGTTCACCGGATTGCAGTACCGGAGCACAGGTGTCGTAAGCGGACTGGAAGACTGTCACTTCTACCTGGGAGGCCACTCCCTCCAGCGTTGCGTACATCATGAGAGCGCCGTTCTTGGTGACATGGCGCCGGGATTCCTGAACCAGTCCGGCGACAGCCACCGGGGCGCGGTGAGGAAATTCGGGAAGGTCCTCGAGGCGCGCTGTAGTGTGGCGGCGGATGACATCTTCATTCTTCTCCAGCGGATGGGCTGACACGTACAGCCCCAGGACCTGGCGTTCCATCTGCAGCTTCTCCTGCTCCGACAGAGGGGGAACACTCGGCAAAGTCGGCTCGGCAAGGGCCTGGTCTGAAGGCTCCTCCTCGATCGGGCCAAAAAGCGAGATGCGACCCACGGCCTGGTCGAGTTGGTGTCGCTGGCCGGCACTGGCGGCTTGTTCGCAGACCGTCAGGAGAGCATTACGTTCGCCGAATTCGTCAAAGGCTCCGGCCTCCACCAGCAGCCGCACACCAGCTTTGGTGACCTTATCAGCGGGCAAGCGGCGGCAGAAGTCCCCGATCCCCTGGAAGGGACCGTTAGCCCCACGTTCCGCAACGATCGCCTCGGCACTCTGTACGCCGAAGTTCTTGATAGCGCCCAGGCCGAAAGTGATCTGGCCCTCGAAAACGTCGAAGGTGGCCTCACTGCGGTTGATCGAAGGCGGAAGAACGCGCAGACCTAGACGGCGGGCGTCAGCGACAGCCACGGCCACCTCCTCGCTCCTGTCCATGACCGTGGACAGGTGGGCAGCCAAGAACTCGGCGGGGTAGTTGGCCTTCAGGTAGGCGGTCCAATAGGCGATCAGTCCGTAGCCGGCGGCATGCGATTTGTTGAAGCCGTAGTTGGAGAAAGTCTCCATGCGATGGAAGAGCTCTTCTGCTATGGATCGCTCCAGCCCGCCAGCGACGCAGCCCTCTATGAACTGTGGTTTGAGGCGGGCCATCTTCTCGGCGTCCTTCTTGCCCATGGCACGCATGATGACTTCGGCCTGGGTCATGGGGAAGTCGGCCATTACCTGGGCGATCTGCATGACCTGTTCCTGATAGAGGATGACCCCGTAGGTCTCCTCCAGGATGGGGCGCAGGCGTGGGTCGAGATATTCAACTGTGGCCCCGTGGCGGCCAGCGCAGAAGGTCGGCGCATGCTGCATGGGGCCGGGGCGGTAGAGGGCCACCGCGGCGATGATGTGCTCGAACTTCGCCGGCTGCAGGTCGCGGAGCAAGGCACGCATGCCCTCGCTTTCAAGCTGGAATACAGCTACGGTATCCCCGCGACTGAGCAGCTCATAGGTCTTGTGATCATCCAGAGGCAAGTGGTCGAGGTCTATTGCCACTCCGTGATTATGCAGGATACCCTCCAGGGCTCGTGAGACGACGGTGAGCGTCTTGAGCCCCAGGAAGTCCATCTTCACCAAGCCCACGTCTACTACCGGGTCCATGGCATACTGAGTGCAGACCACACCGTCCTTGTCGCCGCGGAGGGGCACATACTCAGTGAGAGGACGGTCCGAGATCACCACCGCTGCCGCATGGACGGAAGCATGGCGGGCGACGCCCTCCAGCCGTCGGGCCAGGTCCAGTACCCGGGCCACCTGGGGGTTCTCACGTGCCAGAGCCTGCAGATCAGGGACCTGTTCCAGGGCCTGAGCGATGGTGGTTTTGACGCCAGGTATCAGCTTGGCGACGCGATCTACCAGCTCAAGCGGCACCCCCAGGACGCGGCCAACGTCGCGGATAGCGGCGCGCGCGCCCAGGGTATTGAAGGTGCCGACTTGCGCGACCTGCTCGCGTCCATACTTTTCGGTCACATACTCCAGGATCTCCTTGCGCCGGTCGTCCGGAAAGTCCATGTCAATGTCCGGTGGACTGACTCGCTCAGGGTTGAGCAGGCGCTCGAAGATGAGATTGTAGCGCAGGGGGTCCACGTCAATGATGCCGAGCAGATAGGAGACGATGCTGCCAGTCGCGGAGCCGCGGCCTGGACCGAGCAGCATACCGCGGCGCTTGGCCTCCTGGACAAAGTCGGCGACGATCAGGAAATAACCAGAGTAGTTGGTTTGCTCGATGATCTGGAGCTCATAGTCTAGCCGCTCAATCGCCTCCCTGGGCACCGGGGTGCCGTACCGAACGGGGAGTTGCTCCTCGCAGAGATGCCGGAGGTAGCCGCCGAGGTCATAGCCTGCCGGGACCTCGAAATGCGGCAGCATGAGTTTCCCAAGCTGTAGCTTGACAGTGCAACGGTCTGCCACTTCCAGCGTGTTGGCCAGCGCCTCAGGACAATCGGGAAACAGCGCGGCCATCTCGGACGATGACTTGAGGTAGAACTCCTCGCTGCCGAAGCGCATGCGGGTCGGGTCGCTCAAGTTGGCCTGCGTCTGAATGCAGAGCAGGATATCGTGGGCCTCGGCGTCCTCACGGTTCAGGTAGTGCGCATCGTTGGTGGCCACGACCGGGATGCGTAGTCGTTCCGACAGTTCACGCACTGCCGTGTTGACTCGCGGCTGCTGTGGCAGGCGATGGTCCATCAGCTCCAGGTAGAAGTTGCCGGCGCCAAATAGCTCCCGGAGCCGGGCCGCTTCCCGTTCCGCGGCTTGCTCGCCCTGCTCCAAAATGGCCTGGGCAACGGCGCCCTGCAGACAGGCGCTCATTCCGATCAGGCCCTCGCGGCAGTCGTTGAGCAGCTCGAAGTCCACGCGCGGCTTGTAGTAGAAGCCCTCCAGGTGGGCCTGGGACACCAGGCGGAGCAGGTTGCGGTAGCCCTGGGGGTTCTCAGCGAGGAGGGTCAGATGCGTACTGGTACGATCCTGGGGTTCCCGGTCATGCCGAGAGCGCGCGGCGACGTAAACCTCGCAGCCCAGGATCGGTTTGACCCCCGCCTTCTCGCATGCCTTATAGAAATCAATGGCGCCGTACATGACGCCGTGGTCAGTGATGGCCAGAGCAGGAATCTCCAGCTCAGCGGCGCGGGTGGCCAGGTCGGCAATGCGGCAGGCTCCGTCGAGTAGGCTGTATTCAGTATGTAGATGCAGATGAGCAAATGGCGCAGGCATGGTGTGTCCTCAGCGGCGTCTGCTTGGCGCCCAGGTTCGGTAGCACAGGCTTGTCAGCCTGTGGGAAGGGTGTCCTAGTTTGTCGGCGGTGTTGGTGGGGCGGCAATTGCAGGCGCGGCTGCAGCTTCAGGGGTAGCCGGCTGAGCCGCCGCCGGGGCTGTTGCCCCTTGTTCCGGTTGCGCTGGCGCCAGCGGAGTGATAGCGCCCTCGATCTTCTGCTGCAGCTCAGAGAGGACCTGATCCATATAGTCGAGTTGCGCCTGGAGAATGCCCAGGGCGGAGAGGTCCAGCGCGCTCTGCGCCATGCGCGCGGCGGCCAGAGCCCGGTCCGCGGAGTGCACGCTCTCCTCGTTCGTCAGCCGTTCGAGAATGGACAACAGGCTGTCGCGGGCTGCGCCAAATTCTGAACGATCAACCTGCGCCTTGGCGCTTTCGATATCCCGAATGACCGTAGGGGCGAGGGTTGGCGGGGCCTTCATGGCGATGTCGGTCGCCTGCAAGAGGCTACGCGAGGCCACGCTCTGGGCATCCTGTGGCTGGTAGGACTCCATGGCTTGCAGGGCGCGCTCAATATGCTCCGCCATGCGGGCGGCGGGTAGCGTGGCCCGCAGCGATGTGAGAGCTGGGATGAGCCGTCGCAGCGCCTTGCCGACGGGGGGAAGGGTCTTCTCGCTCGCCGCCTTACGGGCCGCACCCACCAGGGCTTTGCAGACGCGTACGTCCTCCTTCAAAGCCTTGATTCCGCCAGGGTCGTCCTCCGTGGCGCGCAGCTCGCGAATCTCATTGCGTAACTCATCAAGGGAAGCGTCCTTCTCCTTTAGATAAGCCATGATCTCCGCCATCTGCTGCTCCTGTTGACCTGACACCTGAGAGGGGCCCGCAGGCGGCTCAGAACTGAGACGGCAACCGATGAGGGAAAGCAACAAAATAGTGGCAAGGCTGGTGGTTACGGCTAATCGCACGCACATCGCCCTCCTACGGGAGACTGGCTCAGAGAGGATCCGAGACAACGGCAATTATACGCGAGGGGAGGGCAAAAGGCAAGGTGAGTTCAGAAGCAACGGTCCAAGCCTCGTGGGAGGCTCCAGAGCGTGATATCGGCCTGCGCCGCGCCATTACGGACGAGGTCCGACCACCCCCTGTGGCAGGGCCAATCTACCGGTTATTGCCAGGTCAATGATCCTCTGGTTCGGTCCATCCTTGCGCGCGAACAGCTCGGCGGTCCCATCTTTGTAGACCGAAACGTACTCTCCCTCGTCCCCCAGCGCCGTCGCCGGTGGCTTGCCCGGCTTGAGCATCAGCCACTCAACCCCGTACCGCTTCAGCGTCTCTCGCCAGCCCGGTTGCTGGTGGTAAACGCGGAGGTAGTCGTTAACGAGGTCCTTGCCATACACGTCGGCGCGGCCGTCCACGAAGACCTTGTACTCCGGCCACAGATTCCAGATCAGATAGCCGCCCCACTCGTAGATGTTGAACATGGGGCCCTGGAAGTGGTTGAGTCGCACTACTTCGGTGGCGCGGGTAGGCGGCACGTCGAGCAGCATCACCCGGTCGGGCGCATTACTGCGCGGAGCGACGACGACCAGTAGAACGAGTAGAACCAGGAGGGCGAGCGCCGCCATCGGCGGTCGTACGACCTCCCGGGCCGCGGTGTCATCTCCGAGCCAAGGCCAGCGCGTGGTGCGCAGACAGGCGCTGAGGTGATGCGCTAGGATCGGAGTGCAGAATACGGCCAGCAGTGCGCCATGGCGCACCTGGTGCAGGAATATCAGGCTGCCGCCCAGCACCAGTACCAGCTCAAACAGGCTGGCGCCGCGCGGGGAGAGAATCATCACCACCAGCGTCATGAGGAGCAGCACTTCCAGGGCCAGGAAGGCGGGTTGGTGGAAGTCCGGGGAGGTGAACTCGAGCACTATGCCGCTGTAGTAGGCGTTCTCACCGATCAAGTAAGTGAAGGGGTACAGCACGCCCT
>LSQX01077863.1_pt1 | contig 47963 bp, 42 predicted proteins | sample 654561 | NCBI WGS metagenome assembly LSQX01 (sample SAMN04489861, study PRJNA283612) | anaerobic digester metagenome | isolation source: 4 biogas reactors fed with cattle manure at either 37C or 55C with and... | place: Denmark: Kongens Lyngby | collected 2014
CGCTCCAACCTGGTAATATCCCCCAGCTCCTTCGCCTGCAGCGTGTCGGCTGCCACATCTAAAAACTGGTGGATCTCCGGCGCCCACTCATCTATGAGCGTGTGTGCTTTTTTTTTACGTTTGCACCGGGGCGCCAGACCTCCGCCTCCCGCTGCGCCACGTATTGCTCAACCAACTCCATGAACTGAGCATAGCCCTGAGTCCCTTGGCGAACGGTTTTGACCATGTCAGCGGGAATATGCCGTGTTTCATTGCGCCCGTTGCGCCAGCGTTGCAACTTGAGGCCGGTCACCCGGCCGCCTTGGCGACGCTCAGAAACCTTGCCTTGAATCATCACGGGGATTTGCCCCATTTGCGCCAGAATCTCCTGGCCTCGACGGTTTGGATGGGATCGCGTCTTCATGGCCTAGTAATCTAGGCTATAGTTGCGCGGACTGCAAGCCTATTTTGCGTTTCGCGCAAAAATCTGTCCTACACCCCGAAGGGCAACAGGGATGAAAAATAACTTTTCCTACTCAAATATCCGCATCATACTGCTCCGCAGCAAATAACAATACTTTCATCCATGTTGATGAATTATTCAGGCTAGGCCCAATCGTTGGTGTCCAACACCAAAGTCACGGGGCCATCGTTGACCAAGGCGATTTCCATCATGGTGCGGAACACCCCGGTTTCAACCATGAAACCCAGTTCACGCAGACGCTCCACAAAGATTTGATAGAGCGGTTCGGCCTGGTCGGGTCCGGCAGCCCGGATAAAACTGGGGCGGTTGCCCTTGCGCACATCGCCATGCAGCGTGAACTGGCTAACCACAATCAGCTTGCCCCCGGGCACCTCCGCCAGCGACAGATTCATCTTCCCGTCAGGGTCTTCAAAAATACGCAACTTGGCAGTTTTATCGGCCAGCTGCAGGGCTTGAATTTCGCTGTCATCCCGTTCAACCCCCAAGAGCACAACCACGCCCGGCCCGATCTTTCCAGTCACTTGCCCTTCGCTGCGCACCTCGGCACTTGAAACCCGCTGAATGACGGCCCTCATATCTAACGGGCTTTCGGATTGACCAGCACCTCAAGCGATCCATCTTCCAGCAAAATGCCATTCAGATGCTGCAGGATGAGATGTTCTTTTTGAAACTGCCTTACAAGGCTGCTCCGACCGTTCGCGTAGAATTGGCCGAGAATGCCCGGCAACGGCAAATGTCCGGTCTGGGCGGCAATCAGTTGCAGCGTCTCGCCGGTGCTCTTGAAGGTAAATGCCGAGGTCAGAGTGAGCGGACCCCATGCAATCGTTTGATAGGCCACCAGGCGATTGCCCTTAACAGCCACCCCAAGATTTTCAACGTGCGCCTTGCTACGGCCGGTCGGGGCTTGGCTTCGGAGTTGCTCCTGTAAATACCCGTTGAGTTCAGCTTCGGTGATGGTTTGCACCTCAGGGGCTTCACGCTCCAATGCGGCAAGCAGAATTTCCACTTTCATTCGGTAGCGGCGTGCGTCCAGTTCAGTCCCCGTCGTGACCTCCCAGGGTTGCGGCCAAATCAACAACAGGCCGACCGCCACCAGCGCCAGAATCAGAAAACCCCGCAGCGTGTTGCGTAATCCCGCCGGCGTACTGGCGCTCTTGCCTTTTAGGATGCTTTTTTCCGCCTTTTCATAGTCCAGTCGGGCGCCACAGTGCTTGCAGTGAATGGTCGGCAACCGATTGGATGCGCCACATTGCTGGCAACGGATCATCAAGTCGTCCTTGCTCATGGCAGGTCCACTCCTCAAGCTGTCTTTTCTGCCGTAGATTTCTCTCCGCTGGCCGCTTCCGCATGATCAGAAGGCCGCGCAGGCTTTTTATAATCAGTTTCATAGAAGCCCGACCCCCGGAAGATGATTCCCGCTCCACCTGACAGCAGGCGATTGACCCGGCGCTTGCGGCATTGGGGGCACGTCTTGACCGGAGCAGCGGTAATCGACTGAAATTTCTCAAAGTGGTGCCCGCAATAGGCGCACTCGTATTCATAAGTTGGCATGGAACATGACTCCTTCTTTTGAACGAGGGGATGATGCACTTATCCCGTCAAGTGTCGTTGCGGTATAGCACATGGCTTTCTGGGAAAGCAAAGGAAAATATACCTTTCCCGGCACCTTGTCCCTCTCTGGGAACCGGGCTTGCACTGGCCCAAAATAATGCATATCGTTTCGAACATGAAAGCCTTTTTCAGTCTTGCCACTCTTCTATGTCTTGGTGCGGTTCTAACCGGGTGTGTCACGGTTCAAGACCAAACCGCGCCACCGCCGGCTTCCAAGGCCGATGTCCAATTTTTGTCCGAGGAAATCCGTCGCCTGCAAGCCCGGCTGGAGGCCTCCGACCAAGAAATGGGCCGTCTCAGCGCCGAACTCTACGCCAGCCGCAGCCGACAACCCGAAGCGGCTTCTGCAACCCAAGTCCAAGCCCTGCAAGGCCAGATTGAAGATTTGCAGCGTCAGCTGGTGGCGCTCGATGCGGCCCGGGCCAAAGATCGGGACAAACTTTATCAGGACATCTCCCAAAATGTCGCCAAGCTCATGAAAAACTCGGCGCCCGCGCGCGCCGCTTCTCAAACCGGCTATGAGCATACGGTGAAAACCGGCGAAAGCCTGTCGGCGATTGCTGTCGCCTACAACGTCAAAGTTGCCGCCATCGTCCAGGCCAATAACTTGAAGAGTGCCGACCAAATCTATGTGGGGCAAAAGTTGTTTATTCCGCAGTAAGCGCCGTCCCTCCCCGGATGAATTTTCCGCACCCACCGGTTCCATTCCGCCGTCAGCACTGACTGGCTTCAAGGATATCCCCACGCGCGATCTATTTTGTATTTTAAGCTTTTTGTTTTTTGAGCTTGCAAGGCCGGATTATTCCGTTATCTTTCCCGGCAAGCTTTGCATTGAGCCACGGGGCCGTAGCTCAATTGGTTAGAGTACCAGACTGTCGATCTGGGTGTTGCGGGTTCGAGCCCCGTCGGCCCCGCCACTTTGTCCTTGTTTTCGATAAGGCCGATTCTGGCTGCCCCCCCCCCCTCCCCGATCGTATGCGGGCATTTTGGCATTCGCCTGCCATGAAGAGGCGCGGACAAGGTGGGCTTCATTGACAAGACTTCATGCTGTGATACTGTGAGACCCCTTGAATGAACTCACTGCCCCCAGATTATCACACGCACACCTATCTCTGCCGCCATGCCGGCGGTATCCCCTTGGATTACGCGCGAGCGGCCGCCGAACGTGGCATTCCGGAGATTGCCTGTACGGAGCACATTCCTTTCCCCAACGACCCTGATCCGGCCATCCGGATGCCCCATGATGATTTCCAGCTCTATCTGCGCCTGGTTCGTGAAGCCCAGGAGGCCGGCTTGTGCCGGGTGTTGCTGGGTATCGAGGCGGACTATCAGTGGGATCTGGTCCCGGACCATATTCGCTCCATCGTGGATATGGCCGACTTTGATCTGGTGCTGGGCTCCATCCATACCGGCCCATTCTGGGATTTGCGACCGGATCATCCAATGGCCACGGCGGACTACATCGAGCAGATCAACCGAACCTATTATTCGCGCATGATTGAACTGGCCCGCACCGGACTGTATGACGTGTGCGCCCATTTTGACCTGGTCAAACGCACCGGCATTCACGCCCCGGAAACATTGTTGGCAGAAATTGTGCCGCCCGCCCTGGATGCCGTGGCCGCCACCGGAATGGCCATTGAAATTAACACCAGCGGCAACAACCATGGAGCGGCTGAGGCCTATCCGTCAGCCTATATTCTGTCCCTGATGCGCGAACGCGATATTCCCATTACATTTGGATCTGACGCCCATAATCCGGATCAGGTGGGCCAGTATTTTGCACAGGCCATCCAATTGGCCCAAGAGGCCGGCTACACTCACCGTGCGGAATTCCGGCAGCGCAAGCCAGTCTTGGTGTCCATCCAGTAAAAAGCGCCGCGCAACCAAGCACGGCGCTTGAGCTGGAGTCTCCAGCCGGAGCTAAAGAACTACCACGAGGCGATCACGCGAGTGATCAGCGGCTTCCAATTCAACAGAATCGGTGCCACCACCAGGGCGACGACACTCATCAGCTTGATCAGGATGTTGAGCGATGGTCCGGCGGTATCCTTGAACGGGTCACCCACAGTATCACCCACCACGGCCGCCTTGTGAGCCTCGGAGCCCTTGCCGCCATGAGTCCCGCCTTCGATGTGCTTCTTGGCATTGTCCCACGTGCCCCCGGCGTTGCTCATGAACAAAGCCATCAGCACGCCCGAAGCCGTGACACCCGCCAGAAGCCCGCCCAGCATTTCCTTGCCGAAGATGAAGCCGATCAGCACCGGGGTCAACACACCCAGCAATGCGGGGGCGGTCATTTTCTTGATGGCGGCGGTCGTGGAAATATCCACACAACGCGCGTAATCCGCTTTGACCCCCTCCTTGCCCTCAAGCAGTCCGGGGATGCTCTTGAACTGACGGCGGACCTCCTCGACCATGGCAAAAGCGGCTTGACCGACGGCCTTCATGGCCATGGCGGAGAACAGGAAAGGCATCATGGCGCCCACCAGAAGGCCGCCCATCACTTTCGGATTAGCCACGTCAATGGTCGGCAAATTGACGGTTTCGCGGAAAGCGGCAAACAGCGCCAGGGCGGTCAAAGCGGCCGAACCAATCGCAAATCCTTTGCCAATGGCCGCAGTGGTGTTGCCCACCGCATCGAGCTTGTCGGTGCGCTCACGCACCTCGGCCTCAAGGTGAGCCATTTCCGCCAAACCGCCGGCATTGTCAGCAATCGGCCCATAGGCATCCACCGCCAGCTGAATGCCCGTGGTGGCCAGCATGCCTAAGCCGCCGAGCGCGATTCCATAGAGCCCGGCAAAGTAGTAGCAAACGACTGTGGCCACGGCCAACACGATGACCGGCAGAGCTGTCGAAAGCATGCCCACTCCCAAACCGGCAATGATATTCGTGGCAGCGCCAGTCTCGGATGCGGCGGCCACACTGTTGGACGGGGACTTGCCTTCGGCCGTGTAATGCTCGGCGAGCAGCCCGATCAGAACTCCCGAAATCAGCCCGGCAATTGTGGCCCAGAAGATCCCATTATGCGTGTAGGTCATCACCGCTCCACCCACTGCCGAAATTACAGTGAATTCTGCCGGCAGACGCTGGCAAATAAAGTAGGTGGCAACCGCCATGATGATGCAGGCACCGAAGGTGCCTTGGTTCAGGGCCGTTTGGGGGTTGCCCCCCTCTTTGGTCCGCACGAAGAAGGTCCCGACGATGGAGAGCAGAATGCCCGCGCCAGCCAGAACCAGGGGCAACAGGACAAAGTTGATGTTCTTGGCATGGTTGACCGTCAACGTAGCGCCCAGGACCATGGCCGCCACGATGGCCCCCACGTAGGACTCAAAAAGATCGGCGCCCATGCCGGCCACATCACCGACGTTGTCACCGACATTGTCTGCGATGGTGGCGGGATTGCGCGGATCGTCCTCAGGAATGCCGGCTTCCACTTTGCCGACCAGGTCGGCGCCAACGTCGGCGGCCTTGGTATAAATACCGCCGCCCACGCGGGCGAAGAGGGCAATCGAGCTGGCCCCCATCGAGAATCCGGTCACAATGGGCAAAATGGTGACGCGCATGACCTCCATATCCAAGCCGTAACGCTTCAAAAGCACCAGCATCGTCAGTGCCAGACCGGCCAGCCCCAACCCCACCACGCTCATGCCCATGACCGTGCCGCCGGAAAACGCCACCTGCAGGGCTTGGGCCAAGCCGGTTCGCGCCGCGTTGGTCGTGCGCATATTGGCGGCCGTGGCCACCCACATGCCGAACAAGCCGGAAAGCGCCGAACACAGCGCGCCGAACACAAAGGCCAGCGCGACCAAACGCACGGCCCCCTGATTGATCAGGGCCAACAGAATGGCGACCAGAATCACAAATCCGGCCAAAACACTATATTCGCGCTTTAGAAAGGCCATGGCTCCTTCACGGACCGCGGCGCCGATTTCCTGAATACGCTCACTACCGGGATCTTGCCGATTGATCCACTGCGTTTTCCACCAGGCGAAAATCAAGGCCACCAGGCCGGAGCCCAAGGCGATATACAACAGTTTATTTGGTGTCATGTAGCTTCATGCCTCCTCTTTTGATGTCTAACTCAAACTACCTAATGGGATTCCACGATCCGTGTCAAACCCGAAGGAGACGTCAAATCAAATTGGCAATTCGCCCTCCGAACAGGATTTCGAGGCCAAAACGGATGGAAGGACGCGCACGATAATGATCCTCCCGGGGAAACTGCAACTGAGGCGTAATGGTGTAATAGATCCAGCGCCGATAAAACGCGTCGCGCCAGGTCAAGTTCAGCAGGGTGTCGTCCCACGTCCAGTCCGACCGATACCACGTTGGAAAGACACTGGCTTGGGCCACCCACCCCCTCCCCCGCCCCGATCGCAACCAGGCGGATCGAATGGTATATTCCAAGTTGACCCCGTCAATGGCTTCAGATGTCCGCTCGGCCACACGCATTTGCACGCACTGTTTTTCACGGATAAAACGGGTCCATGACAATGCGGCGACCTGTCCCAGGCCATCATCCGTGAGGTACATCACCCGGGGATTCAAATTCAATGTTCCCCCACCAAGTTCCCGGTCCCATCTCCACTGCAAACTGAGATAACCCACGGGCCTGCCGCCGCGCAGGCGCATCCCCGCGCCGGCCACGGTACGGCCGTGCAGCAAATTGTGCCACATGGTTTGCAGCCCCAGTTGCGTGTGTTCGCTGCGGCTCATGATGTCCGCGCCCGGCAGCGAGTCACTATCCACGCTTTCCAAAATCAACCGCAACTTATGTTCCAGCCAAGGCAGAGCCAAGTCCGCCCTGAAGTCTAGTTTGACCTCCGCATCCTTTTGATTGTCCGTGCCGCCCACCCGGGTCAGCGCCCGCACCCGGAAAGTGGAAAGTTCAGGATAATAATCCGTCTCCTGCCCGAACCAGCGCACGTCCACCGTGCGCACCGCGTTATCCATGCGCCGGAACCAGGTCTCATGTGTGCGGTCAAGCCAGCCGGCCAGGGCACTGGATTCACGCAGAACGCCCTCTTCGACACCCTCCCTTTGCTGCTGGAGTTCCTCGTCCTGCATCTCCCGCACCTGAGACGCGTTATGATTCGGCGATCTGTTGCCCGCAGGCTTCCTCTCAGTCTGCTCCGCACAACCGGATACGGTCAGATCCGGGCAGCCTGCCGCCTCCCCTTGGGTTGCCAGCTCTTCTTTTGACGGATGTGCGCGCGTTTCCATGGTGGGAGTGCCACCATGAAGACGCGCATACCCCCACCCCGCCGACAGTAACCCGACCATCAGAAATTGGCCAAACACTCGGCCCATGATTCCCGCTTTGGTCATGGCGGCACGCCGCGCGCCCACAGATCATAGGCCTGCGCTTTTTCTATCACGACCGGCACCACATCGCTGATCCGTGCCGGGGCGGGAATATGGCTCACGATGGTTTCACCGTCCACCTCGGGCGCCTGCCACATGGTCCGGCCGCGCCAACCATCAACCTCTCTCCGCTCGAGCAACACCTCCGTTTGCAAGCCAACCCGCCCCTGCCATCGTTGCCCGGCAACCTCGGCTTGCGCACGCATCAGAGCGTCGCGACGCGATCGAGCCATCCGAACGGGCACCCGGTTCGCCATGCCGGTTGAAGCGGTATCCGGCTCGGGCGACCAAACAAAAACGCCCATATGATCCAAATGTCCTGCCTTCACAAAGTCCAACAACTCTTGAAACTCAACCCGGCCCTCCCCCGGATGTCCCACGATGAAGGTTGTCCGAATGGCCGCGCCGGGCAAAGCGGCGCGAATGCGCGGCAGCAGGTCTTCAACCTGTTGCCGCCCATATCCCCGGCGCATGGTTTTGAGCATCCCGTCATGAATATGCTGCAAAGGCAGATCAACGTAGGGACACACCCGTGGATCCGCGGCCATGGCCCCGAGAATTTCATCCGTCAAGTGACGCGGATGAGCATAGAGAATCCGGAACCACAGCTCATCGGGCAAAGAGCCCAGTTCGCGCAGCAATTTGGGCAACTGAGAGCGGCGCGCCCGATCCATGCCATAGGCGCTGGTATCCTGGGCAATCAGGTTGAGCTCCCGCGCCCCCGATGCGACCAATTGCCGGGCCTCGCCAATAATGTCCCGAATGGACCGGCTGGCCAGCCTTCCGCGAATCAGCGGGATGGAGCAATAGGCGCACCCGTTGGAACAGCCTTCGCCGAGCTTGAGATAGGCCGAGGCCGGGGAACCAATCCGCATTCGAGGCCGGTTCAAAAAGGAAAAATAGCTGGGAGGCAGCGCTTTGCCCTGAAAACCCTCTGCTGCCCGCGACAAATCCTTGTGCTTGTCGAGCAGGGAAAGACAAATGTGCGGCAGACGCGCATAATCGGCAAAGCCGACCCTCGCGTCGGCATGTTTCAGGAATACATCAAGCGCGGGGGTCTTCCCGGCGCGTTCCACCAAACAACCCAACGCCACAAGCAGTGGCCTCCCCCGGCTGTCTTTCATCTCTGCCAGCTCTTCCAGGATGTCCGCGGATTCTTCACGGGCTTCCTCGAGAAAACCGCACGTGTTGACCAAACAAATATCGGCATCACCGGGTTCAGGCACAAAATGAAAACCCGCAAGGGCCAAAGCTCCCAAAACGCCCTCGGAGTCCACCGTGTTTTTGGGGCACCCCAGATTTACCAGACAAAAGCGATATGGCCGGGTTTCAGTCATGACGGTTTCCGGTCATCAGGGCCGATGCCATCGTCCCCGGCAACTGACGCCACGGAAGAATGGCGGCCTGTCACCCAGCAGGCCACCTCGTGATCAGGCCCCACTGTGCTCATCTCCGGAGCCTGTTCGCGGCAAACATCCCGGACCAGGGAACAACGCGGCGCAAAACGGCATCCCGACGGGGGACGGGTCAGAGAAGGCAACTGACCGGGAATGTCGGGCAAACGCCCGGCTGGCTGACTCAAACGCGGCATGGCCGCCAACAAGCCCCGCGTATAGGGATGTGTTGGACGGGCAAACAAAGATTCCCGGGGGCCTTTCTCGGCCAATCGCGCGGCGTACATCACATGCACCCGGTCGCACATTTCCCAGACCACCCCCATGTCGTGGGTGATCAACAGGACCGCTGTATCCCCCCCCCGCACCGAGGTCAACAGTTCAAAAATTTGCGCTTGGATGGTCACATCCAGAGCCGTGGTGGGTTCGTCGGCAATAATCAGCTCCGGTTCGGGCAAAAGCGCCATCGCCAGCATGACGCGCTGGCGCATGCCGCCGGACAACTGATGCGGCCAGTCATTCATGCGCTGCTCCGGATCCGGCAAACCCACGCGCTTGAGCCAATCCAGGCTCAAGCGCCAGGCTTCCGGGCGCGTCATGGCCCGATGGAGCCGGACAGTTTCGATCAACTGGTCGCCAATCCGGTGCAACGGCGATAAAGCCGTCATGGGCTCCTGAAAAATCATGCCAATCTGACCCCCGCGAATCTTGTGCAACTCCTCCACGGGCATGGTCAGCAAATCGCGCCCATGAAAAAGCGCCTGTCCGCCCTCAATCACTGCCGGTGGACGAGGCAGCAAACGCAGCAGCGAGAGAGCCGTGACGGTTTTTCCGCAGCCCGATTCCCCCACCAGCCCCAGCACCTCCCCGCGGCGTATTTCAAAGGACACCCCATCCACCGCGCGCAAGAATCCCGCCGGGGTTTCAAACCCCACCCGCAGATCCTGAATGCGTAAAACCGGTTCCATCGTCAGGTCGCGCCCATCTTCGGCTCTCCCCCGGGGAAATAGCAAGCGTTTTGCCCGTTTTGTCCGTTGGCGCAGCTCATGCGCCGGCCAATCAACCGGATGACGCTGATTCGCTCTCTTCGTCCAAGACCTTTTGCACAACTTCACGATCATCAAAATGGATCATGCGACCGCCGATTTCCTGATAGGTCTCGTGTCCTTTGCCCGCCACCAGCACGGTATCGCCCTCGCGCGCGTCCCGCAACGCCAGACGGATGGCTTTGGCCCGGTCCGGTTCCACCACCCACGAGCGCGCCGAATCCATGCCAGTCAAAATATCTTCAATGATGGCCTGGGGATCCTCTCCACGAGGATTGTCACTGGTGACAAAAGCCCGGTCGCACAGTTCCGCCACCACCCGCCCCATTCGGGGCCGCTTGCCGCGGTCCCGATTGCCACCGCAGCCAAACACGCAAAGCAGGCGTCCCGTCGTCAATTCGCGCAACGTTTCCAGCACGTTGCGCAGGGCATCTTCCGTATGCGCGTAATCCACCAGCAGGCGGCGCCCCCCCCGCGGGTCAGGCACAACTTCCAGACGTCCGGGCACCGGCGACATCCTCTCCAGTGCTTCCACCATGGATTCGAGAGGCAACCCGAGCGCCTCGCCCATTCCGAGCGCGGCCAAAGCATTGTAAATATTGAGGCGTCCAACCAGCGGCAGACGCACAATGCTCTCCCCCCAGGGCGCCACCAGGCGGAAGTTCGAATGGCTCACACCAAAATCCATATCCACCGCGCGAACGGTTGCTTCGGCCGACAAACCGTAACTGACCAACCGGTCTTGCAGCCCTTCTTCCAAACACAGGCGGCGGCCATAGGCATCGTCATAATTTACCACGGCCGGGGCCCCGGGTGCGTCGTCCGTCAGCATGGAAAACAGCCTCTTCTTGGCGTCGAAATAGGCCTCCATCGTTCCATGATAATCCAGATGGTCCATGCTCAGGTTCGTAAAAATCGCGCCGCCAAAGTGGGTGCCCTGCAGACGTTCGGCCATCAAGCCCTGCGATGACACCTCCATGACCATGCCCCGTTCCCCGGCCCGCAAGGCCTCCGCCAGCATCTGTTGAATGTCCGGCGACTCCGGAGTGGTGCGAGCGGCCGTAATCTGCCGGCCGCCAAAACGATATTGGATGGTGCTGATCAGCCCCGCGGGGCGGCCGGCCACACGCAGCATCTCCTGCAACATGAAAGCGGTGCTGGTTTTTCCATTGGTGCCCGTGATGCCGATGACACGCAGTTGGCGCGAGGGATGACCATAATATTTGGCGGCCACATCGCCCATCGCGCGCCGGGCATTCCGCGCCTGAACCAAAGGAAGCGTCCGTTGGCTTGGGAGGGCGCCTTCGCATAATACGGCCGCGGCTCCGCGCCGCACGGCCTCTTCGACGTGCAGCCGTCCATCGGTTTTCTCCCCGGCCAGCGCGAAAAACAACGCCCCGGGACTCACGCGACGCGAATCATAGGCCAGACCACTGATCACCGTGCCGCCCCCCCCAACGACTTCCACCCCCGGAATACCGTCCACCAAACGCGCCAGCTTCCAAGTTGGCGCGGCGGGTTTGGCACTGTCCAGCTTCACAGGTCGCCCCACCCGGCCGGGCCCTGGGAAACCCGTTCGATCTCCGGCGGGCTGGGATCCAGATAACGAATGACCGGCTCGGCGATGTTGGCAAAAACGGGCGCCGCCGTTTGTCCCCCCGTGCGAATGGGCTGGGGATTGTCCAGCACCACCATGATGGCCACCTCGGGACGATCACCAGGGATCAAACCAACAAACGACGAGACATTCTGGTTGCGCACATAACGGCCGGCGGAATCAATTTTTTCGGCCGTGCCGGTTTTCCCGGCCACGTTGAATCCCGCAACCGCTGCCTTGGTGCCGGTGCCGCCTTCGCGGGTCACCTCTATCAGCATGTGCCGCATCAGTTGCGCGGTATGTTCCCGGATCGGTCGTGCCACCGCCTTGGGCTTGGTTTCCTGCAGCACGATGCCGTCCTGATCCACCACCTTGTGCACCAAATAAGGCTGCATCAGAAAACCGTCATTGCCAATGCAACTCATGATGCCCAGAAGCTGCAGCGAATTCACCGCGATGCTGTGACCCATGGCGATTCGCGTGATATCAATTTTAGCCCACCGCTTCAGCGGATTTAAAATGCCGGATTCCTCGCCGGGCACCTCCACTCCGGTCGGCTGCCCCAGGTGAAAGGTTTGCAAGTAGCGATACAGCCGCGCTTCGCCCAGCATCACCGCGATTTTGGCCGCGCCAATGTTGCTGGATTTACGCAGAATCCCCGTCACATCCAACTCGCCATAGGGATGAAAGTCGCGCAGCGGGCGCCCGCTGTAATGCCACATTCCGTTTTCGCAATCAAACAAGTCGTTGGTGGCAATCAAACCTTCATTGAGCGCTGCCGAGATCGGCGCAATCTTGAAGGCCGACCCGGGTTCATAGTTCACCCCCACCACCCGGTTCAGGCGTTCGAAGTCCTTGCTGATATTGAACTCGTTCGGATTGTAGGCCGGCCGCGACGCCATGGCCAGGATGGCGCCGGTTCGAACATCCTGCACGGCGGCCCAGGCCGCCTCGGCGCCGAACTCCTCCATGCCCTGGTCCAGCGCCCGCTCGGTGAAATACTGAATGTTCTGGTCAATCGTCAGATAGATGCTCGCGCCCTCCCGGGGCGCCATCGTCAATCTGCGGCGCGAGGGCACTTCGCGCCGCGTGCCATCCTTTTGCCCCACAAGCATCCCCGGACGTCCCTTCAGGATGTTGTCCCAGCTCTGTTCGATGCCGGCGCTGCCTACGCCTTCAAAATTGACAAAACCCACCACGTGGCAGGCCAGCTCCTGCTGCGGATAATGGCGGGTTCGCACCGGTTCAAACCAGACTCCCGGCAACTTCATCGCCCGGATTTGCTCCACCGTCTTGTCGTGAACCTTGGGCTCAATCACCTCATATTTGCGCTGTTCGCGGCCAACCCGCTGGCGCACCTGGTCGCGGGGCTTGCCCAAGACTTGCGCCAGACTCGCGCTGACGCTCTCCGCGGCATTGGAGCGCGCCACCACGTCCGGTGCCACCACCACGTTGTGAAGTGTCAAATCCAGCGCCAGCAGATGGCCATTGCAATCGAGGATGCGCCCCCGCCCCACCCGCAAATCCTGGCGGTGCGTGCGCAACCGTTCAATTTTCTGCAACAAGGCCGAGTTGTCGCCAAGATGCAACTGCCCCAGGCGCGCGATCAACACGCACCAGAGAACCAGCAGAACCCCGGCGGCTCCCCCCACCCGCCACATGTAACCTCGTTCACTCACCGGGCCTACTTTCTGCGCTGGGCGTACAGCGGCGGTTCGGACGGGGTATCGGCAATATGAATGATACGCGAGCTTTCGGGCCAGGTCATCGCGATGCCGTGCTGCTTCATCAGGGCGTCCATGTTGCGGATCGAGCTGAGGCTTTCCCAGGAGTGCTCCTCGCGCTTGATCAGCTCCTGCAATGCCGTCCGCTCCTGTTCGAGCTTTTTGTTGGTCCGCTCAAGACGTTCGCAGGTATTGTAAAGATGCAGATAGACCATGCCCAATGCCGCTGCCAGCGTGCAGACGGAGATGCTCCAATACAGCGGGCGGTTGCCCGTGCGCCCGTTCTTTCTGTTGCGCCTTGCCATCTCACACCATCCTTTCCAGTACTCTCAATTTTGCCGAGCGCGCCCGGGGGTTGCGCTCAACTTCCTCGGCCGACGCCGTGACCGGTTTCCGCCCGATCCGTTTGCCACGCGGCATCCTGCCGCTCCAGCGCGTGCCGCCCTGGGGCAAAGCCTCCATTCGGCCCTCGTGAGCCACCATGAACTGCTTCACCAAACGATCTTCCAAACTATGAAAACTAATCACGGCCAGCCGCCCTCCCGGCGCGAGCAGTTCCAATGCCGCCGGCAGAGCTGCGGTCAGAGCCTCCAGCTCATCGTTCACCGCGATGCGCAAGGCCTGAAAGGTCTGCGTGGCCGGATGAATCCGCCGCCGCCGCGCGCCCTTGGCCCGCTCCACCAGCGCGGCCAGTTGCGTGGTCGTTTCCAGCGGTTCGCCCCGCGCCAACGCGTCATGCACGGCCCGGGCAATCCGCCGCGCCATGGGTTCTTCCCCGTAGCGCCGCAACACATCCTCGAGTTCCTCGGGACTCGACCGTTTCAGCCAGTCCGCCGCGGTCAACTCCTGCCGTTCATCCATGCGCATGTCCAGCGGAGCTTCCTGCTGGAAACTGAAACCTCGCCGCGGCGTATCCAGTTGCATGCTCGACACGCCCACATCCAGCAGGATGCCCCGGAAGTCCCGCGCGCCATGGCGCGCGGCCACCTCCGCCATGTCCGCAAAGTTGGCCTGCTCCAAAACCACCCGCTCGCCGAAGGGCGCCAGCGCCGCCCGGGCCATGGCCAGCGCCTGCCCGTCGCGATCCAGCGCCAGCAGCCGCGCGTCAAGACCTGCCGCGGCCAGCAACGCGGCCGCGTGTCCCCCCGCTCCCGCCGTTGCGTCCAGAAACCAGCCGCCGGGCTCGGTCACCAACCGGGCAACCACTTCCTCCAGCAGAACCGGAACATGGAGCATCGTTCACCTCATGATCAGGAAACAAACCACACACGTCCGCGCTGTTTGCGCATGGAGCGCCAGGGCAGCTTCATGTTGCCGCGCTCGTCTTCCACCACGCCCGCGGCTCCCTCGAACAACTGGAAACGCGGAAGGAGTGCGCGCCGGGGAACGGAGAACCGGCGCGCATGCTCCTTGCCGCTCGAAATGGATTGACTCATCAACAAGTGCCGGGCCACGTCGCCGCGCGCCTGGATGACTTTTGTGGTGGCGACCGCCTTGACAACGGGCGCCACCCGCCGGGTGGCCACCACCCGGGCCGCCTGCCGGGCGTGCGGCTGCACTGTCACCATCGTACGGCCCGGCTGGGCTTCCGCCTGCACCGCCACTTCCGGTTTGGCGGGCAACTCGAGTTCGGGGGCCGCCTGAAAAGTCACCTGGCCGGACTCGTCGAAAAGTTCGGCCTGTTCCCCCAGAACCATCGGGGTCGAAGACGCCTCCTCGTCATAGTCGCTGTCCCACCAGTTTTCGGCCTCCTTGTCGCGCCGGGCCGCCGGGCCGATGCCCAGCAGAACCGCGCCCAGGAAACTTAGAACCCGATGTATTGCGCTGCTTCCGCGAATTGCGATTGATCCAGCTGAGTACTCTGCTCGTTCCATGACTCCGGACTCCATAATTCGAACCGACTCCCAATACCCACCAACACCATCTGATTGATAATTCCCGCGTAATCCAGCAACTCATCCTTCACTCGGATCCGCCCCTGCGAATCCAGAATCACGCGGTCCGCGCGCGAAAAGAAATCGCGCAAAAATTTTTGCGCCTGTACGTTGGCCACCGAGGCCGAGCGAACCTTCTCAAGACGTTGCGCCATCTCGCGCGCGGTATACACATAGAGACACTTCTCGTTGACCCCCGGCAGAACAAACAGCACCGGTTCAACCGCCGACTCCCGCCAATCGGCGGGAATGGTCACTCGCTTCTTCCCATCCAGCGAGTGCGTGTAGCGTCCGACAAAGGCGCCCGCCGTGAGCAGCTCCCGCATTTCAGTTGTGACACGACGCTCCATTTCGGTGGCCTTCTGCACCACTTTATCCCACTTCGACCCACCATTCGTCAACAAGAAAAAACAGCTTTTTATACATTTTTTTATTTCATTCCGCCTCAATGAGTTAGAGGAGCACTTATTCGCCCTGCCCTTCCCCGTATGCACAAGTTATCCACAACCCCTTGACAACCATCCCGTTTTCTCCCGCCAAACCGGGCCTTCGGGTGCTCTCACATACCGCACAAAATGTCCCGACAAAATCATCCCAATTTTCGAAAGATGTGGTAGGGTGCTCTCTCCAATGCACGAACTGAGCCTCATGAACATCTTGCTGGATGACGCCCTGAACGCGGCGGCCGGCGCGCCCGTTTGCGCTCTGCGCGTGCGGGTCGGCCCGCTCTCCGGGGTCGTCATCGAAGCCCTCCGCTTCGCCTTCGAGGCTCTCATCCCCGGCACCCCCGCCGAAGGCGCCCGGCTCGATATCGAGGAGACCGCCCCCGCCTTCCGCTGCCCCCATTGCCACGCGACCTATCATCCCCCGATCGGCGCGTATGAATGTCCCTCCTGTGGCGCCACCGACGGCGAACTGACCGGAGGCTACGAACTGGAACTCATCTCCATCGAGGTACCCGACCATGTGTGAAAACTGCGGCTGCGGCCACCCCCACAACCACGATCACGACCACGACCATGAACACGAACATGGCCACGGTCACAGCCATGACCATGCGCCGTCGCGCACCATCGAAGTCCAAAAATCGGCCCTGGCCGCCAACCAGCGCTATGCCGACCAAAACCGGGGCTGGTTCCGCGCCAAAAATCTCGACGTCATCAACTTGCTGTCCTCCCCCGGATCAGGCAAAACGGCGCTTCTTGAACGCACCCTGCGCGACCTCCCCCACGCCGCGGCCATTGTCGGTGATCTCCAGACCGACAACGACGCCGCCCGTCTGCGGACCACCGGCGCCCAGGCCATCCAAATAACCACCGGCGCCACCTGCCATCTCGATGCCCACATGGTCATGCATGTCCTCGAACAGCTCGACACCAGCAATCTGCGCCTGCTCTTCATCGAGAACGTCGGCAACCTCGTCTGCCCCGCCTCCTACGACCTCGGCGAAAGGCGCCGCGTCGTCCTCCTCTCCGTCACCGAAGGCGAAGACAAACCCCTCAAATATCCCGTCATGTTCCTCAAAGCCGACCTGGTGCTCGTCACCAAGATGGACCTGGCCGAAGCTGTAGAGTTTGATCGTGAAGCCGCCCTGGCCAATATCCGCCAGGTGGCCCCCCGCGCCGAAATCATCGAACTCTCCGCCAAGACCGGCGAGAGTTTCGCCGATTGGCTGGAGTGGCTCAAAACTCGCGGTTGAGCCCGGTTCGCTGCCGCTCGCTATCGGGTCGAATTCCCATCGAGCTGAATCAGCTCAAGCTCCCGCGCCAGCGCTTTCGCATGAGGCTCCGGTATCTCCGGAATCCAAAACACGGGACGTCCCCCCGCCAGCGTTTTCTGCCGGCGCATTTCACCGGGATCACTGCTGCGGCACACGAGAGCGTCGGCCGGTGCGCACGTAAATGGCGCGAGCGGCCCCGTATCCTCCACCAGCAGGGCGATGCCTCGTTCGCGCAACACGCACGCCAGCGAAAAAATCAACTCGACCTCGGCGTGCCCCACCTCCACCCCGATGCTCGACCGGTCCTCTTCGTTCCAAACGGCCGGATAGTCGCAGAGATAAAGGGAGCGCGAATGATGATCAAGACCCGACACCGAGCCCAGTGCCCGGATCCAGACTGCCGCCGGCTCCGCTCGCAAAATCCGGCTCAGGAGAGTCAGCCCGCGGTTCTGCCCGATCTCCAACGGCGTGCGCAGGTCGGGATCCGGATTGACCAACACCACCGCAGTGTCACCCCCGCGGCGAATAGTAGTTTGACCTTCAGCATTCAAAGCCGCACATAAAAACGCGCTGGCCGCCCAGTCCGCGTCCGGGAACAACCCCGACATTCGCATGAGCAGATAATGCAACGCGTCGCCGTCATCTGGAAACCCGCCCGGATGACTCAACGTGAATGTGGCGGGCTCAAACTGAATCACCTTGCTCCAATTGCCGTTCAGCACATCCTCGGGCAGCGCCGTCTTTGCGCCGAGGACCGCCAAATGCTCCTCCGCCCGGGCCAAGGCCTGATCCATGTCTTTGGCCGGCCAGGCATCTGCTTCGAGTGAAAGCGTGGCGCTGCCCGGAAAATTTCCAGTGGAAGGTGTCAACGCCAAATCAAACTCCAGCCCCATCCATCCATCCTCGTCCGGAATGATCCGATAGCGGCGCGGCTCCGCCAGGTCCATCATCAAACCAACCGCCACTCCCTCGCGCCAAGTCACCAGGGCCGGGGGCAGTTCTTCCTGCAACAGGGGGACGCCCTCGACACCGCTTTCCACCAGCATGCGGAAACGCAAACGTCGCGGCGGTCCCTCCAAAATAATGACCCGGTTCTGGATAATGCGGCGATCCTCGTTGCCGCGCACAATCATCACATGCCATTCCAACTGACCCTCATCCAGCAAACCGGCATAGATCTGGGCATCGCCTTTCTTCTGGGCAAACAGTCCGCCCTCGCGCCCCGACCGTTCGGGATGCAGTTCCCAAAGCTCGCCGCGGTCCACGTCCTCGATCAAGAAACGCACGGGCACCTTCACATCATGGGCCAATTCGAGCGGTCGGAACTCGAGCGGCTGGTCTTCAAGGGGAAAGAGCAGTGTCCAGCCGCGCGCGCGAATCTGCGATTCATAGCGAATGGACAGCGAACGGATCAGGCACGATCCAAACGCATTGCGGGCTGACGGCAAAAACCCTGCCGCCAGAGGCAACTCCCGCTTCTCCACATCGGGGCGGCGCAAAATCTCTGCGTCACCGGTCAACCGGCCAATCCAGAGATTCCCCTCGCGGGCCCAAGCCCCGTCCGTCAAAACTTCATCGGCGCCAAGCCCCTGAACCGCCACCCATCCCCCCTCCCCCTGATACAGGCGAGCGGGAGCATCCGCCGCCTGCGCCCCTCCACCCCAAAGCAAACCCAGCACCGCCGCTGCCCGTCCCCGGCGGAGCCATGCCGGCCTGCTCATCAGCTTCAAGAGGAGCTCTCCCGGCCTCCCGGCGGACGAATGCGCTTTTTGGAGGACGACGGCCGCCCGCCGAGCGCCTGCAGCCCCTTGAGCCGATCCCGCAGAAACGCGGCCTTCTCATAATGTTCAAGCGCCACCGCCTGCGCCAACTCCTCTTCGAGAGTCTCCTGCTCGCTGCGCGGACGCCGCTTGTCCAGTTCTTCCAGCAGTTCCTTCAGCGACGCCAACTCCTGCGAGTTCAGCATCTCGCCATCCTCTTCCGCGGGCGCTTCATAGTTTTCCAGATAAAACTGTTCGAGGTCCGTGATCGCTTCTTTTACGATCCGCTCCGCCTTGTCGAACAGCCCCTGCTTCATGTCCAGCTCGGCTTGCGCCCGGATGTTCATCATCCGCATATACGGATACAACTGGATAAACTGCCAGGCCGTCTCATCGTTTTCAGCGTACTCCGACGCCAGATCAATCAGGTCCAAAATGTGTTCGCTGTCGCGGATCACCCCGCCCAGGTCGCCCAACGCCCGATAGGCCATCATGCGGTAATAATACTGCATGACTTCCTGCTGCAGCTCGGCGCAGTCGCCGTCTTCCAGGTAATAGGGCAAAACCTCGTTGGCCGCTTTCGCCTCTTCTGCGAAATAAAAGTCCCGCAATGATGTATGACCCTTCGGCAGCAGCCCGTCGGGCCGCCCGTCGCAACGCATCTGAAACACGCCCAGATCCAGGCGCAACTGAATCTGCCGCGAGCCGTCGGCAGCCCGGACATAGCGCGCCCGCACTTCGTCGGGATCGTAATCCCAACCCTCCAGAATGGCGCCCAAATCTTTACTCATGATCCTGCTCGCAAACTTCGGGAAAAAAGCCCCCGACCGGCCCCAACCGGTCGGGGTCTTGCCTGCGGAACCGATCGTCGGCTATTCCGTTGCGGCCTCCACCGGCGCTTCGACGGCCTCTTCAACGGCTTCCGCCGCCTTCTTGACCTTCTTCTCTACCTTGGTTTCAGCTTTCTTGGCTTTCTTCCCGGCCTCGGCATCGGCTTTCTTTTCAGCCTGCTTAGCCTTCTTCCCGGCGGTTTCGGCCTTGGCGTCGGCCTTCTTCGCCTTCTTCTCTACCTCGGCATCCGCCTTTTTCCCGGACTGTTTGGCCTTCTTGTCAGCGGTCTCCGCCTTGGCGTCGGCCTTCTTGGCCTTTTTCTCTACCTCGGCGTCGGCTTTCTTGGCCTTTTTCTCGGCGCAATCAGCCTTCTTGGCGCCCTTTCGCGTCTTTTGGGCCGCCTTCTTCTCGGCCTTCTCTACCTTCTTTTCCGCCTTCTTCTCGACAACCTGTTCGGTTTTGGCGGCCGATTCATCCTCGGCAGCGGCTTTGCGCCACCACCAAGCCGACGAATTCATGGTCAGCGCGAAAAGAACGGTGAGTGTCCACAATGCAACTTTCTTCATTTTTTTACCTCCTGTTTGCGGGTGGTTATTCTCTATTGAACAATTGGCCCCAAATATACATCATCTCCGCTTTCAAGCAAGAGAGGATCCTCCCATCGCTCAGCGATAGAAGTTTTCGATCACCTCCACCACCCGCGCCGCCATGTCATCGGTCAGATCCGGATAAATCGGCAGCGCCAGGGTTTCGCTCGCGGCCTTCTCGCTCTCGGGGAAATCGCCGGGCTGGTGGCCCAGATCCTTGAAGCAGGCCTGCAAGTGCAACGGCACCGGATAATAGATCTCGCAACCGACATCGTTTTCGCGCAGATGGGCCATCAGCTCGTCGCGGCGCTCCGCGCGAATGACATACTGGTTGTAGATGTGCCGGTCATCCCCGGCCTCCGGCAGCGAAACCCGCTCCTCGCTCAACAGGCTGGTCGCGCCGAAAAGACGGCCGTAGCGGGCCGCATTCGCCTGCCGCGCCGCGGTCCAGCCGTCCAGATACTTCAACTTGATCTCCACCACCACCGCCTGCAGCACATCCAGACGGAAATTGCCGCCGATCAAATGGTGATAGTACTTCGGATCCGATCCGTGGTTGCGCAAAATCACCGTCTTGCGGGTCTTCTCCGTGTCCTGCAGCGTCATCATGCCGCCGTCCCCAAAGCAACCCAGATTCTTGGACGGGAAAAACGAAAAACAACCGTAATCACCTATGCTGCCCGCCCGCCGCCCCTTCCACTCCGACCCGATGGCCTGGGCCGCATCCTCGATCACAATCAAGTTGTGCTTGCGGGCCACGGCCATCACGCCGTCCATGTCCGCCATCTGCCCGTACAGGTGCACCGGAATGATCGCCTTGGTGCGCGGGGTCACCGCCGCCTCCAGTTGGCTCACATCCAGATTGTAGGTCACCGGATCAATGTCCACAAACACCGGCTTGCTGCCCACCCGGGAAATGGCGCCCACCGTCGCGAAAAATGTGTACGGCGTCGTAATCACTTCATCGCCGGGGCCGATGTCTTCCGCCATCAGCGCCAGCAGCAGGGCATCCGATCCCGAAGTCACCCCCACCCCGAAGGTCGCGCCGCAATAGTCCGCCACCGCCCGTTCGCAGGACTCGACCTTGGGCCCCAAGATAAAAGCTTGCGAGCGGCACACCTCCAGCAGCGCTGGTTCCACCTCGGCCCGAATCTGTTCATACTGCGGCTTCAAATCCAATAGGGGTACTCTCATCGTTTTGCTCCTTGGGGAATAAAAAACACGCGCCACACCATGCCACACCCCCGCCCCGAGATCACGCCCAAACTACAGGCACTTTCCACCTCGCCGGGCATCGCCGAGCCCCGGGCCAATCGGAACAACGCCCCCCCCGGTCAGGATGCCGAAGCCTTGCGCTTGGCCCGCCGCAGATACTTGCGCTTCTTCAGCCACAGCCGCACCGTAATCAACGGCACCGCCCAAACCGAAGTCAGCAGCCCCATCACCGCGATCCGGAACGGCCGCCATTTCCCCGCCCGCAGCAAGGCCGACGACATCCGTTCCATCATCCGCTCCTTGAAGGTCGCGTCATCCGGCGTCCCCCGGTCATACGCCGGAACGCGCCGCCCCGCCTTGCGCCAACGCTCGACCCGCAAAGGCGCCAGCGACCCCTTCCTGCGCGTCTGCAAGCGGTGCGTCAGATAATTTGGGTCTGCCGAGACATCGTGCAGGACAATATCCCCCGCCTCCTGCGCGGCGCGCACCAGCTCCGCGCCGCGCGGCGTGCGCACCAGCAGGCGCGAGTGGGCCTTGAATTTATACTCGCCCTGTTCGTCGCGGGTCCACGCGTCGCTCACCGCCACGTCGCCATACTCGTTCGAACCGTCCAGACAGGTCTGACAGCGCTCCGGCATATACAGCGATGTCAGATAGTTGTAGGCCCCGTCCTTGTAGTTCGAGTAATGCAGCGGACGCACCCGGCCGTCCTTGAGCACCGCCTGCATCTGTCCAGGCCACTTGCCGCCGCGGAATTTGAAATCGCTCACCTCGTCCCGCCGGATTCCCCGTACCGCCAGCATTTCGCGCGCCAGCACCGGCTCAAGCGATCCCCCGCAAAACAGCCCCACCACCGCGGTGACCCTCGAGGCCAGTTCAGGATCCGCCTTTTGCAGCAGCCGGAAGCCATGCGTTTGGCACGGCAGAATGGCCGCCGCGTACTTGCCGGACTGCCCCCGCATTTGGCTCCAGAGCTGGTTCATGGGAATAATCGCGTAGCGCGAGCCCTGGCTGGCCAGCAAATCCTCGAGCGTGGCGGCCAGAAAGGGCTCGGCCTCCCACGGGCGTTCGCCATTCATGCGCGTGGCCATGCAGCCGTCCACCGCGCCGGTCCGCAGCAGATGCCACAGCAGCGCGGTCGCCAGCCCCCCCCCCGCCCCGCCCGAACGCAAACGTTCGTCGGCCGCGTGGCCCACATAGATTTTGCTCACCTGCCCGTCAAAGCCGCTGTCCGCCACGCGGTTGCCGAACACCTGCTCCGACAAATCCGCGTAGCGCACCTCCGCCCCTGAACAGACCACCGCACACAGACCGCAGCGCGTACAACGCTCCGGAATCAACCGGGGGAATTTCCGCTCATCCAGCTCGATCGCGTTCTCGGGACACACCCCGATGCAGCTTCCGCACCGGGTGCACAGCTCGTGCGCGCTGAACCCAATACTCAAAAATGGCGCGTCCAACGGAATTCCGGCAGCCGCCGCGGCGTCATCCGCGGCATGTTCTGTCGCGGCGGAACTCATGCGGAGGGTTCGGCTCCTGTCGCCCCGCGTTCATGCCGCCGGACGGCCGACACCCCCCAGGCCACGCTGCGCTCCGCCAGCGACCGGTTGACCAGCGAATGCGCCCCCACCACGCTCCCCGGGCCCACCGTCACGCCATCCAGCACCGTCGAGTGCGTCCCGATCCACACATCATCGCCGATGCGCACCCCCCCCTTGCTCACGAAACCCTGTTGCATGATCGGCCGCGACACATCGTCATAGCGGTGGTTGCCCCCCGCCGCCACATACACATACGCCGCCAGCAGCACCTCGCGGCCGATCTCCAGCGAGCTGTCGGTCGCCAGCAGGCAGTTCGCGCCGATGTCGCTGCCCTCGCCGATCACGATCCGCCCGTTCCTCGCGCGGATGATCGTATTGCGCGAAACCAGCACATTGTCGCCCAGCACAATTTCTGCGTTGTCCCCGCGCGCATCCAGCACCACATTGTTGTCCAGCGCCACATTGTTGCCCAAACGGATGCGCGCCGCGCCGCGGATCGTCACCTGGCTGCCCGCAATCAGGCCGCGCCCGCAGGCGCCCAGCAAACCCGGATACAGCTTGCGCCGCAGCCAAAGCCCCAACGCCCCCGGGCAATTACCGAAACACCCCGTCACCAGCTCATGGCGCAGCAGAGCGCCCAGCCCCCCACCGCCCACCACCAGGCGGGCATACTGCCGCCAGGCCGGCTCTCCGGCCACATTCAAATTTTTCTGGATTTGCTGTTCCATGGATGTGTCTCACGCACGTTCAACATTTGCGGCTCCCACTATGCGATTTTCCGCCCCCCACCGCAAGCCCCGCCGCGGACTGACACGAGTTTCCCTCTCAATCGGACGGCAAATTTTTCGCAGATTTGGCCGTTGACATCCCCCCATCCCTCGCTACACTGACCGCACATTTTACGAATTGGAAGAGGAGCACACTCATGGCTAACACCAAAGGCGCCGCAAAGCGCATCCGTACATCCGAAAAAGCTCGCGGACGAAACATCCGCCGCAAGCGCGCCGTCAAAGCCAGCCGCAAGACGATGGTGGCCGCGGTCGAATCTGCCGATCAGCCCAAATCTCTCGAGGCCTATCGCGCGTTCTGTTCTACATTGGACAAGGCCGCCAAGGAAGGCACCATCCACAAGAACGCGGCCATCCGCCGCAAAGCGCGCGCCGCCGCCGCCCTGCGCAAAGCCGCCGCGGAATAAGTTTCCCCCCCTCTCTTTGGCGCGCCAGCGCCTTCCCCCTAACCTGGATTATGCACGCGACAAGTCCGGTCCAGATGCGTGCGGGGTGAAGCTGTATGGACATACTGCGAACCCCGCAGAACAAAGCAGACGGGTTGGAATCGTCGCGCCATGGGTCAACATGGATGAAAACCGGTTTTTTCATGATTATTTCCGCATCATACTGTCCTGCAGCAAATAACAATACTTTCATCCATGTTGATGAATAATCCAGACTAAACGGGCTTGGACCTTCCAAGCCCGTCTCCGCTTTTGAGCGTTTGCGGACGGATGGTCAGTCTAATGCGGCCTGCGCCGCCTCCCGCCCCGCCGCGATCGCCTCGCGCGCCTTCTGAAAGTCCAGCGTGCCGATGTCCTCGACGCGCGGCTCGATCAGCAAATCCGGCGGCTCCGCCGCGCGGCGCGTCCGCGCGATCTGCCCTTCCATGATCCGCACCGAACGCACCAGCACCTCGAGCATGTCCGGCCGTGACTCCCGCTCCTGCCAGGTCGTCTTCAGCCGCCGCACTTTCCGTTCGATGTCATCCCAGAAATGGCGCAGCACCTGCACCGCCCCCGACTCCTCCTCCTCGTCGGTCTGCCGCGGCAACCGCAGGGGAACCGCCGGACGCCCGGGTTCATCGCCTTCCTCGCGCGGCTTCTCCGCGACCGGCCATTCCTCCACCGCCATCCCCTGCGACACATCCACCGCGATAACCCTCTCCGCGCCCATCGCCCGCGCCACGTTCACCGGCACCGGATTCACCAGCCCCCCGTCCACCAGAAAACGATCCCCTACCTGCACCGGCGAAAACAACCCCGGAATCGAAATGCTCGCCCGCAACGCCAGCAGCAAATCCCCCTGCGCCAGCACCACCTCGCCGCCATCCTTCAAATCCGTGGCCACCGCGCGGAAAGGAATCTCCAGCTCGCGGAAGTCCGACCGATCGAGCAGTTTGGCCGTCTCCTCGAGCAGACGGCGTCCATCCGTCAGTCCGCTGCGCGACAGCGTCAACTCCCAGAAAAACTGGCGCAGATGACCCCAATCCAAATCCCGGCTCAAATCATGCAAAACCTGCTCGCGCCCGGCGGCAAAAAATGCGCCTATCAGCGCGCCCATGCTGGTTCCCGCCACCACCTGCGCCCGGATGCCCCGCTCGCGCAACACCTCGAGCACGCCCAGGTGGGCCCACCCCCGCGCGCCGCCGCTGCCCAGTGCCAGCCCCACCCGCCGATGCTTCCACTTGCGCCACATGCCGACCGCCTCTATCCCTTCAACACCAGCGATGCCGCGCCAATCACGCCGGCATCATTGCCCAGCTTCGCCGGCAGAATCTCCAGCCGCTCCGCGAAGTGCCGGTTCAGCCGCTCGTCCACATGCCGCCGCAGCGGTTCAAACAGCACCGCGCCCGCCCCCGCCACCCCCCCGCCAATAATGAACGCCTGCGGCTGGAGCAGATAGGCCACCGACGCCATTACCGTGGCGAGGCAATCCGCCACAAAATCAAAAATCTCCAGCGCCAGTTCGTCCCCCTCCGCCGCCGCCTCGCTAATCACCTTCGGGGTCACCGCCTCGGGCCGCCCGCCCGCTCGCTCCAGAATCGAGCTGGCCCGCCCCGTCTCCAGTTCGCGCAGCGTCCGCTCCACAATCTGCCGGTTCCCCACATATTGCTCGACCCCTCCCCGGCCCATCGCCGACACCACCCCGTTCATATCAATGGACATATGCCCGATTTCCCCCCCCATCGAAAACGCGCCGCGATACAACTGCCCGTTCAGCAGCAGCCCGCCGCCCACCCCCGTGCCCAGAGTCAGAAACACCGCGTGCTGAAAAGCCGACCCCGCGCCAAACGCGCACTCGCCCGCCGCCATCACATTCACGTCGTTATCCACCTTCACCGGCATCTTCAGCCGTTCGCCCAGACTTTCCGCCAGCGGCACCGCCGTCCATCCCGTCACATTGGCCAGGTCATGCACAAACCCGTTGGCATAATCCACAAAACCCGGCACCCCCACCCCGATCCCCGCGCACCCGGCGCCGGACGGAGCCTCCGCCAGCAGCCGGCCCGCCTCGCGTTCAACCGCGTCCAGCCAGCCCTCCACGCCAACCACATCCGCCGTCGCGAAGCCCCCACGCGCCGCAATGCCGCCATCCGCCCCCACCCGCGCCAGCTTCACCCCCGTCGCACCAAAATCCACACCCATCGCGAACCGCTCATCCCGTCCACTCATGACCCGTCCTCCAATTGAAAAACCCGCCTCGCGTTCGCCCTCGTCAACGCCGCCAGCTCCTCCACCCTCACCCCCCGCGTTTCCGCCAGCACCTCGGCCACCCGCGCCACATAAGCCGGCTCGTTCACCCGCCCCCGGTACGGCTTCGGCGCCAAATACGGACAATCCGTCTCGATCAGCAGCCGTTCATCCGGAATCCGCCGCGCCACCTCGCGCAGCGGCCCCGCATTGTTGAAACTGACAATCCCGCTAAAACTGATCATCAGCCCCGCCGCCACCAACCGCTCCGCGAACTCCGCTCCCCCCGTAAAGCAGTGCAGAATACCCGGCGGCGACGCCCCCCCCCGCCCCCTCCAGGCATCGGCAAACTCCGACAGCATCGCCAGCGTGTCATCATCCGCTTCCCGGCTGTGCACAATCACCGGCTTGCGCCGCTCCAGCGCGAACTCCAGCATCCGTCCAAACAGCCCGCGCTGCGCCCCCGCCGTCCCGCCCGAGTAATGATAATCCAAACCGATCTCCCCCACCGCCACCATGCCCGCCCCCTCGAGCAATTCCGCCAGCCGCTCCATATCCGGCGACAGCTCCGCCTGATCCCGGTCCAGCCCCGCAGCCCCCACCAGCATCTCCGGCCGGGCCCGCACCAAATCCGCCACCAGCTCATTCGACACCGCCGAGCTGCCCACCACGCAAACCGACTCCACCCCCGCCGCCCTGGCGCGATCCAAAACCGCCTCCACGGTTCCATCCGCCACAAAGCCATCCAAATGCGCGTGAGTATCAAACAGGTTCACCCTCCTACCCTAGCCCTCCACCCGCCCTCCGTTCAATAAAATTTGCCATCCCCGGTCGCCCCCCTGACATCAGCCATCGGCTCCACAAACCCCGAATAACACCCCGGACAAGCCGGAATCGTCGCTCCAACAACAAGTTCATTCTCACATATTATAATAAGTGAGAATGAATTTGCAAAATATAATAGTCATAACATATTGGCAACATGAATGTTATATATTCTCATATTCTCACTTATTATAATATGTGAGAATGGTTTACAACCTGGAGAATTCACGCGACAAGTCTCCCCCGGACTCAATGCGTTCGAGACGAAGCTACTATATTGGCATACTGCGAGCTTCGAAGACGATAGCAATGGGGCGGAATCGTCGCACCAGAGGACAACATGGAAGGAAAATTTTTTTTACTTGCATTTCCACATCCCCTGGATCATTCACGCGACAAGTCCGGCCCGGATGCAAGGCAGGCGGGGTGAAGCTGTATGGACATACTGTGAACCCCGAATAACGCCGCAGACGGGTTGGAATCGTCGCGCCGAAGGGCAACAGGAATGAAAAATATTTTTTTTCATCCAAATATCCGCATCATGCTGCCCCACAGAAAATAACAATACTTTCATCCATGTTGATGAATTATTCAGAATCCTGCTGCTCCCCAGCCAGCATCGTTCTTTCCGTCCATGTTGATGAAAGATTAAGGTTAGCGCTCGTGCGCCGCCAACCACCCCAGCGCCGCCCCCGCCATCAGTCCGGAAAAATGCGCGGCGTTGGCCGTCGGCCCCACCAGCCCAAACATCCCCATCGCCAAAAACACCATCAGCATACCGCCCGCCAACGGCGAAATCATCACCCCAAACCGCGGATCCAGCCGGTTCCGCACCCATAAATAGCCAAAAAGGCCGTACACCACCCCGCTCATGCCGCCAAAATATGGCCCGCCCAGAAAAAACTGCGCCAGATTCGACACCAGCGCCATCAGCAAGATGGCTCCCGCATAGCGCGCGGTGCCAATCCGCGCTTCCAAAACCTGCCCAAGATCCTGCAACCACAGCAGGTTGAACAGCAGATGCCACCAGGTAAAATGCAGAAAAATCGGCGTAAACAGCCGCCAAATCTGACCCTGCGCCACCTCCGGCAGTTTGACGCCCTGAAGCGCCGTCACGAACGGATTCCCGCCGGCAATCAAAAACCAGCCTGTCCAAGCCGAGTTTTCGCCAAAACGGGTCAAAAGTGCCACCAAAATGCTCGCCAACAGCAAAAAAAGGGTGAATCCGCCTCGATTTCCCCGAAAAACCGCAGTTTTTGGCCTCGGCAACCGCTTATTTTGCTCGATTTCGCTCTTTTTCTCGGCTTTTCGCCGCGCTTCAGCCGCGCGGCGCGCTTCGCTGAATTCCTCCGCGTTGGGCATGCTTCGAAAACGCGACAACAGCCCCCGAGCCTCGTCCACCTGCGATTCCTCGATCACCCAGATGATCTGCTCCCCCCCACGATTCGTCTCCACTTGGGCCTCGATATCATGCAGATACAGATAATCAACCAGAGTCTGCGCCTGGTCTTCCGTCGGCAAATGTCCAATGGGTCGCATCAGTTATCCAAACCTATCCATCCGCGTACAAATCGCAAGGCTCGATACTTCACGCCATTTCCGCCCATTCTGCAACCCGGAAATCCATTTTCGACCCCAAAACACCCTTTTTCGCCCCAAAATCGGCCTAAAACACCAAAAACTCGCCCAAAAATCGCAAAAAATGCACCCGATTGACGCATTTTTCAGTTTTCCAAGACTCCCACCCAAATTCAGGATGAACGTGTCCATTTGGGCTCAAAACGCCCGCGCCAGGCATCGGTCGCCGCCAAAGTCAGCGCGAGGTTCACGCCCCAAAAAGCCCCGAGCAACCCCACCACCCGCGATGAAATCCGCCGCCCCGCCGCGTAAGCCAGGCCGCTAAGCCCCAAACCGGCCAAACCTCCCCAAAAAACCACGCTAAACCACGCCACCGGCCCCCCCCCCGCCCAACCATGTCGAAATTCGAGCCATCCGGCCGAAATCAGCGCCAAAACCACCAAAAATGGCGTCAAAAGACGCAAAAACTTGTGCGAAACCCACTGAAACCAGATTTTGTTGCCAAAAATCGAGTAAATCCGGGGTTCCAGCCGCCCGATTTGCCAAATTCCGGCCAAAGTGCGCCGTTTTCGGAGCATTTCGCGCTCAAAATGTGTGGTGGGCCGGTCCGTCACCCGCGCCAACGGCTCAAAAACGCACCGGAATCCCTTCAAGACCGCCCTCATCGGAATCAGCACATCATCCACGAGAGTATGTTCCGGAATCGGCTCGCACAGCTCGCGGCGAATCGCGTACAACGCGCCCGTCGCGCCGGGCACCGCCCACCAGCGGCTCTCGCAACTGCGAATGAACTTCTCATAGCCCCAGTAGGAATCCGCCCCCCGCTCCGCCCCCCCCCGCGCCTGCTCATAGACCAGCTCGCCCGACACCACCCCCACCGTCTCGTCCGCCAAGTTCTCAAGCAGCCGCGTAATCGCGCCCGCCTCGACCCGTTGACGCGCGTCCATCATCACCAAAACCGGCTCGCTTGCCGCCGCCATCAACTCGTTCAGCACCGCCGCCTTGCCGCGGCGCGCCGCAAAATCCACCACGCGCACCGCTGCGCCGGCCTCCGATCCCGCGGAGCCGGTCCCCGCTTCCGCGATACTGGACGAAACCGCGAACCCCATGCCGGCCAGCCGCTGCGCGGTGCCGTCCGTGCATCCATCCAGCCCCACCCAAATCTCACGAATCGCCTCATCACGCGACAACGCCACCAGAGCCCCCAATTTCTCCGGCAGAGCCTCGGCCTCGTTGTGCGCCGCCAGCAGCACCGCCGCCCCGCCGGCATACTCCCCCTTGGCAATCGGACGCCCGCGCAGGCGCGACATCGCCCAGACTACCACCGGGTATCCTATATATATATAGGCCAGCAGCCCAACCACAATGCCCGGCATCCACGACATGCCATCTCTCTACCCCAAACCGTCCCCGCCTTCAATCAAAAGTGAAAACGGCAACCGCCCTCATAATGCCAAGCCCCACCTCTTGCCTCCGTGCCCGGTTTCCCCAGCCGCCCGGCAAAATATATTTGCGCCGGTTCCTTGCGCAGATACCCCCATGGGGTATATTGGGGGGCATGAAGAAAAAAGCCCAGCATCCCCAACATGTTGACGTCCTGCCCCGGTTGCGCCGCATTGCCGGCCAGGTGCAGGGCATCGAACGCATGGTGACCCATCAGGCCTATTGCATTGACATTATGACTCAGATCCAGGCCGTTCGCGGCGCCTTGCGTGCCGTCGAATTGCGCATTCTCGAAAAGCACTTGGCCCACTGCGTCACGGCGGCCTTCAAAGCCAAATCCACCACTGCCGCCGACTGCAAGATGACCGAATTGCTGCGCGTGATGAAAAAACAGTTCTGATGCGCAAGGTCTGACCTGAATTATGCATGCGACAAGTCCAGTTCAAATGCGAGGCGGGCGGGGTGAAGCTGGTTTGGCATACAGCGAACCTCGCAGAACAAAGCAGATGGACTGGAATCGTCGCGCCCTTGGGCAACATGGATGAAAACTGAATTTCTCATGATTACTTCCGCATCATGCTGCTCTGCAGCAAATAACATTGTTTTTATCCATGTTGATGAATAATCCAGGCTGGTTCATTTTGGCATGGGCGGCCTGCGCGGCCATCGCTACCGCGTCGGACCCCTTTGCCGATGTCCAGCCCCATCCCGTCCGGCCCCCGGCCAGCCAGACCGCGCCGAACTGGCGCGAAAACCTTCTTTGGCGCAACGAACTGCAGGCGGTCGCCACAGCCGGCCGCCGGGACGTGCGCCACACTGATAACGTCCACGTACGGCTCTCGGTTGGCTTCGAGGCTCAAAAACGCCTGGCCACCCCCACCAAAACTTATGCCTCGGTGGACTACCAGGGCCGTCTGGTGTACCGCCAGCATCCGCTGAACTCCGCCAACGATCCCATGGCCAAAGACGGGCAGGCCTGGACCTATGAAACCCATAACGCGTATGTGGAGCTGTACAACCTGCTGGGCTCCTCGGGGCGGCTCCACCTGCGTCTCGGCCGCTACGACTTGCCTTTCGGCCTGGATTCCCAAACCGACACCCATGGCACGCTCTGGCAGTTCTCGAACCACCGCCTCTTCGGCGCCGGACACGATTGGCAGGCCACCGCCTTCGGCAAGGCCACGGAACATCTGGACTATCAACTGGGCTACCTGCTCGGCGCCGGCCCCAACGACCGCCTGAACGGGCAGCACGGAATGCTGGCCGGCCGACTCGGCCTGGCCAACACCTTTCTATTCGCCCACGGCCTCGAAGCCGGCCTCAGCGCGGCCTGGGGCCGGCGCCTCGATCCCCACACCGGAACGCGCGACCCCGTCTCCACGTGGCGTCTCGGACTCGACGCCCGCAAGCGGATGGATTCGCCCACCGGCCCCTTCACCATGACGCTGGAAGCCGCCGTCGGCGAAGACGAAGACGACGCCATCTGGTCCAGCCTGGTCCAGGTGGACTGGCTTAATCCCGGCCGACGCTGGGGCGCCCTGGCGCAATATGTCTGGCTGCAACGCGACACGCAACCCTCGCGCGCGACGGATCAGCGCGCCTCGGCCATGCTCACCCGCTATTTCCGCAACGAAGTCGCCAGCTCGACCCTGCACTGGGTGGCCCTGGCCGTAGAACATCAGCTCGACACGCCCCACCGTGGCGAAGACACGCTCGTCACCGCGCAATATTACCGGTTTTGGTGAGGACAATCAGACATGAAAACAACCCGCATTCCAAACAAACCGCCCGCCCCCCGCCGACAGGCATGGAGCGGCCTGCTGCTCGCCGGCCTGCTGCTCGCCATGCCCGCTGCCGCTCACGCGGCCATCGGCTGCACCTTGAGCAATCCCGCCCGCGATCTGAAGGCGCTCTTTCCCAACATGACCTCCTATCGCGAGGACGTGAAGGAAATGCACCGCCTGCCCGGCGGCGCCGCCGCCCATGACATGCTGCGCGCGCGGGTCGGCAACGATCTTGATCCCGTCTATGAAGCCGCCGACACCCCCTACACGCTCTATTCCGTTTTCCACGGTGATCAGCGCATCGGCTATGTCCACGGCGTCAACGTGCCCGGACGCGGCGGCGTGATCCAAATCTTTCTGGCTCTCGACCCCGACCACGCCACCATCAACCGCATGGTCTATCAGCGCCTTGAAGGCCCGGGCGCCATGGCTCTGCGCAACCCGGCTGTCACCGGGCAGTTTGCCGGACTTTCCCTCGCCGATTTCTACAAGCACGACTATTATGCGGCGGCCGAACCCGGCGCAGAAGCCGATCGCGTCGGCCGGCTCTCGCCGCCTCCCGGACTCGCCCCCGAGGCTATCCCGGATTGGACCGCCACCATCCGCGGAGTCCGGAAAAATCTGATTCTAATGGACATTTTCGTCTTCGAGCGCAGGCACGATCCTTTCCACCAACGCGCCGAACAAGCCCGGAGACTTAAGGAGAACCAACCATGAAAACACGCCACTCCATCCTGGCCGCCGCCATCTTGGCGGCCGTTCTGACCCTCGCCGCTGCCGGCTGCGCGCGCAAAACCAGTCACTTCGGGCCGGAGTTTACCGACGCCCCCCAAGTGACCATCGCCCAACTGCTCGAACAGCCCGAAGCCTATCGCCGCCAAACTGTGCGCGTGGCCGGCCAAATCGAGCGCCAGTGCCCCGCCGCCGGCTGCTGGATGTTCCTGCGCGACGAAACCGGCCGCTCCATCCGCGTCGAACTCGGCGACTACTTCGCTCAGTTGCCCCGACACCTCGGCGAACACGCTGAAGTCGAAGGCGAATGGATTCCCAAGGGCGACCGGCATGAATTCATCGGCACCCGCATCCGCTTTGGTGGAGGCCCCTCCCGATGACCTATGCCACCTTTGCCTGGCGCAACCTGACGCGACGGCCCGTGCGCACCACCCTGACCGCTGGCGGTGTCGCCCTGGCCGTGGCTGTGGCGGTCAGTTTGGGCGGCTTCAACCTCGGCTATCGCAACGCCATTTCCGGCAGCATCGAGCAGCTCGGCTTCCAGGTCATGGTCATGGCCAAGGGCTGCCCCTATGAAGCCGCCACGCTCATGCTGAAAGGCGGAACAGGACTGATCTATCTGCCCGAGGACGCCCACGAGCAAATCCGAACCGACCCCGACATCGCCGAAATCACGCCCATCTTTATCGGCATTGCCGAAAAGCAGGGCTTCGCCCTCGATGGCTCCCCCGCGGCATCCTCCTTCGCCATTCTAACCGGAGTGGACACCCCCAGCTTTCTCGCCATGAAGCCCTGGCTCCAGCTCAAAACCGGCCGCGGCTATGACGGCGGCCGCTGGTTCGCTCCCGGCGCCACCAACGAAATCGTCATGGGCTACGAAGTTGCCGAATACGAGCAACGCAAAGTTGGCGACACCTTCTATGCCACCATCGTGCCCCATGGCAGTGTCGAACCCCGGCAGCACGCCTTCACCGTGGTCGGCGTGCTCGAACGTACCGGCTCGCAGGACGATGGCACCGTCTTCCTGCCGTTGCACGTGGCCCAGCAGCTCTTCGCCCGCGATGGCGAGCTGACCATCATCGGCATCAAGCTGCGCGAATTCAATGCCATCCGCATGCGCGAGTTCGAGGGCCGCTGGCTTAAGATTCCGGAGGTCCAGGTCGTCAGCCTCGAGCAGGTCAAAGGCGCCCTCGTCTCCCTCGTCGGCACCGCGCAAACCATGGTCGCCGCCGTCGCGCTCATCGCCATCCTGGTCGCCGTCATCGGCGTCGTCAACTCTATCCTCATGAGCGTCCACGAACGCACCGGCGAAATCGGCGTGCTCAAGGCCGTCGGCGCCAATCGCGCGCAAATCTTCCGCCTCGTCTGGTTCGAAACCCTCCTCATCTGCCTCGCCGGCGCCATCCCCGGCAGCCTGTTCGCCGCTGGAGCCGCGCGCCTGACTGACGCCGCCCTGCGCGCCGTCCTCAACATCGGCGTCTCCCAATCCCTCGTGCGCATCACCCCCGAACTGCTTGGCATCGCCATCCTCGGCGCCGTCATCCTCGGCCTGTTCGCCGGCATCTGGCCCGCTGGCCGTGCCGCTTCCCTCCGTCCGGTCGCCGCCATTCGCTCAGGAGAATAAACATGAACAACCAAACCCTCATCACTGGCCGCAACCTCCACCGCCACTACCAGCGCGGCAGCGAAACCGTCCGCGCCCTCGACGGCGTGGACATTGACGTCCGCGCCGGCGAATCCGTCTGCATCCTCGGCCCATCCGGTTCCGGCAAAACCACCCTCATCAACCTCCTCTCGGCCCTCGACGCCCCCACCTCCGGCGAGCTCATCATCGGCGGCCGCCGGGTGGATGGCCTCGCCGAGCACGAACTGGTCAACATCCGCCGGGGCCTGCTTGGCTACGTCTTCCAGCAATTCCACCTCATCCCCACCCTCACCGTCGCCGAAAACATCGCCCTGCCTCTGCTCTTTCTGGGCCGCAGGGTGGATCCCGCCGACACCCAGCGCGTCCTCGAAGCCGTCGGCCTCGCCGACCGCGCCGGACACCGCCCCAACGAACTCTCCGGAGGTCAAATGCAGCGCGTCGCCATCGGCCGCGCCCTCATGATCAAGCCGCGCGTGCTGATCGCCGACGAGCCCACCGGCAATCTCGACCGCGCCACCGGAGAAGCCATCTTCGACCTCTTCCAAACCACCGTGAGTGAGCAGGGCGTCGCGCTCGTTCTCACCACGCACAACCTTGCACTCGCCGAACGTTGCGACCGCACCCTGACCCTCGCCGATGGCAAAATCGTCGCCCCCTGACATCCGGCCATCCGGCACCCGCCGTAAAATCCCCCCCCTGCGGCAGGCCAAGCTGCCTGCCCCGTCAGCCTGCCGGACGTTTTCTCCAAATGGACTCTTCACAAACATCTCGTGATCAGGTTCAATGCGCCCTTTCACAACTTGGAGGAGACGCCCCATGAGTTCAGAAATCAATTTGATCGGTTCGCGCATTCGCCAGCTTCGCGAGCAGCGCGAGTTTTCCATCGAAGCCCTCGCCAAGCAGAGCGGCTGCAGCCCCGAGATGGTCGCCGGGCTCGAGGCGGGCGAGCTGGTGCCCTCGCTGACGCCCCTGCTGCGCCTGGCCCGGGGGCTCGGCGTGCGCCTCGGCACCCTGCTCGACGACCAGTCGCTCGAGGGCCCCGCCGTCGTCCGCAAGGGCGAACAAGGCCGCGCCATCCATTTCTCCGGCAACGATCCCTCGCGCAAACGCAGCACCCTCGACTTCTATCCCCTCGCGCCGCAAAAAGCCGCGCGCAACATGGAGCCCTTCCTCATCCAGGTGCGCCCCGCCACCGGCGAAATCACCCTCAACAACCACGAGGGCGAAGAGTTCATCTATGTCCTCTCCGGCCGCATCGAAATCCGCTACGGCCAGGAAAGCTATCAGCTCGAAGCCGGCGACAGCATCTATTACGAGTCCGCCGTGCCCCACCATGTCCACGCCCTCGATGGCGACGCCCAAATCCTGGCCGTGGTTTACGCCCCCGCCTGAGCCCCCCCCTCCCCTCCCCCCAACGAGGTGCCCCATGACCCGTGACATCCCCTCCGCCGCGCAAGCCCCCATCGGCGCCACCGCCGACGGCTTCACCGATCTCACTCTCGGCCAGCAGCTCGAATTCTGGGCCCGGGAAGTCCCCAACCACGAATTCCTCGTCTATCCCGACCGCAACTTGCGCTGGACCTATCGCGAGTTCGACGAACGCGTCAACCGCCTCGCCAAGGGCATGCTCGCCATCGGCATTGGCAAGGGCGATCACGTGGGCATCTGGGCCAAAAATGTGCCCGACTGGCTCGTCTTCCAATTCGCCTGCGCCAAAACCGGCGCGGTGCTCGTCACCGTCAACACCGCCTACAAGGCCGAGGAACTCGACTATGTCCTGCGCCAGTCGGACATGAAAATGCTCGGGCTCATTGATGGATTCCGCGATGTGGATTACATCCAGATCATCAGCCAGCTCGTCCCTGAACTCAAAGAGCAGCCCCGCGACTTCCTGAACAGCAAAACCTATCCCCACCTGCGCCATGTCTGCTATGTCGGCCAGGAAAAACACCGCGGCATGTACACCACCGCCGAACTGATGCTCCTCGGCGACCACCAGCCCGACTCGATCCTGGAGGAAGCCCAAAAAGACATCACCTGCCAGGACATCGTCAACATGCAATACACCTCGGGCACGACTGGCTTCCCCAAAGGCGTCATGCTCACCCACCACAACATCCTCAACAACGGCTGGAGCATCGGCCACCGCCAGCATTTCACCGCCAACGACAAACTTTGCCTGCAAGTCCCCCTCTTCCACTGCTTCGGCGTCACCCTCGGCGTCATGGCCATCCTCTCCCACGGCGCCACCATCGTGGCTGTTGAAGTCTTCGACCCCCTCCTCGGCCTGGCCGCCATCCACAAGGAACGCTGCACCGTCCTCTATGGCGTGCCCACCATGTTCATCGCCATGTATTCCCACCCCATGTTCAACCTGTTCGACATGACCAGCCTGCGCACCGGCATCATGGCCGGCAGCGTCTGCCCCATGGAGGTCATGAAACGCGTCATCTCGGACATGCACGTCACCGAAATCACCTCCGTCTATGGCCTCACCGAGGCCTCCCCTGGCATCACCCAATCCTACGGCACCGATCCCGTCGAGCTGCGCGTCTCCACCGTCGGCACCGCCTTCCCCGGCGTCGAAGTCGCCATCCTCCATCCCGAAACCAACGCCCCCCTGCCCCCCAACACCGAGGGCGAAGTCTGTTGCCGCGGCTACAACATCATGAAGGGCTACTACAACATGCCCGAGCAAACCGCCGCCGTCATTGACGAAAACGGCTGGCTGCACACCGGCGATCTCGGCACCTGCGACGAAAACGGCTACTACTGCATCACCGGCCGCATCAAGGACATCATCATCCGCGGCGGCGAAAACATCTCGCCCAAGGAAATCGAAGACCTTCTCCTGGCGCTGCCCGGCGTGCAGGATGTCCAGGTCATTGGCGCCCCCGACGAAAAATACGGCGAAATCCCCGTCGCCTTCATCATCCCGACCAAAGACTCCACCCTGGCCGAGGAAGACGTGCGCGACCACGTCCGCAGTCACCTCGCCAGCTACAAAGTTCCCCGCTACGTGTTCTTCGTCAGCGAATACCCCCTCACCGCCAGCGGAAAAATCCAGAAATTCAAACTCCGCGAACAGTCCGGCCCCCTGGTCGAACAACGCCGCGCCGAAGAATAACCCCCTCTCCCGACACCATTCGCGCGCACCAAAAAAGGCAGGCGCATCCCCATGAAAACGAGAGTGGAGCGGGCAACGGGAATCGAACCCGTATAGCCAGCTTGGAAGGCTGGAGCTTTGCCTTTAAGCTATGCCCGCAAAGCTGATCATCCGCCGGGCAGTTTGTCTTTCCGCGTCGCGAGGGTCAAGCCTTCTCTCGGATTGGTTTTCGCAATCCGCCCGTGGTAGGTTGCTGTAGCAACCCATAACTCATGACGTCCGCTTTGTCCAACCGCCGCCTGTTTCTGATCGGGAGTTTCGCGCTCCTGCTCATCGCGGCGGGCATCTGGCTTGGCACCCTTTTTCGCGCGCCCCCCAAGGCCCCCCCCCCCTCGCCCGGGCCAACCCTCCTCGAAGCCTCCGCCAACTCGCTCGAAACCGCCCGGACACTTCGCCGCCAAGTCACCGCCCCCCCGTCGCCTCCCGCCTCCGCCGCCCCCGCCATCCATCTGCGCGCCGGCCCGGTTCCGCTCGCACCGCCTTCCGACGCCCCCCTCGAGCACCCCCGCCCCTCCGCCCGGGGCTATCCCTGGATGATCCTCTTCGATTCCCCAATCTGCCCCGAGTGGAAAACCGCCATCGAGCAAGCCGGCGGAACCATCCGCGGCTACCTTCCTCAAAACGCGCTTCTTGTCGAAGCCCCCGAGCCGGATCTCGCCCGCCTCCGCCGACTCCCCCAAGTGGCTTGGACGGGCGAATATCGCCCCATCCACAAAATACAACCGCTCCTCGCCGCATGGATCCGTCAGGAACCGGAGCAAACCATCCCCGTCACCCTGCAAACCTTTTCGCCCGATGATCTCGAACTCCTGACCCGCGCTCTCGCCCAAGCCGGAGCGTCCGACATCCGCTCGTCCGCCGGCAAACGCTGGGGCATTGCCCGCGCCGCCCTGCCCGCCCAAAACGCGTTGGAACTGGCCCGCCTGCCCGAAGTCCAATGGCTCGAATACTATCAACCACCCCAACTGCTCAATGATATTGCCCGCTCCGCCGAGCGCCTCAATGTCGAGCCCCTCCACCAGTCGCACAATCTTGATGGAACCGGCCAGATTGTCGCCATCGCCGATACCGGACTCGACACCGGCAACACCAACACTCTGCACCCCGATCTGGCCGGCCGCCTCCTTCATGTCTTCGACATCGGACGGGGCAATGACTGGAGCGACCGCATCTATCACGGAACCCATGTGGCCGGCTCTATCATTGGCACCGGTGCGGCCTCAACCAACCAATATCGCGGCGTCGCGCCCGGAGCGAAACTCATTGTGCAATCCGCGGCCGACGCAGATGATTACCTCATCTTTCCAGAGGACTTGAACGAACTCTACGCCCCCCCCTACGACATGGGCGCGCGAGTCCACTCTGGCAGTTGGGGCGGCGGTTACCATGGCGACTATGACACGGATGCCATAACTTCCGATGAATTCATCTGGGACCACCCCGACATGTTAATTGTATATGCTGCGGGCAACGATGGCGAAGACTACGATGACGATGGCGTCGTGGACCTCATGGGCATCAACTCGCCGGGTACAGCCAAAAACGTGCTCACTGTGGGCGCGTCCGAAATCGGCCGTCCCTCCGGCAGCGGCGGCATGACTGGTAAAACCTGGGGCCAAACTTGGTACTGGTTGGCCGACTGCCGATCGCCGCCCATTTCCGGAGACCTGATCTCCTCCAGTCCCAATGGCCACCCCCAGGGTATGGCGGCGTTCTCTTCCCGCGGCCCTACCTTGGATGGCCGTGTCAAACCCGACGTGGTGGCCCCGGGCACGGATGTCATCTCGATCCGCTCCCGTGGTTCTTGGGACTTGGGCTGGGGCGTGGTGAGCAATAACACCAACTACTGCTTCATGGGCGGCACCAGCATGGCCACGCCCCTCGCCGCCGGCACCGCCGCCCTCGTCCGCCAGTTCTGCATCGAACACCGCCACATCGCTTCCCCTTCCGCTGCTCTCATCAAAGCCATCCTGACCGGCGGCGCGCGCTCGCTCTCTCCCGGACAATACGGCTCCGGTCAGCACCGCGAGATCCCGGAAGGCCCCCGCCCCAATGTGGTCGAAGGCTGGGGACAGGTGGATGCCGGCGGCTCCCTCTTCCCCGCCAATGGCCAGCACATCCTTCTTCTCGAAGGCCCCGCTCTCAGTTCCGATGAAACCCATGCGCTAAATTTCCTGGTCACCAACGCTTCCCCATTAAATGTCACCATGGCCTACAGCGACTACCCCGCCAGTCCAGCCGCCAGTTGGGCCCTGGTCAACGACCTCGATCTGCTGCTCATCGCTCCGGACCAAACCCGGCACCATCCCAACGGCTTGGACGGCCCCGACAACCTCAACAACCTCGAAGGTCTGGACCTCCCTGTTGCCGCCACCGGCCTCTGGAGCGCGGTGGTCATTGCCAGCAATGTCCCCTCCGGCCCCCAGCCCTTCGCGCTTTATGTCCGGGGCGCGGTTCTCGCTCCCGCCGACATCGAACACACCCCCCTCCCCAACACTTTCGCCACCAACCAGGATTATCAAGTGATCGCCCGGGTAACCTCGGCCGGCGAATTCAATCCCGACAGTGTTCTATTGCATTGGCGGCTCTCTGGCCTGACCAACGCCTACACCACCGTTCCAATGTCCACCACCAACGGCATGGATTACCAAGCAGACATCCCCGCGCAGCCCGTTGGCTCCCGCATCAACTACTACCTGACCGCCGGACCGGAAGAACTCATCACTTACGCTCCCGCCACCGCGCCGGATGTTCCTTACTCCTTCGAGGTCACCCCGACCTTCACCCTGACCATTTCCGGAACCCCGGACAATCTTTTCACCGTCGAGCCGGCCTATGGCGCCCATGGTCTGGCCTCCAATCTGCTCGTGGAGGCCTCTGCCCCCACCCCCCCCGACAACGATGACACGCGCGTCGTCTGCGTCGGTTGGACCGGCACCGGCTCGGCACCGCCAACCGGGACAAGCAATAGCTGCTCCTTCCACATCACCGAAGATTCCACCCTGACCTGGCACTGGCAGGAACAGCTGGCTCTGCTTCATTCTTCGTCCCCCCCCGGCGCTCTGATAGGCCTTACCTGGCACCCCCTGAACGGCTCGGCCGCCTCGCTGCCGACCCCCGAAAGCCATTCCTTTGACGGGATTCCCTACTCGTTCTCCGGCTGGACCGTGGACGGCCAACGCTGGCCGCCCCCCCCCGCCCCCTCCCCCCTCCAAATTGAAAATCTGTCCATGCCAACTTCGCGTGTGGCCGTGGCTCATTACACCCCGGTGGATGAGGATCAGGATGCCAACGGACTGCCCGATTGGTTCGAACTGCGCCATTTTGGCCAACTGGGCCAAGACCCCTACGCCGACTCCGACTCCGACGGCTATGAAAACATTTTGGAAGCGGCCGACCACACCGACCCCTTCGACTCAAACTCCATCCCGACCCCGCCCGTCATCACTCACGACCCCCTTCCGGCTGTCGCCAGTTCTCCGGCGCCTTGGCTTGTCGCCGCCACCATCACCGACAACGATCAAGTGGCCGCCGCCACGCTCCACTGGACGCGCAACGGCGGCATCGCGCGAACCCTCGCCATGATCCCAGACCCCGAACCCCCCGACCAGTTTGTGGCTCAACTGCCCGCCCCCGCCCGCGATGGCGACACCATCGTCTATCACCTGTCCGCCGCCGACCGCGCCGGCTTGGTCAGCTCGGCCGGCTCATGGACCGTTGGAGTATCCTATGCCCGCATGGATTGGACCCCCGCCCATATCTCCACCGCTGCGCCCAATAGCACCGTTAGCGTTCCCGTCGCTTTTTCCAATCCGGGCAGTCAGCCGCTCGAGCTCAGCTTTGAAATTGGCCCCGTCGGCTTCCACGACGACATGGAATCCGGCACCAACGGATGGACCCGTCCCGACAACAACACGGACTGGCATCTCAGTACCGCAAACTCTCACTCGCCTTCCCACGCCTGGTACTGTGGAAGCGAACACTCGGGCTACTATCGCAACCTGACCCACGCCTCGCTGGTGTCACCACTCGTTCAACTCGCCAACGACAACCCGCGCCTCCATTTCATGCACCGGGCCCGCTTTGAACTCGACGTGGATGAAATCCGCGATGGCAAACACTACTGGGATGCCGGCGTCATGGAGATTACGGCCAATGCCGGCCTTACCTGGCAACCGCTCCCCCCGGTCGGCGGCTATCCCGGCAATATCACCTCCAACCCGGCTTCACCCTTCCCGCCCGAGACCCCCTGCTTCGTCAATACTGACGACTGGGATCCCGTGGAAGCCGACCTCACCCCCTACGCCGGCAAAGAAATTCAACTCCGCTTCCGCTTCGGCGCCGACATGTATGTCTATGCCGAAGGCTGGCGCATCGATGATCTGGAAATCACCCCGCGAACCCTCGAAACCAACTGGCTCCAACTCGGCGCCAATCACCTGCTGCTCGAACCAGCAGAAATCGCTGAGCTTCTCCTATATTTGGACTCCACTCTCCTCCCCCCTATGGCAACAGGTCACCTCGCGTTGCGCGTCCATCACAATGACCCCGAACACCCCTCGCCCCTGACCCTTCCCATTGCTTTCCAGAACAGCAGTCGCCAAGTTCAGGTGACTGCCATTGGCTCCGGCCAGGCCAATCCCGATGGCACATTCCTCCTCAACCCCGGCGACCCGCTCGAACTGGAACTCACCGCCGTCCCCGGCCATTTCATTGCGGAAGTATTGATCAACCGGACCCCCACCCCCCTCCCCGAACTCGTGAGCACCCAAACTCTCTCCTGGGTCTCTCTGGACGACAATCTGGAAATCCAAGTCACCTTCGCCCCCATTCTCGATATCGTCCCCATCCCCGCCGAATGGCTTGCCCAACACGGACTGACCGCCAGCCACTGGATGGCCGAGGCCAGCCTCGACCCCGACCGCGACGGCCTGCTGACCTGGCAGGAATATGAGCTGGGCAGCAACCCCACCAACCCCGCCGACGCCCCCCTCATTCTCCGCCTTCATCATCCCGAAGCGCCCGCCGGCGCCTGGCATGTCTCCTGGCACGCCTACACCAACCTGAACCGCTCCTATAACCTGTTGGCCTCCTCCAATCTTCAAACAGGCTTCGTCACCCTTACCAATCTCAATCCCGCCCCCCCCGTCATGACCTCCCCCCCCCTCCCCCCCAACCACCGCTTCTTTGGCCTCCAGTTTCTTTCCCCCAACCCTTGACTTCCATACAGTCCAAGCCCAAACTCAATTTGGCATGAAACATTCCATTCGCCAGACGCTGCTTTGTCTGGGGCTGGTCGCCGCCCACGCCTTCGCCGCCCCGGAATACGATATCATTGACCTGGGCACCTTGGGCGGCAGCTGGGCGCAGGCCAATGGACTCAACAACGTCGGCCAAGTTGTCGGCTCTTCCCAGGATGCAGAAGGCCGCGAGCAAGCCTTTGTCTGGCAAAACGGCTGCATCAGCGGCCTCGGCTTCCTTCCCGAAGGCACCTACAGCCGAGCCATGGACATCAACGACCACGGCGACATCACGGGGCAGGCTCAGGTATCCCCCACCAGCCATCAGGCCTTTATCTACTCAAACCGGTCCATGACCCCCATCGGCACCCTCGGCGGAGCCAACAGCATCGGACGCGCTATCAACAACCGAGGCACCATTACCGGCTCCTCAGGCATCAGCAATTCCGTGAATAACCACACCTTCGTATGGAAAAAGGGAAATCACACTCAGATTCCGCCATTTGGTGTCTCTCAATCCTGCGATTCCTACGGCATAAACGAAGATGATCGCATTTGTGGAACCACCTTCGTCTACTCTCCCAATCCCCGCTGGTGGCCTTATGTATGGCACGACGACAACGGCAATGGCGTCCACGACTTCGGCGAGATGAAGCTGCTGGGCAACATGGGCGTCAAAAATAGCGTGGGCGAATTTGCCGGAGCCAACGCCATCAACAACCACGGTTGGGTGGTCGGCTGGACCTCCATCACCAACTATTATAACCCCCAACACGCTTTTTTGGTCGTGCCATCCAATGGCGTCTGGAAACTGCCCAGTTACAGCAACACCGACCCCACCAATTTGCTCATGCGCAGCCTCGGTACCCTGGGGACGCCCACAAATAATTCCTGCGCCAATGCCATCAACGACCACGCCTGGATCGTCGGCCGCTCCGAAACCGAAACCGGCCAAACCAACGCTTTCCTCTGGCGCGATGAAGTCATGCACAATCTCAATGATCTCATCGCCACCAACTCCGGCTGGGAGCTCACCACCGCCACCGGAATCAACAATGCCAACGAAATCATCGGCAATGGCCTGCGCAATGGCCAGCCAAAGGCCTTCATTTTACGCCGACAAGGCCGTATCCACGATTTGCAGCCAACTTACGAAACCAACGCCACCTGGATCACCACAAACGAACTGAACGAGGTCACCACCCAGCACATTCTCCGCGTCATTGCCTACGACATCCAATGGAGCGGGGTCTGGAGCACGAACATAGATGAACGGCACGACTTCACTGTTGAAGCCAGCCCTTCCCCCCAATTGGCCGACTGGCAGCCCTTGGAACCAGCCACCCAATGGCCGACCACCCAAAACCATTGGAGCTTGGCTGTTCCGGCCAACACCCGCACGCGTTTCTATCGCGTCAAAGCCCAGCCCATCGTGGAACCTGAACCCGACCCCTGAGTCCTCCTGCGTCGCCTGCCGGCATCGGCCGGCAAGTCAATCAAAGCTGGAAACGCCGATTTTGTAACCCAGCGTTGCTTCGGCAATATTGCGTCCGTCTCGCAGGCGCGGCGTCATCCGCGGCACCCAGAGCATCCGCCGCTGCGCCCGCACCACCAAGTGATGCGCCGGCAGGAAAAAGAAAATCGCGTCCAAAATCCGGGCCAGCCAGAAAACCGGCGTGAACGCCGTATAAACCGTCAGTGCCCGGCGCAAGCGGTTCTCCGTCAGCGCCGCCGGCTCGCACGACCAGGGAATCACCCCGGCAAACAATTCAACCAGCAAATCGGCAAATTCGCTGAAGAAGCGCCCATACATCACCGTGTCGCGGACGTCAAAACCGTCCTTGAGCGCGTCAAACAACTCCGCCGGGGTAAACCCCGGGTGCAGCAACGGACGCGTCGGATCGGTGAGCCTGGCCAACCTCCGGAAAAAACCAATCACGGTGCGGCGCTTGCGCCGAACATGCAGCACCAGACGGGTCTTGGGCGCCAGCACCCGGTGGACTTCCTCCATCAAGGCCGCCGGATCCTCCACATACTCCAGCATCTCGCTCATCACCACGGCATCAAACGATCCATCCTCAAACGGCAGCACGGGCAGTTCATTGACTTGAACTGCGGCCCCGCCGGTTTCGCTCAACAACTCGACATGCTGCTCCGAAATGGTCGCGCTATGCCACGCCGCCCCCCCGCCGTCGTTGGCATGCCGGAGTCCCGCGCTCATCGCGTCATCCACCACCATTTCCAGCACCTGCTCCCCCTCCACACGATCCAGCAGCCGGACCAGCCGAGTCAACAACTCGCAGCGCAATGGCGAACGAAGAAAAATCTTCATTCGCAACTGAGTCGCCGCCCCCATGCCTGTCATGCCATTCGATTCGCTCATATCAAGCATGGAGCATGCCCCAAACCGGCCCGTTTTGTCCAGTTCTTACCACCGCCCCGCCCCCAATTTTCGTCCGGGGGCATCCGGTAAACATGTTCGGACCAACCTCCCGACCGGTTCCTGAGCTTGAGTTGTGCGCTGTTTTTTCGCATGCTCCTCCCATGCAGTCGAGTGGCGTCCATCCTCAATTTGAACGTGCGGCGCGCCGTCCAAATCCCCCGGGAGGCCGCCCATGATCCTGCGCCATCTCCTCCTGCCGGAAATCCTCGAACTGCTGCACGCCGGCGAGCTCACCGAATTGCGTGAATTCCTCGCCAACCAGCCCGCCCCCGAAATCGCCGAGCTCCTCACCGTCATCACCAACGAGGACCGGGTCCTCCTCTTCCGCGTTCTTCCGCGGCATCTCGCCGACGAGGTGTTCTCCCTGCTCGACCCCATCTTCCAAAACCAGCTCCTCGACGAAATGGCCCACGAGGAAGTCCGCCATGTCCTCGCCGCCCTCCCCCCTGACGACCGCACCGCCCTCTTCGAAGAGCTGCCCGCCCGCGTCATGCGGCGCCTCCTTGGCGTGCTCGACGATACCGACCGTATGCAGGCCCTCACCCTCCTGAGCTACCCCCAGCACAGTGTCGGCCGCCTCATGACCGACCGCTATGTCACCGTCCATCCCGAATGGACCGTGGCCCAGGCCCTTGCCCACCTGCGCAAAGTCGGCACCGACTCCGAAACCATGTCCATGATCTATATCACGGACGAAACCGGCCACCTCAGCGACGACCTCCCCCTGCGCCGCCTCATCCTGGCCGATCCCAACACAACGGTCTTCTCCCTCCTCGATGGCCGCTACGCCAGCCTCCACTCCCAGCAGGACGAAGAAGAAGCCGTCCAGGTCTTCCGCAAATACGACCTCCATGCCCTCCCCGTCGTGGACGAGGACAACATCATGCTCGGCATCGTCACCGTGGACGACATCCTCGACGTCGCCGAAGAAGTCACCACCGAAGACTTCCACAAACTCGCCACCGTCCAACCCCTGCACGTCAGCCTGCGCCATGCCTCGCTCGGCCTGCTGGTGCGCAAGCGCATCGGCTGGCTGCTGGGCCTCGTGGCCGCCGGCGTCATCTCCGGCTCCGGCATGGCCATGTTCGAAGACACCATCGCCGCCGTGGTCGCTCTCGTCTTCTTCCTTCCGCTCCTCATCGACAGCGGTGGCAATGCCGGCTCCCAGACCTCCACGCTCATCGTCCGCGCCATCGCCACCGGCGAAGTCCATTCCCGCGACTGGCGTCAACTCCTCGGCCGCGAGTTCATCCTCAGCGCACTCCTGGGCCTCACCATGGCCCTCGGAGTTTTTGCTCTCGGCCTTTGGCGCGGCGACATCAAAATTGCCGTCACTGTTGCCCTCAGCATGGTGGCTGTTGTCATGACCGGCAGCCTTCTCGGCGCGCTCCTGCCCATCGGCCTCCACAAACTCAATCTCGACCCCGCCACCGCCAGCGCCCCCCTCATCACCTCCATGGCCGACATCCTCGGCATCCTCATCTATTTTTCCATCGCCAACTTCATCCTGGGACTGTGACATGACCGGGCGCGCTATCCATCCCCCCCACCAACCCGCGCGAGGCCGGCCATGATCCTGCGCCACCTCCTGCTCCCCGATATCCTGGACATGCTCGCCGACGGACATTTCAACGAACTGCGTGACTTCTTCCTCGAACAGCCCGCTCCCGAGGTTGCCGAACTTTTTACCGTCGTCACCGACAAAGACCGCGTCCTTCTCTTCCGCGTCCTCCCCCGCCAGCTCGCCGACGAAGTCTTCTCGCTGCTCGATCCCATCTACCAGAACCAGCTCCTCAGCGAAATGGCCAACGAGGAAATCCAGCCCGTCCTCGCCGCCCTCTCGCCCGACGACCGCACCGCCCTCTTCGAGGAACTCCCCGCCCGTGTCACCCAGCGCCTCCTCGCCCTTCTCGACGACTCGGACCGCAAACAGGCCCTCACCCTCCTGAGCTATCCCCAGCACAGCGTCGGCCGCCTCATGACCGACCGCTATGTCACCGTCCATCCCGAATGGACCGTGGCCCAGGCCCTCGAACACCTGCGCAAAACCGGCACCGACTCCGAAACCATGTCCATGATCTACATCACGGACGAAACCGGCCACCTCCGCGACGACCTCCCCCTGCGCCGCCTCATCCTGGCCGACCCCGGCATCACCGTCGCCACTCTTCTCGACGGCCACTATGCCAGCCTTCATTCCCAGCAGGACGAAGAAGAGGCCGTCCAGGTCTTCCGCAAATACGACCTCCACGCCCTGCCCGTCGTGGACGAAGACAACATCCTCCTCGGCATCGTCACCGTGGACGACATCCTCGACGTCGCCGCCGACGCCGCCACCGAAGACTTCCACAAACTGGCCACCGTCCAGCCCCTGCAAATCAGCTTCAAAGAAGCCACCCTCGGCCTCCTCTATCGCAAACGCATTGGCTGGCTCCTCGGCCTCATCCTCGTCAACATCTTCTCCGGCGCCGGCATCAAGTTCTTCGAAGACACCATCTCCTCCGTCGTCGTCCTCGTCTTCTTCCTGCCCCTGCTCATCGGCAGCAGCGGCAACGCCGGCGCCCAGGCCTCCACCCTCGTCGTCCGCGCCATCGCCACCGGCGAAATTGACTCCGCCGACTGGTGGAAACTCCTCCTCCGCGAAATCGGCGTCAGCGCCATCATGGGCCTGGCCATGTCCTTCGCCGCCTTCTTCCTCGGCTGGCTCCACGGCGGCCTCTCGGTTGGCGTTGTCGTCGCCCTCAGCATGTTCACCGTCATTGTCGCCGGCAGCCTCCTCGGCACCGTCCTGCCCCTCATCCTCAACAAACTCGACCTCGACCCCGCCACCGCCAGCGCCCCCCTCATCACCTCC
>LSQX01393086.1_pt1 | contig 47945 bp, 36 predicted proteins | sample 654561 | NCBI WGS metagenome assembly LSQX01 (sample SAMN04489861, study PRJNA283612) | anaerobic digester metagenome | isolation source: 4 biogas reactors fed with cattle manure at either 37C or 55C with and... | place: Denmark: Kongens Lyngby | collected 2014
GATCGAGACAGGCTGCCTTGAAGCGCTCCAAACAGTATATAGAACGCTGCCGCGCCTATAAAGAAAAATCCAGATCCGATCAGCAATAAAATGCCGACCGGCACGATCGCCCAATTGCTGCCGGGGTTTTCGAAGACCAGTTCGTTGTCCGGGTGCCTCAGCAAGCCATTTACGCTCAAAAGAGCTCCCGCAATCGCTGATGCGCCGGCAAGAAACCCTATTGTATTCCAACTCCACTTCGAGACCTGTGGGACATAATGCCCGAGCCACGATATCGGAGCGCCGGGATAGACTTTGATGAGTAGAATGAGAAGAAAAGCCACGCTCCACCACATCGCATTCACCGCCAAAACTTCGGCGGGATGCCGCACTCTGGCCACGGGAGGCTGGGAGCTAATCTGTTTGCTCATCAGCTTCATCAACTTCTTTTGGCTGTCGCTATCGGCAGGATCGAATTGGACTGCAAAATTATAGTATTTAATCGCGGCGCCGGTCTTTCCCCGTATGCGATAAATATCCGCAAGCATCACACACGCCTTAGCATTCCTCGGGTCCGTGCGTAAAATAACCTTGCAAAGCTCAAGCGCAACTGCGAACCTTTTTTGAATGAAGGCAAATTGCGCGTCTTTCAGCATCTGCGATATATTTCGAGGCGCGTGTGGAGGTGCAGACGGCGGGGCAGCGGCAGTAGTCGTCGATTGCTTATACTGAAGTTTCTTCTTCTGAATCATCGCCTCAATGGCGAGGGTTTCGTCGTAGGCTTTACGGCGCACCGGATCCTTGAGAACCTCATAGGCCTCGTTTATCCGCAGGAACAGCAGATGCGATGTCACTTTATCGGCTGCTACATCGGGGTGATATTTGCGAACCAATTCGCGGTAGCGTCGCTTGATCAAGGCTGTGCTTGCGGAGTCGGGCAAGCCCAGAATTTCGTAGTGCGTTCTCATTGCCGCGCAGCACCCAACAAGCTCTCAAAATAACCAAGAAAGAATTTCGCCGCGATAGATCCTACAAGCCCGGCAGCCACAAGAATCATCAATACATATATCGCGATACCCATCTTATGAATAGACGCGTCAACTTCCTCGTCCATATAATCAGCGACTTTCTCCAAAACAGTATCGGCGCTGCCCGAGCGCTCACCGACTGAAATCATATCCAACACAATTGGTGAGACTGCTTTAGTTTTGCTGAGTGAATCCGTAAGCCCCGCGCCGGATTGTATCGCGGGGATGGCGCGCTTTAGCCCCCTGGCGACGAACAAGTTGGCACACGTATCGGCCGCTATATCAACTGATTCGGACATCGACAGCCCGGCGGCGTATAAGATCGCCATAGACCGGCTGAAACGAGACATAGCAACCTTGTGCGCGTTGGCTCCCACTATCGGAATATTCACCTTAATAGCGTCCCAGAACAGCCTCGGAATGCTGAATTGGAAGATTAACTTGATTGATATTACTAAGGCGCCAACCCACAGCGCCCAATGAATCAGCGTCGGCTTGACGAGGCCGAAGAACGTCACAAACCCATCATTGACCAGCACCGATGCATGCGGGATAATCAAACTGACCAGAGTGGCAAAAATCAAAACCAGGACAGGGTAGAAGAGCGCCTTGGCGATCAGGCCTCTAACTTTGATCTCATACTCCAAAGATTGTGCGATCCTGTCTGCCATAGTATCCAGTTGGCCTGCACGCTCCCCCGATGTAATGAGAGCGATTTGCAGACGGCCAAAGACGTGAGGATATCTGCTCAACGAATCGGAGAATTTGCCGCCGCCGGATACGTTATTTCGCGCTTCATCGGCAATAGTACCCAGGCGATTTCGCATACGCGTGCTGATGCTTCTCAATGCCTCCGCAATCGACATTCCTGAAGCCAGCAATGTGGACAACTGCCGGAAGAATATCGACAGCATTTTGATGTTCACACCGGTCCAAATGGGATAGAGCAGATACCTGGCGATGATATTTCCCTGAGGTGCATTTGCCTTGGATTGGGCCGTTTTTTTGGCGGCGGTGATACTCATTGGCAGGTGACCCATAGCTCGAATCGCATCCGCCGCGCCCCGTTCGTCGGCTGCGTCGACTGATCCCACAACGGTCGCTCCCGCGCTGTTTTTTGCTTTGTAGTCGAAGATTGTCACCGTTAAAATCCCAGGCCTGTTCCAAAAAGAAATTTTTGGTAATATGAATACGCCAGCACTATGATCCCTATCCCACTTACTGCTATCTGGAATGAAATAAACGCGCTCACGGACCAGAGTCTGCCTATCGTTTTTTGTTGTGCTGCACGGTCTTGATATATGCGGGAAAGCTGCGCGAAAGCCTCCGGCAAGCGGCCCGCACGCTCCCCCGCGGAAGCCATTCCAATATCATCGCTATCAAAAATACCCGATGTGACAATTTTTTGCACAGGGCTTTCAGAGGCGGTGCGTCCCGAACTCCGAAGCGCCTGCGCGACTGCATTGTTGCGAACAGTGAGAGATGCCGCATCCCACGCGATTGCAGGGCTGAGTCCGGCCGAATAGAGGCGATCAAGAGTATGTAAAAAAGCCGCCAACGAACGGTATTTGTGCAGGCCGCCCCAAATCGGAACTCGCAGAAGAATCGTGTCTAGAGCGCTGCGTACCGCCGGGACCCTCTTCAGCGCCGTCCAGGCAAGAAAAATCACAGACAAGCCGGCAGCCAAAGGCGCCCACTTAATCACCGTTTCTATGAGAATAGCTTTATATATCGCAAGTGCGTCCACTTTCTCCGCCGAAAAAATCGAACTTAGCAGCTTCGACACATCGCAAAACGGCAAAATCAATATGGACAAAACAACCGTCAATTTCGTGATTACCCACCATATACTGCCATACCTTGCATCTTTAGCCTCAGCTTCGAGGTCATCGGCTATCTCCTCGAACGCAATCTCGATTTCGCCGGCAAGCTCCCCCGCCCAAACACGAGCAGTGGCCCATACGGGAAATATACCAGGGTGAGCAGCCATCGCGCTTGATAGGCTCGCACCAGATTGCACCGCCTGGCTCATCGCCGGAATTGCCGAGCGGAGATGCCTCTGGCGGGTGTATACAGACGTATCGGCCAATGCCTGATTTATCGGTATGCCCGATTTGAGCAACGTTGCGATCTGCCGAAAAAACATAGACAAGCTCGCCAAAGGGACAATAGGACGCACCGAAATGGGGGTGACGGGTGCGGCGGGTTGCGGCTGTGCGCGAACATTTGGGGCTACCGTCGTCTGCACGGGAGAGGTGGATTGGATTGATCGCACCGAATAACCCATTTTGGCCAGATTGTCGGCGACCTGGGCCTCATCGCGGGCATTCATAGCTCCGTGAAGCACTCGTCCCGTTCGATCAGCCGCCTCATATCTGAATAAAGCCATCTGTCAACCCATGATCCAATTGGAGTCGCGGTATAAAATCACACCACCGGTATCGATTCGCCCAGCCGCTTGCTGCACAGTTAAATTGTCGGTTACCAGCACCGTTGACGCTATCTCGGCGAGAGGAACCAATACAAACGCCCGTTTCAACATCTCCGCATGCGGCAGTGTCAGTTCCGGTGACGCCAGTCTGATTTCATCATAGAGCAAAATATCTATGTCTATGACCCTCGGTCCCCATCGAATTGTTCGCTGGCGGCCAATCGATCTCTCGATAGATTTACACAACCGCAGCAGTTCGTGCGGATCCAACTGCGTTTCCAGCTTGACCACAGCATTCAGAAAATCCGGCTGATCGAGATATCCGACGGGCTTTGTCCGATAAAGAGACGACGCATCAGTCACGATGCAGGCGCCTCGGTCGAGCATCTGCACCGCCGATTGCATGTTTGCTTCTTTATTTCCGATGTTAGCTCCGAGGGCCAGGTAAGCTATGCTTCTCATTGTAGGATAATTATACCAGAACTACGACACACACGAAGCAAGGGCAATCCGACAGCGTTGTTCACTACATGGGTAGACTTCAAAATGTAACTATCCATGGAGGCGCAGATATGATTGTACTGAGATACAACGCTATGCGATTGCTGCTGCCGGTGCTTGCGCTGGTTTTGATATTCGGAAATGCGAGCGTGGCCCAAAATGCACCGGGCCAGTGCCCTGTTGGTGGGTATACCATAACCGCGTGCCCTGTGATATCTGATTCTGTGATACGAGACAAAATCGTCTCTCGTCTATCCGGATCGGTCGCATCCGCCCGTTATCCTGTGACCGTCTCCGTGTGTGACGGTATAGTCACCCTGACCGGGACGGTCAAATCTGCGGGTCAGCGGGATTTCGCTTCGGTATTTGCGGCGGGGGTTCCAGGGGTGATCGCGGTCTACAATCATCTGAAGATCGACCCTGCTGTTGTGGATGATCTATTTTTGATGGGCCAAGTCCGCAAGGCTTTTAACAAGTCAAGTGTCGACTCCAAGCGAATCAGTGTGCAAGTCTCCCAACGGGTTGTGCAGTTGACGGGAGTCGTGACTACTGAGATCGATCGGGAACAGGCCACTCAAATCGCAGCTTCAGTGCCTGGTGTGGCGGCTGTCTATAATAATCTAACTGTGAACGGGCCATCAGGTTCGCCGTTTTAGTGGCGCATGATGCTGAAGGGCTCCGAGAAGCCCTTCAGCGCATGCACTGGCTCACGGGGATACGGCGATTATCAGAATATGCTGCGCCGCATATCCGGTGTTCAGGTTGCCGTATCCGCTCATATTTATCCGCGTGCCGGGCTTCAGATCAAGAAAAGTCTTCTCGATTTGCTGGAACATAATTTTGGTGTTGTCATCACACGAAACCACCGCAGTCGTAACACGCCCGGTCATCTTAAAGGTTCGAGAGGGGTAGTCGATTTGCTGGATAACTCCGACTACGCTGGTCGGCATCATAGGGACAACATTTGCCGCTTCGCTGCCGGTGCGAAGCAATCTTACCATCGTAGCCTGCACAACATAAGGAGCCACTTCGTTGCCGGCGACCCATATCGCGTCTCCCTGATTCATAGATCCGAGCCTAACCCGAACCGTACCCTGAACCATAATTGCCGTATCCACGTTGACGGTAAAGGAGCCATCGGAAGTTTGAAACTTTATTTGCCGACCTTTGTAGTCGATGTCGCTTATCAATCCCTTTCCTTGCCATGTTGCATCCGCTGTGGGTGCAAAAGACTCGGCTTTGGCTTCTGGCTCTAAAGGCAATCCTCGATCCAGTTGAACCTCTGGTGTCTTCTCTTTTTCGACAACTATTTTCACCTCCTTTTGAGGAGAACGTGCGGCACTGCGATCCGCCGGGGATGCAAGCACACGCACCCTTGACGCCGTAACTTGACCAGGCTTGGTCAAATTGCCAAACACGCGCACTTCATCACCAACTTGTGGCTGAGCATTAGTCGCCCCTGCGCTGGAGAGCATCTGCGCTCCAGAGATGTCTATCTCATACACCACATTATCCCGTCCCAGGAAATTGAGTGTTTTATCACCTATTTTAGTGACCGTGCCGGTCGCCAACCAGCCTCCGCCGGCAGCAATCGCACAACCCATGGTTGTGATTAAAGTTACTGCGAGGACAAAGCCGAGAACTCTTGCTGCATGCATATCGTTCAAGCCTCCCCTGAAACAAAACAGACTCGCGCTGCGATTGGTTACTATTGCAGGTGTACCCTGCGTGAAGTAGGAATAAACTGTGGCCGCATGCTAGCGATGCTCAGGAAAAATAGTTGGAATATTTTCTGCTGAGCTGGTTTACAAAGGGTTTGGAATGGTATAATGAAGTAGCTTATTCATTAAGGAGCTTAAGTGATTGCCGTGGAACAGGAGATGACCTCGCGAGACTGCAACGAGTACACCGAGATGGTTGCTGAGGTTTTCGTGGATACGATCAGAAAATCAGCGATCAAATCGGCATGCCCTGATCCTGACGGAGAGATCACACAGGCCCTGATGGAATGTCTGCAATATGTATATTTACACGGCGCATCACCGATTCGGCAGATTGCGGCAGGGCTGGAGATCAGCTTATCAGCTGCAAGCCAATTGGTGGATCGGTTGGTTAAGAAGAATATGGTAACTCGCAGCCAGTCGAAAAGCGACAGGAGACTTACCCAGGTAGAGTTGACTGAGGCGGGGCAGACCGCTGTTCGTGAGATGCGGCAGCGCAAAACCGAATGGTTCGATTCAATCCTGGAAGCCATGTCGCCCTCGCACAGGTGGGCGCTTAGAGATAGCCTCGAGAGCTTCCTTGCGTTGGCTTTGGAGACGAGAGACGATGCAGATCGGGCGTGTGTGCGATGCGGGATGGGAAATGTGCAGTCGTGCATTATCAATAAGTTGAAAAACAAATACAATACAACTCAGCAAGTTTCACGAGAGGAGTCCGGGCGATGACAGGCTACAGCACGAAGGTAATGGAGCATTTTGCCAATCCACATAATGTTGGCGAAATGGAAGATGCAGACGGAATCGGCAAAGTCGGCAATCCCGTATGCGGGGATATTATGAATATGTATATCAAGGTCAAGGACAACGTTATCACCGATGTAAAGTTCAAGACCTTCGGATGTGGAGCGGCTATCGCCACGAGCAGCATGGCCACTGACCTGATAAAAGGAAAGACGATCGAGGAGGCGCTCGAACTTACCAATGCTGTGGTCGCAGATGCTTTAGGCGGGCTGCCCAAGGTTAAGATGCACTGTTCGGTGTTGGCCGAGCAGGCTGTACGCAACGCTATTGATGACTATCTGAAAAAGACGACCGGCGTTGGGCTACAACTCAAAACTGACGAGGATCTACACGAGCATTTTCCTGAGGATGAATAAATAAGAAGGGAGCAACGAATTGACGGAGCAAACAAAGGCTGATCTGCGAAAGCGGGTCGAAGAGGTTCTTGAGATTATCCGCCCGAACTTGCAGGCGGATGGCGGTGATGTCGCGCTGGTAGACGTTAGTGACGAAGGCGACGTGAAAGTTACGCTGCAGGGAGCTTGTCATGGATGTCCAATGGCGGCGATGACGCTGCAGATGGGTATAGAAAGAATATTGAAAAAGGAGATTCCTGAGGTCCGCAGCGTGGAGAACGTTTCGGACGAGGAATAACGAATACTTGGGCGCGGAGGCGGCCAGTGGTGTGCCGGGACGCTTTCTGAATGGGTAATTAGATAGTTGATTGGATCGGGGTCGCGATTGCGGCCCCATTTTTTATTGCAGAAATGGATTGGTGGCTCGCTCGCGGCCGACAGTAGTAACCCCTCCGTGACCAGGAAACAGCTTGGTATCGTCCGGCAGGGGCAGCAGCTTCGTTTGAATCGAGCTAATAAGCGTCGGATGAGAGCCGCCGGGAAAATCGGTCCTGCCGATGGAGCCTGCAAAAATGGTGTCGCCGCAGAAAACTCCCGCATCCGTTCTAAAACACAACCCGCCAGGACTATGGCCTGGGGTATGAATCACCTCTATTGTTGCATCGCCGAGGTTCAATTCATCGCCGTCGTTGATGAATATTAGCGGAGACAGCGAAACAAATTTGGACATATCATAAAACATCTCCGCGAGCGCCATACTTTCTTCGATATATATACGATCGGCCTGGTGCATTAATATATCAATGTTGTAGTCGGCTGCCAATTCGCCGGCGGAAAAGAAATGATCCGGGTGGCCGTGGGTCAAGAGTATTTTTGAGGCAGCAAGATCGTTGTCGCGCAATTGCTGCTTAATCATCTGAGGGTTCCCGCCGGGATCAATCACTGCCGCGACCAATGTGGCGGGATCCCAGATGACATAGCAGTTAGTCTCCAGCGGGCCAACGACCAACTGCTCGTATTGAACAGACATCAACAACCTCTCCGCATCACCGCAAGATTTGCGGAATCGTAGTTATCCAGCTTCCCTGCCGCGCGGGCATGCGCCTCGGCTGCATCATATTCCCCCCAAGCCGCATATACTTCCGCCAGCACCGCATGGTAGGTGCGATCTGCGGGATTGAGCTCCAGCGCGTGTTTAATTGCGTCAGTGGCTTCTTGAATGTGCCCAATGCGGAAATATAAAAGCCCAAGCCGAAACGCATAATATGGGTCGCAAGGGCTGAAGATAGTGGCCTGCTGCATCTCGACAATTGCATCAGATATTCTGCCCATCATCATATAGAAATCGGCAAGCCAGAAATGATAGAATCCATCGGTCGGAGCGATCTGCACGGCCACCTCAAGCTGAAGCACCGCTTCTTCTCGTTGGCCGGTATGCCAAAGCGCATCTCCAAGCTTGTAGCGATAAAATGGGTTCATCGCGTTGAAGTTTGAGGCTTTTCTGTATTCATCAACCGCCGAGCGCCATTTGCCATAGCGTCTGTAGATCTCCGCCAGGCTGTAGTGTGGTTCGGCGCGTCTGGGGCTGATTTTGATCGCTTTACGATATTCAGCGAGCGCTTTTTGTGATGATTCAGAGTAGGCGTAGGCATCTCCCAGCCGTGTATGATACCCCGGGTTGCCTCGCTCCAGTTCCACCGCCTTGCGGTAGTGGGCCACAGCTTCCTGCACGCGGCCCTCGTTACACAGCGCATCACCCAGTTCCTGCTGCTGATAAGCCGAAAGTTCAGGCTCAGCCTCGGATCGCTCGGCGGATCTCATTCTATCCTCAAACTGCCCTTCTTCTTTTTCGGATTGAATGACATTATCGTCCATAACACTAAAGTCAACGCGTATCCAGAATAAACGTTACCGGCCCGTAATTAGCTATATCAAATAGCATTTTGGCTCCAAATCGACCGGTTTGAACCGGCACGCCGCACGCGTTGAGCATCTCTACAAACTCATTATACATCGAATCCGCCAAATCCGGAGAGGCTGCTTTGTCGAACCCAGGCCTGCGTCCTTTCGAGCAATCCCCCAGCAGCGTGAACTGCGACACGACCAGAGCCTCGCCGTGAACATCGAGCACTGACAGATTCATCTTGCCCGCATCGTCCTCGAATATCCTGAGGTTGGCGATTTTCTCAGCGAGAAAGTTTACATCCTTTGTCGTATCGCCTTTCTCGACTCCCAGCAGCACAGCCAGCCCGCGCCCAATTTTGGCGATCCGCTCACCGTCGACCGTCACCGAAGAACCGTTCACCCTCTGCACAACAGCTTTCACTGCCTAGGTTTCCTTTCTGGTCTTGCGATCGCAGACTCTTTCTACTTTCAAGACATCGGGCAGGCTTTCCACCTTGTCGAGCAATGATTTCAGCTTATCGACATCCGGCACCTCGACGGTTAAATTGATTTCTGAAGTTTTGTCGGGCATTGATTTGACCTTGGCCGCCCTGATACTTGTCTTGCCCTCCGAGAAAATTGCGGTAATCGCATTCAACACTCCAATGCTGTCGAATGTCTTTATGAACAGATCCGTGGAGTAACGCTCGCCATTTGATTCCATCCAGTTGATCTGGACGAGTCTGTCGGGTTCGCGCTCCCGAAATCCCGGCAGGTTCGGACAATCGACGGCGTGCAGGGTAACGCCCTTGCCGCGCGTCACATAACCGACAACCTCTTCCCCTGGCAGCGGCATGCAGCATTTAGCTCGATTGATCCGCAGCGTATCCAGGCCATGTAAATTGACCGATAGCGCCTTCTCTCCGCTGGGTTTGGCTGTTTCGACGACTATTGCGTCCGGGGTGGGCTGAGTGCCCCGCAGTTTGTTGGCTATTGCTCCGGCCGCGACATGGCCGTAGCCGATCGCCGCAAAAAGATCCTCCTCGGTCTGGAGGTTGGTGGATTTGACAACATTAGCGATAGGATCGCTCTTCATCAGCGCCGGCGCATCTAAACCGAGTCGCTCCAACTCCTTTTCGAGCATCTCTCGCCCCTTAGCGACACTATCGGAGAAGTGCAGCTTGCGGAAATATCCTCGTATCTTATTGCGAGCATGCGATGTGACGACAAAAGACAACCAATCCATGCTGGGCTGGCTATTGGTGCGAGTGATGACCTCGACGATATCGCTATTGTTCAAGCGATATGACAGCGGAACTATTCTGCCATTAACCTTGCCGCCGACGCAGTGATTCCCGACGTCGCTGTGGATTCTATAGGCAAAATCTAATGGAGTAGAGCCGGCGGGGAGGTCTATAACGTCTCCGCGAGGAGTAAATACAAAGACCTGGTCGGTGAAGAGATCGTTTATGACGCTACTCTGGAACTCCCCCGCATCCTTGCTGTCGGTTTGCCAGTCGAACAGCTGCTGCCGCAGCCAGGAAAGCTTTCGCTCGAAGTCGTCCATCCCTCGGGTCTGCTCTTTATATTGCCAGTGCGCCGCGACACCAAAATCGGCCACCCTGTGCATATCCCAGGTTCGGATCTGAATCTCGAGAGGCTCGCCCCTCGGCCCAATCACCTTGGTGTGTAGAGATTGATACATGTTGGATTTAGGCTTGGCGATATAGTCGGAAAAACGCTCCGGAATCGGCATCCATAGGTCATGAACCAACCCAAGCACATGATAACAATCCCCGACTCGATTCACGATGACACGAACGGCGGACAGATCATAGATCTCAGAATAGTCGACATTCTCTCGCAGAATTTTCTGATATATACTCCACAGATGCTTCGGTCGAGCCTGTATATGCGCCTCTATGCCTTCCACGGCAAGGTGTTTTTGGATCATCTCAGTGGCTTCGGCTAGATCTTCTTCTCTTTCCGCTCGTGTTCTTGAAACTTTCTCGGAAAGATCGGCGTAGGCCTCAGGTTCAATATATTTGAACGCGAGGTCCTCTAAGGCCCATTTGATCTTCCATATCCCAAGCCTGTGCGCTAGCGGTGCATATATCTGCATCGTTTCTTTAGCTATTCGCAGGCGTCGATCCTCCGGCAAGTCATCGAGAGTCATCATGTTGTGCAGCCTATCTGCAAGCTTAATGACCATAACTCGAAAATCCCGCGCCATTGCTAGGAAGATTTTGCGTAGGTTTTCAGCGCCACGGCTGAACTCCGCGCGGCGTCTCTTGGGAGCGTCGTCCCGCTTGGCTTCTTCTTCCTCCTCATCGGTGTAGAAATCCGCCAGTTTAAGCTTGGTTACGCCGTCGACGAGCATCGCGACTTCCTCGCCGAACTTCGTTTTCAATTCGTCTACCGATTTGCCTTGATCTTCTACGACATCGTGCAAAAGTGCGGCAGCAATACTTGTAGCGTCCATTTCGAGGTCGGCAAGAATCTCAGCGGCGGCAAAAGGATGTCCGATGTAAGGCTCGCCGCTGAAGCGCACCTGGTCGCGATGCGCCTCTGCAGCGAAGTCATAAGCTCTCCGTATCAGCTCGACATCAGCCTGCGGGTTATATGAAAGGACCTGCCGAATTATCGATTCAATATCTGCCATAACCTATAATATTTCTTGAATTGACAGTTGCAGAGTCGATGCTCCGTTAAATGTATTTAGCCTTATATTGTAACATAGATCGATTTCGCCACCAAGCTCCACAATGTCGTCATAGTCCCCCAGACCGAAGCCTATGCAATCAATCGGATTGGTGTTTTTGCCCTTGATTTGCATTTTGAAATGCGAACCATCCCCCACCCTTTGCTTGGAAACCACACTTAGATTACGACTCAAAAACAGCGGCTCGGCGTTACCCGCGCCGAATGGCTCCAGAGTTGCTACAGATTGCGCCAGCGATACGGTGAGATCAGAGGCATCTATCTCTGCGTCCAACGTAATTTTCGGGATAAAGTCGTCGATGGAAGCAAGTGAGGCGGCATAACCATTGATGCACTCCTCAAACGCCGCGATGCCTGACGCAGGCAACGTTAAGCCCACTGCAGCCGCATGGCCCCCGCTTCGAGTTAGATGATCGGCGCAGTGTCGCACGCCATCGAGCAAATGAAACGCCGGGACGCTGCGCCCGGACCCAGTGGCCATGCCGGACTCAGGGTCGATGCTTAGAAGAATGGCCGGGCGACTATACTCTTCAGCAATCCTTCCCGCTGCCAAACCAACCACCCCCGTATTCCACCCTTCAGCCGCAAGCACCAGAACGTGGGTAGAACTGAGGTCTTTGGATTGCATCTGTTCTATGGCATCTTGCATAATGTTTTGCTGGACGATCTTGCGATTAGAGTTATGAATTTCTATCTCGCTCATCAGCTCTCCGGCTTCTTTCTCATCCGCAGTAAGCAATAAATCGAGTGCTTTTGCGGCATCGTCCATTCTTCCGACAGCGTTTATCCTGGGGGCAAGCACAAAGCCAACGTGATACACCCCGACAGGCTTTTGGATGATATTGGTTGCACGAAGCAAAGTTTGCAGCCCCAGTTTTTTGGTTTTGGGGATATCCAGAAGACCTTGTTTGACAAATATTCTATTTTCACCGACCAGCGGCGCCACATCCGCAATCGTCCCAAATGCCACCAAATCCATAAACCGCGACTTAAAGCTTTCCTCATTAGCATCCAGCAGCCTGACGACTCCCTGGGCGAGCTTATATGCGACACCTACCCCGGCCAGTTCACGGAAAGGATAATTACTGTCCACTCTTTTCGGGTTAACGACCGCATATGCGGCAGGAAGCGCCTCGCCAGGCTCATGGTGATCGGTTACTATTACGTCAATCCCCAGCTCCGACGCCCGCCCAATCGCTTCGGAGGCGCTGATCCCACAGTCGCAAGTCACTATAAGGGTGACACCAAGACCCTCTAATTCTTCAACCGTAGCGGTTTTTAGATCGTAGCCGCCACGTTTTCTATGCGGCAGATGATAACGGACATTCGCCTCCAACGCACGCAGCATCCGAACCAGAATCGCGGTACTGGTCACCCCATCGGCGTCATAATCGCCGTGCACGCAGATATGCTCTTTTTCCTTCACCGCCTTCGCCAGTCGACCTGCAGCAATCTCCATATCCGGCAGCAAAAAAGGATCATGCAGGGCATCGGTGGATGGGTTTATGAAGTCTAGATACTGCTCTGCGGTAGTTATGCCTCTATTTATTAATACGCGCGCAACAATAAGAGGTACATCAGCTTCATCGGCAAGCGCCGTAACCTGCGCCTCGTCCTGTTCCATTACTACCAATCGCTCATCCACTTCAGCAATATCCTTTACAATTTAGCAAAAGGCCCGCGTATGTGTCTCATTGAGAAGCATACTCGGGCCTGGATTATAATCTCAATCCGTTATGGACTGGTTATCGCTTCTTCTTTCTCTTTGGCCGCGGCGGGTTGGTCTGCCCAGTTGCCGACTCTGCTGCGATATCGACGCCATTGGCGGCCAGCGGTTTCTCAACGAATGCTCTCTCATCGACCCGGCGTCTTGATGTTCGGCCACGGCTGCCGAGGTTATCCCAGATAATAACCAGCGACGCAGCGATAAATATCGAGGAGTATGTCCCGATAACCATACCGACCATCATCGTGATATAGAAGTTTCTCAGGAGCGGCCCGCCGAAAATGATCAGCGTCGCCAACACCAGCATGACGGTCACCGTGGTATTGATCGATCGGCTCAGCGTCTCCAAAATACTTCTGTTGGCAAGCTGCTCAAACGACTCGCCCCGTTGTCTATGGCGCAGGTTCTCTCGGATCCTGTCGAAGATGACAATAGTGTCGTGAACACTGTATCCGATAATGGTCAGCACAGCAGTCACAAACAAACTGTCCGTCTCCCATCCGAACCATCGGCCCATTATGGCGAACCCGCCAATGATAAACGCGGCGTCGTGAACAAGAGCAATTACCGCGCACGTTCCGTATTTCAAACCGGTCAAGAATCCGCCGATGGCGAATCTGATGGCCAGATATAGAATAATCAGAATTGAGGCGATAATGATTGCCGTGATAGATTTCGTAGTTAGCTCTTTGCTGATGGTAGGTCCGACACTGGTCACAGACGCGAAGATGGGTTCGCCTTCTTCGCTCTTCGTGGTCAGCCCAAACTTCTCATTGAGCGACTCGCGAAGCTGGTCCATTTTCTTGTCGAAGTCCGGATTTTCAGAAAGCAGTCTGGTGGTGATAAATGCGGTTTTACCGCGCTCTGCAAGCTGGACTTCGCTGCCCTGCGAGACTGCATCCACAGCCTTTCTGACGTCAGGCAGTGATACGACCCTCTTGAACTCAGCTTGAATGGTGGTTCCGGATGTGAACTCAATGCCAGGCTTCAGGTGATACATCCCAAGGACTATAAGCCCGAGGGAAATCAGGACTGCGCTGAGTGCGAAAAACTTATTTCGCTGCCCAACGATATCCCAGCCCGATGAAGCAATCTTTCCGGCAGCAAGGCCGTAAAGTTCGGGTTTCTGCGCCCACTGCCAGTTCACCAGCATATGCAGGAAAGTTCGCGTGACGGTTATAGCGGTGAACATGCTGATCGCTACACCGATTAGCAGCGTAAATGCGAAGCTCTGAACGGTCGGGCTGCCTAGCCACATCAGAATCGCACAGGTGATGGCCGTGCAGATATTGGAGTCAAAAATCGCGGTGAACGCACGATTGAAACCAGCGTCAATCGCCGCCCGCAGAGTCTTTCCGGCCCTCAACTCTTCTTTTAGACGCTCGAATATGAGTATGTTTGCGTCTACCGCCATACCGATGGATATGATCAAAGCCGCCATACCCGCTAGGGACAGCGTGACGTGGAACGCTTTGAAAACAGCGATTACGAACAAAGCATATAAAACAAGCGCCACGTCGGCAAGCGCGCCCGGCAGGCGATAATACAAAAGCATAAACAAAAGAACAAGCGCAAGCCCGGCAAGGCCCGCGACCAGAACCTGGTCAATCGCCTGCTTTCCAAGGCTCGGCTCGACTATGTCTTTGCCGATAACTTTGAGCGGAACAGGCAGCGCACCCGCATTCAAGTAGCTGGCGATGTTTGTTGCCTCTCTAAGCGAGGAGAACCCAGAAACTTCCGCCTTGCCGTCACTGATCTTGTCCTTAATAGTCGGCGCGGTCAGCAGTTTGCCATCATAAAATATAGCTAGGATCTCGCCGATGTGAGCGCCCGTGAAGTCGCGGAAAATCTCGGAGCCTTCTTTGTTGAACTCGATCTCGATTACCGGTTCGTTGCTGGTTGATTTAAATGAAGATTTGGAGTTCGCAAGAAGAGCCGAACCAGTAAGTATCGGCTTGACTTCGGGCGCACCCACAACTTCAGCCATAATCTTAGGCTGGTCGGCTTTTTTGCCGGAGTTGAGGGATTCACCCTTAGGGCCGGTGAAAATATAGTCTTTTCCTTCGCCAGAAGCAGCTTCCATACGCCACTTACCCAGCGGGTTTTGTGGTGTGGAGACATCTTTGAGATAATAGAACTCCAAAGATGCGCTTGTGGTCAACTGCTTCAGCGCGTTCTCTTTGTTTTCTGCGCCCGGCAGCTCAACTACCAGTCTGGCTGCGTCGGATGTCGGGTTTTCTACTCGCACGATAGGCTCTGTGACCCCAGCGAGGCCCTTTACCCGCTGCCTCATCGTATCGGCGACGGTCTTCATTTTAGCCGAACGATCTTCGGGCTTAGTCGGCCAATCGGCTTTATGCTGTGGGTTGATCTGCAGCACGACGCGCAGTCCGCCAGCAATATCCAAGCCAGGGCTTATTGGGATTGTCGCGCAGACAACCACCCCTACAATCGCGAGCAAAATAACAAAAGCGAAAAGTTTCTGGTATTTGGACACTATCTATCCTCCCAAACGGATGTCCTACCCGACATAAAAGGCAAGCCGGCTCGTGCATTCCCGTGCACGCCAAGCCTCTGAACAACAGGAGTCATTATAACGACAACCCCAACCAGTGTCAACTTAAGTCGATTAGCACAAGTGATATAATTCCGAATCGATTTGACGATGTCAAAACAAAACTGGGTGCCCGCTCGTTGCGCACTCCACTTTTCCTATTCCATATTGTTGGCTTGCACACTATAATAGCTGCGAAAAGGAGATTTATGTTATGCGCATTCAGATTCTGGGTACTGCGGCGGCTGAAGGCTGGCCCGCAGAGTTTTGTGCCTGCGACACATGCATCCGTGCACGCGCCGCAGGGGGTCATAACCGAAGAAGCAGGTCCTCAATTCAGATTGACGACATCTACAAGATCGACCTGCCTCCAGACACGTTCCATCACGTCATAAGTTATGACATCGATCTCTCGAATTTGGCGCACCTGTTTATCACCCATTCGCATTTTGACCATTTATCTGTGGGTGAACTGGTCTTCACACGCCCACCGTTCGCACACAATTTGAGGCGCCCACCAATTAAGATATACGGCAATGAAACGGTTACAAGTGCCATAATTTCTCGGTTTCCTGAAGGTAGTCATCCCTTTGAAGTGACCACTCTGGAGCCATTCGTGCCGGTGACTGCGGACGATCTGGTTTTTATCCCCATCACAGCGCACCACGATCCACATCAGCACTGCCTGAACTATGTGATAGAATCGGGACCGAAACGGGTTTTATATGCTTCCGACACCGGTGAATACGAGCAATCAACAATAGATTTTCTGCGCAAACTGAAATTTGATCTGTTGATTAGCGAGTGTACCCAAGGCACGCTGCCGATGCCCGCACATTCTCACATGAGCTTTGAAGCGGTGCTGCGCTTGCGCGATATAATTGCGCCAAGTCGAACCGTGATAACCCACTTCTCCCATAATATCGGTCTTTTGCACGATGAACTGGAAGCGATCGCGAATCCACACGAAGTGGAAGTCGCATATGATGGAATTGTGCTGGAGTGTTAATTAAGGCTGATTGATTCTCTCCGCTGCCAAGGCCCCCGCTGCGGCGGCGGAGAGGAAAAACTCTGGGTCCTGCTCATAGGATCGACCCATACTCGACATCCGCACCCCTTTATCCTGAAGCTCCATTATCCCGGAGCTGCCATCGAGCACGCGCACACTGTGACGATACGCGATGGGGCTGTGGGCGATCTGTTCCTGAATCATATTCAGCTTCATCTGGTCGATCATAGGCAGCGCGATGGTGCATTTTGTGAGAGCGACCATCCCGAGCGCAGTAAGGGTATGGTGGCTCAATCCCTGATGGCGTTTGCGTGGATCGGCGTAGCTGATTCGGGCAATAGCGATAGCGGAACCGGCCAGCATATTAATAGAGTTGACGATCTCGCCTTGTTCAATTGCAGAAAAACCAAGAAGCGTCCCCGTACCGACGTGACCAGGGCCTGGACATACGACAACAGCATCGGCGTTCGCGACTTCTTTAGCGGCGATCAGGGCCGTATAGATGTTAACCGTTTCATACTCCCCGCCGAAAGCTTGCCCCGCCGTGATTGTACAGTCAATTATTTTCTTTTCAAGTAGTTCGGATACGATTCTGCTAAAAGCTATCGGCAGAGCGGAGCTGTCAGTCATCACATAGGCTACGCGCGCTCGATTTTGAGTTCTTCTCTTTATTGCGGCAGCCGCCGGGGCGAGTTGACTGTGAAGCTGACCTACCACAACAGGCAGGCCGGATAGCGATTGAAATTCTTCAATCGCTGACCTATCCGGAGAGTCTTCTTCTTCGACAGTGAGAACGGTATGCTGTACTGGCGTGTATCGCGACTTTACGATGTGGCCGATTTCATTTTGCTGACCGTTGTCGACGGGGCAGGACAGGTTTGCCATCACAAAATCCACCCCGCCCGTCCCGAGCCGCTTTCCCACGGCTGTCGTATTAAGCAGCACCTCATCGCCAACTCGCACAGGGCCAGTGAGATCGGGGTATGCGACTGCGCGGCGAGTTTCTCCGGCGACATCAACAGTGGTCTCGCAAACGCCTCTGCGCACCCCGTCAATCGTCTTGACCACACCTTTTATTCGTGTGAGCAAATCAGTTTCCAGAAAATGCAGCAGCAGATTCGACCAACGCCGCAACAAATTCGGAGGTCTTGACCAATCCGCTGATGGAAGCTTGCTCGGAAGTGGCGTGTGGTCCAGTATACGCAGTGCCGACCACCATTGCCGGGATCCCGGCTGCGTTGTATATATTGGCGTCGCTGCCGCCCCCTGCAGTCAGGAATTTCGGCTCAATGCCAACCCTGGTAGATGCGGCCGCTGCGATCTTGACCAAGGCATCATTCTGCGTCCAGCGGTAGGTGAAATACTGCCGCTTGATAGTAACATCAGCTATCGCGCCCATTGCCGCAGCCTCCTGCTCGAACGTTGATTTCATATGAGCGGTCTGGACGTCGAGTTTAGCATTATCAAGGCTGCGGGCCTCCGCGCTGACTCGAACCGTATCCGGCACAATGTTGCGGGCTTTACCACCCTCGATTCTACCGATATTGGCAGTGGTTTCGTTGTCTATACGGCCAAGCTTCATCTTGGAAATTGCTTTGCTTGCAGCCACGATTGCGCTGATACCGTCCTCCGGATTGACTCCGGCGTGTGCCGCTTTTCCGTGGATTTCGGCCATTATGGAGTCATGGGTTGGTGCGCTCATTATCAAGCCGGCAACCGGCATGCCCGTATCGAACACATACCCCATCTTCCCACGTATTATAGAATGATCCAACTGCGTCGCGCCGCGCAGCCCTTGCTCCTCGCAGATGCTGAATATGATGTGCACATCACCCCTGGGAATGCCGCGATTCAATACATCAGCGTACCCTTCGAGAATCGCGGTTATCCCGGCTTTGTCGTCCGCGCCCAAAATAGTGGAGCCGTCGGTTTTTATGATGTCGCCCTCAATCACAAGATTAAGGGCGTCAGTCGGCTCCACCGTGTCCATATGCGCAGATAGAAAGATCGGCGCCGCAGCCGAATCTGTGCCGGGCAGAAACCCGATCACATTACCCGCATTGCCACCGATCTTTTCGCCGGCGTCGTCTTCTTTGACCTGCATTCCGAGATCAACAAGCCTGCCCTTCACATAATCCGCAAGCCGGCGTTCCTGCTTGGAAGGGCTGTTGATCTGCACAAGATCCAGAAATGTTCTCGTTACACGCTCGGCGTCTATCATTTTATATTTACCTCGTCAAAGTCACTTTGCTCAAACCGCGCGGGTTGTCCGGGTCAAGCCCACGGGTGACGGCCATATAGTATGCCAGCATCTGTGCGGGCATAATGTAGACCATCGGGCTGAGTTCCTCATCAATTTTGGCATCCAGCTTAAACTGGACATCTCCGCTTGCGAGCGCCTGCTCCTCACTGCTGATAACCGCAACCTCAGCATTGTGCTCTTTTAGCTTGGCCGCCATATCGAGCATATTCTGCATCGCTTTGCCCGGAGCCGAGAACAGGAAACAGGGCTGACCCTGGACGGCGGCGATTGGGCCGTGCTGGAAATCGGCGGAAGAATATGCCCGCATGCCGACGTAGTTGGTCTCCATAAGTTTAAGCCCGGCTTCGAGGGCGGTGCAATAGTTGTAGCCGCGGGACAACACATAACCGCTTTGCATAAATCTGTATCGCTCGGCCTTCGCTTTGCAGAAATCCTCGATTTTGAGTGCGCTTCTCATTGCCTCGGCACATTCGAGGAGCTTATCCTTGACGTTGGCTTCGCCTGCAAGTGTCGCGCTCAATAGATACAGTGCGGCGAGTGTGGATGTATATGTTTTAGTTGCTGCGACGCCTTTTTCTGGCCCCGCGTTGCACAGAATCGAATGATCCGCGACCTGTGTCAGTGTGGAACCTGCGACGTTGGTGATCGCGGCAGTCAATGCGCCGGATTCTTTCGAGCGCTGCATATACTCGGCGACGTCTGTTGCCTGACCGGATTGAGAAATCCCAATCACGAGGGCTCGATCCATTTTCATCTTGCCGGAATACAGCGTGTAGACTGACGAGGCGGCAAGCCCCACCGGCAGCGCGTTTTTGGACTCGAGCAGATACTTGCCGTAGATTCCGGCGTGATCCGACGTTCCTCGAGCCGCAACCACAACATACTCTATTCCCCTGGCCTTGATCTCCGCAGCAAGCGCAGCGACCTTAGCGCTCTCGGCTTCCACCATCTTGCCGATAACATCCGGCTGCTCGTGGATCTCATTGAGCATGAACGACATTACTTATTCCTCCAGTTACGCGACTTTTCGGCCGCGATTATTAACTCTTGCAAAACCCGAGTTTGACCTGATCATACTGGCGCACCACCTCGGTTGTGATTTGCGAATCCACTGCAAGTCCACTGATCTCGGCAAGTGCGCCTCGCACCCCTTTAGCAACAACAATCTCGTGCACTTTTGAGGCGCTGGGGTCACATTCCGGGTTAAAGTGAAGCGCGGCTGCAATTGCTTTGCATAATACCGCAGGAAAAATCCCTTGCTCCATTGCTAACTTCGCGCCGCCGACCAATCTATCCTCCGAACCAAGCTTTCTCATTGGATCGCCCCCTACCCGTGCAACTTGATCGCCAAGGGCAACGTTAGCAAAACGAGCGAGCAGATCATCTATATGAGCTTGATGTTCCGTGGGGTCCAGACCATGTTTTTTTATCAGGGCTTCCCCGGTCTCCGCAAGCGCAACCCGAACGGCAGTCTCTATTTGCGGGTCAGCCATCGCCTGATATATATACTCATAGCCTTTCAAATAGCCGAAATAGGCTGATGCGGCATGTCCTGCATTGTGAGTGTATAATTTGCGATCTACATAGGCTTGGAAGTTGTCTTTCGGCTCTATTCCAGCTATCCGGGGGAAACTGCCTTTTATTCCGGATCGGGCAATCGGCAGGCGCTTATAAGGCTCAACGATGACAAGCAATGGGTCTTCGCGCTTTTGGTCTTCGCTCATCACCGGCACCATTCGGCCCACAACGCTTTCAACAAAGCCGATTTTGTCGTCGAGATAGGCGTGGCATGGCTCCGGAAGAGTTTTTTTGACCTCGCCTTTCAGAAACGGCCCCATATTCTGCAAATTTTCACAGATGATTATGTTGAGTGGGTCGGCCACGTCCGTGTCGCATCTGCTTTGTATGCCGGCAGCTATGGTCGGCGCTATGTGAGAAAGCACGTTCACTCCAACAGCCGTGCAGATAATATCAGCAGTGCGAATACCGTCCGTTACTGCAGCGATATCAAGCCCGTTTATGGCCCTCACATTCTGCACAATGATGGTTTGAGGGTCTCGTTGAGCAAGCCGAATGGGGTATGATCTGCGCTCATTTATTAAAGAGACCAGATCGGCGGCAACATCCACGAATACAACCTCAAAGCCGGACTCGCTAAACAACTGACCTGTGAATCCGCGCCCGATATTTCCCGCGCCGAATTGGACTGCTTTTTTCAATCAACACCTAACTTAAACGGCCTGGGCAAATAATCTGCCAGGGTGCGCACATCATATGCCCCGTTCTCTGATATAGTGACTATCAAGGCTGATTCGTCTGCAAATTCAGCGATAACCTGCAAGCACGCCCCGCAGGGTTTAGGCATATCTTTGTCCCTGGTTGCCACCGCCACTGCCGTTATACGGCGCTCCCCGTTAGAAATCGCGTTTTGGATTGCGACTCTTTCGGCGCAGACAGACAGGCCAAAGGAAGCGTTTTCGACATTGCATCCGAGATATATTTTTCCTTCGTCGGTCATAACAGCCGCACCGACTTCATATGACGAATAGGGAGCATAGGCGTTCAGGCCGGCTTTTTTCGCGCCGGATATCAGAGCCTTGAGTTTTGCGTCATCTATCCTCATGATAGCAGGCACTGCCTTTCACTTCATGGTTACTACAGTTGCACCTGAGCCACCTTCTGATGGCTCGCCGAGCCGATAAGATTTTACTCCCGGATGGTTTTTGAGCAAGTCCCATACCACTTGCCTCAGAATCCCGGTCCCTTTGCCATGAATGATCCTGATCTGCTGCACCCCAGCCGCCATAGCATCGTCAACATACTTATCGAGGTCTATTAACGCTTGCTCCGCCCTCATCCCGCGGAGGTGTATTTCCGGCTCGAAATTGCGCCCCTTTTCCAAGGCCAGTCTGGAATCTGCTGAGGAGACGCGGGCCGGTTTGGCGTCTCCTCTCGCTTTTCGCAGGTTGGATATCGGCACAGTGACCCTCATTGCGCCGACCAAAACTACCACTTTCCCATCTATCGGCCCTTCCACTATCTGTCCATCTTGATTGACGTTAGCTATGCGAATAGCCATACCGGGGCTAAGGTCGGTGGATTCGGCGAGGCGCTCGTCCTGCGGTTCTTTGGGTGGCGGGAGCGCACTGGCTTCATCAAATCGTTCGATTAGAGTCTGCGCTTTCTTGCGTAAATCCTGTGAGCGTTTGGAGTCCTTCTTTTGGGCGGCCAACTCCTCCAAAGTCCTGTCTAGTTTCCTCTGGTAAGAATCGAGCATCGCCTGCGCGCGACCGCGAACTTTGGCTTCTACCTGGTGCTTTACTGATTCGAGCCGATTGACTTGCTCTTGATATCGTCGACGAAGCGCATCCGCATCGGATGTGATCCTCTGTGCCGCGAGTTTTTCTTGAGCGGTGGCCCGCTGGTTTTCCTCCAGACGACGAATAAGCTCATCGGCCGTCTCCACCTGCCCGCCAATATTTTCTTTAGCCGCCGATATAATCGCCTCGTCGAGGCCCAACCGACCCGCTATGGCAAAAGCATTACTGGCGCCTGGTATGCCGACCTGGAGGCGATATGTGGGCTGCAGGGTCTCGGGATCGAACTCGACGCGAGCGTTCTCGATCCCCTCGTGTTGATATGCAAACTCTTTAAGCTCCCCATAGTGCGTGGTTGCAACGATTTTGGAGCCTTTTTGCAGCAGAAAATCAAGTATCGCCTTGGCCAGCGCCGCGCCTTCGGCCGGATCGGTGCCTGCTCCAATTTCGTCCATAAGCACAAGCGAGCGATCGTTCGCGCCGCGCGTTATGCGAACTATATTATTCATATGCGAAGAAAAAGTTGACAACGATTGCTCAATGCTCTGTTCATCGCCTATATCAGCATATATCTGCTCAAAAATAGATACTTCGGTGCCGGGTTCGGCTGGGACGTGCAAACCACTGGCCGCCATTAGAGCAAACAGGCCGATAGTCTTAAGGCTGACGGTTTTGCCCCCTGTATTTGGCCCTGTGATGAGAATTGCATTGAAGGTCTTACCGAGGGTCACTTCTATCGGCACGACATCGCCTTCAAGCAGTGGATGCCGCCCTGATTTAATATCCAGCCGCCCCTCATCGTTCAATGCAGGCTCGGTTGCGCCCTGGATTATGCTCAATTTAGCCCGAGCGGTTATGCAGTCAATTATTCCGATAACGCTGAGAGTAGCCAGAATCTGGTCGGCGCACTTGCCTATTCTGGCAGTCAATTCGGCCAGCACTTTTTCGACTTCTTCACGTTCTTTTATAGAAAGCTGCTTGCGCTTGTTTCCAAGCTCGACGACACCAGCGGGTTCGATAAATAACGTCGCCCCGGAGGCGCTGGAATCGTGCACTATGCCGGGAATTACTCCGCGATATTCAGACTTCACCGGGATGCAGTAGCGATCTCCTCGGATGGTTATAACAGGCTCTTGAATGGCGGTGCGATATTGACCGGATTGTAGGTAGGAGTTCATCTTTTCGGACAGACGGGAGTGAGCTATCTGCAGCTCGGAGCGCACCCGGGCAAGGGTATGGCTGGCGGTGTTGAGCACTTCGCCGGATTGGGATATCGCGTCCGAAATTGCTTTTTCAATCGCATCAAATTTGCCGATTTCCGAACCCAGGTCACCCATTATGGGATACTTAAGTTTGAGCTTTGCAAGAAATGTGGAAAGCCTGGCAGAAGAGTTCAGCGTGCCTTGTATTGAAAGCAAATCGTAGGGCTGCAGCATAGCTTCGATGCGGGCGCGTTCGATGTGATGCCTTATATCGGAAATGCCGCCTAATTGGATGCTGCCTTCATATTGAATCATCGCGCGAGCCTCGCTGGTCTCGCGCTGCTTACGTTTCGCCGTTTCGAGATCGGTGGTCGGATACGAAAGGCCGGCGACCTCCCGCCCCAGGGCACAGGCCGCCTGGTCCTGGAGCATTGATATCACCTTCTCGAACTCTAGAACTCGAAGAGTGTGTTCCTCCATAATCGAATGAATTATATCAGACTGAATCGGTCCTGTCAGCACATCGACGCCCGATAAACCGGCCTAATCGCACCTGCTTAAGGCTACCGATCCAACGCTTTACGCAGCGCATCAGTATAGTATTGGACGTTTTCCCATATCGCGTCATCGGCGATGCGGTGGTCCGGGCACGGGATGAACCCGCCAAGATCGACAAGCCTCACCAGCCGTTCTACTTCCTGATCGATGGCTGCGTAGTCCTGAGCCAGGACGTGTTTGCGCATTCCCCCTACCCCTAAAACCTGCTTGCCATATTGTTTGCGCCAATCGGCGATGTTTGCCCCCCAAGTGCCGACTTCTATCGGGAACATCACATTAACCCCATTTTCCAGCCAGATCGGCAGCAGCGCATCGATCATTCCATCGCAGTCCAGTGAGACGAGATTGATTCCATAGGAGTGCAAAAGCTGCGTTATTCGCTTGTAGTGCGGCCCGACGTGCTGTGCGAAGAATTTCGGGTTGACCAGTGGGCCGTTTCTGAAGCAGATATCCTCCCAGAAGTGGCCTATGTCGAAAAGTGCGCCGGATTCCAGCGCGGCCTTTGTACACTGATAACACAATTCGGCGGTTACATCGATCATTTCAACAACGAGGTTCGGATCATCAGCCAGCATGTAGCACAGATTTTCCATTCCGACCGTGTCTCGAATTGCGCCATACAGGCTTCCGCAGTGCAGTAAATAGTGATTCTCGCGATTCGGCTGCTTGAGATATTCCAACCCGCCCGCGTGGAATGGTTTCATCTCGGTTTCGCAGTTGACCCATGCGCCGCTGATGCGCTCCATATTAAACTGCATTCGCGGCAAAAATAATTCGTCCCATTCTTTCCGCCCTTTGAGGAGATGGTCAAACTCCATCGGGATGCCCGTCGCACCATCTTTTTGCAGGACAACGACTCCCCAGGCGTTGCTGATTTTTCTGGAGCCATCCGGCAGTTCTTCGATGACCTTGGTCTCAAAACCCGGCGATATGCGGGTGTTAGGGGAGAATACTCGATGATATGCAAGATCAAAGCCGAGCCGTTTCGTTAACCCCTCAAGCCGCACATCTGCGTCGCCAGACATAGCATTTCGATATTCATCCCCCGTCAGATGGCCTTCGTTTTTCCATTTTGTGATGGTCTCGCCAAGGAAACCGAAGTGCAATATCGGCAGAGTATCGTAAACTTTATAGTTCAGGGCTGCAAGTATGCGCTGTCTGTTTGTCATTTTAGTTCTCCTACGGCCTGCGTGCCGCCGTCATAGCCGGATTGTTATGCTTATACTATGTTTGAAAGAATGATGTCAAGGATTTTGACCCCACTGAGATAATTACTGGGATATAATGGAATAAGGAAGAGGTGAAAGAAACGGCCGGACGATTGAAAGCATTAGTTCGCACACTTTTTTTGATAGTAGCAATCAGCCTGACAGCCTCGCTGGCCTTGGCAGCCGTTGTTTCGCCTGACGACAAACAGCCCAAAACCCGCTATGTGCCGAATCAGATTATCGTAGGCTTCAAGAACGATACGAAGGCAACTTTCGGCGCACAGGGATTGCGATCATCCGCCATCGACTCTCTGCATTCCAAATTTCAGGTAGAATCAATCAGGCCTCTTTATCAGCAGCATATTCGAAAGGACATTGCTGTCTCTAAAGTCCGGAAAGAGGCCGAAACGGTATATATTCTGAAGTTTGCCAAAGATGTCGATGCGATAGCCGCTGCACGCCAGTATGCCGCTCTCCCCGAGGTTCGATATGCAGAACCGGATTACATACGCACCATCCAGCGCGTTGAGCCTAACGACCTATATTGGTCCACCTCCAATTCGTGGGGACAGGGCTATCGGGATCAATGGGACATGGAAATTATTAACTGCCCTGCTGCCTGGGAAATACAAACCGGCAAAGCATCGACAATCATCGCAGTGCTCGATACCGGAGTAGACTACAATCACCCGGACATCGCAGCAAATATGTGGAGCAACCCTGGCGAAATCCCCGGCAATGGAATCGATGACGATGGCAATGGCTTTATAGACGATTACTACGGCTTCGACTTCTGCGCAAGTTCTGCCGATCCCCTTGACGATAATGGACACGGCACACATTGCGCCGGCACTATCGGTGCAGTCGGAAATAACTCAATCGGCATCGCCGGGATGAATTGGAATTGCAGCATTATGGCAGTTAAAGTGCTGGATTCTACCGGCAATGGGCCGGACTCAAACCTCGTCGCCGGGCTTGTATACGCTGCCGACAATGGAGCGAAAGTGATCAATATGAGCCTGGGTGGAGCGGAGCGGTCGCAAACGCTGAGCGATGCCATTGAGTATGCGCACGAGCGCGGCTGCGTGCTTGTTGTATCTGCCGGGAACGGCAACAGCGACTTCGCTGCGGATTACCCGGCGGCGGATAATCGGTGCATCACCGTAGCAGCATCAGATCAATATGACCAAAAATGCTATTTTTCAAGCTGGGGAGTAAAAACCGCAGTCGCGGCTCCTGGCGGCGGGCCGATAAATGCCGGGCCGCCTTGTTCACAGTATAATTGCCTGTCGCTGCGGGCTAACGGAACCGATCGATTGCCTGCGAGCTGCGGGCCTGGGGTCGGAATAATCGGGGAATATTATTGCCGACTCGCCGGCACATCTATGGCTTGTCCGCATGTGGCGGGGCTTGCCGCTCTGCTGATTTCACAATATCCGACGTGGACAAATGAGCAGATACGTCAGGCTATTCAGATGCGGGCTGATGATATCCTCGAGCCTGGCTTTGATGTGTATTCCGGTTTTGGCAGAATTAATGCGTATGCCTCCCTCACATCACCAGTCCCCCTCCAGGCACTGATCATATATCCAATCAACGGGGACAAAATCTGGAACGCACTTACTATTATGGGAACCGCCGCGGGGCCAGGGTTTGAGAGTTATACCCTCGATTACGGATTCGGGCACAACCCTGCCGTTTGGACTAACATCGAAACGAATTCGGCGCCTGTGTCGAATGGTGGGTTGGCGACCTGGGACCCGAGAGGGCTTGAGCCGGGAACCTACACCCTGCGGCTTAGAACCACAAGCACGGGGGAGACGCTGGACGCGGAGTATCGCCTGGCGGTAACATTAGATTCTCCGTTAGGCTCAGGGCATTTTACAGAGCGCTTTGATATTGCATCTGAATTCGACCTTGCCGGCAAGTCTTTGAAATTCTCCCCGAACGGCTCGTCCAATTTCTATTCGCTGTGTTTAACGGATATTGAGCAGCTTCCGACGGATCCGTCCGGAGGGGTGGCGCTGGAGTTAGGCGATGACGACTATGCGGAGGTTGTCCTAAACTCGGAGGCCCAGATTTCTCTTTATGGCCAATCAAGAAACAGCTTTTTTGTGGGCAGCAATGGATATATCACGTTGGATTCCGGGGATACGAGCTGGTCGGAGAATGTGTCGGACCATTTTGCCCTGCCCCGCATATCAGCCCTGTTTGATGATCTATCACCCCACGAAGGATCCGTTTCCTGGAAACAACTATCAGATCGTGTCGCTGTGACCTATTCGAGCGTGCTTGAGTTTGGCGGATCAACTGGAAACACATTCCAGATAGAGATGTTTTTTGATGGCCGAATTTCTATTTCGTATCTTGAAATGGAAGCTGTGGACGGCCTGGTAGGACTATCAGCGGGGAGTGGAGTTCCCGAAGGGTTTGCTGAAAGCGATCTTTCGAGATATGACAGATGCGAGACGATGAGTCGAGTGTTGCGCGTGGTGGCTCCGAATGGCGGCGAATATTATGAACCAGGCGATATTGCACAGATAAAGTGGAGCTATTCGGGGTTCGATTGGCAGGCTGGGGATACTGTTAGCCTGTATTATTCGGATGAATCGCAGATTTGGCATCCGATTCCGAACGCCGGCGCGCTTGCTTTCGATTCCGGCTCTTTTAGTTGGGATCTTACGGGAATGGCGGAATCAAACCATTATCGGGTTCGAGTGGTTTATGATATGGATGATTCTGTTGAGGATTCATCCGATGCGGATTTCACAATCGAAACCGACATCGTCCCTCCCTCTATTTCGTATACGCCGCTTAGCGATACTAAAAATCAAACCGGCCCTCATCATGTTTGTGCGACAGTGACTGATGTTTATGGGGTGAAGGGAGTCACGCTGTATTGGTCGAAGAACGGCGGCGGTTTCGTCCAGACTCCAATGGTGGAATCCGCATATCCAAACCAGTATTGCGCGTCGATGCCGGGGCCGAGCGTGCAGGGTGATCAGTATTGCTATTACATCGAGGCGCACGATCGATCAACGGCTCAAAATATGTCCCGCTACCCGGCCAGTGGCTCACATTGTTTCAATATATTGGATTGCAAGCCACAGACGCCCGGCTGCCCTACACCCGAAGAAGGAGCGACCGATGTGCCGCTGGATACAGTGCTTGGATGGAGTGGAAGCTCGGTCGACTCTGATGTGGTAAATGGCGGATTTGAGACCGGGGATTTTACAGGATGGACAGCGATCAGCGCGGCGGGAAATCTCGACCCCTGGATCGTCGCTTCCGCTGAAGATGAGACCTGGTTCGGCACTGGATACCCATTCGAGGGGACATATTACGCTCAGAATGGATTCGATGGAGTTGCCGGGGATTATTACGATTTGTATCAGGAGATCACGATCCCGGACGCGGCAAGCTCAGTTGCGCTTAGATGGAGCGATCGATTGCAATGGGATCTCACCCATAATGCGACCTCAGCGCGCACATACATCGTCACCTTACAGCAGCAGGGAGGCGGAACTCCACTAGCAACTCTGTATGCGACAAACCTGCCCCCGATGACCACGGGGGATACGGGATATGTGACGCATACGGTTGATTTGCTGGCTCTATCCCCCGGCATAATCGGTAAAACCGTGAGGGTCAATTTCCATCAAACTGTACCCGAGTCCTATACCGGCCCGGCGCAGCTCGACTTGGATGCTGTTTCATTGATTCTGGATGCCGTCCCGTTCACACCATACAGCCGACAGGGCAGCAAACTGGGGTCTGCTGATCTTGTCGACAGGCGCACATATCAGCAGTTCAAAGCCGAAGCCGTTAAGAAAATCGCGGCAGCCACCAATTATAAAACGTTGCCGGTTCATCGAATCGAGCCTTCATCTCAGCAGGGCGCGAGCTATGATGTGCTGTTGGGCAAATCGCCCGGCGGCATGGGTCTAATAGCGCAGGGGCTGACTAGGCCGAATTTTCAGCCTGCTCCGCTGGAGCGTCGAACGAAGTATTTCTGGCAGGTGATATCCAGAAACGAATGCGGGACTACTGAAGGACCCGTTTGGTCATTTTCTACCGAGGCCGCGCCGATAATTAAACCGGCGGACGAAACTTACGTCGAACTCAGACAAGTTGCGGTGACTTCAACCGGCGTAGATTTCTTTTACGTAGAAACTACAACCCGGGAGTCAGGGGTCCGAGTTCATAAAGCAGACCACGGGCTTGCAATCGGCTCGGTGGTCAATGTCTCAGGCGTCTACAAAACTAACGCCAACTGCGAGCGATACGTTGAGGCTGACGATGTTACGACAACACCTGTTACAGCGTTCCTAAAGCCGCTGGGGCTGACAAATAAAAGTCTCGGCGGCGGGGATTGGCTTTATGATTCGATAACCGGAGCAGGACAGCGAGGAATTGACGACGCTGTTGGGCTGAACAACATCGGGCTTTTGGTGACGGTTTGGGGGAAAGTCACGGCAAGGGGCCGCGATTGGTTTTACGTGGACGATGGCTCGCGAGTGCAGGATGGAACGGGTACCGTTGGGGTGTATTGTGAGGCTCCACAAGGAGTTGCTACTCCGCAAATTGGCGATTTTGTTCGCGTGACGGGGATTTCGAGTTGCGAGTTGTATTCAGGCAGGCTTGTAAACGTGCTTATGGCTCGCCACGCTGCTGACATTAACATTTCGTTAAGCTGCCAGCCTTTTAATTCTCGTTTTGGTCTAACTACAAACATGTTTCGGGGGAGGCCGAGGGATCGACTTAAATAATCGCTGCTTTGATGCGAATATAGTGCGTTATAAACTATATATATATTATTCATTGCGTCACTACGTAGTCGCTAGCATCGCTTCTGCGCACACCGAGAAACACCCACTTCACATAATTAGTCGTATTTTATTGAACATACGGTATATATACTGATTGACAATCAAAGCTCTTGCACCTACTATGCAAGTGCAAGCCTGTAAGTGCAGTATTCCAACAATTGTTATAGGAGGAACGCTTATGAAATGGCCTGTCCGGAATTGGAAGGCGCTGGCGATGATTTTGCCGGCATTCCTGCTGTTAGCAGGTATAGCTAATGCCGCAACTGTGCAAGTGCGGTTCTGGTCGCAAGACCAAATGGTCATAGTCGACCGCGACGTCCCGAGCGGGGTCAACCCAACTGAGGCTGCAATCCGTTCCCTGGTCGCGGGACCTACTTCCGCAGAGGCCGCGAGGGGCGTGACAACGGCAATCCCTTCGGGCGTCAGTGTCGTCAAATTGACACTGAGTGCGACTGCCGCCGAGGTCGATCTCTCCGCCGGAGTCACAACTGGTTTGTCGGAAGCTAGTCTAACAGCCATCTTCAACCAATTCAGAACAACTCTCGGCGATTTCGCCAGCATCAATGCCATTAAGTTGACCTCCGGCGGTAAGCCACTAGCGGCATACCTGCCCGGAACAGGGGTGGTCGGCCAACCGGCCCCTCCGCTGGTGAAAACAAATGCTGTGGGCCTTGCCGGCAAAAAGATTTGCGTCGGCCCTTCGCACGGCAAATTCTGGAACGGCAGTGGATGGTATTGGCAGAGAGGTCTGACCTGCGGATGGGGGGAAGCGGCTCTCGAGGACTTGCTGAGCACGAAGTTGGTCGCTTTTCTGGCACAGTATCTGACTCAAGACGGCGCCACTGTCGTATTCCCTCGGCAGATGGACACGACCGACTGCTGTCACGCAGCCACTGGGCTTGAGTGGTGGAAGATGTGTGCGCAATCCTGGCTGCGAAATGCGGGATTGCCTGCCAGCGTGTGGGCGAATGTATCCGGCAACTCGGGTCCGGATAACGCCACTGACCGCAGCAGCGATGACATTCGAGCACGCCCGCTGTATGCGGACTACACCAATTCAGACATCTATATCGCACACCACACCAACGCGGGCGGCAGCGGCACAGCCACAGGCACTGAGACGTTCAGAGACACTCTGATGGCGAATCCAGCCTACGTGACTCCTAGTCTGAACCTTGCAAACGCAATACAAAGCAACGTCGTAAGTGCTATACGCAGCACGTTCGATGAGGAACCAAGTTGGGCTAATCGTGGAGTCAAGGACTCTGCCGCCGGATTCGGCGAAATTCGAGTTCCGTCTCGCCCTGCAGTTCTGATCGAACTGGCTTTTCACGATGACTGCGAACGAGACGCTTTGTATATGACCCAGGACGACTTCTTTAAGTCGGTTGCCGAGTGGGGACTGTATAAAGGAATCTGCGAATACTACGGCAATACGCCGACGTGGGATAAGTATTCCTGCGAGTATGTTTCTGATACTATCCCGACGACAATGAACCCGAAACAGGTATATAATTGCAGCATAACCCTTCGCAACAGGGGAGTTTGCTGGTATAGCACCCGAGGCTTCCAACTTAAAGCAACCGGCAACAACGACGCCTGGTTCAAGAGTGTCGCATTTGTCAATTCTCCGCAAGGAATCAAACCCGGAGAGACTGCTACATTTAACTTCCAGTTGACCGGCCCGGTTGTGGGTGGTAACAGAACAACTCAATGGCAAATGGTGCGCAATAACTTCAGCGCCGGCTTTGGGCCTCTTATTACAAAGTCGATTGATGCCGGAACGGTTGTCGACAACGACCCGCCGACTGTGCCGCAGAACCTGCGTATGACCGGTCGAACGACGACTTCCATATCCCTCGCCTGGGATGCGTCCACGGATGCGATTACGGAAGTTAGCGGATATACGGTATACCGTGATGGAACGGCTGTGGCGACGATCACCGGGACGACGTATACGGACACCGGCAGAGCGCAAGGCACATCGTATACGTATGAGGTAGATGCAATAGACGCGTTCAACAACAGAAGCGCAAAGAGCGCGTCGGCCCAACTCAGCACCGTTGACGATGATCAGGCGCCGACGGTTCCCGGCAACCTGAACGTAACTGCTGTGGCGGCCAACAAAGTCTCACTTGCCTGGAATGCTTCGACCGACAACATCGGAGTCGCAGGGTATACTATCTATCGCAATGGCGCGGCTATCGCCAACAGCGCTGCGACTTCTTATAACGACACCGGAGCTGCTCAAAGCACTGATTATATATATCAAGTCGATGCTTATGACGCAGCCGGAAACCGCTCCGATAAGAGCAACTCGGTCAACGCAATCACGCCGATTTCTGTCAACTGGGGGCCTTACAACCTAACCGAGCAAAGGACAATTTACTATCCCAGCAACCAAAATGGATCCCTCACTACGGGGTGGTATACGACAACCGCCGGCACTGGCGCTGCCAGATCCGTCTTAAAGGCTACTAATGCGCAGATGGCAACGATGCCCGCGCAATCGCTGGTCAGCGGCGCAACTTTCACGGTTGCATTCCTGGTAGCCGGAACCTACAGTTCAGCGGTAGATAACCCTCTCAACATCTATCGAGCTACCAAGAACTGGGAGGCCTCCTCGGTTCTGTGGAACGCACCATGGACTACTGCTGGAGGAGACTACGTTTCTGTCGGCACTGCGGCGCAATCGGTGAAGATGCCTGCCGATGGAACAGTATATACATTCAACCCGACTGGGTCGAATGGCTGGTTCCCATATGGTGTCTTGTTGAAGGGCGATAGAGAGACAGGGATTTCCGATAGGAAGAAGTGGGTCACCAATAGCGGAAAGCTGACTGTGACTTATGTTCCTCCGACTCCGACAATACGAACGTGGGCTTATCTTGGCCATTACGCTCAGGGAGTCGCTACTGATTATGCGCTGCGACTCAACACCGACCACATTGCTGGGACATACGGCGGCGTGCCTGTCACAGAAGCCAATGTCGCTCCTGGAGCGGCTAATGGCGCTGCAGGCCCGAGCTACGGCAATTCCTACGGCACATTCAAGTGGAAAAGTGGAACTTCGACCACAGACATTTGCAGCTTCCTTACCGCTCCGTTCTACAATGCTCCGGCAGTAAACAATGGCGCCACCTACGCGGCGACCTATGTCTACAACAGCGGTGCAGCGGTGAGTAATGCTTATCTATTTGCCGGATCGGATGATGGCGTTAAGGCTTATCTGAACGGCAGTGTGATTGGCAGTTTCAGTGGTGGTCGCGGCGCGGTTGCTGACGGTGATATGTATGGCCCTGTAACCATCAACAGCGGCTGGAACAGACTACTTCTCAAAGTTGAGAATGGCGGCGGCGGATATGCGCTTTATGCGCGATTCGGTAAGATCGATCGAAGCGCCGTGCCGAACCTAACTACGTTCGCGTTCGACGCTACTGCGCCGACAAATCCGACCAATTGCACGGAAGCCGGCGGGGCCGTCAGTGGCACACAGCAGAACACTATCACTGCGCCCAGTTTCAGTTGGACTGGCGCTGCCGACTCGCAGGGATCAGGGGAAGGCGTATCGGGCCTGCGCGGATATAAAGTCTACTTCGGAACAGATCCGAACGGCGTTCCTACTGCATTCCAGACTGGCGCGACATTCGCTCCTGGAACTCAGTCATCAGGAACCTACTATCTGCGTGTAAGCACGGTCGACTTCGCTCTTAATGAGTCTGCGCCGGCCACGCTGTTTACGTTTATTTACCAACAGCCTCACGTGGACTCCTACGGTATCACGAACAAGGCAGCGCTTGATGCAGTGGCTGCTGCTGCTTCGGCGACGACCAAGTTCACCGTTTGGGGTGCAGTGACTGTTATCGACGCGAGTAGTTTCATCGTCGATGACGGGTCCGGAGCGCCGATAAAGGTGATTAAAGCCGGACATGGTTTCTCTAATGGCGACTATGTATCCGCCACTGGAACGCTCGATACGAGCGGAGCCCAGCCTGTTGTTACCGCGATTGTGGTGAAGAAACAGAACTAAGGATATCAAGTCGGATAACCCAAATCGAGAAGGTGAGGTCGTCATCGGCCTCACCTTTTCATATCACGGGAAAGTAGATTTCGCCCTCACCCTAACCCTCTCCCCCAGGAGAGGGGATGCTTTGGCTAACCATTCCGCCCCAGGAGAGGGGATACGTGTGCCAAACCTCTGCCCCAGGAGAGGGGACATAGGCTCGCGCTTTTATCCTAGCCTAACGACAAGGGCACCATCTACTCCCTCTCCCTTGAGGGAGAGGGCGGGGGTGAGGGGGCAAGCCAGCCGAAACCGAGCGGGGTGTGGAAAGTTTGGTTTCGCCCTAACCCTCTTCCCCAGGAGAGGGGATACTTGGGCTAACCCTCTGCCCCGAGAGAGGGGATACGTGTGCCAAACCGACGGGATTCGTTTATCCCTTCGTCGCCGGGCTGGTAAAACAGGCCGCCCGATCGGGCGGCCTGTTTTCAACTCTAATGCAAACGTAATATCACTCTCTACTGCAAGATAACCACGTCCGCATCGCGTCTAGGTCGTATCAGCCTGATGCGCGCGCCGCCATCGGCAGGCTCAATGGCGCTGATACCTGTGCATTTGATGAACTGCCCTTGCGATAGAACAGTCTCGCCGGTTTTAGTCAGATCGACCTTTGTCCCGACAAAACCCGAGCCATCCTGCAGAGCCGAACCATCGTCGATGTAGCAGAACTCCTCATCTACGTGAGTAACCCTTCCCGTTACAGCCACCAGCAGGCCAATTGTATTAACCCCTGTTGCTCCCGTAACGCCAAACGTATGCGGCCCAAAATCGGAGCCGCCGAGGGACCGCGTTGTCATAAACAATGGAGCAACCACACCTGCCTCAGAGCCGACCACTACCGTGACATCGACCAAGGCCCTTTCGTCGCCGATCGTTATCAGTTTGCCGGCTACTGAGACAACAGCGCCCTCTGCAGGGCTGGTCTCTTCAATTCGCAGGCCGGATACCCGTTTGGGATCCGAAATGTAGAACTGATGACCGAAGTTCGCGCTGACGTTATTGTTTTCAAGAGCAAACACAGAGCCATCCGGCAGCATCTTGGCTTGAGGGATCGATGCGACAATCGGGACCACTTTTATACCGTCCGATACCCCCGCGCCGCTTTGCAATCCAACGGCGTTCTCGGCTTTGACTGAGAAATAGTAAGTCGCGCCGACATTCAGCGACAAGCCGGTTTTGGAAACAGACGTACCCGTTGTTTGGGTCCAATTGACCACATTCGTCGCTCCGGGAGTCGTGCCGATAGCATACCAATATTTGACCACCCCGGACAAGTTGTCGTCCACAATGGACCAAGAAGCGTTCAGCCTGTCGGTCGAGCCGGTGTAAACCCCATCATCGGTCACAGTTGGAGAATCAGGCGGATCGCCATCGTAGAAATACGGCCCCAAGTCGAGTGTGCCGTTTGCCACGTTTTCACCGTTGAACCCTCTGACGTGCAGATAATACTCGCCGGATTCCTCTGATTCGAGGATGAGATCACCCGAACTCCAGGCCGCTTCAGAACCTGTCCAAGTATGAGTCGGACTGGTATCCCAGGCATAGAGATATTTCGCGACTGTGCCAGAGCCAAATCCGCCTACGGCCGTGAATGTGAATGTAGGCGTGCCATACCAAGTGTTTTTAGCCTGATTACAAGTCACGTTTGTCGCACTCGGCGGGGTGGACAACGTCCACTTAGTGGCATTTGCCGATGATTGACTGTCCAGTGAACCATTGAAAGCCCTTGCTGACCGCGTATATGCCGTGTTCGGCGCAAGGCCAGTCTCAGTCATTGCGACAATGCTTCCGGTACCGTTTGATACGGTAGCAGACGCCACAGTCGCTTGTGCGGCGTTCAGCACTTTGAACCCCATTTCGTTGTTGGAATTGTCTTTCACATTCCAACGAATCGACGTAGAGGACAAAGCGGTGGCAGCGTTCATCGTCGGGGCGAGAGGGGACTGGGCATACATAGCACAATCATCGAAGTAGCTTTCTTGATTGACTCTGTAGTGGAAACCGTAGGCCACCATACTCAAGCCGTAGGTCTGAGTATCCAAGCTGCGGCCCACCGAGGCGCCTACTTTGGCCCCATCTATGTAGAAAGTAACTTCGTTGCCCGCTCCTGTATATGGCTGGACATCGATTGTGAACTTATGCCATCCAACAGAACGAGTTTTTACCGCGCCCTGGAAATTCCATCCACCAGAGGTGGTGTAGTCGGCCACAGTGTAGGTGCCATATGTCCCCGGTGTGGCCGGGTATGTGCCGACATAAAATATAGCTTTCAGCCCGCCTTGCCCGTCCAGACACCTGACTTGCAGACCCTGCCTGCTATTGTTGCTGGCAGATGTATCGTAGAACCACGTCTCGTATTTCGCAGCAGCAAACGCCGGGCTGAATGTGTGACCACTCAGCGTTCCCAGATTTCCATCCCCGGAATCAACCGTCTTAAACGAGTTGGAGCCTGTGAATGTGCCGTGATTTTGGGCGTTGCCTAAAACCAAACCATTCGGTTTAGTCATAGGGGACTGCTGCAGCGGAGCCCAATAGTTGGCATTCACAAAACCGTCTTCAAAGATCGGCACATCTCCGGGCTTGGTGGAAGCCGACGCAGTGTTGGATTGCCCTGAAACATTGTTGGCATTGTCATAGGCCTTGACATAGTAGCTGTAGTTGGTGTTCTGGGCAAGACCATTGTCGGAATATGTCGTGGATGCGGTCCTGCCGACTTCGCTTCCTCCGCGGTAGATGATATATCCCGCAAGCCCAGCGCCGCCTGAGTCTGTGGAACCGGTCCAGGACAAGTTGATTTGTGAAGGAGAGGCCCCAACTGCTGTTAAGCCTGACGGATTGGTCGGCGGAGTCTTATCTGTAGACTCCATAGTAAAATCTTTGGTGACCGTGCTTCCAGCCGTCACGGTGGCGCTTCCAGTTGCGGTAGTGAAGCCTGCCTTTGAAACAGTCAAAGTCTTGGCCCCCGGTGCAAGCCCGGTGAGAGTATAAACACCTGAAGTGTTAGTCGTTGTCGACGCCACACCGGATATAGCCACGGTCGCCCCGGCTATCGGAGTGTTGCCCACAGCATTGCGCACCGTGCCGGTGATGTTTCCCGTCGCCGCTTTTACTGTGATTGTCCAGGTGACTTCACTTCCAAACCACGCGACCCCTTCCTGCACAAGTTTATACTTCTCAGTGTATGTGCCAGGGGTAGCGGGCGCTTTGATAATGAATGTGAATCTTCCGACCTCACCATTTAGAACCTGCCACTCGTCTACGTCGGATGGCCTGGCTGGGCTGGTCCAGTTGGTTGAAAGATAGAATGGGCTGGATCGATCTTGCGGGCTGGAAGTGCCCAGAAATGTATTCGAGTGGGTCCAAGCGCCTGTGCCTGTATTTTTATATTCAACCCACACAATAGCCGTATCGCCAGCATTCATCGTAGTCGGATATGATTGGTTGACGTAGGTAGCGCCCCAAGTCACAGGGGTGATTATCTGTTGACGACGCTTGGTTACGTATGCGCTGCTGCAGGTTCGCCAGGCATGTACGATCCCGTAGGCGGTTCCCTTCGCCTCGTAAGTCAACAGGCTGCCCCACGGATCGCCGGAATCGAAAAGAACGATATGGCCGGCAGATCCATCATTATAGACCATTGCGTCCGCCCTCACAGTCGCTGAACGACTGACTGAAGACCAATAGTAGTTGTAATTGTAGAAATGAAATGTGCTGTATGGATGATAGACTTCTGTGATCGCGGAATCTCTGGCCACCTGCCAGCACTTGCCGACGTATCCGGAGCAGTCCGCTCCGCCCCAGCTTCGGTTTGTGGTGCTCCAAGTGGAGCCTCCCCAAACATACGGACTACCGACACCACTCGCAGCGATATTGATAATCTCCTGCACGGTCATATCTCGAATCGCTGAAGCAGGGGTCACCATCAGGCACAGCAGCAGCGACATTATCGCGCATATACCAATGAAGCTGTGAATGATCTTGAATTGCTTGTTCATCGCGCTTGACCTCCCGAAGGTATTGTATAAGCGACGACTTGCAAGCCGGCGGAATCCGTCTGCATTTGATAAATCGTGCCGTCTTGCGCGACTACCAACCGACGTCGATTCTCCGTGTAGGTCTTTTCCGGCGTATCGACCAGGCCAATTAGCGTGCCGTCCGCCTTTATGCAGGCCACACTGAAACATGATCCCAGCAAGTCGAAAGTCGGCTCTGGGCCCTCTTTGTAAAGCAGCAAACCGAGATAGATTCGGCCCGCAGCATCGGTTGCGAGCGTTTCCACTGATAGGATATCGCGCTCGGAAACAACGTCCAAATCTATGGACCCCTCAAGCGCTGATTTTCCCTCTACTCCTAGAGTGACTCGGCCTGTGCCCTTCTTGACGGCAGTCACGCTTGCAATATCCGCGCTGCCTTTGCGGCCATCCACAGCTCCCATCAACACTGACTCCGCAGACAGCGTTTTACCGTTGCTGATAACGGGGTATCGCTTTGTGTGTCCACCTTCTACCCAGACAACCCCATCGACAACGGTAAGGTCTGTAGCTTGAGCAAGTCCGGTGACGGACGGCAGGCTCCACGAATTGACACTATTCGCTCTATCGGCTCCCGCCAGCCAGATTTTACGCGTCAAAATTGAGTCCATAACGTAGACTTCGCCGGTGTCGGCGACTGCGATTGTATCGGCAAGGCTCGTACCAATCGGAGTCGACCCAACGATCTTACCCTGCGCATCATATTTCTGGACGCGTTCGTTAATCTGGTCGAGGATATATATGGACCCGTCTTTGCCCACGGTGAAACTCATCGCGCCCTGAGGCCCACAATCCGGTTCTTTTAGCAGGCCGATCTGGTCTGCTCCCTTGCCCCAAAGCGCTCTGATGACCACCTTCCCTTGTGCCATGTTGTCAAATGAATCTCCAGGTAATGTGACTTGCGCCGCGCCCGCCAGACTTGCCGCCAAGACAGCGATCACAAACACCGCCAGGACAAGCAAGCCGGACACGCGCGGGAGTCTGACTTTTGATATCAACATAGCATCACCTCCTAACCGGAGTATAGCATGCGAAAAGCGGGCAGGCAATCACTAAATATATATCTAATGAACAGCAGCCGTCATATCACAGCCACGTATATTTAATCATCTGCATTTACGATCAAGACTAAGACCTATTAATATTTACTGGGCACGAGAATGGGGCAGGATGATGAAACAATGGCAGGAGCAACCGGCGCAGCCGATCATTCCTGCCATCCGCTAAGCAAGGTTCAGATACATTACTTGAGTGTGGCCTGCAGGGTGATTTCTACGCCTTTGAGCGCTTTGGACACCGGGCAGTCGGACTTGGCGGCATTCGCTTTCTCCTGGAATGTGGCTTCGTCAATACCGGGGATTTCAGCCTCGGTACGAAGCTCGCTTTTTGTGATGGTGAACCCATCAGCAGATTTGATGACGGTTACATCCGCGACGCTTTTTATGCTCTTCGGTTTGAAGCCGGCCTCTGACAGGATCGCCGACAGCGCCATACTGTAACACCCCGCGTGTGCGGCCGCGATAAGTTCTTCGGGATTGGTGCCGTCCCCTTCTTCGAATCGAGACTTGAATGTATACGCACCTTCAAATGATCCGAACTTCATTGTGCCGTGACCATCTATGAGGCTTCCATTCCATTCGGCCTGTGCAGTTCTTTTTGGCATTTTATTCTCCTGGATGAGTTAGTTTGACCATGTATACCCAAATACAGCGTATGTTATGCAGCGCTTTAGTGTCGCGCATATCTGCCCATCAATTGACCTTCGGCTAGCACATAGCCGTCCATTGCTTCCAACGCTTGTGCCTTGGTCGCGCCGGCTTCGAGATCAAGCTCGATGTCGAGCGCATATAACTTGAAATAGTAGCGATGGGTTCCGCTGTAACCCTCTTACCCACTTGCGGGCCGAATCAAAGTCAGAGCATCGCGTTAGTCGCCATTTCTCCTACTCTAACGGCCTCTATGGCGTCGTCCAGCGTTACTCGCAGTTTATGATTCGGGTCATCAATCCCCCGCACGAGATCCGCCATTATACCGCGCAAATTCTCCGCATATACCTCCAGCTTTGGCTCGTCGAGGCGGATGGTTGTATGCAACTCATATTGAACATCATAGAAACAATCCGAGGAGTGCGCACGGGTTGGCTCCATGGTTTTTGCGTCGATCGGCAAGCCTGGTCTGAGACCTTTAAGCACATCAACACCCTGCCCATCCGTCCATCCCCAGATACACAGCTCAAGGGGAATCCAACCGATCATCTCGATCTCCCCTAAGTCGAAGGCAAAGTGGAATGTGGTAGTCTCCAACTCGCGAGGGCGCGAAAACGAATGCCAATACGTCCCGATAACATCATTTTCATATTGGACTCCGGCAAAAACGCGATCGCGCATACCCGGCTTTCTATCGACTCCCATTGAACAAGTATGGGCCGCCTTTGTATTCAGCGCCCATGATGCCAAATCGAAGAAATGCACTCCATGCTCTAGGAGTATTCCGCCGCTGACCTCGGGATTCCAAAACCAATGCCCCTCTGGCACCGTGTCCTGCATAGCGTAGTTGCGCAAATCGCAGCGTTTCGGCTCGCCAAGGACTTTGGATTGAATGATCGTGCGCAGCATCTCGACAATAGGGTTATATCGCAGCACAAAATTGACCGTAGCTACGCGATTCGTCTCTTCCGCCACACGCTTGATCTCCATCGCGTCTGCTACGCTCAAGGAAATCGGTTTTTCCACCAGCACGTGTTTGCCCGCCCGCATGGCTTGAACCGCCAGCGACTTGTGAGTATTTGGCGGGGTCGCTATGGAGACTATGTCAACATTAGAATCCGCCACAAGCTCCGTATCGTCTGAATAAAATTTGGCGTCCCCGCCCGGCGCTCGCTTCGGATCCGAATCGCAGACCGCCACAACGTGCACATTATCCATCCGGTTCCAAGCCTTGTGAATAAACTCGCCGAAGCCGCCATAACCTATTATCCCAATCCCTTTTTTTGTAGCCATTACTCCGCCTCCTGATCGCGAGACCATTATGCCATATACCCCACAGCAAGTTAGAACAATTAAAACCTCTTCTTGAGCCAAGTCAAATTTAACCTGCTTCCTGATAGTGTAACATAATAAGCAAGGAAACAGACAAGGAGGATGTTGTAATGGCAAAAATAAGTATAGATTCGTTGGTGGAGTTCGGAGAGGCATTCGGCAGGAAGAACCTGGCAAATATACCCGAGCTGCAAATGAACCTTGTGATGCTTCCGGCAGGTCAGTCGGTGCCGGGGCACAACGCAAATTCCAACGTTCGATTGCTTGTCCTGCAGGGAAAACTGACCGTTGAATTGGACGGGCAAAGGACAGAACTCCAGACGCACGAGATGGTGGACACTGTTTTGGGTACGCCAATGCAGATAATGAACCTCAGCGACACCAACACCGCATTTCTAGTCATTAAGACACCAAACCCGGATTTATAAAGCCGTCAAAAATTAAAGCCTTCGTGCAAAAGCATCAGCACGAAGGCTTTATTTATTGTCGTCACATGAGCCTCTTAGGCGAATTTGACGAGCCTATCCTTGACTTCAGCGGCGAAGCGATCGATATAGCCGGTGATATAGTTCAGCGGATCAATCGAATCATCCTGAATCAGCGGCGTCAGATCGAGTCCGAAAGTCAGACCCTCGGAATCATCAACACCATGAGACGCAAAGAACGTCGCATTAGCTCGTCGCCGTCCAAGCGCCGCGAGGTCGTAGCGTTTTCCTCCGCATATCTGCGAATCGAAAACTCCCAGCAGAGCCGCAGCCAGATTCTCGTGCGCACCGACGTCAAAGATGACCTTGTCGTTATCGATTGTCCAGTCGAGATTGCGCCACACTTCGCAGCTATACAGCTTCTCCGGTCGAGCATCCTTCGGCAGCGCCCTGATCGCCGAGATGACTCTCAGCGCAACCGAGACGTGGGTATCGTGCTTATCGGCCAGATTGTGAGTATAGACGATCTTCGGCTTGGCTGCAATGAGCAACTGCGTGATATCGTCCACAACATCCGTGCTCTTGGCGTCTTTTACCGCACCGCTTGGGAAATCCAGCAGCGCCTGTGCGCAATACTCGCCCACAAACGCGGCCTTCATCTGCTCGACGCGGCGCACCTTCTGCATTTGTTCATCTGTATAGTCGGCATAAAGATCATCGCGTGGGCTGCCACTGCCATTAGTAACGACCACGCCCATAAAAGCCCTGTCGTCTCTGCCGAAGCACTCCACCACGCCGTGATAGGCCATAATCTCGATGTCATCCTGATGGGCCGAAATCGCCATGTGTGTAGTCCTAGCAACCGCGTCATCAACAGACGACCCGTCCGGCACGTAAACTGTTGCCGAGTCAATCTTGAAGTCCATTGTATTCCTTTCGTGCACGCGTGATTTGTCGATCTCGACCGTGGATATCTGCGTCCGCGCGCCGGATCGGCTAATGTCTCACTTCTTAATAATCGGCAGGCTCGCTGCGGCCACAGCTTGGCCAACACGGCGAGTCTTCTCATCCGGCAGGTGTAGAGTTATGCTGCCCGCGAGTTCCGGGAACTCCGCCGCGAGAACTTCGTTCGCCTTCTCGAGCATAATCGTGCCGCCCTGTCCACTGGTCACTCGACCGAGAATCAGCACGTGCTTGAGCGTGTAGAACTGCGCATAGTAAGCGATTCCGTAGCCGAGATAATTACCGAGCAAATCCCAAATCTTGAGCGCTCGCTCGTCATTTGCCTCGAGCAGATCCTGAACAGACTTGAGTCTCTCCGCCAACCCGACGGTTTCGTCGATCTCGATACCGGCTGCTGGAGCGAGTCTAAAGACGGCCTGCTGTGAAAAATACTGCGCACCGACACCGGTATCCCCCGACCACTCATCAACCCCGCCCTTTGGATCATAATCGATCGGGCAGAACGCCAATTCGTTGAGCCACGTAGTGATCTCGCCTTCGGGAGTCACATATCCGCCGGCTTCAGAAGAGCCAAGAGCGATTCCCAGAACCGCAGTATCATCGAGGCCCATAGCCGCAGCAAGCGCCGTCACTTCGCCGTCGTTTACCACGTCGAATGGAACCCCACCCCACTCCTTTTGCAAATCGGTGAAAAGAACTGCCAGCTTGGTATCGTATAATTCCTTTGGAACACCTCTAAACAGCGACGCCATTCGCACTCTGTTATTGAGATAGATACCCGCCGCGCTGCCGCCGATTGCATCCACTCTGGGCATATGTTTTGCAGCGGTTTTAAGGGCTGTGTTGATTTCGTTGTAGTGATAGCTGGGATCAGTGTTGCCCCTGGGGTCCCAGTTTACTTCTTCTGTGTAAACCGCTTCTCCATCAATAACAGCAGAAACTTTTCGATCGCTTGCGCCGAGGTCGAAACCGATTCGGCACCCGTCGAGATGTCCACCCAAAGTCATTGTGCCCTCAAATGGCGCGGGAATCTCAGCGGCAGTAATAACTTCCACAGTAAAAGGATTCTCGTAGACGTTGCCCATAAAATCGAAATCGAATACACGTGGGCCGTCGGCAGAGTATACCTTTTTAATGTGCTCTCCAACACTCTTAGGTCCGCCGACCATCACTTTCCATCCTCCGCGCTGCCACAGGAGCATTTTGACTGTTCGCTCCGCATAAGGCAGGTTGAGATGGGCGTTCTCGTGGTCTTCAGGGAAACATCTTGTGCTGAAGACCGAAATCTGGCCGTTGCCGCGCTCCAGCGCGAATACGAGTGGTTCGGGCTGTTCAAGCTCATCGACCATTTTCAAAAAGGCTCGATTGGCAAGGGCTGCCGGAGCAAAACCCGGGTGCAGTGATGACGTAAACTGCGGCTTTGCAAGTGCTGCTAGGTCCTTCATTTAGGCATACCTCTGTCATTCATTGTGCGCGCCCAAGGAAAAGAGCGCGCACCACCCCAATTGTAGGAGCCTGCCGGGTTTGTGTCAAGGCTTGGGGTGGATCACTATAACCCTTTGCTCCTTCTATACAACGCTTCGATTCCGACCGCTACGGCCAGAATCACGAACAGTGTCTCAAAGACCTTGTCCAGAGCCAAGAAGGGGAATATGGCGCATATCCCCACAGCTATGAGCAACCCTACGATGAATGCGCTTGTGCAACCTATGTTACTTGGCCTCCTCGACGGCCCCACCGAGTCTTGCGATCTCGGGCTTGAATGCCTGAAATGCTGCGTTCCACTGTCCACTGACCACATCGAGAGCACCCTTGGCGCCTCATTATAGCATACCGGGTATTTAAGGGGAACTATAACCGGACAACCCTGTTGAAGTAATCGCGCCTGCCGCTTATAATGGTTGTACCGATTAGCTTAACTTATTGGAGGGAATATGCCAGCAAAGGTAGACAAAGATACCTGCACAGGCTGTGCCGCGTGCGTAGAGGCCTGTCCGGTTGAATCAATTACAATCGAGGATAATCTTGCGGTGGTCGATGAGAATACGTGCATCGACTGTGAGGCGTGTGTAGACGCATGTCCGACCGAAGCCATTTCGATGGGATAGGTCGATTCTGACGCATAAGCGTCCGTTACGACGGGCGGCTCCTTCGCCGGAGCCGCTTTTCTTTTTAATTTATGGAGGTGGATGTTGACCCGTTGTTGGATTGCTACAATGTTGGTAGGTATGATCCTTTCAGCCGGTTGTTCGGTTAACGCCGAAACCCTGACGGAGCTTAAGGCCAAGCTCGATAATATCGCCGAGCAGTTTAACGGGACACTTGGATATCATCTTCATTTGCGCGGCAAGCCCGACATGACCATTAGCCACAACGGCGACGAGCCTTTCCCGACAGCCAGCACCATAAAAACCACCATAATGTGCGAGGTGATGCGGCAGGTCGAGCAGGGAAAGATCAAATGGAGTGACATTGTTGAGGTTCAGCCGAATAGTGATGCACGCGAAGAAGGCGGATTCGCGTATTATTTTTCAGATGGATCGAAAATATCGGTGGATCAGTGGGTGCATCTGATGATGACGGTGAGCGACAATACAGCTACCATCCGCCTGCGCCGGCTGGTCGGACAAAAGAATGTCAATGATTGGCTGGAGTTGCACGGTTTCAAGACTACCAAATTGCTCAACGGCGAACAAACCGACGAATTGGGACTCAGACCACTTCAGAGAAAGTACGGCTTGGGCGTGACTACACCAAACGAGATGGCGAAGTTGATGGACATGATCCGCGACAACAAAGCTGGTTCGCCAGCGTCTTGCGACCGAATGATTCGCATAATGTTTCAACAGCAATATGATGACGGCGTCGCCGGCTTGGCGCCCCCGGGACGCTGCGCCTCGAAGGGCGGAGGCATTTGGAATACACGATCAGATGTGGCTTTAGTAATATCGCCCAAGGGTGAGTATGTGTTGACCATTTACACCAAAGACCAAACTGACACGAACTGGAACAAGATGAACGATGGCAACGTGGCGACTCGCAAAATTGCTGAGCTTGTCTGGAGACACTTCGACCCGGAAAAGACCTTTATCCCAGCCGATAAGTGGCTCGATTTTGTCAATGACTAGTCTGCAGAATGATTCCAAGAGCAAGCTGAGCTGAAAACGACGGCTTGGCTTGCTCTTAATGCCTTGTGCTATAATCTTCGTTGTGAAGATACAGAAGCTCTCAATACGAAAATCCCCCCTGCTCTATTTATTGGCAAGCCTGACTATCTACTTTTTATTGCTGATCGGTGTTCCTAAAGCGAGATTTCTCGCAGCTTTGGCGGATTGTATCAACTCAGCATTGAAAGGAGCCAATCCGCCGCTGACGGTTGTTTTAACGATATCAGGCATTGCCGTTTTATCCATTCCCACGATCGCATTTATGACAGCGCAAGTGTCGGTGGTTTATCAGTTTGCCAAACTCCGCTTCAGCTTCAGGGCCGCGCTTCTGGCTTTGACAGGACTGCTGCTCGCTTTGTCTGCGACGGTTGTCATTATGATTTGGCGATTGGACGTGGTGGCTAAGTTGCACAGGCTGCCGACTTGGCGCGAGATCGGGTTTATTGTTGGTCTCTATAAACCAGGGCTGCTTAAAATGGCCTTGCACGCGATCATTATGCTCGTTGCGCTCAATATCGGGTGCATGGTCTCACTCCGAATCAAAGACCGTAATCTTCTTTTGCCGGTGGTGATGTTCGCCGCTACCATCGACTTCTGGACGGTGATGGTCGGCCCTGTTTCAGTTATGATGGAACACGCTCCGGAAATTGTTCAAGCCGCAAGCACGCCCATCCCGCATGCAGGGACGGGACAGTTTGTGCCGGCCTTGATGATGGGGATGGGGGATCCGCTGTTCATGGCCGTAGTGTTTTCGTCTGTGCATCGGTTGGGGATGAATGGCAGGCGCAATTATTTCTTCGTTCTCTGTATAATGACGCTTGCTATGCTCGCAGTATTGCTGAATTTTGCACCGTATCTTCCTGCTTTGGTTGCTCTGGCTGTGGCGGTGATGGCAGCTAATTGGGGAGAGTTCAAGTTGAATCGGCAGGAGAAGATTTCAACAGTCGTTGTGGCGGTGATGTTAGTAGTGTTGCTATTGCTTGCCTCGCGGCTCATACATCAGAAAGCGCCCATTGCCAAGCCGCCATCCGATATATCGACGCACCAGAAGAATCCCCTATAATGCTTCCAAATGTAGACTGGGCGGCCAATGGCCGCCCAGTGCAAGAGAGGTCCTCGGGTGTGTCGCTTAGCTGCTTAAGGCCAGGCGGGCTTTTCTTAATAACGCAAGCCCTCCCGCGCCGAGAATCGCCAAAAACACAGTCGATGACTCCGGAAGAATCTGCGTGTCTATCACGATCTGATCGATAATAGCCCCAGTATCCCCAGTAGATATGTCGATGCCCGCAAGTGTCTGGCCAGGATCCAGCCTCCACAAGGTCTGATACACCATCCATCCTGTGGGCTGATCTCCATAAACTCCCGTCGATTCAACAAAGTCCTGATAATACCAGCCGTTGCTGATCAACGTAGGGGATGATTCTGCTACCCCATCGCCGCTGACTGAACGAACATTGATTGTAGGAATAGAAGCAATCCCGACGTGGTATTTGACTTGAATCCAAATGTCCATGCCGTTAGTCCCCGCAGCCGGATCATCAAGGATCAGTGATAAATTACCACCAGTGCCCATATCCCAAAAGTTCGTAGCCGATCCAAAAGCCGGCTGCGTCCACTCACCGCCTCCAATGAGTCCAGCGCCACCATATCCAATATTCAGGATAGCACGGCCGTTGACATTTCCAATCACGTCATCTGCAAAATAGGAGTTCTGGTTTTCCTCGTCTTGTGCGGACCAGTTATTCCAAAAATAAGTCGCAGTCGCCGGCAATCCACGATTCCAATAAGGATAAAAGACATCGTTTTCGTCGGGAGCCGCATCGTACATCATAGGTGCAGCGCTCGCCATTGATGTAATAAAAACGCACAAAACAGCTATTAAAAGCCCAGTTAGATATCCCTTGGAATCGTAATACAACACACAACCTCCACTCACAACCCGTCAATAAAGAATCTAGTTAACTCGGGGGCACAAAGTCATCACACTCGCCGCATCATCAAATTCAAATCACCGGTGAATCGAATTATCGACCCGCCACGGTGACCTATCAATGTAGCGAAGAATCGCTTCTAGTCACTTTAATTATGAACCCTGACTGCCTATTAGTCAACCTAGTAATTATGCCAGTTCGGCGATAATTTCACACCGCCGAACTGGTCAGTTTCCATCTACGGCAGATCACCCTTTTTATAC
>LSQX01061553.1_pt1 | contig 47940 bp, 46 predicted proteins | sample 654561 | NCBI WGS metagenome assembly LSQX01 (sample SAMN04489861, study PRJNA283612) | anaerobic digester metagenome | isolation source: 4 biogas reactors fed with cattle manure at either 37C or 55C with and... | place: Denmark: Kongens Lyngby | collected 2014
TTTTTAGGCGCTTTCTTACAGACGAAAAAAAACGACTTATAAAAGTCGTTTTTTAAATTTGGCGGAGGAGGTGAGATTCGAACTCACGGATAGTCGCCCATCGACGGTTTTCAAGACCGTTGCCTTCAACCACTCGGCCACTCCTCCCTTTCAATGGCCGCTATGATAGCGGATTATTTTTTTCTGTCAAACGTTTTTCCGTATTTTAATGAAAATTGTTGTTATGATGACCCACAGCACACTTAATCAGGAGTTTTATGATGCGTGAACAACAAGATTACTCGTTACAGCAAACAACTGCCCGTTCAGAAAGCAGTGCAGTTTTGCGTAACACCTATGGCTTGCTTGCACTGACCTTGGCGTTCAGTGGGGTGGTTGCTTATTTTTCTCAACAAATGAATATGCCTCATCCAGGTATTATGCTGACCTTGGTTGGATTCTACGGTTTATTTTTCCTAACCATGAAGTTGCGTGACTCAGGCTGGGGTTTACTGACAACTTTCGCACTCACAGGCTTTATGGGGTACACCCTAGGCCCAATCTTAAATATGTATATGGCAATGCCCAATGGCGCAAGCGTCATCAGCTCAGCTTTTGCCATGACCGCATTTGTATTTACTGGTTTATCGGCTTATGTACTGATTACCCGTAAAGATATGAGTTTCTTGAATGGTTTTATCACTGTTGGTTTCTTTGTCTTACTTGCAGCCGTGATCGCCAGCTTTATTTTTGATATCTCAGGCATACAGTTAGCCATTAGCGCAGGTTTTGTGCTTTTTTCATCAGCGGTTATTTTGTACCAAACCAGCGCTATCATCCAAGGCGGAGAGCGCAACTATATAATGGCGACTATTAGTCTCTATGTATCCATCTATAATTTGTTCTTAAGCCTGCTAAGTCTACTGGGCTTTGCTAGCAACGATTGATAACAGCAGCGCTACTGGTTTAGTAAAGGGTTCTATTGGTTTACAATAGAACCCTTTTTTATAACCTCATGTTTGCTGTGCTAACACATGAGGTTGACTCAAAAGCATGCTGAGCGTGCCCATTAATTACACAAGGATCTGTCATGATTAAAAAATGCTTATTTCCAGCAGCAGGCTACGGTACTCGTTTTTTACCCGCAACCAAGGCAATGCCCAAAGAGATGCTGCCCATAGTGAATAAACCCTTGATTCAATATGGCGTGGAAGAAGCTTTAGAAGCGGGTCTTAAAGAAATTGCAGTTGTCACAGGTCGTAATAAGCGCTCAATTGAAGACCATTTTGATATCAGCTTTGAAATGGAACACCAGATTTACGGTACAGATAAAGAGCAGTATCTGACTGGCGTGCGCAGTTTAATCAGTCAATGCACTTTCTCTTATACACGCCAAATCCAAATGAAGGGGCTCGGGCACGCCATTCTTACCGGCCGCACCTTGATTGGTGATGAAGCCTTTGCTGTGGTCTTGGCCGATGACCTGTGCATCAATACTGAAGGCGATGGCGTACTGCAGCAAATGATCAAGCTCTACAAACAGTTTCGCTGCTCAATTGTTGCCATCCAAGAAGTGCCCATGGAAGACATCTCTAAATATGGTGTGATTGCTGGCGAGATGATTCGCGAAGATGTGTTCCGTGTGCATTCAATGGTTGAGAAACCTAAGCCTGAAGATGCCCCTTCCAATCTAGCCATTATTGGCCGTTATATTTTAACCCCGGATATTTTTGACATTCTTGCTCAAACAGAACCGGGTAAGGGCGGCGAGATTCAGATTACTGATGCCTTAATGCAGCAAGCACAAGACGGCTGTGTTATCGCGTATAAGTTTAAAGGTCAGCGCTTTGACTGTGGTAGTGTTGAAGGCTATATCGATGCAACCAATTTTTGTTATGAAAATCTGTACAAATCGGGTCAATAATGGTTGATTCGATGTCATAACCACTTGAACTGGAGAGTAGTGTATGTCCTATGATTTTGATTTATTTGTCATCGGCGCCGGCTCAGGTGGTGTGCGTGCCGCCCGTTTTGCTGCGTCCTTTGGCGCACATGTGGCGGTGGCAGAAAGCCGTTATTTAGGTGGTACTTGTGTAAATGTGGGCTGCGTGCCTAAAAAGCTGATGGTGTATGCTGCACATTTCCAGGATGATTTTAAGCTCAGTCGCAGTTTCGGGTGGGATGTTGAGGCTAAAGGCTTTGACTGGGCTACTTTGATTCGCAATAAAAATACTGAGATTGAGCGCTTAAATGGTATTTATGAAAAACTGCTGATCAATAGTGGTGTGAATTTACTCAATGGCCACGCCAAGCTGGTTGATGCACATACAGTGGATGTTGACGGGCAGCAGTACACTGCAGAGCATATCCTTGTCGCGGTGGGTGGTTGGCCGCAGGTGCCCGATATTCCAGGTCGCGAACACGTTACAGACTCAAACCAGGTGTTCTTCTTAAAAGAACAGCCTAAGCGCGTGTTGGTGATTGGTGGTGGCTATATTGCGGTTGAGTTTGCTTCGGTTTTCAATGGTCTAGGTTCAGAGACACAGTTAGCCTACCGTGGTGAGTTGTTTTTACGCGGCTTTGACCAAGATGTACGTGAACATTTGCATCAAGAACTGTTAAAGACCGATATGACGTTACGCTTTAATTGTGATGTTAAATGTATCGATAAACAAGAGGATGGCAGTCTTAATGTGACCTTTAAGGACGGGCAAAGCACTGCAGTCGATTGTGTTTTCTATGCGACCGGTCGTCGTCCAATGCTGGATAATTTAGGCTTGGAAAACGTTAATATTAAGCTCAATGAGCAAGGTTTTATTGCTGTTGATGAGCTGTATCAAACCTCAGAAAGCAGTATTTTGGCCATTGGTGATGTCACAGGACGCGTGCAATTAACCCCAGTCGCTTTAGCTGAAGGTATGGCTGTTGCGCGCCGCTTATTCCGTAATGAAGACTACCGTCCGGTTGACTATGATTTAATTCCAACCGCGGTGTTTAGCTTACCCAATATTGCAACGGTAGGATTAAGTGAGGAGCAGGCAAGGGCTGATGGCTTTAGTGTGCAAGTGTTTAAAAGCAGCTTTAGACCAATGAAGCTTAGCTTATCGGATCAGCAAGAACGTATCTTTATGAAACTGGTTGTTGATCAAGCTACTGACCGAGTACTAGGTTGCCATATGGTTGGACCTGATGCCGGTGAGTTGATGCAAGGTATTGCCGTAGCCTTAAAAGCGGGCGCAACCAAGCAGATTTTTGATGACACCATAGGCATTCATCCAACCGCTGCAGAAGAGTTTGTTACTATGCGTACACCCAGTGCTTAACGCGAGAAGGCTCTGCATCTGAAATTAAAACGGCGCATATTCTGCGCCGTTTTAATTGACCGGAATTTGCTTAGTGGTTGCTGTGCTCAGAGTGATCCATGGCAGGCGATGCTGCAGAGGTGCCAGCATCACTACTTTTAATATCGACAATCACATCCACTTTGCCGGCATGCTCAAACTGCAGGGTGAGTGGCAGTTGTTCACCTGCAATTAGCGGTTTTTTCAAATCAATTAACATGATGTGATAACCACCAGGCTCTAAGATCAAGGTGCCTTGGGCGGGCACATCAATAGCATCAACTTTTACCATACGCATCACATCACCTTGGTGAATATGCGCATGCAACTCTGAGATAGCAGCAATCGAACTGCTGGCACCGAGCAGACGGTCGGCCTGGTCACTGGGATTATCAATGCTCATAAAAGCGGCACCAACCGGTGCTGTAGGTGGCAATTCGCGCGACCATGCGGTATGCACGTTAAGGGTGTTGTGACTGGCCTCAGTGCTGTGTGTCGCGTGCTGGTGCTCCTGTTCAGCGTACGACGGTAGAGCTGCAGTAATAGATAACGCAAACAAGCTGGCGGTAAGTGCAGTTAAGCGCATAACAAAGAATCCTATTCTAATGTTCTTGATATTTGTCTAGCTAGGGCTGCTAATTTAGCATGCTATAAAAGGTAAAGGGATGCGGCATTGCGCAGCAGCAGCAGCGTATCTCTGTTGATGTTGCAATATAGCCAATTTAACATAATATTGATTATGGCATATTTGTATCAAGATCACTGAACTCAGTAATCAATCCTTTTTCCATGCCTTCCAGCTCCTCTAATAGCGTGCTAAAGCTTACCTGTGAACTATTGTGCATGGTTTGTGTTAAAGTCTCGCTAGCGTCATCCTGAGCGATCTCCACTACTGCTGCCACAGGCGCTACAAATTCATCAACGGCTGGCTTAAGTTCTTGCAACTCACTAAGATTTGGCAGCTGATCGAGACCCTGCAAATTAAAATAGTCGAGAAATGCCTTGGTTGTCGCCAGCATTGCCGGTTTGCCAGGTACATCCTTATAGCCCACCACGCGGATCCATTCGCGCTCGAGTAAGCTTTTGATGATTTGCGTACTAATTGCCACGCCACGCACATCTTCAATTTCACCACGCGTAATCGGCTGACGGTACACAATCAACGCCAAGGTTTCTAACAGCGCTCTTGAGTAACGCTGTGGCCGTTCTTCGGATAAACGTCCAACCCATGGCGCATACTTTGTGCGCACTTGTAAGCGAAAACCTGAGGCTACTTTATGTAATTGGTAGGATCTTTCTTGGCTATCCTTGGTGAGCTGTTCTAAGGCCGCGTTGATTTGGCGTGAAGTCGGACGCATACCCTCATCTAACACATCCGCTATACGCTCAATGCTTAACGGTTTAGGCGCGGCCAAGAGTAAGGCTTCTAGCACTTTAGATAGCTGAAATGCGTTATCAAAATCAAGATTATTCATATGTTTTCGCTCGCACATGAATCTCGCTAAAAGGCTCATTTTGTACCAGTTCGATCAGAGATTCTTTGACCAGTTCTAAAATAGCCATAAAGGTTACCACCACACCTAAACGCCCTTCTTCCAAAGTAAATAAATGCGCAAAAGGCACAAACCCTCCACCGCGCAAAGCTTCCAACACCATACTCATGCGCTCGCGCGTTGATAAGGTTTCACGGCTGACGTGATGGCTTTCAAACATATTGGCACGGCGCAATACCTCAGACATGGCTAATAAAACCTCTTCTAAAGCAACATCAGCCATTAAACGTGGTGCGCGGACATCGGGTGCCGCGGCATGCGCCAGAAAGACATCACGACCTAAACGTGGTATCTGATCCAGGTCTTCGGCCACTGTTTTAATACGTTCATACTCTTGTAAGCGCCGGATTAACTCGGCGCGCGGATCGTCTTCATCCTCAGCAGAGCGCAGCTTAGAGCGCGGCAGCAGCATGCGTGATTTAATTTCTGCGAGCATTGCCGCCATCACTAAATATTCAGCAGCCAATTCGAGGCGTACGGCCTTCATCAACTCAACATAGCCCATATATTGATGAGTGATTTGAGCCACCTGAATATCAAGAATATCGATGTTTTCTTTGCGGATCAGGTACAGCAATAAGTCCAAAGGCCCCTCAAAGGCTTCGAGAATCACTTCTAAAGCGTCCGGCGGAATATACAGATCCGTCGGCAGCACAGTGAATGCTTCTCCGTAGACCAGCGCTAAGGGCAGCTGTTGGGTCGCGACTATGCCCTGCTCTGGTTTACCTGTGTTGGCTGACGGAATCAAATCTTAATGACTACGGAAAGGTTCAGGATCGCCGCAGCCTTCACGTAGGATCTCAGGCTCTTCATCGACAAAACTTACGACTGTAGAGGCTTCAATACCGCCGTAGCCTCCGTCAATAATCAAATCAACTTGGCTTTCTAATAAGTCGCGGATCTCATATGGATCGCTCAGAGGCTCATCAGCATCCGGCATAATCAGGGTGACACTCATCAGCGGCTCACCCAGTTCAGCCAGTAAAGCTTGAGCAATTGGATGACCCGGTACGCGCAAACCAATAGTGCGGCGTTTGGGGTGCATCAGCATGCGTGGTACTTCTCGAGTGGCATTGAGAATATAAGTGTAAGGCCCTGGCGTATAGGCTTTTAAGAGGCGAAACGCAGCGGTATTAACCTTGGCAAAGACCCCCAGCTCGGACAGATCGCGGCACATCAAAGTAAAGTTGTGTTTGTCATCTAAACGACGAATACGACGGATACGGTCCAGTGCACTTTTGTCACCCAAACGACAACCCAGAGCATAGGATGAATCCGTAGGGTAAATAATCACCCCACCTTTACGAATCACGTCCACCGCCTGTTTAACTAAGCGTTCTTGTGGATTTTCCGCATGAATTTGGAAAAATTGCATAGCCATGTCCTCATGGTTAAAATGTTATATTTACGCCTGCACTTGAGTGATAAGCGGCGTTAAATCATCGGGTAATGCGCGATAACGACCCAACTCAGACCACTGCTGCGGCAGGTGAAAATCACTGCCTGCGGTGACCTTTAAATTAAATTCGCGAGCAAGAATCGATAAAGTACCGACCTGCTCTGCTGGCTGCATGCCATTGACCACTTCCAACGCATGTCCGCCGGCATTGACAAAGTCCTGCACAAGGCGTCGCCGCTTGGTTCGGGTGAAGTTGTAATGATACAGGTGTGCCAAACTGATCTGGGCCTGAGCACGACCTAAGGTGGCCATGGTGTCTTCAAAAGAAGGCCAGTGTTGTTTGACGTCACCAATCTTGCCTGCCCCGAGCCATTTACGAAAGGCTTCAGTATGATCGCGCACGTGCCCTGCTTTTACCAAAAACTGAGCAAAGTGTGGGCGTGCGGGGGCATTTAAGCTGTCACCTAACGCCGCCTGTACGGCTTGCGCACCTTCTAGGGCGTCAGGGACGCCTTTGGCTGCCAAGCGCCGAGCAATCTCTTCAGAGCGCAACCAGCGGCCAGTGTGTAAGGCTTGGGTCGCTTCCAAAATAACCGAATCATCTAAGGCAAAATTATAGCCCAAGATATGAATGGTTGCCCCGCCCCAGACACAGGACATCTCCACACCATTAATCAGGTGCAGGCCAAGCTCATTGGCAGCCTGATGCGCTTCAGCTAGGCCTTCTAAGGTGTCATGGTCCGTTAGGGCCAGAGTTTTCACGCCTTGCTGATGAGCGCGCATAACCAATTCCCGTGGTGCAAGGGCACCATCGGACGCTGTACTGTGACAATGTAGATCTATATCCATGTTCAATGCTTACGCTTGCTGCTGTGTTTGCTATTATGCCGTTTCCTTTCTGTTATGGCGCGCACTGTGAAACAATTCATCGATTTTATCCCACTTATCTTATTCTTTATTGTCTTTAAGCTGGATCCGCGTGATGTTGAACTGGCTGGACAGGTCTTTTCTGTAGGAGGCATTTTTAGCGCAACGGCGGTGTTGATTATCAGCTCGGTACTGGTCTACGGCACCTTGTTTGCTCTGCACCGACGCCTTGAAAAAGGCCAATGGCTGACGCTGGTGGGGTGCTTGTTCTTTGGCGGCTTAACCCTCGCATTCCACAGTGAAACTTTTTTAAAGTGGAAAGCACCGGTAGTGAACTGGTTATTTGCTTTAGGTTTTGCTGGCAGCCACTTTATTGGTCAACAGCCTTTAATTAAGCGTGTGATGGGCCATGCGATCAGCTTACCTGACCGTATCTGGACGCAACTCAATATCGCTTGGGTGATCTTTTTTATCTTTGCCGGCGCGGCCAACTTATTCGTTGCCTTTACTTTCCATGAGATCTGGGTGGATTTTAAAGTGTTTGGCAGCCTTAGCATGACCGTACTGTTTTTAATTGGTCAAGGCGTGTTCTTGTCTCGACATATGCAAGAGAGCCCAGATAGCTCAAATAAGGAGTTATAAAATGCTTTATGCAATTATTGCTGAAGATAATGCCAATAGCCTCGCGGCACGTTTAGCTGCACGCCCTGCCCACTTAGCACGCCTCGAGGCCTTGCAGCAGGCTGGCCGTTTAGTATTGGCGGGGCCACACCCAGCGGTGGATAGCAGCGATCCCGGCGATGCTGGGTTTAGCGGTAGTTTAGTGGTGGCTGAGTTTGCTTCTTTGCAGGCAGCGCAGGACTGGGCCGCAGCCGATCCTTATTGTGCGGCAGGTGTCTATGCCGAGGTAGCGGTGAAGCCATTTAAGCAGGTTTTTCCACGCTAGTGTCGTTATGTAAGGCAGCAATTGGAGTGATTAAACGGCAATGAGCACGATTTTATTAGTGGATGATGACCAGGAACTCTGTGAGTTATTAATTCACTGGCTTAGCCAGGAGGGCTTTGCGCTGCATGCCTGTTTTGATACGCAGAGTGCGCGCGAGTATCTAGATAACAATCCGCAGCCGGATGCAGTGATTCTGGACGTGATGCTACCGGATGGTAATGGCCTGCAATTGCTACGCAAAATCCGCGCAGAACACCCGCACTTGCCAGTGTTAATGCTATCTGCACGCGGCGAACCGACCGACCGCATTATTGGCTTAGAGCTGGGTGCGGATGATTACTTGGCTAAGCCCTGCGATCCACGTGAGCTAACCGCACGCCTGCGCGCGGTCTTACGACGTAGTGTCAACGCGCCTGCGACGCCCTCGGTGATGCAGGTAGCTGATTTACAGTACAGCGCGGTACGCGGTGTGGCCAATATCAATGATCAGGATGATATTGTCTTAACCGTGTCTGAAGGTCGTATTTTAGAGGCCCTATTGGCCGCCCCAGGTGAGCCTATTGATAAGCAGCAGCTGGCACAGTTAGCCTTGGACCGTAAACTAACCTTGTATGATCGCAGTCTAGATATGCATGTCAGCAACTTACGGCGCAAGCTGGGCCCGCATGCCGACGGCAATCCACGCATTGTTGCTTTGCGTGGCCGAGGTTACTTTTATAGTTTATAAGTTTACCTTCCCTTTACATCCTCTTGACTGCAGTTGACACTGGTTTAGGCATACTAGAGTCATACCGCAATAGGCGGATGGATTATTAAGGAGAACTACCATGCGAATTAAAACGACAGCTCTTTTCCTCTGCGCACTTCTGCCTTTAAGTGTCTGGGCAATGCCCGGTGAAGGCCAGCAGGGTCAACAAGGCCAGCAGAATATGCAGGGTCAACAGATGCAGGGAAAACAAGGCCAGCAACAGAAAAACTCTGAGTGGAACCAAGAGAAAATGCAAAAGCGTCAAGCCGCTTGGTTTGATCGTTTAGAGCTGACTGCTGAGCAGCGTCAAGTATTTCAAAAAGAAATGCAAGAGCATCGCCAATTGCAACAAAAAGCCCGTACCGCGCACCACGACAAGTTACGCGCCGTGCTGACTGACAAGCAGCGCGTCACCTTTGACCAAGAAACTGAGAAGATGCAGCAGCGGATGAGAAACAAGATGCAGCAATCCGACAAGTCACCTCGCTCAGGTCAGAATAAACGCAGCAACGCTGAGCAATAGCAGGCTTACTCCAAGCGGCTCGAATTGTATTTGAGCCGCTTTTTTTATAAGGAAAATCCGCATGCGCTCATTGTTTTGGAGAATACTTGGTGCCTTTTGGTTGGCCTTAGTATTAATGGGCGCCCTCACCTATTTGCTGGTGCGTATATTTAATCAAGATGATTGGATTCTCAATCACCATCCTGGCTTAAAAAACTTTGCTGCAGGCTGGCTCAGCTTATATGAATCTGGAGCCACAGAGCCGGCGCTCTACTATTTGCAACAGCAAAAGCACCGTTACCGCATTGAAACACAAATCCTTGACGAGACGGGTATCTCGCTTGGCAAAGAGCTGTCTGCACGTTCCTTAGCGTGGGAAGCCAAGCGCGGTATACAGCATTTACCCTGGCGACGGATCACGCAAGAGGTCACCGGCAGTAACGGCCAAAGTTATTTATTTGTCTATCGCATTGCTCACAGCGAGTTAGGCGCGTGGCAACGCGGTAATGGTTTGCGTCCGATCATTGCACTGGTAATTGCCTTATTGGTTTTAACTGCAATGAGCTTACTGCTGACGCTCTCGATTACCCGCCCTTTAAACCGCTTACGGCATGCGGTGCATGACTTGGGTGAAACCACCTATCAAAAAGAAGATTTAACCCAGTTGGCTCAGCGCCGTGATGAGTTAGGTGTTTTAGCTTCAGATTTCAATCATATGGGCGAGCGTTTACAAGGTTTAATTAAAAGTCAGCGGCAGCTATTACGCGATGTCTCGCATGAATTGCGCTCCCCTTTAGCTCGCTTGCAAGTGGCATTAGCCTTGGCTGAGCGCTGCAATGAAGAGGAACGTGCCGCCTTATGGCCACGCTTGCATCTTGAGTGCCAACGTCTTGATGCGCTGATCAATGAAATACTGACCTTAGCGCGCTTGGATCAAGTGCAAGCGGCCAAGCAAAGTATCGCCATTGATGAGCTTTTAAATGATCTGGTGGATGATGCGGCGTTGCTGGAGCCTGAACAAAAGATAGAGATTAGCGGTGCACAAGATTGCAGTTACCACGGCTGGTCGGAACTACTGCAGCGGGCGCTGGATAATTTATTACGCAATGCACTGCGTTTTAACCCGCCATCACAGCCTATTTGTATCTTGGTGAGTCGGCAGTCGACTGGTTTGACTATTAGTATTCGTGATCATGGCCCAGGCGTCAGCGCTGAATGGCTGAGCAAGCTGGGTGATAATTTTTTCCGAGTACCAGGTCAAACTCAGCAAGGCTATGGTTTAGGCCTGACCATTGCTCGCCGTGCTATCGAACAGCACGGTGGTCAGTTAAAGTTCAGTAATCACCCTGAGGGGGGCTTTATCGCTACAGTGCAACTACCTCGATTTAAGCAATAGGCCACGTCTGCACAAAAGGCGCGGGGTCGAGATCCGGTGGATTACGTAAACTGTTAATGGGTGTGCCTAGATAGATATAAGCGATAAGACGCTCGTGCTCTTGCAAGCCTAGTCCTGCATTGATTCTGGATATCTCAGCGACAGCCCCAGTGCGCCACACCGCGCCAATCCCCTGTGCATGAGCCGCTAATAGGATGCCGTGCGCGGCGCAGCCGGCAGCCAGTAACTGCTCATCCGCTGGCACAGTTAAATGCTTGCTAATGGAGGCGATAACCAGCAGTAACAATGGTGCACGGAGAGGCATTGCCCGCGTTTTTTCTATCTGCTCACTGCTTGCCTCAGGCATCGTACTGAGCAAGCCTTGGACAAATAATTCACCCAGCTTTTTACGATCATCACCTTGAACGGTTAAAAATCGCCAAGGTCTAATTTGTCCGTGATCTGGTGCGCGTAAGGCAGCGCGTAGCATCAGATCAAGTTGTTTAGCAGTGGGTGCCGGCTCTTGCAAGCGTGGTACTGATACGCGCTTTAATAAAAGGTTAAGTGCATCCATAGAGCTTCTCCTAGGTCATTTGCAGCCAACTGAACGCTGCACTTATGCGGAGTTCTTTACTGAGCATAGTAAGCAATTTATGCTATATAACCAACTACTTTACTAGGTTATATAGCGGTTATCATGGTTGCCGCGCCTGATTAGGCAACTCGATCAGGACTGATACTCGGCTCAAGCGGTGGCTCAAGTGGCTCTAAGCCATGCGCGGCGCGAGCAGCGTCACACTGCGGGTTGTGTACGCCCTGCTCCCAAGATGCTTGAAAATCTTGGCAGCTGGATGATCGATTTTCATACATGGTACAACGTACGCCTTGGCCTATACTACCCATTAACGCGCTGCAGCGTGCCGGTTTACGGTCAGTGCCAATCATAGCAACAAAGGTTGTATTAATAGGAACAACTGAATCATCGGGTACGCTGCCACCTGCAGACTGGCATTCACCCCAAAAAAATGAAACACGAAAATGAGCGCAACAGGCGCCACAGGTTAAGCATGGATTGCTATCTGACATGATATGTATTGACCACATGATACCGGCCCAGGCCGGCGCGTGAATAGTTTAGCGCTATTGCTATAGATGAATAAATAAATACCGCTGCCAGTGCTGAAAAAAATTATCACTTTGCGCGAAAGACACTGTGCTTTTAGTGAGGCGAAGCGCAGCTTCCCTTTGGTTCTAATACTGGGCGCTGACACATAGGTGTTACGTACCGCAAACAATTCAAAAAAACACACTTGAACTGGCGCACGTCAGGATGATAAGGCGCTCGCTGGGTTGGATTCCCTTTAAAACAGCTGCAACGCAGTGGAAGCATGGGCAGGTGCGAAAGCTCGTAGGGCTATATTCGAAGGCGCACGCGCTAAAATGATTAGGACAACAGCTGTAATACAGCGCTTTGATCAAATGGCCAGTTGAGTTCTTTACCATTGTCCACTCGGCGCAAGACCGGAATAGTCAATGCATAGCGCTGCATCCACTCAGGCGAATCAATAATATCGAGCAACTCCACAACCAAGCCTTGCGCGACAAAAGGCTGCAATACCTGCTCCGCCTCTTCGCATAAATGACAACCTAAGGTCCCAAATAATTCACAATGTGCAGGCATGCTGAGTCTTCTATTAAAGTAAATCGAAAGCGGTTGCAGCTGATAAATTCGCTAAAATCAGGCAAAAGCGGTAAAGATGTCGAGTAGTTGAACGCAAATGCGGATTGCAAGAATGCTTTTGTTATTTGTGCGATACTGCTGAAGTCATTATTTACGAGGCTTTTTTATATGTTCATTTCATGAGCACGCAGGATTACTACACAAAAACAGAAACCATTAAGATCGATGGTGTCAACGATCTAGTGATCCGCTCTTTATTGGATCGACAGCAATTCTATGACCCTTTAGGCGCCGCATCAAGGCTGGGTATTTGTTCAGCCTCATGGTCCTTATTTGGCATGCTCTGGCCTTCGAGTATCCGCCTCGCTAGCGCTTTAGCTTTACGACCAGTGGATGCTAATGAAAATATCTTAGAAATTGGCTGCGGGCTTGCCTTGGCCAGCTTAGTGGCACACCGCAGAGGCGCCAATATTACCGCGTCTGATCGCCACCCTAAAGCCAAGTTATTTCTACAAGAAAATTTACGTTTAAATAATCTAGCGAAATTACCCTTTAGGCATGGTCAATGGGGTGAGCACCCTACACCATCGTTGGTCGATACGGGTGCAGCACTGCTGCATAAGAAATATAACTTAATTGTGGGCAGCGATTTGCTCTATGAGCCGGATATGCCTCATGCTTTAGCGCGCTTTGTAAATGCACATGCGGCTGAGCAAGCAGAGGTGTGGATAGTTGACCCTAACCGCGGTCATCGTCCAGCCTTTAATCGAAAAATGCAAACACTGGGTTTTGCATTAAGCTCAGATACAGTCTTGACTGAAACGGATCCAAGCCATGAGAAGTATCGTGGGCATTTATTAATTTATAATCGACACTAAGTCTAGATTGGATTGCTGACTGTTTAAAGCAGCGTTCAAGTAACAATGATTACACATTATTGATCGATAAAAAAAGGGTGACCGAAGTCACCCTTTTTTAGATCGCAAAGAACTTAGTTCTTACTCTCTTGAGCGGCACGGATCAGATCACCTAAAGTGGTCGGACCGGCTGCTGCTTCTGGCTCTTGCTTACGCAATTCTTTGATTGCATCTTTGTCATCTTCTACGTCTTTAGACTTGATAGACAAGTTAATAACGCGAGATTTGCGGTCGATGTTGATGATTTTCGCTTCAACTTCGTCGCCTTCTTTCAGTACGTTACGTGCATCTTCGACACGGTCACGGCTGATTTCAGATGCTTTCAGAACGGCTTCGATGTCGTCAGCTAATAGGATAATTGCGCCTTTAGCATCAACTTCTTTAACAGTACCAGTAACGATGCTGCCTTTCTCGTGCTCTGAAGCGTAGCTTGAGAATGGATCATCTTCTAATTGCTTGATACCGAGTGAGATACGCTCGCGCTCTGGATCAACAGACAGGATAACAGTTTCCAGCTCATCGCCTTTCTTGTAGCGACGAACAGCTTCTTCGCCTACTTCATGCCAGCTGATGTCTGATAAGTGCACTAAACCGTCAATGCCGCCGTCTAGGCCGATAAAGATACCAAAGTCAGTGATTGACTTAATGGTACCGGAGATTTTATCGTTTTTATTGAACTGGCTAGAGAAATCTTCCCATGGGTTAGATTTGCACTGTTTGATACCCAGAGAAATACGACGGCGCTCTTCGTCGATGTCCAGAACCTGAACTTCAACTTCGTCACCAACCTGTACAACTTTGGATGGGTGAATGTTTTTGTTAGTCCAGTCCATTTCTGAAACGTGAACCAAACCTTCAACACCTTCTTCCAGCTCAGCGAAGCAACCGTAGTCCGTCAGGTTAGTTACGCGTGCATTAACACGAGTACCTTCTGGGTAGCGGGCTTTGATAGCTACCCATGGATCTTCGCCCAACTGTTTCAGGCCTAAAGATACACGGTTACGCTCGCGGTCGAATTTCAGTACTTTAACGTCAATTTCGTCGCCAACGTTAACGATCTCGCCTGGGTGCTTAATGCGCTTCCAAGCCATATCAGTAATGTGCAACAGACCATCAACGCCACCCAGATCAACGAATGCACCGTAATCTGTAAGGTTCTTAACGATACCTTTAACTTGTTGACCTTCTTGCAGGTTCTCAAGCAGTGCTTCGCGCTCAGCGCTGTTCTCTGCTTCCAGAACGCTACGACGTGATACAACAACGTTGTTACGTTTTTGATCAAGCTTGATAACTTTGAACTCAAGCTCTTTGCCTTCTAAGTGCGCAGTGTCGCGAACAGGGCGTACGTCTACCAAAGAACCTGGTAAGAACGCGCGAATACCGTTCACATCAACTGTAAAGCCACCTTTAACTTTACCGTTGATAACACCCATGACAACTTCTTCAGCGTTGAAAGACGCTTCAAGAACCAGCCAAGACTCAGCACGTTTAGCTTTTTCACGGGACAGTTTGGTTTCACCAAAGCCGTCTTCTACCGCGTCAAGTGCAACGTGAACTTCGTCACCAATCTTGATGGTCAGTTCGCCTTGCTCATTGTAGAACTGCTCAACGGGGATAACGCCTTCTGATTTCAAACCAGCGTGTACTGTTACCCAATCACCATCAATATCAACAATTAAACCAGTGATGATTGCACCGGGTTGCATGTCTAGGGTTTTTAGGCTTTCTTCAAAAAGGTCTGCAAAGCTTTCGCTCATGTTTAATCCTGCTGATCGAGGGCAAAGTCTGCCCAAATCCACATTCCAGATATAATGTGGTCTTATTTATAAGTTGAAAACATGCAAGCTATTATCTGAAAGCTTCGCATGATTCATTTTAGAGTTAGAGCACACTCGTGTGTGCCTGCTCTTGGTTATCCAGCCAAGCTGCGTACTGCAACTTCACTGAGAATTCTTTCTAACACCTGCTCAATGGTCATGGTCGTTGAGTCCAAGATAATTGCATCTTCGGCGGGCTTCAACGGCGCAATAACACGATTGGTGTCACGCTCATCACGTGCACGAATCTCCTCGAGGAGACTTGTTAGGGTAACAGTTTCACCTTTGTCTTTCAACTGTAAATAACGACGGCGCGCACGCTCTTCAGCATTAGCCGTTAGAAATACTTTCAAAGGCGCGTCAGCAAAAACAACGGTACCCATATCACGACCATCGGCGATCAAGCCAGGTGCTTGGCGAAAGTCCTGCTGGCGACGTAGCAAGCCTTCGCGCACTGCAGGTAATGCGGCAATTTGCGAGGCATGCGCCCCCACTGTTTCAGTGCGAATTTTGTCAGTGACATCATCCGCCTCAAGAAGGATATGCTGCGAGTTGCTGTCACTGTCCAGCACAAATTGCACGTCCAGGCCTGCTGCTAGAGCCTCGAGGGCCGGCTCATCATCCAGCGCTATATGATGCTTTTCTGCCGCCAAGGCCAGCACACGATAGAGTGCGCCTGAATCGAGCAAATGCCACTGCAGTGTTGAGGCCAGTAAGCCTGCAACAGTACCCTTGCCTGACCCGCTGGGCCCGTCGATGGTAATCACCACAGCATCACTCATAGCTGTCCCTCTTGTGCCACATGCATGCCAACCTGCTTGCACAATTCGAGGAAGTTCGGGAACGAGGTCGCCACATGCACGCTATCATGAATGCGGATCGGCGCACTGGCACGCAGTGAGGCAACGCTAAAGGACATGGCAATACGGTGGTCACCGTGCGCCCAAATCTCACCACCACCGATTTGACCGCCTTCGATAATGATGCCATCAGGTGTACCTTGTGCAGAAATACCAAGTGTAGTTAAGCCATCAACCATCACTTGAATGCGATCGGATTCTTTGACCCTTAACTCTTCTGCGCCACGCAGTACGGTACGCCCTTCAGCGCAGGCAGCCGCAATAAAGAGCACAGGGAATTCATCAATTGCTAATGGCACGAGATCCAAGGGGATATCGATACCTTTTAAGCGGGCACTGCGCACACGAATATCAGCGACCAACTCGCCTCCGACTTCATGTACAGACTCAAGACTTAAATCTGCACCCATTAGTTTCAGAATATCGATGATTCCAGTGCGCGTCGGGTTAATGCCTACATGCTGCAAAATCAACTCTGAGTCGGGTGCAATACTGGCTGCGACCATAAAAAACGCTGCAGAGGAAATATCTGCTGGCACTTCAATATGGGTGCTGGTCAATGTGTGATTGCTTTCGATTTTAGCTGTAGCGCCGCGCACTTCCACGGGGTAGCCAAAACCACGCAGCATGCGCTCGGTGTGATCGCGAGTGGGTGCAGGTTCCGTCACAGAGGTTTCACCCGCAGCATACATACCGGCCAGTAATAAGCATGATTTGACCTGAGCACTGGCCATCGGCATTGCATAATGCATACCGGTTAAGCGCTGTCCGCCACGTAAGGTCAAAGGTGGACGGCCTTCTGCGGCGGTTTCAATCACTGCGCCCATTTCACGCAACGGCTTAGCAATCCGATTCATTGGACGCTTAGACAACGAGGCATCACCGGTTAAGGTGCTATCAAAAGGCTGCGCGGCCAGAATACCTGACAGTAAGCGCATGGTTGTTCCAGAATTGCCGACATAAATCGGGCCTGGTGGTGCCTGTAAACCATGCAAACCTACGCCGTGTACAACAACTCGACCTTTATCCGGTCCTTCAATAACAACACCCATATCACGAAAGGCTTGAATGGTGGCCAGCGCGTCTTCTCCTTCAAGAAAACCTTCAATTTCGGTAACGCCTTGCGCTAAAGAGCCGAGCATAATGGCGCGGTGTGAAATGGACTTATCACCCGGGACACGAATGGTGCCGTTGACCTGCCCACCGGGTCGAGCTAAAAAAATCAGATCATTATCAAGCATAGTTTCCACATAGGCCCTTTGGGCTAAAATTGTACTGAAATGTTCGCGGGCTACACGTGCACGGGTAAACACACCAAGCAAATGACGCCCATCTTCTTCGGCAATCGCCTTGCGCAACGCATCAAGATCATCACGATATTGGTCCAACTGCTCTAAAACAGCGTCACGATTGGCTAAAAAAATATCATGCCACATCACCGGGTCACTGCCGGCAATACGGGTGAAATCACGAAAACCACCCGCCGCATAGCGAAATATTTCTAAGTTTTCGCTGCGTTTAGCCAAGGAGTCAACTAAACCAAATGCAAGCAAATGCGGTAAATGACTGGTCGCCGCGAGGACGCGGTCGTGTTGCTCAACACTCATCAACTCAACATCGGCGTTCAGGCCTTGCCACAATTGTTGCACGCACTGCAGTGCGGCAGGATCAGTATGCGCATGCGGGGTGAGGATGACTTTATGGTATTTAAATAAGTGCGGGTTGGCTGCTTCAACGCCACTGCGCTCTGAACCGGCAATTGGATGACCCGGCACTAAAAGTGGCGGTAATTCGCCGTATATCTCTTGCGCAGCCGTAAGCAAATGCCCTTTCACGCTGCCCGCATCGGTAATAATGGTGTTGTCTAGCGCTAAAGCGGCAAGTTTGCCCAGTAGCGTTTTTAACGCCAGCACCGGCACCGCCAACATAATCACATCAACATCGCGGCACGCCTCAGCCAAGAGGGTTGTGCAACGGTCCACCACCCCTAATTCAACTGCGCGCTGGCAGGCTTGCGCATTAAGATCAACGCCGATCACTTCTCGGGCTAAACCTGCCTCGCGCACACCCTTAGCGAATGATGCACCGATTAAGCCTAGACCAACCACGACAAGGCGATTAACAATAGGGGTCGCTAGAGGTGTTTTTTGCATATTAGGCCTGTTTTAAAACAGCAGTTAATGCATCCAAAAACCTTTGGTTCTCAGCTGCGGTGCCAATTGATACGCGTAAGAAAGTCGGCATTGCATAGCCTGCCACAGGTCGCACAATAACCCCCTGTTCTAGCAATGCTTGGTTGATAGGTGCTGCGTCACGGTTAAAGTTCACCGCAATAAAATTACCCCGTGATGGCAACCAAGACAGGCCTAACTGTTTAAAACCTGCTTCTAATTGCTGCATGCCTTGCGTATTAAGGGTACGGCTACGTTCTAGGTAATCGCTATCATCCAGTGCAGCACAGGCAGCAACCAAGGCTAAGCTATTGACATTAAAGGGTTGGCGCACACGGTTCAGCACATTGGCGATTTCTTTTGATGAGGCGGCATAGCCAACACGTAAAGCCGCCAAGCCATAGGCTTTAGAAAAGGTGCGCGAAACCAGCAGATTAGGGTAGCGACTTAAGTAATCCATACCGTCAGGTAGATCACTGTCTACGGCATATTCGATATAGGCTTCGTCTAAAACCACCAAGACATTGCTTGGTACTTTGCTTAAAAAGGCATTAAGCGCCGCTTGGTTAAACCAAGTGCCGGTGGGGTTGTTGGGGTTAGCAATAAATACAACACGGGTATTGCTATCGATCGCTACAGCCATGGCGTCAAGGTCATGACCATACTCTTTAGCCGGCACCTCGCGGCACTCAGCCCCAGAGGCTAAAGTGGCAATCGGGTAGACAGCAAAAGCATGCGCACTAAAGACCGCGTTGCGTCCAGGCGCTAACCATGCGCGCGCGATCAGTTCAAGGATATCGTTAGAACCATTGCCCAAAGTGATTTGTGCTGGATCAAGCCTGTAGTGTGCAGCCAGTTTTTCTTTTAAAGTAAAACCACTGCCATCGGGATAACGAGTCAGTTCAGGCAAGGCTTGGCTAATCGCAGCGCAGACTTTTTCGCTAGGGCCAAGCGGATTTTCATTACTGGCGAGCTTAACAATATCAGCTGGATTAAGACCCAGCTCACGCGCCAGTTCATCGACCGGCTTGCCGGGCACGTAAGGCGATAACTCTTGTACGCTGGGTAATGCAAGAGCAAGAAAATTACAACTCATTGACTTTCCTCGAACAATCAACTGCCGCTACTGGAGCGGCAGCCTAGAGTATGCTTAAAGAACAGCGTTAGGGTACGAGCCTAAAACCTTCAAACCGACATTTTCTTGAGCAATGGTTTCAAGCGCGCTTTTGACCAGAGGATCATCTTTATGACCATAAAAATCAATAAAGAACACATAACTCCATTTGCCACTGCGTGACGGACGGGTTTCAATGCGCGTTAGATCAATACCGCTGTTATGAAATGGAATTAACAATTCATGCAGGGCACCTGGCTTATTGCTCATCGAAACAATCACCGAGGTTTTATCGTCACCGGTAGTTGGTACCGACTGATTGCCAATAATTAAAAAACGTGTCGAGTTATCCGGACGGTCTTCAATTTTATCGGCCAAAATAGTTAAACCATACAACTGCGCTGCCATATCGCCGGCAATCGCTGCGCTGTTCCATTCACTTTTGACCCGTTTAGCCGCTTCGGCATTGCTCGATACAGCAACGCGCTCCACATTAGGGTAATGCGCATCCAGCCATTTACGGCATTGTGCTAATGATTGCGCATGCGAATAGATGCGTGAAATTTTCTCTGTTTTAGTGTTGTCTGCAACCAGTAAATGGTGGTGAATACGTAGCTCAACCTCACCACAAATCACTAGGTCATGCTCAAGGAAACTATCGAGAGTGTGGTTAATCGCACCCTCGGTTGAGTTTTCTACAGGCACAACGCCAAAGCTCACGGCACCGGCAGCCACTTCGCGGAAAATCTCATCAATAGCAGCCATGGGCTTACTGACGACTGCTTTACCAAAGTGTTTTAGCACGGCGGCTTGCGAGAATGTGCCTTCAGGGCCTAAGTAAGCTACTTTTAACGGCTGTTCAAGGGCCAAGCAGGCAGACATAATCTCACGGAATAAACGAGCCATCTCTTCGTTACCGAGAGGCCCTTTATTGAGCTCCATAATGCGCTTAAGAACCTGGGCTTCACGTTCAGGGCGATAAAATATCGCCTGCTCACCTTCAGCTAAGGTTGCCATTTTAATGCGTCCTACTTCTTGGGCGCAGCGGGCACGCTGACTGATTAACTCAAGGATTTTCTCATCCAAGGTATCAATCCGTACACGTAAAGCGTGCAGTTCTTGATCGCTCACTTATGCATGCTCCTTCTCGAAGGCTTGCATATAGGCCACTAAAGCTTCGACTGCCTGAAGCGACACTGCATTGTAAATAGAGGCGCGCATACCACCGACTGAACGGTGGCCTTGCAGATTGAGCAAGCCACGCTGATCGGCACCAGTCAAAAAGGCTTTATCGAGTTTTTCATCGGCTAAGCGAAAGGGTATGTTCATCCAAGAGCGCGCATTCACCGCAATTGGATTGCTATAAAAGTCGCTGTCATCAATGGTTTTATACAGCAACGCTTGCTTGGCATGGTTGAGCTCAGCCATAGCCGCTAAACCGCCTTGCTGCTTTAGCCACTTAAATACGAGGCCAGATAAATACCAGGAAAAAGTCGGCGGTGTGTTGTACATGGAGCCGTTATCAGCCGCCACTTTGTAATTGAGCATGGTTGGGCAGCTGGCGCGAGCATGACCGAGTAAGTCTTCACGAACAATACCGACCACTAAACCACTTGGGCCGATATTTTTCTGTGCGCCGGCATAAATCATACCGTAACGGCTCACATCGATAGGCTTGGACAGGATGTCCGAAGACATGTCCACGACCAATGGTGTGTCACCGACTTCAGGTGTCCAATCAAACTGCAGGCCGCCAATGGTTTCATTGCTGGCGTAGTGCAGGTACGCGGCCTCTTTACTCAACTGCCATTCGTTTTGACCTGGGATAGCAAAGTAGTCATAGGCTTTAGCGCTGGCGGCAACATTGATATTACCGAAACGACGGGCTTCATCAATGCTTTTGCGCGACCAAATACCCGTATCGATATAATCAGCGCATGCGCCATCGGCTAGGAAGTTGAGCGGAATCTGCGCAAACTGTTGGCTTGCCCCACCCTGCATAAACAACACTTTATAGTTGTTGGGTATGTTTAATAGATCACGCAAGTCTTGCTCAGCTTCTGCTGCAATGGAGGTAAATTCATCACCACGGTGACTCATTTCCATCACTGACAAGCCTTTACCGTGCCAGTCTAATAGCTCGCCTTGCGCTTGTTGCAATACCGCTTCAGGAAGCGCAGCAGGACCTGCGCAAAAATTATAAACTCTACTCACGGCTCTCTCACTCTTCGGGGGTGTTTGACTCATCAATAAGCGCTTGTTCATCCTCGCTTACGACACCCTGATTATCCACTGGCGTCTCAGTAGTAGACGTCTCTTCTGTGCCTTGCTCAGCATCTTCAAGTACTTCATCGTCATCACTTATTGTTGGCTCTTGAACGCGTTCGAGGCCAACGAGGGTTTCATCTTTCGCTAAACGAATCAACATAACCCCTTGAGTGTTTCTAGACAGCGACGAGACTTCATCAACACGGGTGCGTACCAAGGTACCTTGGTCAGAAATCAACATGATTTCCTCACCGTCCAGTACTTGGATCGCGCCAATCAGCTTGCCATTGCGTTCGTTAGACACCATTGCGATCACACCCTGTCCACCACGACGGTAGTTGGGGAATTCAGTGACGGCCGTGCGCTTACCAAAGCCGCGCTCAGAGGCGGTTAGGATTTCGCTGCCTTCTTCAGGGATCAGCATCGAAATAAGCTTTTGCCCTTCTGGTAGACGCATACCGCGCACACCGCGCGCCGTACGACCCATGGCACGTACATCGGTTTCGGCAAAGCGTGTCACTTTGCCGCCATCAGAGAACAGCATGACATCGTGCGTACCATCGGTCAGCGCCGCCGAGATCAGGGTATCGTCGTCATCTAGAGCCAAAGCAATCAGGCCAGAGGTTCTTGGGCGGCTAAACTGCTCTAGTGGGGTTTTCTTCACGGTGCCGTTAGCGGTCGCCATAAAGATAAAGTAACCTTCGGTGTACTCATCAACCGGTAACATCGCGGTGATATTTTCACCTGGATCCAGCGGCAATAAGTTAATGATTGGACGGCCGCGGGAAGTACGTGAGGCTTCTGGGATCTCAAAGGTACGCTTCCAGTACACTTTGCCTTTGCTGGAGAACAGCAGCAGCGTGGTATGACTGTGCGCAACTAACAGGTGCTCAACAATATCTTCATCTTTAACACCGGTTGCCGCTTTACCGCGACCACCACGACGTTGTGCATGGTAAGCATCCAACGGCTGGCTTTTAGCATAACCGGAGCGTGAAATAGTCACTACACGCTCTTCTTCGGTGATCAGGTCGGCAATGGTTAAATCAACCCGGGAGGCGGTGATTTCAGTGCGACGCTCATCGCCGAAGTCAGCTTTAACTTTCTCTAACTCTTCACGAATCACTTCAAGCAAGCGCTCAGCGTTGCCCAAAATATTTAACAACTCACTGATCTGTAAGAGAATCTCTTGATACTCGGCCAGCAGCTTCTCATGTTCAAGACCGGTCAGGCGGTGCAGGCGCAAATCAAGAATGGCTTGTGCTTGCTCAGGCGATAGATGGTAGAAGCCCTCATGCATCCCATATTGCTCATCCAAGTCTTCTGGACGGCTGGATACAGCACCGGAGCGCTCAACCATGGCCGCCACAGTGCTTGATTCCCACGCTGTTGTGATCAAGCGTTCTTTAGCTTCAGCCGGTGACGGTGAGGCTTTAATCATGGCGATAACAGGGTCAATATTTGATAAGGCAACTGCTTGACCTTCAAGAATATGACCACGCTCACGGGCTTTGCGTAATTCAAACACGGTGCGGCGCGTCACCACTTCACGGCGGTGACGAACAAAGACTTCGAGCATATCTTTGAGGTTGAGCAGACGCGGACGACCATCAACCAAGGCCACCACGTTGATACCAAATACACTTTGCATTTGTGTTTGTGCATAGAGGTTGTTGAGCACCACTTCAGGCACTTCACCGCGACGCAGTTCGATCACTACGCGCATACCGTCTTTGTCTGACTCGTCACGCAGCTCGCTGATGCCTTCGAGCTTTTTCTCTTTAACCAGTTCAGCGATCTTTTCAATTAAGCGCGCTTTATTGAGCTGGTATGGCAGTTCACTGATAATAATTTGCTGGCGACCACCGACTTTATCGATATCTTCAATAAAGGTGCGTGCGCGCATATAAATACGGCCTCGGCCGGTGCGATAGGCTTCAATAATGCCTGCTCGACCATTAATAATACCGGCGGTTGGAAAATCAGGGCCTGGGATAAACTGCATGAGCTCATCAATGCTGATCTCTGGATTATCAATAATCGCCAAACAGCCATCGATCACTTCACGAAGGTTGTGTGGCGGAATATTGGTCGCCATACCTACAGCAATACCAGAGGAACCGTTAATCAGTAAGTTAGGCACCTTGGTTGGTAAGACGGCAGGGATCATTTCTGTGCCGTCATAGTTGGGCACCCAATCCACTGTTTCCTTTTCTAAGTCGGCCAGCAGTTCGTGGGCCAACTTGGTCATACGCACTTCGGTATAACGCATTGCCGCGGCGTTATCACCATCAACGGAACCGAAGTTACCTTGGCCATCCACTAATAAATAACGTAAAGAGAACGGCTGCGCCATACGTACTATGGTGTCGTAAACTGCAGTATCACCATGCGGGTGATATTTACCGATAACGTCACCGACGACACGCGCCGATTTCTTATAGGCTTTATTCCAGTCATTACCTAACTCACGCATCGCAAACAAAACGCGCCGGTGCACAGGCTTTAAGCCGTCACGTGCATCTGGCAACGCTCGTCCTACAATTACGCTCATCGCATAATCAAGGTACGACTGTCGCATTTCATCTTCGATACTGATCGGAAGGATTTCTTTGGCCAAATCACCCATGGAAGCTCGGTTCCTTATTAATTCATCATGCCTAATACAAGCGGCCAATAGTAACACATGCCACACAAGCGCGCTCAACCTACGCTAGAGCTTTTCTTAGCCTAATTTACCTGCGTGAGTTTAATCTTACTGTTTGTCAGATTTTTACGCTCAAACTGAAAAATCTGCGTCGTTTTTCAGCGGTGTAGCATCAATTCACGCATTTTTTGTGAGTTGGGCTGCTGCACTACGCCGCGCTCAGTCACAATCACATCAATCAAAGCTGCAGGCGTAACATCAAAGACTGGATTAAAAGCGTCCACTTGCGCAGCGACACGCTGCCCGTCAAGATACAAAATCTCTGCACCGTCGCGCTCTTCGATAGGGATCTCATCGCCGCTGCTCAGCTGCATATCAATGGTAGAACTGGGCGCAACCACCATCACTTTAACCTTATGGTAGTGAGCTAATACAGCCAGCTGATAAGTACCAATTTTATTGGCCACATCACCATTGGCGGTAATCCGATCAGCACCGACGATGACCCAAGAGATTTTATTTTTCGCCATTAAATGCGCTGCGCTGGAATCCACGTTGAGCATGCTCGGGATACCCTCACCGACAAGCTCCCAAGCAGTTAAGCGTGAGCCTTGTAGCCATGGACGCGTTTCATTGATATGCACGCACTCAACCAGCCCATCTAGATAGGCGGCGCGGATCACGCCCAAGGCTGTACCAAAACCTGCGGTGGCCAGCGCACCGGCATTGCAATGAGTCATCAGATGTTGTGGTGCGCTACTGGCTTCACGAATCAACTGCAAGCCCAGCTCTGCAGTGTGCAAGTTGGCTGCACGGTCAGCATTAAAAATGGCCAACGCTTGCGCTTCTAGCACAGCTAATGGCTGCGACTGCTGCACTGCATTGGCTAAACAGTCGCGCATTTTTTGCAGCGCCCAAAATAAATTAACTGCGGTAGGGCGTGACTCTGCTAGCTCGACAAAGTCCGCCTCCAGTACCGCCTGCCACTCGCTGTGCGGGCGATGTGTCAATTGCTGCGCGGCCAATACCACAGCAAAGGCTGCCGCCACACCAATCGCTGGCGCGCCGCGTACACGCATCTCACGAATGGCTAACGCGACCTCGGTTGCCGTCGTATAACGCTGCCACTGCTCGTGCTGGGGCAGCAAACGTTGATCGAGTAAATACAGTGCATTATCACGCCATTGCAGCGCTGTTACTTTCTCGGCAGCAAGCATCTGTTCACGTATCATTGACATGACCCCCTTGAAAAATAAGCAATTATAGCTGAGTCTGCAGTTAAAACCGTATATAAGCTGTGCCTTATTGCGCAGTCGCAGCGTCAATCGAAACTCAATGTATTTACCTATAAATCAGCATAGGTTCACTTTTTAAGCAGGAAGCCACGCATGCCACACTCGCCGTTAGATTGTCTGTTATTGCCCGAGTGGCTGGTGCCCGTTGAGCCGGCTGGTGTGATTTTAAAGAACTATGCTCTAGGTATTCGCGGTGATCGTATCGCCTTGATTGCACCGCGCGAGCAAGCTTTAAAAATACCCTGCGCGGATATTCGTGAGCTGCCCAATACCCTACTGACCCCTGGCCTGATTAATGCGCATGGCCATGCGGCGATGAGCTTGTTCCGTGGCTTGGCCGATGATATGCCACTGCATACTTGGCTCAATGAGCATATCTGGCCGGCCGAAGCGCTGTGGGTTAACGAAGACTTTATTCGTGATGGCACTGAACTGGCGATTGCCGAGCAACTCAAGAATGGCATCAGCTGTTTTTCTGATATGTATTTTTTCCCTGAAATTGCCTCGCAACTGGTGCACAGCAGCGGTATCCGCGCGCAAGTCACTGTGCCGATGCTGGATTTTCCAGTGCCTGGCGCTCGTAACAATGCCGAAGCGCTGCGTAAAGGCTTACAGCTGTTTGATGACTTTAAACAACATCCGCGCTTAACCATCGGCTTTGGTCCGCATGCGCCCTACACTGTTTGCGACCAAGGCTTAGATAATATCGTTATGCTGGCCGCGCAATTGGATGCGCCGGTACAAATGCATGTGCATGAAACCGCCGCGGAAATACAGCAAAGTTTAGACACCTATGGTGAACGCCCTTTAGCGCGCTTAGCGCGCTTAGGTTTGCTCGGCCCACGCTTTCAAGCCGTGCATATGACGCAAGTTAATGAGGAGGATATTGCCCTACTGGTACAGAGCAATAGCAGCGTCATTCATTGCCCTGAATCGAACTTAAAACTGGCCAGTGGTTTTTGCCCGATTGAGCGGCTATGGAATGCTGGAGTCAATGTGGCCATTGGTACCGATGGTGCGGCCAGCAACAATAATCTTGATCTACTGGGTGAAACCCGCACCGCAGCCTTATTGGCCAAAGCGGTGGCACAATCAGCCAGCGCTATAGATGCTCATCGCGCCTTACGCATGGCCACCTTAAATGGTGCACGGGCAATGGGCATTGATGCGCAAACCGGCTCGTTAGAGGTGGGGAAATTGGCGGATATTACTGCGTTTAACTTTAATGATCTGTCGGTGCAGCCGGTTTACGATCCTGTCTCGCAATTAATTTATGCCGCGGCACGCAACTGTGTTGAGCATGTCTGGGTCGGCGGTAAGCAGTTGTTAAAAGATCGACAACTGCTGCGTATGGATGAACAAAAAATCATTCGAAAAAGTCAGGATTGGGCTAGAAAAATATCTAAAAAACAATAGGTTGCAATATTAACTTAAAGTTAAATAGAGATAATAAGCAATGCAATGTTTGAACTCTAAAGCAAACAGGCTTAAAAGCTGGCATTATATGCAGCTTCAATAGCGGCATATATCGTATAGGACTGGGTTATGAGCAATGTAGACCATGCTGAAATTGCGAAGTTTGAAGCCTTAGCACACCGCTGGTGGGATCGAGAAAGCGAATTTAAACCCCTGCATGATATCAATCCATTGCGTGTCAACTGGATTAATGAGCGTGCCTCCTTGGCTGATAAGAAAGTCTTAGATGTTGGCTGCGGTGGTGGTATTTTAAGTGAGGCGATGGCCCAGCGCGGCGCGCAAGTCACCGGTATTGATATGGGTGAAGCGCCGCTCGCCGTAGCGCGCTTACATCAGCTGGAAAGCGGTGTTGAGGTCAGCTACCGCCAGATCACAGCAGAAGCCTTAGCAGAAGAAATGCCGGGCCAGTTTGATGTGGTCACCTGTTTAGAAATGCTGGAGCATGTACCGGATCCAGCTTCTATTATCCAAGCCTGCTACACCTTGGTTAAGCCGGGCGGTCAGGTATTTTTCTCAACCATTAATCGCAATCCAAAAGCTTATCTGTTTGCCATTGTTGGCGCTGAATACATCATGGGCTTACTGCCTCGCGGCACCCATGATTTCAAAAAATTTATTCGCCCGTCTGAATTGGGTGCATGGAGTCGTGCGGCGGGGCTGCAAGTGCAAGACATTATCGGCTTGACCTACAACCCGCTGACCAAGCGCTATAAGCTTGAAGCGGATGTTGACGTGAACTATATGCTGCACACCACTAAGGACGCCTAATGCGTATCCAGGCGGTGTTGTTTGATATGGACGGTACGCTGCTCGATACGGCCAAAGACTTTTACGCCATTGTCCAGAGCATGCGTACCGAGCGTGGCTTAGCCCCGTTCGACGATGAAATAGGTTTTCGTCAACAGGTTTCACGCGGCGCGCAGATCATGGTGGCTTACGCCTTTGCGTTAAAGCCGAATGATCCTACAGTAGAGCCCTTGCGCGATACTTTTCTCGCCCGTTATGAGTTGCAGCATGCGCAATTCACTGAACCCTTTCCTGGCGTCTTAGATCTGTTGCAGCACCTAGACGATGCGGGTATCCGCTGGGGTGTGGCAACCAATAAACCGCTGCGTTTTGCCCAGCCGATTATGGATGCTTTGAATTTGTCAGCGCGCAGCGCGGTACTACTCTGCCCTGAGCATGTGACCCATAGCAAACCTGCGCCTGATATGTTGCTGGCGGCGTGCCAGCAATTACAGCTTGATCCACGCCAAGTTATTTATGTCGGCGATGATCAGCGTGATATTGATGCTGGTCGTGCTGCAGCGATGCACACCGTTGCCGTGCGTTATGGCTATATTGTACCGAGCGATAATCCGTGCAACTGGGGCGCTGATGCGGTCATTGAAAGCATGGCTGAATTAGAACCTTTATTAGCCGCATACTGCAGCTGCTAAGGACTGTGCAGCTGAGCATTCGCTAATATAGAATTAACATGAGTTTATTATCTTAACCCATTGATTTTAAAGAGATCAGTTATGTTTGATTACACTGCACCTGCTGAATTATTAAAAGACCGTATCATTCTGGTGACCGGTGCTGGACGTGGCATTGGTGCAGAAGCCGCACGCACCTATGCCGCGTATGGCGCAACGGTTTTATTGCTGGGTAAGACGGAGAAGCGTCTGAATGCTGTTTACGATGAAATTGTTGCAGCAGGCCATCCTGAGCCGGTGGTGATCCCACTGGATCTAGAAAAAGCCAGCAGCGAAGCGTACGGCGAGCTGGGAGCGATGATTGAGACTGAGTTCGGACGTCTAGATGGCCTGCTGCACAATGCTTCTATCTTAGGCCCGCGCACCCCGCTCGAGCAGTTGGCAGGTGAGAATTTTGCCAAGGTTATGCAGATCAACGTGAACGCTATGTTTATGTTGACCAGCGCGATGCTGCCTTTACTGCGCTTATCCGAGGATGCCTCAGTGATCTTTACCTCAAGCAGCGTAGGTCGCAAAGGTCGTGCGTATTGGGGCGCGTATGCGGTCTCTAAGTTCGCCACCGAGGGCCTGATGCAAGTGATGGCGGATGAATTGGACGACACTGCGATTCGTGCCAACAGCTTAAATCCGGGCGCGACACGTACGGATATGCGCGCACATGCCTATCCAGGCGAAAATCCGCTGAATAACCCAACGCCTGCTGAAATTATGCCGGTGTATTTGTATCTGATGGGGCCTGACAGTAAAGGTGTCACCGGTCAGGCATTTGATGCTCGCTAATTAAGCACAATACAGCGACTGTACTGGACTTGGGCGCCATATGCTGAGCGCTTGGCGCTGCTCTTCTCACTAGCCTTTATCAAGCGCTAAAGGCTAGCATTGCGCTGGCCATTAGCGACAACTCGCGCGCCAAGTGCGCGAGCTGTACCAAGGGCATTACTCTGGACGTAAACGACGTACAGTGGGCTTCTTGCCACCGGTAGTGCTGCTTGGGCGCGGCTTTCTGGTGCCTTTAGCGAACTCTTCCGGCTGATCTTTGCTTGTGCTATAGACGATTTTCTTTTCTGGACGACGGTTGTCACGCACTTGCGCCACAGGCCGAGCGATTTTACGCTGCTGGCGTTCCAGTTTATCCTTGGCTTTCTCGCTGACTTCTGCCAAAGCAATCGGCTCAAGGCCTACTTCTTTACTGAGAATATCAACTTCTGCCTGGCCCATTTCACGCCAGCGTCCGACGCTTAACTCTGAGGTTAAGAATACCGGTCCGAAACGTACACGCTTCAAGCGACTCACCACCACATCTTGTGATTCCCACAAGCGACGCACTTCACGGTTACGCCCTTCCATCACGACGCAATGGAACCAACGGTTAAAGCCCTCGCCACCGGGTGCAGCCTGTACATCAGTAAACTTGGCTGGACCATCTTCAAGCATTACGCCACGTTTAAGGTTTTCAATCATCTCATCAGTGACTTCACCACGCACACGCACCGCGTACTCACGGTCCATCTGATAGGACGGGTGCATTAAGCGGTTGGCTAACTCTCCATCAGTGGTAAACATCAACAAACCTGTGGTGTTGATATCCAAGCGACCGATATTGATCCAGCGACCCGTATGTGGACGTGGTAAGCGATCAAATACGGTTGGACGGCCTTCAGGGTCTTTACGTGTACACACTTCGCCTTCTGGCTTGTTGTAAATCAGCACACGGCGCTGCAAATAGTCTTCTGCATCTTTCTTCAGCGGACGACCATCCACAGTGATTGCATCCAGTGCATCCACACGTGCACCTAATTTGGCTACGCGTGAGTTGACTAGAACACGACCATCGGCGATCCATTGCTCAATATCGCGGCGTGAGCCAAAGCCCATGCGTGCAAGCACTTTCTGCAGTTTTTCGCCAACGGGCGCAACCGCCGCTTTCTTGGCTTTATCGTTCTTAGGTTTGTCGCCTGCTGGTGCAGCAGTTGTTTTCTTGGTCTTATCATTCATTGTAAGCACCTCCCGGTGGGTCGCTTTCAGTTATTAAATTGCAAAAATTGCAAGTGGCTTATCATACGCGTCGCTCATCCAATAGACGATACAAATCAATCAGTACGTTGCGTTATATGCCACGCTTGGTGAATTTTCTTATTACGCGCAAAGTCAGGATCAAAGGTTTGTGCAGTGATATTGGTCACTTGATAACGCGCTTCAATGCTTTCATCCATAATAAAACGACGGAAGTTATTGGAGAAATACAGACTACCACCCGGCGCTAAACGTGCCATAGCACGATCCAGCAACAGCACATGGTCACGCTGAATATCAAAGACGTCATCCATACGCTTGGAGTTCGAGAAGGTTGGCGGATCAAGGAAAATCAGATCATAGGCTTCACGATCATTTTCCAGCCAAACCATCACATCAGCATGCACTAAGTTGTGTTTATCTGAGAAACCGTTGAGCGCTAGATTGCGCTTGGCCCAGTCCAAATAGGTTTTTGACAGATCAACGCTGGTGGTACTGCGCGCCCCGCCTTTGGCTGCATGCACAGTGGCCGCCGCGGTGTAACAAAACAGGTTTAAGAAGCGCTTGCCAGCAGCTTCCTTTTGAATACGCATGCGCATGGGGCGGTGATCAAGAAAGACCCCGGTATCTAGGTAATCAGTCAAGTTAACGAGCAACTTCACTCCACCTTCAGCGATATGCATAAACTGGCCGCGCTCAGCCTGACGCTCATACTGACGGGTACCCGCTTGACGCTCACGGCGCTTAATCACAATGCGCTCTGGCGGCACATCCATTACCGTAGGAATCGCGGCCAAAGCATCTAAGAAACGACCTTTAGCTTTTTCAGGGTCGATGGTCTTAGGTGCAGCGTACTCTTGAACATGCAACCAATCTGCATAGACATCAATCGCCAAGGCATATTCAGGCATATCCGCATCGTATAGGCGGTAGCATTCTATATTTTCTTTACGTGCCCACTTGCTCAACTGCTTAAGGTTTTTTTGCAAACGGTTGGCAAACATCTGCCCTCCTTCGCTTAAGCGTGCTGATTCAACCGGTGCCGCGGCGGTGCGCTCTGGCTCGCCAGTTAAGCGTGGTGCTTCATCGTAATCAGTCGGTACGCTTGGTTTAGCGTGACTGGTGATGCGATCTGATAGAACAAAACGTTCTGGTTGTACTTGGAATAACAATAAGCGACAGGGTAGCGCACCATTGAACAACGAATACTGCTTATGGCTGCGCAAACCCATGCGTTTGCCCAGTTGTGGCGCGCCGGTAAAGACTGCTGCTTCCCAGCCTAAACACACACTGCGTAAACGCTCACCTAAATACTGATAGAGGTATAACAAGCTGGCTTCATCACCTAGACGCTCACCATAGGGTGGGTTCGTGACCACTAGGCCGGTTTGACCATGATCGGTTTTAGGTTCAAAGGTGGCGAGCTCGCCTTGATAGACATTAACCCAGCCCGATAAGCCTGCCCGCTCGATATTATTACGCGCTGGCTGCATTAAGCGGGGATCGCCTTCATAACCGCGAATCCACAGCGGCGGTTTAGCTAAACCAATGGCGGCACGTTGCTTGGCCTCCTCATAAATCGGCTGCCACAACTCTGGCTGATGACCTAACCAATTGCTAAAGCCCCAACGCTCACGGCGTAAGTTAGGCGCTACGTCAGCAGCCATCAATGCACCTTCAATCAAGAAGGTACCGACACCGCACATCGGGTCAACTAAAGCAGCACCCTGCCTAGCCAATGCCGGCCAGCCGGCGCGCAGTAAAATAGCCGCCGCGAGGTTTTCTTTTAACGGCGCTGCGCCCTGCTGCAAGCGATAGCCGCGTTGGTGCAAACTGGTACCGGATAAATCGAGAGATAAGGTTGCTTCACCACGATTAAGGTGCAGATGGACACGCACATCGGGGCTGATTTTATCCACTGACGGACGATTGCCATCGGCATCACGTAACGCATCAACAATCGCATCTTTAACTTTTAACGCGCCAAAATGAGTGTTATCAATCCCTGAGCCTCGGCCAGTAAACTCAACAGATAAAGTGCCATTGGCCTGCAAATGCTCAGACCAATCTAAATCATTAATACCGTGATACAGGTCTTCAACTGTTTTCACGCTAAAGGTTTTTAGCACCAACAGCACACGGTTGGCCAGCCGCGACCACAGGCAGAGACTGTAAGCAACTTGCAGGGTCGCGCGTCCAGAAACGCCGGATAAATGCTCGCGAGCATCGTTGAGTCCAAGCGACTGTGCTTCATCAAGCAGCAGCCCTTCGAGACTCTTTGGACAGGTTAAATACAGTTCTACTTCTTTATTGGCGGGCATAAATATTCCAGTGGGTACTCAATTCAAAACTTTTCTATACATAATGTATTTTAATTCAGGTCAAAAAAGTGACCTTTCATCAGTTTTATTCGGTTAACTCGCGCTTGTTATAAAACATAACGCGCTATTTAAAACGTTAAAGAACGCATAAGCCTGTGTAAAGAGGCGCTTTATAGCCTCTAACTATGAAACAAATTGTCACTTATGCCCTTTACTATCAAAACAACATGTGCATAGATCAAAATAATCATTCCATCTGCAGCGCACATTGGTTAGAAATGACATGAGCTTGCGCTTTTTGCATAGCTTGAAACTCATCATGGAGCATATGAGTTTCTTAACGGTGCAGTATAAGGCTTTACTCTAAAGCCAGCGGCAACATTCTAGTCAATAACTGAGGGCGATACCCAATGAGAAGACTCAAGCGTGATCCGTTAGAACGTGCTTTTTTACGTGGCTACCAACATGGTGTCACTGGTAAGTCGCGCGAACTCTGTCCATTTAATTTACTAACTGCTCGCCAAGCTTGGTTAAACGGCTGGCGTGAAGGGCGTGGCGATAACTGGGATGGTTACCGTGGCGCAGCTGGCCTCCATCGGCTGAATGAACTCAACGCCGTAGGCTAGCATAGCGTGATTTTGCTATCGTGAGGCGCAATTCAAGGCCTCACGATTTTGTTTATTCAACCCTGCGTCTGACTGCGCGCAACTGCAGCAATAGCGTCCACTGATGCTCTAATTAATTCGGGGCCCTTATAAATAAAGCCTGAATAAACCTGCACCAAACTGGCACCCGCTTGGATTTTTTCTGCAGCATGTCGCCCTTCAGTAATACCACCCGCAGCAATAATAGGTAAACGCCCGGCTAAAGTATCCGCAAGTACGCGAACCACATGAGTACTTTGTTCGCGCACCGGTGCACCGGATAAGCCACCCGCCTCGTCAGCATGCAACATACCTTCGACGCCTTGGCGCGATACTGTGGTGTTGGTCGCAATCACAGCATCCATACCGGTATCAAGTAAAATATTCGCCACTTCAACAATTTCTTCATCGCTCATATCAGGGGCAATTTTAATGGCTAAAGGTACTCGCTTACCGTGCAAAGCAGTTAAAACCTCTTGGCGCTGGCGCAAGCTGTACAACAGATTCCGTAATGAATCACCAAACTGCAAAGAGCGCAGGCCTGGGGTGTTGGGTGAGCTGATATTTACCGTAATATAGCTGGCGCAACCGTACACTTTATCCAAGCAGTACAAATAGTCATCGGCTGCATTTTCAACCGGCGTATCAAAGTTCTTACCGATATTAATGCCTAAAACACCTTGAAAATTAGCATTTTGTACTCGTGCCAACAAATGCTCAACACCCTGATTATTAAAGCCCATACGATTGATGATGCCTTCGGCTGAGGGCAGGCGAAATAAGCGTGGCTTTGGATTACCAGGCTGCGCACGTGGTGTCACCGTACCAATTTCAATAAAGCCAAAACCAACGCCCGACAGACCTAAAATGGCATCACCATTTTTATCCAGCCCCGCAGCTAAACCCACAGGGTTTGGAAACTCTAAGCCCATCACCTTGACCGGCAACGCAGCCGGTTGCTTTATTAGACGGCGAGTGAGGCCTAGACGCCCCGCCGCACCTAATAAATCGATGGTTAATTCGTGCGCTGTTTCCGGCGACAGTTTGAATAATAAGCGACGAGATAAGTTGTACATAGATGAGTATCGAATAAGTTGAATAGAATGATCCGATTATAGCGGGTTACGCTAGGCTACGCAGGTCTAATCACAACCCTCGGACCTTAAACGCAACAATAATTGAGTAATACAGCTGTTAAACAGTTTTGCCTACAGGCAGTCCATTCTTCATAAAACGTTGCATCTTATAAAAGGCTGTATATAATACCAGTCACTGTACAAAACAACAGAGTCCTATTATGGCTAAGCTAACGAAACGTCAGTCAGAAATTTTAAGCTTTCTTAAAACCTGCATAGAAGACAATGGTTACCCTCCGACACGCGCTGAGATCGCTAAGGAGCTGGGGTTTAGGTCACCTAATGCGGCTGAAGACCACCTCAAAGCCCTCGCACGTAAAGGCGTCATTGAAATGATTCCTGGTGCCTCACGCGGCTTAAAAATTATCGAAACAGCCGATAGCAATCAATTGTCCGCCAATGATAACGAGTTGCCAGTGATTGGCCGCGTGGCAGCTGGCGAGCCTATTTTGGCCCAGCAGCATATTGAAAGCACCTGCCCGGTCAATCCTGATGTGTTTAAACCGCGTGCAGATTACCTGCTGCAAGTGCGCGGCATGAGCATGAAGGATATCGGCATTCTTGATGGCGACTTACTCGCGGTGCATATCACCCAAGAAGCACGCAATGGTCAAGTTATTGTGGCGCGTATTGATGATGATGTCACAGTGAAACGCTATAAACGTGAAGGTGATACGGTTTGGTTGCTAGCGGAAAACAGTGACTTTGAGCCCATTAAAATTGATTTGAAGACCCAGAATCTGATTATTGAAGGCTTAAGTGTCGGCGTTATACGTCGCTAAGGAGATTTTATGAATCGCCAAATATCACTTGAACAGCAACAAATTGGCTTATTTGAGCCACCCTTAACTCAGACAGGAGTGGCTACTGCACCCTTAATAGCGGTGCCACGTTATTTTGAAATAGACACTTGCGCCCAAGATGACGCGGTTTTCAGCGAAATTTCTTTATCCGGTCGCGCACAGCAGTGCTTACAGCTTATCGCTCCGATTTTGCGTGAACTGAGTGAGGATCACAATGATCGCTGGCTGACCTTGATCTCGCCACCCAAGTATATGAGCGCACAGTGGTTGCGCGATGCAGGTTTGAATCGCGAGCGTATTTTAGTGCTTCGCCCAAGGGGAATACAAAGCAGTCCAGAATTGGCCAGTGAAGCCTTGCGCTTAGGCTGCAGCCACACGGTCATCAGCTGGTTTAATCCTTTGCCACGTGCGATTCGCGCACGACTGACTGCAGCGGCACGCATCGGTGCGGCGCAAAGTCTGAATATTCGTCAAGCGTTTACACTCTAGTCCTAGCCACAGAGTATTTGCCGCGCCGACCTTAAGGTTAGCGCGGCTTTTTTATGCAGATGACTTAGCTATCAGCTAATAGCTTTTCCCAGGCTTTGACTTCTTTTTTCGATGCGCCACCCAGTAATTCTAGCGCTTGACGTAAGCGGTAACGGGTTAAGTCGGGACCGAGAATTTCCATCGCATCCAGTACTGAGACTGAACTGGCCTGCCCAGTGATAGCAGCAAACATCAGCGGCATAATATCGCGCAGCTTAAGCTCCAACAGGTCGCCGGTTGCATTGATGCAGGCAGTGATTGCGTCTTTCTCCCACTGACGTAAGGCTTCCAGTTTCCATAACACCAGCTGCAGCGCTTGGCGCACTTGATCGGTACTGAGTTTTTTATGCGCAAACAATTCTGGCGTAATGGGTACACCACCAGAAAAGAAGAAACCGGCCAGCGGGGCAATTTGGCTTAAGGTTTCGATGCGACCTTGCACATGCGGGGCAATTTGCATCACGTAGTCAGTGTTAAACGCCCACTCACGCGCCGCATCGGCAAACTGCTCAACAGTTAACTCACGCAGCCATTGACCGTTCAACCAAGACAGTTTTTCCACATCAAAAATCGGGCCACCTAACGAGACACGATTGATATCAAAATGCTCAATCATATCGTCCAGTGAAAACTTCTCGCGCTCATCCGGCATCGACCACCCCATACGCCCCAAATAGTTGAGCATGGCTTGTGGCAAGTAGCCCATACGCTCATAAAAGGTAATTGAGGTTGGGTTTTTGCGTTTAGAGAGCTTGCTCTTATCGGGGTTGCGCAGTAATGGCATATAGCACAGTACCGGTTGTTCCCAGCCAAAGTACTCATACAGCTTAATCAGCTTAGGTGCTGACGGCAGCCACTCTTCGCCACGCAGTACGTGAGTAATGCCCATTAAATGGTCATCCACCACGTTAGCAAGAAAGTACGTCGGCAAACCGTCGGCCTTCATCAGTACTTGCATATCCATGCGGTCCCAGCCGATCTCAACTGTGCCGCGCAACATATCATTGACCACACAGATGCCTTCGGTCGGTACTTTCATTCGAATGACATGCGACTCACCGGCCGCCACACGCTGTTGTGCTTCAGCCGGATCTAAATGTGCACAATGGCCATCGTAGGCAGGGGTTTGCTTATCAGCCATTTGTTGTGCGCGCACCTCATTCAGGCGCTCAGCGCTGCAGAAACAGGGGAACGCATGGCCTTTTTCAACCAAGAGGTCACAGTGCTCTTTATAAATAGCCGCACGTTCACTTTGGCGGTAAGGGCCATGAGGACCGCCTACGTCTGGACCCTCGTCCCACTCAATACCTAACCAGCGCAACGCATCATAAATTTGCTGCTCTGATTCGCTACTGGAGCGCACTTGGTCAGTGTCTTCAATGCGCAGAATAAACTGACCACCGTGCTGACGAGCAAAACACATATTAAATAATGCAATATATGCAGTGCCAACGTGCGGATCGCCGGTTGGGGAAGGTGCAATACGGGTACGGACAGGGGTCATTATGAGTACTCAAAGCTTAAAAATAGAAATTTCAGTGGCCATCTTAGCAAATTCTAAGCGCCCTGCTCTAGTGACGGATCAGGCAGCGGCTGCACCATGCCGTAAAAGCTGCATGTTACATATCCAGCAGACGCAAACGTAAGCGTTGTATTTCATCGCGCATCTGTCCCGCCGCTTCAAACTCAAGATCGCGCGCCAGTTGGTACATTTTCTCTTCCAGCTGTTTAATGCGCTTGCCAATATCACCAGGCGTGCGAAATTGCTGATCATATTCAGCCGCTTGCTCGGCCGCGCGTGCTTGCGCTTTACGCTTATTACTACGCGCACCAGGTACCACCGCGCCTTCCATAATGTCTTTAACACTCTTTTTCACGCCTACGGGGGTGATGTTATGTTTAGTGTTAAAGGCAATTTGTTTTTCTCGGCGGCGGTTGGTTTCATCAATCGCCCGCTCCATTGAACCGGTCATGCGATCAGCATATAGAATAGCTTTACCATTGAGGTTACGCGCAGCACGGCCAATGGTTTGAATCAAGGAACGCTCTGAGCGCAAAAAACCTTCTTTATCGGCATCGAGAATCGCTACCAGCGATACTTCTGGCATATCCAAACCTTCACGCAGCAAGTTAATCCCGACCAGTACATCAAACACGCCCATACGTAGGTCACGAATAATCTCCACGCGCTCAACCGTATCAATATCCGAGTGCAGGTAACGCGCGCGCACATTGTGATCCGCCAGATATTCAGTCAAATCTTCAGACATACGCTTGGTCAGCGTGGTGACTAACACGCGCTCATCCACCGCCACGCGCGCGCTGATTTGTGAGAGCAGATCATCCACTTGGGTTAAAGCAGGACGCACTTCAATCTCAGGGTCAATTAGGCCGGTGGGACGTACCACTTGCTCAACCACCTGCCCCGCATGTTCAGCTTCATAAGCGCCTGGGGTGGCGGAGACGAAAATGGTTTGCGGGCTGGCCGCCTCCCACTCATCAAAACGCATAGGCCGATTATCTAAAGCCGATGGCAGACGAAAGCCGTAATTGACTAGGTTTTCTTTGCGCGAGCGGTCCCCCTTATACATCGCGCCAATTTGCGGCACAGAGACGTGCGACTCATCAATAATCAGTAAGGCATTATCTGGCAAGTAATCATACAAAGTTGGCGGCGGCGCACCGGCCTCACGCCCGGATAAATAGCGCGAGTAGTTTTCAATGCCGTTGCAATAGCCCAGCTCTAAAATCATTTCCAAATCAAAGCGGGTGCGCTGCTCTAAACGTTGCGCTTCGACCAGCTGATCATTGTTGCGCAAATAGATTAAGCGCTGATCCAGCTCCACTTTAATATGCTCAATGGCCTCTAAAAGTGTTTCGCGCGGCGTGACATAGTGAGACTTCGGATAAAAGGTAAAACGCGGCAGCTTACCCAACACTTTGCCGGTAAGGGGGTCAAAAGCGCTGATATTTTCCACTTCATCATCAAAGAGTTCAATGCGGATGGCTTCAAAGTCAGACTCAGCCGGATACACATCAATCACATCACCGCGCACACGGAAGGTTGCGCGCGAGAAATCCACTTCGTTACGGGTGTACTGCAAGTCAGCTAAACGTGATAACAAATCGCGCTGATTAATATGATCACCGCGGTCCAGATGCACTACCATTTTCAAGTAACTTTCTGGACTGCCTAAACCATAAATACAGGACACGGTGGCAACAATAATCACATCAGGCCGCTCGAGCAAAGCCTTGGTCGCAGATAAGCGCATCTGCTCAATGTGGTCATTGATTGATGCATCTTTTTCAATAAAGGTATCAGAGGCCGCAACATAGGCTTCCGGCTGATAATAATCGTAATAAGACACAAAGTACTCCACCGCGTTATTCGGGAAGAACTCTTTAAACTCACCATATAATTGAGCGGCGAGGGTTTTATTGGGCGCCAGAATAATGGCTGGACGCTGCACCTGTTGAATCACATTGGCAATGCTGAAGGTTTTTCCAGACCCCGTCACCCCATGCAATGTCTGGTGGGATAATCCGGACTCGATACCTGCAACCATTTTACGAATAGCTTCTGGCTGATCACCGGCGGGCTGAAATTGTGTGACGAGCTCAAAGCGCGACATGCAAACCTCTAATAACACATGGGGAAAAATCCCGCGAAAAGTAAAGAACAGACAGTTATGGGCTAATAATCATCGTCCAAAGTCTATAATACCTGTCGAATCGCGCTGCGTCTCGGCGCGGTGTCTGTTAAGCTAGCGCCTCCATTCCATTTTAATCGAGTTCGCTAAACATGAGCCTGTTCTCTGCCGTCGAAATGGCGCCACGTGATCCAATCTTGGGTCTGAACGAAGCTTTTAACGCCGATACCCGTCCACACAAAGTCAACCTCGGTGTTGGTGTTTATTACAATGAAGCTGGTCGTATTCCTCTTCTTAAAGCGGTTGCCTTAGCCGAAAAAGCCCGTGCCGAAGCGCATGCGCCACGTGGTTATCTGCCCATTGAAGGGATTTCAAGCTACGACAGTGCAGTACAAAAGCTGTTATTTGGCGCTGATTCTGCAATTATCCAATCGGGACGTATTATTACCAGTCAAGCCATTGGCGGTACCGGTGCGTTAAAAATTGGCGCTGACTATCTTAAGCGCTTATTGCCTGATGCGGTTGTAGCGATTAGTAATCCAAGCTGGGAAAACCACCGTGCTCTATTTGAGTCGGCAGGCTTTGCGGTACAAAATTACAGTTACTACGACTCTGCTAAGCAAGGTATTAATCTTGAGGGTATGTTGGCTGATTTACGTCAGTTGCCGACTCAGTCAATCATTGTCTTGCATGCCTGCTGCCATAACCCAACTGGGGTTGATCTAAGCCCTGTGCAATGGGTACAGGTGCTTAATGTCTTGCGTGAATGCAATCATATCCCCTTCTTAGATATCGCGTATCAAGGTTTTGCTGAAGGTATTTATGAAGATGCAGAGGCTGTGCGCTTATTTGCTGATTCAGGTATGTCCTTCTTTGTCTCCAGCTCCTTCTCTAAATCATTCTCACTGTATGGTGAGCGTGTTGGCGCGCTGTCGATTATTGCTGAGTCAAAAGACGAAGCAGGACGGGTACTGTCGCAACTGAAACGTGTGATTCGTACCAATTATTCCAACCCTCCGACCCATGGCGCAACAGTGGTTGGCACAGTGCTGAATACGCCAGAACTGAATGCTTTATGGCAAGAAGAACTGGGCGAAATGCGCGAGCGTATTTTGCTGATGCGCAAGCTTATGGTTGAGAAACTGGCGGCTAAAGGCGCCAAGCGTGACTTTAGTTTTGTCGCAGAGCAACGCGGTATGTTCTCTTACTCTGGCCTGACTAAAGAGCAAGTGGATCGTTTGCGTGATGAGTTTGCGATTTATGCCGTATCCAGTGGTCGTATTTGTGTTGCTGCACTGAACTTAAACAATATTGACGTCGTTACCGATGCCATAGTGCAAGTGTTGTAACAGCAATTGCTTGTTCGGGGTTAAGCTGATTAAGCGACTTTAAAAGCCAGAATCCGTAACGGGTTCTGGCTTTTTTATTGGATTAAGAGTTGAGCAGGCTTGAATAAGCTGCTGGCGTTCTAGATCCATCTGCCCATCTTTCAGGCATAAGGTTTGCTCGGCAAACACCTGTACATCTTCTACGTCATGGGTAATTAAAATCAGCGGCACGGCTAGGCGCTCTTGCAGTTGACGCAGCTCTTTGCGCATATGGATACGCAAGTCCGGATCCAGCGCCGAAAACGGCTCATCCAGCAATAAAGCCCGTGGTTCAGTGACTAAGGCGCGCGCTAGAGCAGTACGCTGGCGCTGACCACCAGACAACTCATGCGGCCTTTGATGTTGCACTGGCTCTAAAGCAAAGGTTTCCAACCAGTAATCGACCGTCTTACTGATCATCTTCGGGCGTGGATTAAACAGACCGTGGTGCAAACTGAAGGCAATATTTTGCCGCACACTCAGATGTGGAAACAACGCATAGTTTTGAAACAAAAATGCCACTTGGCGCTGCTGCGGGGTTAAGTTAATTCCCTGTGTATGATCAAACAAGGTGCGCCCAGCCAGCTTTAAATACCCCCTATCAGGCTTGAGTAAGCCGGCAATCATCTGCAATAATAAGCTTTTTCCTGACCCTGAGGGCCCCAAAACAACCAAGCGATCACTGCTCGACGCATAGTTTAAATGCAGATGAAACTCACGTTTACCCGAACGCATGGTTTTACTTAGATCGACATCTAAGAACATAGGCTTATCTACTCCGCTCAGACACACGCCCCGGTGCCAAGCGGCTGGCGGTTAATAACACCACCACGCAGACAATCGAAGTAATCACCACTAACATATTCGCGGTGTCATCTTTACCCGCTTGCACCGCTTCATACACAGCAATGGAAAGGGTTTGAGTTTTTCCGGGAATACTGCCGGCCACCATTAAGGTGGCACCAAACTCACCTAACGCACGAGCAAAGGCCAACAAAACACCCGCCAAAATACCGCGCCAGGCCAGCGGTAAAGTCACGCGGAAGAAAATAGCCAGCTCAGAGACACCTAAAACCCGTGCGGCCTGCTCCAGTTCACTATCCACCGCTTCAAAAGCGGCACGCGCAGGTTTAAACACTAAAGGAAAAGCTACCACAGTGGCGGCAATCACCGCCCCTTGCCAGGTGAAAATCAGATTAATACCAAAGCTGTCATATAGCCAAGCGCCAAAAGTGCTGCGCCGGCCCATTAACACCAGTAAGTAATAACCCAGTACGGTCGGAGGCATGACCATCGGCAAGGTCAGTAAGGTATCTAAGACATCACGGCCAAAAAAACGTGTGCGGGCAAGAAAGTAACCCACGCTGATACCCAGCACAATATTGAGCGCCGTCGCCCAGCCGGCCACTTTAAGTGACAGGCTAAGCGCAACCCAAACGGCGTCCATAGTCGACAGCTTACGGCTGACTAAAGCCGTACTGACTCAGTACCGCCTGACTATCCTCGCTAAAGGTGTAGTCAATAAATTGCTGGCTGAGTGCTTTAGCGCTGCCTTCTTTGGTCACCGCAATCGGATAGCTGACCACTGTGTCTAATGGCACAGTAAATTGTACTTTTACTTTATCAGCCATAATTGCTGCATCGGTGGCGTAGACAAAGCCGGCATCCACTTCATCACGGGCAACATAGTCTAAAGACTGGCGCACGTTTTGCGTATTGATCATTTTCTCTACCAGCACATCCCATAAATTGTTAGCCAGCAACGCCTGCTTACTGTAACGCCCGACTGGCACACTATCAGGATTACTCACTGCCAAGCGCTGTAAATCTGTACGCTGTAAATCGCTCAACTGCGTGAGTTTGAGGCTGCTATTAGCGGGTGTAATAACCACCAAAGTATTGTGCACAAAATCTCTGCGGCTGGCATTGGTCAGTAAGCCTTGCGCTTGAGCTTTATCCATTGTCTCTTGATCAGCAGAGGCAAACACATCCACTGGTGCGCCTTTGGAAATTTGCTGCAACAACTCACCCGAGCCAGCAAAATTGAGGAGGACTTTATGTTCAGGGTGCGCTGCTTCAAAGTTTGCCGCAATGTCTTTAAAGGCATTGGTCAAACTGGATGCGGCAGAAACAGTCACTTCTGCCGCCAAGACACTGCCTGAAGCGCTAATCAGCGCAATTGCGAATAGATGTTTCAAGTGTGATTTCAGCATTGTGCACCCTGCTCGCTAAGTTCGTTATATATTACAAACTATAACGCTTTCTAATGGGCTTGAATAGAGAGCATTCAAGCAGTGCAACAATGATGCGCCGCACTGCTTGATCAATGTCAGTTCTCTAGTTGAGCAGGCTGGAAAACGGCCAAAAACGCAACGAATCACCTACCGTACAGGTGGTATTTTCCGGCAGTTCCAGCAAACCATGTGACTGCGTGGCGCTGCGTAAAATACCTGAGCATTGGTTATCAATTTTTTCCGCACGGCCATCGAGCAAAGACACACGGATAAACTCACGGCGCACACCGGGCACTGGCATAGCAAAGTTGACCGGCACCATAAAGCTCTGGGCGATTGGCTCGGCAACACCCATGCGGGTTAAAATATACGGGCGCGCAAGGATCAAGAAGGTCACTAAACTGGAGGTGGGATTGCCCGGCAAACCTATCACCGGAACACCCTGATAACGGCCTAAGGTAAATGGCTTGCCTGGCTTTAAGGCCAACTTCCAAAAGTCCAATTCGCCTTCTTCACGAATCACCTGGCCCAGATAATCGGCTTCGCCCACCGACACGCCACCGCTGCTGATCAGTAAATCCACACCTTGTAGCTTGGCTAAACGATCACGCGTGAGCTGCGCATCATCGGGCAAAATACCCATATCCAGTACCGCACAGCCCAAACGCTTGAGGCTTTGGATTAGCATCGTGCGGTTACTGTTGTAAATCTGCCCTGGCGCTAACGGCTGGCCCGGCTCGACCAGTTCATCACCGGTGGAGACCACGGCTACGCGCAATTGACGGCGCACCTTGACCTGCGCGCAGCCCAAGGATGCTGCCATAGCCAATTCAATTGGCCCCAGACGAATCCCTACTGGCAATATTTCATCACCGGGCATTGCTTCTTGGCCTTTAGGGCGTACAAACTTAGCCACAGGCACGGCTTGCACAAAGCGCACAGAGCCATCTGCCAGCACCTCAGCGTTCTCTTGCATCTCCACCGCATCCGCACCTTCTGGCATGGGTGCCCCGGTGAAAATGCGTGCACATGTTCCCTCAGCCAACGGCTCAGGACTGTGTCCGGCAAATATTTTCTGACTGACAGGCAAGGCTTGGCCTGCCTGCACTTCAGCACTGCGCACGGCATAACCGTCCATCGAGCTGTTGGGCCAAGGTGGCATCGCAAACTGAGCCAGTAACGGCTCAGCCAATACGCGGTTTTCTGCCGCATCTAAAGCAAGCATTTCAATCTCTAAGCGCGCCGCGGACTGCGCTTGCTTCAGCAAAATCTGCAGCGCAGCATCGACGTTCAATAAGCTCATTTAACCGCGTCCTGTACAAGCCGTTTTTTTGCCCAAATGCGCAACAAAGTTGCAAGGCTTATGGGTCGCATCCAACTGGTCGACTAAAATACCCTGCCACGCTGTGCGACACGCATTGGTTGAGCCAGGCATGCAGCAGATCAGCGTGTGATTGGACAAGCCGGCTAAGGCGCGTGATTGAATTGTCGAGGTACCTATTTCGGTATAGGAGATCTGACGGAACAGCTCGCCAAAACCTTCAACATGCTGGTCAAACAGGCAGCTGACCGCCTCTGGCGTGCTATCGCGATCAGTAAAGCCGGTACCGCCAGTGATCAAAACCACTTGCGTATCATCACTGGCAATCCAATTCGCCACCTGCGCACGGATTTGATATAGGTTATCCTTCAGAATCACACGCTCAACCACGGTATGGCCCGCTTTGATCAGTTGCTCAAACAAGTACTGTCCTGAGGTGTCGGTTTCTGCGGTGCGCGTATCACTAACCGTTAATACCGCAACATTTAATGGAACAAATTGACTGCTAACGTGGCTCATGTGATGACCTATGTTGATAAATTTGCGCCAAGATATACCACAATTCACCTGAATAATTGAGCTTTGTATGCCCAGCTACCCATTATTTTCCAATTGTTCCATTGTCCTGCTGGCTGGCGGTCGCGGCCAGCGTATGGGTGGTCAAGATAAAGGCTGGGTAACCTGGCAAGGCCGTGCGTTGATTGAACATATGCAGCGCGTGGTGCGTCCATTAACCGATGATTTGATTATTTCTTGTAATCGTAATCACGCGCGCTATCAACCCCTTGCCGATCAACTGGTGAGTGACCCGCATCAGGACTTTACCGGACCTTTGATTGGCATCATCAGCGCCCTACAAGTAGCACGCCACCCATATCTGCTGGTGCTGCCTTGCGATGCACCACGCATTGATCAAGCGCTTCTGATCCAGCTCTACCAACAGGCCAGCGAACGCCCTGCCTTGCTTAAGCAGCAAGGCCATTGGCAACCGCTGTTTAGTATTATTCCAGCGGCACAACTGGGCACGTTACAAGCCTTATGGGAGGCTGGCGAGCGCAGTCCTAAGCATGCGCTATTGCAGTTAAATCCTGTGACCATTCACTGTGCCGATGATGAGCAACGTCTGGCTAATTTCAATGATCCCAGTGTATTGCAACAACCAATTTTAATGAAGGAAACACTATGCTGACTCACATTGATGAGCACGGTCGCGCCAATATGGTCGACGTCACCGATAAAGCCAACACCCAGCGTGAAGCCACCGCCGAGTCATGGGTGCGCATGCTGCCCAGTACTTTAGCGATGATTACTGATGGCCAGCACCCTAAAGGTGATGTGTTTGCCGTGGCACGCATTGCCGGTATTCAAGCGGCAAAGCGCACTCACGAGTTGATCCCTTTGTGCCACCCATTATTATTAACCAGTATTAAAGTGCACTTAACCGCCCATGCACCGGATCAAGTACAGATCACCGCCACCTGCAAACTGTCTGGGCAAACTGGCGTTGAGATGGAAGCCCTAACAGCGGCCAGCGTCGCGGCCTTGACCATTTACGACATGTGTAAAGCAGTGGATCGCGGCATGGTGATTGAGCGCACTCAACTGCTGGAAAAACTGGGTGGCAAATCTGGGCACTATCAACTCGATAATGCTACCGCGCTAACTGGCAAGGGAGATTAACCATGTTAACCGTACAGTTTTTAGCCCGTTACCGTGAAGCGCTGAACTGCGAATCTGAGCAGCTACCTTGGCAGGAAGAATGGCAAACCCTTGACGATGTGCGGCAGTTTTTAGTCGCTCGCGATGGCGTTTGGGCAGTACTCAATGATCCGCGCATTATGTGCGCGCTGAATCAAGATGTGTGCTCATTGCAGACGCCACTTAAAGCGGGCGACGAGCTGGCATTTTTCCCGATGGTTACCGGAGGCTAATCCATGAGTATTCGTGTGCAAACGGCACCTTTTGATCCCGGTGCTGAGCTGAATGCCGTACATGCTGGCAATCTGAGCGTTGGCGCGGTCGTCACCTTTACCGGTTATGTGCGCGATATCAATCAAGATCAGTCCATTCAAGAGCTGTTTCTTGAGCATTACCCGGGCATGACAGAAAAGGCTCTAGCGAAAATCCGTGACGAAGCCCTGCAACGCTGGCCGTTAATTGATGCGCATATTCTGCACCGGGTTGGCCCGCTATCATTAGCCGAGCCGATTGTGTTTGTTGCCACCTCCAGCATCCATCGTGAGGCCGCCTTTGCCGCTTGTGAGTTTATTATGGATTACCTCAAAACCCGCGCGCCGTTTTGGAAAAAAGAACAAACAGCCTCAGGTACACATTGGGTGGATGGCCGCGATAGCGACAGCGATGCCGCCGCCCGCTGGGATACTTCAAATAAGGAAACCCGCTAAATGTCAGTCTGCGATCAAGGTGCTTTGCACAGTATTGAACAAGCCATTAGTGCCTTAAAAGCCACTCTTAATAGACAAACGGCTAGGCAAACCTTGGCCCTACAAGCGGCTCACCAGCATGTTTTGGCTCAAGCAGTGTACGCACAGGTTGATGTGCCCTTATGGGATAACAGCGCAATGGATGGCTATGCCTTGCGCGCCAATGATCTACAGCAACCCAACAACAGCTTACCTTTAGCCGGTCGCATTGCCGCTGGTGACTTACCTGAGCAAAGCCTACCTGCTGGCCAGTGCATGCATATCCTCACTGGTGCACCACTGCCGCTTGGTGCAGATACTGTGGTGGCACAAGAAGACTGCAGCATCAGCCCTGGGCAGATTCAGTTTAATAGTTGCAAAGCTGGCGGCAATATTCGCCGTCGTGGTGATGAAATCCAACAAGGTCAGTTACTCCTAGATGCCGGTACGCGTCTGCGCGCGCAAGAAATCGGCCTACTGGCCAGTCAAGGCTATGCTGAGGTTGAGGTGTACACACCTTTACGCATCGGTTTGCTCAGCAGTGGCAATGAACTGTGCGAATTGGGCCAACCACTACAGCCTGGGCAGATTTATGATATCAACAGCCATAGCCTCAGCGCCTTATTTACAGGCTTAGGTTTTACTGTGACCCACTACCCTAAAATGCCAGATGACCTCCAGCACAACATCGACTGTTTGTCTAAAGCCAGCAGCGAGCAAGATGTGTTGATCAGCAGCGGTGGTGTTTCAGTCGGTGAAGAAGACCATCTAAAAAACGCCGTTAGCGCACTCGGCAAGCTCAATCTGTGGCGCGTTGCCATACAACCGGGCAAGCCTTTAGCCTTCGGCACGATCGGCAACACGCCTTGGATCGGCTTACCTGGTAATCCCGCTGCAGCCTTGATCACGTCACTCATCATTGCCCGCCCTGCACTGCTGCATGCACAAGGCGCAAGCAATTGCGGCCATCAAACCCTACATATTCCAGCAGCTTTTGACTGGAAAAAACCGCGCGCCCGTCAGCAATACCTGCATGCGCGCTTAGTCCTGCAAGACAACGGCC